>RCUM01000970.1_pt1 | contig 13008 bp, 13 predicted proteins | sample 2166141 | NCBI WGS metagenome assembly RCUM01 (sample SAMN09932756, study PRJNA488358) | compost metagenome | isolation source: compost soil in crotonic acid-enriched | place: Germany: Experimental Botanical Garden
GGCCTGGATCAGGGCAACCGCAACGCCAACGACGGCATCTCCCTGGCGCAGACCGCAGAAGGGGCCATGGATGAAGTGACCGGCATGCTGCAGCGCATGCGCACCCTGGCTCAGCAATCCGCCAACGGCTCCAACTCCGCCAAGGATCGCGAGGCTCTGCAGAAGGAAGTGGATCAGCTGGGATCGGAGATCAACCGCATCTCTACAGACACCACCTTCGCCGGTACCAAGTTGCTGGATGGCAACTACAGCGGCTCCTTCCAGGTGGGCGCCGATGCCAACCAGACCATCGGCTTTAGCCTGAATCAGTCTGCAGGCTTCAGTATCTCGGGCATTGCCGCTGCTGCGGGCACGTCAATCACGACCGCCACTGGCGGTACCGTGCTGGTGTCAGCTATTTTCGTTGGCGGCAGTGCAGGTGGCATTAACATTGCCACCCAGAGCGCGGCTCAAAACGTATTGGCTGCCGTCGATTCCATGCTGGGTGTGGTGGATGGCAAGCGTGCCGAGCTGGGTGCGGTGCAGAACCGGCTGGATTCGACCATTCGCAACCAGTCCAACATCTCGGAAAACGTCAGTGCCGCGCGCTCCCGTATCCGTGATGCAGACTTTGCGACCGAGACCGCCAATATGACCAAGCAGAATATTCTGCAACAGGCGGCCTCCAGCATCCTGGCCCAGGCCAACCAGCGTCCGCAGTCGGCCCTGTCGCTGCTGGGCTAAGCCGGTACGATCTTCAGCCACTGATATAAGGAGCAGCAGATGGCCAATGAATCGATAACCTTGCCTTCTGTTACTTCGACGCTCACTCAACATGGCGGCCCTCAGGCCGCCATGACTGTTTCTCCCGCATCAGGTGGGGATAACTCGGTCGAACAGGCAAGTGTCGAGCCGACAGCCAGGGTATCGCAGGCTCCGCCGGCGAATACCAAACCAGCAGAGTCGCGTATAGATAAGGCCTATATAGAAAAACAGGCCCAAGAATTGCAAGAAAGATTGGATAGTTTGAGCAAGTTGAAGGGATGGACAATCAATTTCACTCTGGTCCCCGAACTCGAACAACCGGTGATCAAGGTGATAGACGCGGATACCAAGCAGGTTATTCGCCAGATCCCGAGTGAGGAAATGCTCTTGATGAACAAGAGGTTACAGGCTATGGAGCAGGCGAGTGGCAATCTGGCCAGTCTCCCGGGACTGCTGTTCGATGGTCAGGTGTGACCCCATTTTTTAAGTTGATAGACAGGAGGATGTATGGCGATTACCTCTGCAGGGGCGGGTTCTGGACTCGATCTTGAAAGCGTGATTTCGGCGAGTGTGGCGGCGAAGAAAGCCCAGTTGCAGCAACCGATCATCACCAAACAAAACAGTACCAAGATCACCTTGTCTGGCATAGGCCAGCTCAAATCCTCTCTCTCCGCCTTCACCGACATCCTCGACAAACTGAGTGCCCCCGGCGCTTTCAACAAGCGTGCCATCAACATCACCCAAAGCAAGGACGATCCCGTGCTGAAGGTGGAGAGCAAATCAGGCGCTTCCAACGGTCAATACAACATTACCGTCAACAAGTTGGCGCAGACGAGTCGTCAGGAAGGGACCTTCGACAGCTCAACCACCCCGTTGGTCACTCAGGATGGCCAACTGACGTTCAAGGCCGGCGACAAGACCTTCAAGGTGGATGTGAAAGCCGGCGATACCCTGCAAGACATCCGCAAGAATATCAACAGCAATGGTGACAACTTTGGCCTCAGTGTCAACATCGTCAATACCGCCGATGGCAAGGCCAAGTTGATGATTGACTCCGGTGTATCAGGAGATGGCAAGGATCTGAGCATCACCGGGAGTACCGCCGAGCTCGGTATCTTCGAGGCGGGGGGAGGTGTCATGAGCCAGACACGGCCGGCCAGCAGTGCCGAGATTGTCGTGGATGGCAACACCCTCAAGAGCGATACCAATACCTTTGACGACTCCGTCCAGGATCTCAAGATAACAGTGTTGCGCGTCTCGGACCTGGACAAAGACAGCACCACGTCGGGAGCACTGAAGTCAAACAAGGTCGATATCACGACCGACAAGACCTCTATTCAGGAACTTGTCCAGCAGTTCGTAGACGGTTACAACACCCTGCAAGACAGCATGGGCACCCTGGGCAAGCGTGGCACCTTCGTAGGGGGAGTGAAACAGGATGATGGTGGCGCCCTGGCCGGTGATTCGACCACCCGAGCCATCGAATCTTTCATGAGTAATCTACTGGTCAGCCCTTCCCAGAACAGCGGTACCTATTCCACCATCTTCGAGATCGGCGTCAAGATGGATAACAAGGGCAAGCTGTCTCTCGACAAGACGAAGTTTGGCGAGGCCGTCGACAAGAACTTCGACCAGGTTGTAGCGCTGTTTGGTGGGGACAAGGGCCTGGCAGCCACCCTGAACACAGGGTTGAAAGAGTACACCAAGAGTGGCGGCATGCTGGCACAACGAGAAGATGTGTTGAATTCAGATTTACGCAGCCTCACTCAAAAAACGGCGACGGCCAGCGCGCAGCTGGCAAAATATGAAGCCTCTTTGCGAGCCCAATACGGCAGCCTGGATGCCTTGCTTGTTAAAATGAATAACTCGGCATCCGCCCTGACGTCGTTACAAATAAACAATAAGAATTGATTGAGCGTGATATTACGAGGACTCATGTTATGTACAACCGTAATCTGAAGGCATATAAGGCAACCAGCATCACGGCTGATTTGGCGGTTGCCGATCCTCACCGTGTCATTCAGCTCATGATGCAAGGCTTTCTCGAGCGACTGGCTCAGGCCAAGGGTGCCATTGAGCGGCATGATATGGAGGCAAAATCCATTGCGGTCTCCAAGGCGCAAGGGCTGTTGCATGGATTGCAGGATGCACTCGACATGAGCCAGGGCACCATGGCCGAAGATCTATATGGACTCTACTCCTATATGGATGAGCGTATCTGGGATGCCAGTCTGGCACGCGATAGCGCCCCCCTCGATGAGGTCATGGGGCTGATGGTGACAATCAAATCCGGTTGGGATCAACTGCCGGAGACAGAAAAGCAGCAAGGCTACCAAATGAGACAACAGCTGGGTGAGCTGTGAACATCACGTCAGCCTCCCTCGATGAGGCATTGACGGAAAATGCCAGTTTAATGGAGGCGCTGTTGCAACAGCAGCGATACGACGAGGCGTTATTGTGCATGGATGAGCGTCTGGCCTTGATCGCTCGTCTGGCTCAATTGGCAAAAGATGATCCTCTGCAACAACAGGACATCGCCGCCTTGGCCGCAAGTCTCTCCATTCAAGAAAAGCAGATGAAAGCCCTGGCCATCAGCCATCATCAAGCCGTTTTTAAACAGCTGACCCAGGTCGGGCGGGCCAACAAGGCCGGGCAAGCCTATCGAGTGAACAGCAAGGAGTTCTGATGTCCGTCAATATTGATACTGCCTTGGCAAAAGCCGAACAGGAGGCGCTGCGACTGCAACAACAGGCAGAGCAGGAAGTGGCCATGGCGGCGGCGTTACCGCTTCGCTTTGCGCAGAATATGGCGGCCTTTCGCCAATATATTCCCCATATTGCGGACATGTATGAAGCCTATCAACCCGCTCGTCCATTCAGATTTTTCTGTAGTGAAAATGGCCAGCCCAATCTGGCCTGGCTCGATGATGACGTCGCCGTGTATGGCGCCGAGCCTTATCTCATCTGCGAGACCCTGGTTAAGGAGTTCATGGAGAAGGGGGGGCTATCCAAGTTCTCCTTCAGTCAAGAGGCCAATCCACTCGGCTTCATGCATGTGGAATACCTCAACAAACTGAATGCTTATCTGGACGATATATCTACCAGGGAAGACATGTTGAGCCGGGTTCCCCTCGAGGTACCCAGCGCCCTTATCTTCGGGGTGGGTCTGGGTTACCACCTCGGCTATCTCTATGAGCGGTGCAAGATCGGTACTCTGTTCCTGTTTGAACCTGATCTGGATCTCTTCTACGGGTCGCTATTCTGTTTTGATTGGGCACCGCTGCTGGCTTATTTGCATCAGGAAAACCTGGGGCTGCACATCCTGTTGGGGCAGGATGAAGAGACCATAGTGAAGGACTTCTCGTCGGCCATTCATAGTCGTGGCTCTTTCCTTATCGCCAATGCCTTTATCATGTGGGGATATCAGAACGACAAGATAAGGAAACTGATAGAGAAGGTGCAGCAAGAATATTATCTGTTGGTGATGGGATGGGGCTTCTTCGATGACAACCTGATTGCCTTGTCTCACACCATCAACAATATCGAACGTGCGGTCCCTTTTTTGAAACAAGACCAGAGGGTCGCGCCAGAATATCACCGGACCCCCGTCTTCATCATTGCCAATGGCCCCTCGCTGGATGAATCAATCGCGGTCATCAGGGAGAATAAAGACAAGGCTATTTTGATCTCGTGTGGCAGTGCCATTTCGGCATTGCACAAGGTGGGCATCAAGCCAGATATTCACGTGGAAACCGAACGCACCAAGATAGTCTATGACTTCCTGGTCAACCTGAATGACCCTGAATATCTGCGGGATGTTTTATTCTTGAGTACGGATGTGATCCATCCTGATTGCGCGACACTCTTCAATCAATCGGCACTTGTCTTCAAGCTCAGTGAGCCAGGGGTGGTGCTCTATCGGAACTACTTCCCAGGCTGGCAAGCCTGTGCCGCCCTTGGCGGTGTCAACCCTCTGGTGGGCAATATCGGTGTCAGCGCGCCCACTCACCTCGGTTTCAAGAACCTTTATCTGTTCGGCCTGGATAATGGCTACAAGCACAAGGGGCACCATCATTCGAAGCTCAGCTCCTATTACAACAATGAGGAAAATGCCGGGGCCCTTGGCGACCTGATGTATGGCGACAGCCAGTGGCGGCGTGAAGGGAACTTTGATGGCACCGTCATCAGCAACGCCATGTTTGACACCTCCCGCCGCGTGATAGAGCAGGTATTGGCTGCGAATGAAGATGTTCGATGCTTCAACTGCAGCGATGGTGCCAAGATTGAGCACGCCAGAGCCTTGCCGAGTGCAGAAATAAGCCTGCTCCATCGGGTCGACAAGCCTGCGCTGCTCGAGGAGATCGCCGGGCTCTGCGCCCCCATTCCCTTGTCAAAGCAGGATTTTGAACCCTTGCTGGACATCGAGTTCTTCAATATCCTCATCGACAAGATGATGGCCGAATGGCAACAGGACTTCAGGTCTCGTAATGAGTTGAATCAGCTGATGCTGCGTAACTTTGGCTATCTCTCCCAGATCGCCGCCACCCGGCAGCAACATATTTCCCAGACCATGGTCGGGTCGATGAATTATGTGTTCACCCTGCTGAGCTCCATTCTCTATTCATTCGAGGGCGAAGAAGAGACGCTGGTGCTGATGAAACCCGCCATCGATCTCTGGCTGGAGTTTTTAGCCAAGGCGAGGGAGATGTATCCAAGGGCGCTCGACAGCGTCGACATGATTGATAACGAAGTGATGGCACTGTTCCGGAAATAAGAGCCGAAGCATTCAGAAATTAAGAGCAGAAAATGAAAATACCGACCCTGGGGTCGGTATTTTTTATCTCTTGGGGTAGGGGTTCTGCGCCGCGAGCAGCCTCGCATCCTTTCGCAATATCTGTACCGAGATCAGCGCATCTGGCTCCAGTTCGGCGCCGCCATCGTGATGTTGCACGTGTTCGAACAGACGATGGTAGCCAGGATGCCAGCCAAACAGCTCCCCGTAGTTCATCTTGTAGCTGAAGAGATTGGCGTGATGCTGGTAGTCGTTGCGATAGTGGCCCGCTGGAGGATTGAAATCCATTATGGTCATCAGACCCCGATCGGCCAGCAGGGCATCGCTGCCGGCGGCAATCTTGAACAGATCCTGTGGGTCGCACAGGTAGAGGCAGAAGCCGAAGATGATGAGATCGACGGCTTCTATCTCGGGCAGACAATCGGCGGTCCCTACGGAGAGATGCAACCCTGGATAGCGAGAGAGCCCATCCTGGATGGCACTTGCCGACGGATCCACCCCATAGCAGCGGGCCCCATAATGCTCGGCCAACTGCGCCAGTCGCCAGCCATTGGCGCAACCTATCTCCAGGATCCGGGCGGGTTTGACCGCCAGATAGTGCAGCGCCTTGAAGATGGGATCGCTGGCCAGCGACTTGCCGAGAATGGCGGTCTTGTTTCGCTCGTACCACTCATTCCCTTCTTGTGCCATGAAGACGTTCTTCTGTTGCATCTAGCGCTCCTCGGCAGCTTGGGAAACCAACGACCAGGCCAGCGGCGTGCCGGCCTGAATATCCTGGCTGGCGCAGCGGCCCAGCAGGGAGGGAAGGTGGACTGGGGGCAACCCGTGAGCGGGTCGGATGGAGCGCAAATTACGGGGAGTGAACGCCTCTCCCGCCTTCATATCCTCACAGACGAACAACGAACGTGAAAACAGACGGTTCTGCTCGGCCTTGGGGTTGAGGCTGTAGCTGATCTCACCCAGCGCGGCCTCCACTTGCCTTACGCCCGCCACCATCTGGCCAAATTCTGCTGGGGTCATGGAGAAAGAGGCATCCGGGCCACCCAATGCGCGATCCAGGATGAAGTGTTTCTCTATCACCTCGGCACCCAGGGCGGCGGCCGCCATGGCCACGGCCTGCCCCAGGGTATGGTCCGACAATCCCACCTTGACGCCAAATGTCTGCCGCATATTGGGGATGGTGAGCAGGTTGGCTTCCTCCACCGGGGCGGGATAGGAAGAGGTGCACTTGAGCAGGGTGATGTCCTGATTGCCCATGCGGCGGCAGGCCTGCACGGCCGCATCGATATCGGCAAGGGTCGCGATGCCGGTCGAGATGATCATCGGCTTGCCCTTGCTGGCCGCGTATTCGATCAGCGGAATGTCGGTGATCTCGAACGAGGCGATCTTGTAGAGGGGGACATCGAGGGTTTCCAGGAAATCGACGGCGGTGAAGTCAAAGGGGGTCGAGAAGAAGACAAGCCCTGCTTTCTTTGCTTCGGCCTGGATGGCGGCATGCCATTCCCAGGGGGTATAGGCCTCTTGATAGAGCTTGTATAGCGTGGTGCCATCCCAGATAGTGCCCTGATTAATCTGGAAATATTCATTGTCGCAATCCAGGGTGATGGTATCGGCGGTGTAGGTCTGGATCTTGATGGCATCGGCACCGCACTCCTTGGCGGCGCGCACCGTCGCCAGGGCCTTGTCCAGTGAGTGGCCATGGTTGGCCGAGAGTTCGGCGATGATGAAGCATCGCTTCGGATTGATGGCTTGAGCCCTGCTTGGGTTCATGGATGTCTCCACTCCTGTTCGGTGATCCCCATGAGCAAGAGATCGACATAATGTGTGGTATGGGGTCGGTAGACCGCTTCCCGCCAGGCGCCTTCCTGACAAAAACCGGCCCTCAAATAGGCCTGAATGGCTCTTTCATTGTCCGCCGCGACCTCCAGCTTGAGCGTGTGCAAGCGTGCGACCTCGAACGCCAGCTGGTTGATGGCGGCCAGCAGACGCATCCCCAGCCCCTTGTCGGTGCGCCTGGGATTGCGATAGATCCCAAGCCAGGCCAGTCGATTTTGCCAGTCCAGCCGGTGCAGGGCGACCACCCCGAGGATCCCTTGAGGGTCCTGGCAGAGGTAGTTGAGATTGCGGCTTTCATCTTGCTGGCGCGCCATGAAGGCGCGATGGGCCTCTAGGCCGATATCGCCCCCCGTGTTCATCCAGCGCGCGATTTCCGGATGGTTTCGCATCTGCCAGACCGCCACTATCTGCGGCTCGTCCAGCATGGCGAAGGGGATGAGCTCCAGCCCTGCGAGGCTGAAGTGCCGTTGCAGGTCTATGTCTGGTTGAGCCATGAGAGTGCCTCCAGGGTTCCATTTCCTGCCATCAGCGTCTGCAGCCTGAGGGTCCGTCTGGCTCGCTCATCTGCTGGCGCCAGCCTGGACAGGCCCTGTTCCAGTCGGGAGAATAATGCTGGTTCGTGCCACCAACCCGCCGAGAGAAAAGCGTCACTGCTGCACCAGCCGGCCAGCTGGCTTGCCTGGTTGTCGGCGACCCCGATCAGGATGCCCGGCAGGCCGCAGCGCGCCAGCTCATAGGTGACTTGTCCGGCACTGCTGATGGCCATGTCGCAGCGAGACATGAGGCCGGCCATCTGCTCGGCGTCGAGGCGGTGATGTTGCCTGCACCCCTCAAGGCGCGGGTCGGGCTCCCGGGTGACGACCTCCAGTTCAGTTTCGGGTCTATGCCGGTGCAACCAGGCCACCAAGCCTGGGGTCAGGTCACGCACATCTGTGCCTCCCATGATGATCAGGATGCGCTCTATGCGGGCGGCGACCCGGGTGCGGGCGGGCAGAGACCAGAAGGGGGGGCGCAGGGGCTGCCAACTCGGCCCCCATTGCCAGCTGGCGGCGCCCGACTGGTGGCTGGGCGTGCCGGGGCTGGCATGGATCACCAACCCCCTGGGGTAGTTCAGGCGCTCGGTGTCATCGAGATAGATGACCCGCTGGAAGCCAGCCGAGATACTCTCGAGGGTGGCCAGACTCGCCGAGTAGGAGTCGACGATGGCGACCGCCTGCCGTGGGGAGGCGCTTTGCTGTTGCCAGTTGCCCCAGCTGACGCTCTCACCCTTGAGCAAGGCTTGCGCCAGCTCATCGCCTTCGACCATCCAATGGACGGTACCGCCCTGTTGCCGCCAGGCCGCCCCGTAGGCACTGCAGCGACTGAGATGGCCGAGACCCCGCTCATTATCCCCTTCGCTGAAAATCCACAGCGGCAGCACTCAACGCACCTTGAACACCGGCTGGATCGGCTCGCCATCCAGGGCCTGATGGATGGCGTTGTCGGCATCCAGACGGATCAGCTCCGGCAGAACCTCGGCATAGACATCCAGCAGCGTCCTCATATCCTGTTCGCTGTGTGCCAGGTTGATGTTGTGGCTACCCAGGCTGAGGATGCCGCGTTTGCACAGCTCCTGAATGAAGTAGCTCTTGAGCAGCCAGCTGGAATGGTTGGCCGAATCGCCGATCAGCAGGAAGCTCCAGCTCGGGTGACCGGCGGTCTTGAGCCATTGGGGGGCATCCAGCGTCTGCAACAGGCTATCCAGTCCGTCCAGCAGGGGCTGACCCCGTTCGGCCAGTCGGGCAGGCACATCGAGGCTGCGCATCTTCTTGATCACGGCGTTGGCCGCCGCCAGGGCGATGGCATCGCCGCCAAAGGTGCCGGAGAAGAAGATATCCTCCATGCGCTGCATGTGATCGCGACGGCCCACCACGGCGGAGATGGGGAAGCCATTGGCCATGCCCTTGCCGAAGGCGGCCAGATCCGGCGTGACACCGAACAGGGTCTGGGCGCCGCCCAGATGGAAGCGAAAACCCGTGATGGTCTCGTCGAAGATGAGCAGGGCGCCATGCTGGTCACACAGCTGGCGCAGGCCGGGCAGAAATTCGGGGGAGGGCCAGGCGACGTTCATCGGCTCCAGGATCACGGCGGCAAACTCCCCGGGATGGGCCTCGAGTTGCGCTCGCAGTGACGCCAGATCGTTGTAGTCGAAGCGATGGGTCAGCTCCCGCACGCACTCGGGCACCCCCAGGTGGCGCGTAGTGGAGCCTATGTACCAGTCCTGCCAGCCATGGTAGCCACAGACGGCGACCCGCTCCCGACCAGTGACGGCGCGGGAGAGGCGAATGCAGGCGGAGGTCGCATCGGTGCCATTCTTGCCGAACCGGACCATCTCGGCGCAGGGGATCAGCTCGATGAGTTGCTCCGCCACCTCGGTTTCCAGCCGGTGGGGGAGCGAGAAGATGGAGCCCAGGTTGAGCTGCTCCAGCACGGCCTGGTTCACATCCGGGTCGCAATAGCCGAGGCTGATGGCGAGCAGACCGCTGGCAAAGTCCAGATACGAGTTGCCATCCACATCCCACACCCTGGCGCCCTGGCCGCGCTCGATAAACAGCGGAGCGGCGCCGTAGGGGAAGCAGAGACGGCTCTTGGAGAAGGTCTGGGAGCCAAGGGGAATGCTCTGTTCGGCCCGGGCAGAGAGTGCCATTGAATGTTGATAACGTGAGGTCATGAGTGCTTCTCCTTGGCCAGAGATGTTTCCAGCCCTTCATTGCGCCGGTGTTGGGTGTTCAGGGTCGCGAGCTGTGGTTCCCGGGCCAGCAGGCTGAGGATATCCCCGGTGCTGAACGCAGGGTTGAGCGGATAGAGGCGTTGGTAAATCTGCTCGACCAGCTCGAAATCGGCGGGCTCGTCCACCGTCCAGCGCAGTTGGGCCAGGCTCGGCGTGCGGCTCAATCTGCCTATCTTGAACAGCTCGGCATGTTGGCGGATGTAATAGGTGACATGCTCTCGCTCGGCCGGGCTCTGGGCCTGCGCTGCCAGCAGACGCAGGGTGGCGGCACTCAGGATCTCGGCGTCCAGGCCATCCGGGTAGCTGGGATCCCAGCAGTTGCTGCTGTAGTCATAGCCACCCTGCAGGTGGAGCTCGATGAGTTCATCGATGAGCTCGGGATCCGCCAGCGGGCAGTCGCCGGTGAGCCTGACGATCTGGCTGGGATCAAAGGGTTGCGCGGCCAGATGGAAGCGTTGCAACACGTCGTCAAGGGGGCCACGAAAACAGGGCACGTCCAGCTGTGCGCACAGTCGGGCGATGGCCTCATCGTCGGCCTGGTCGCTGGTGGCGACCATCAGCTGATCCAGCCTGGTCGATCGTTTCAGTCGTGCAATCTGGCGGGCTAGCATGGGGACGCCCAGCAAGGGTTTGAGCACCTTGCCTGGCAGCCGGCTGGAGCCCGCCCTGGCCTGTAGGATTCCGAGGATCATGATGACTTCCACTGTGCCGGGTTGATGAGGCCGGGTTCGTCGCAGGCGAGGCCGGCCAGCTCGGTGTCGCTCAATGTCTGCCGCCGGGCATAGGCCGTGGCGATGGCGGCCAGCTCATGGGCATGACAGACCCCCACCACGAACCGGCTGACCTGGGGCAGGGCCGCTATCAGTGACAGCGCCTTGTCGAGAAGCGGAAGATGGGGCTGCCAGTGGTCCAGCCGGGTCAGTGGCTGGGCGAAGCGCTGAAAATAGTCGGGTCGCAGAGCTGGCTGCATCAGTAACAGCCCCTGCAGGAAGAGGGAGCGCACATGGATCTCGCACCCCAGCGCCTGCAACCTGTCCAGCCAGCCCGTGCGCAGGAAGCGCTGGTCGAGCAGGTTGGCGGGCAGTTGCACCAGCTGCAATGGGTAGCCCTGGCTCAACCACAGATCCAGCTCGTCCGGGGAGTAGACTGACACCCCCAGCTTGCCCACCTTGCCTTGTCGCTGCAATTCCATCAGCTGTTCGAACAGGGCGGGGCTGGCGTCCTGGCCGCGATGGAGCAGCAGCCCATCCAGCCTCGGGCGTGCCAGTTGGCGCAGGCTGTTGTCGACGGAGGTGGCGACCTCGCTGGCCAGGGTGCCGGGGGCCAGCTTGTCCACCAGCAAAAAGTCGGCGCAGTGGCGGCTGCCGAGCCGCGACTCGGCATTGCCATAGGCTTGCGCTGTGTCCAGGGTATCGATGCCCAGTTGGCAAGCCAGCGTCAGGATATCGTCGAGGGTATCATCACCGACCTGTCCTGCCTGGTTGCTGATGCCGTAATCGAGCCCGAACTGTACCGTGCCCAGTGCTAGGCGCATAACACCCGCTCCAGGGTCTGGATGACTCTGTCCTGCTCGGCCAATGAGAGGCTGGGGAACAGAGGCAGGCTGATGGCTTGTCGGTAGTAGGCCTGGGCGCCGGGGTAATCGGCGGGATCCTGCCCAAGATTGCGATAATAGGGCTGTGCCGGTATGGGCATGTAGTGGACATTCACGCCGATGCCAGCCTCGCGCAGCCGGGCAAACACCTGGTCCCTATCGGCGACCTGGATTACGTAGAGGTGGTAGCCGGAGCTACGGTCATTGTCTTGACGCAGCGGTCGCAGCGGCAGCTCGGTCAGCAATTCGTCGTAGCGGGCAGCCAGTTGTTGGCGCCGGTCGATGAAGTGGGACAAGCGGCCGAGCTGGCTCAGGCCCAGCGCGGCCTGAATGTCGGTCAGCCGATAGTTGAAGCCGAGCACCTGCTGCTCATAGTACCAGCCACCCGGACTGGGGGAGTCCAGCTGCTCGGCATCGCGGGTGATGCCGTGGCTGCGATAGAGCCTCAGCTTGGCGGCCAGCGCGGCATCGCGGGTGGTGACGGCGCCCCCTTCCCCCGTGGTGATGGGTTTCACCGGGTGGAAGCTGAAGACGGTCATGTCGCTGTGGGCACAGCTGCCGATGGGGGCATCCTGATAGCTGGCCCCCAGGGCATGGCAGGCATCCTCGATGAGGTGAATGCCATATTGCCGGCACAGGGCGCCGATCTCGCTCAGATCACAGGGTTGGCCCGCCAGATGCACGGCGACCAGCACCCTGGGCAGGCGGGAGGTTCCCTGGACGGCGCGCAGCTTCTCCCGCAGGGCAGCCACGCTGAGGTTGCCGGTCTCGGGATCCACATCGACAAAATCCACCTGAGCACCGCAGTAGCGGGCACAGTTGGCGGAGGCGACGAAGCTGATGGCCGAGACCCAGGCCCAATCTTCGGCCCCCAGCTCCAGCGCGGCGCAGGCCAGATGGAGCGCCGTGGTGCCATTGTTGCAGGCGATCACATGGGGGACCTGGCAATAGTCGGCCAGCCCTTGTTCGAAGGCGGGCACCGCCTCACCCTGGGTGAGATAGTCCGACTTCAGGACGGCAACGACGGCATCGATATCTTCATCTGTGATGGATTGGCGTCCATAGGGGATCATTCGGCTAGCACCTGCTGGTTCATCGTTTTCAATTCCTCTATCGACAGGAAATGGCGATTATTGAGGGAATTGTATTCGAAGCCGGGCTCGACCAGGGTCGCCTGCTCCCCCAGGGCATTGATCGCGAAGTCATTGTTGCGACTCGTGAAGGTGATGCTGGGGGCGATGACGTAGTAGTCCTTGAACTCATAGGTATGGTA
>RCUM01000972.1_pt1 | contig 13005 bp, 8 predicted proteins | sample 2166141 | NCBI WGS metagenome assembly RCUM01 (sample SAMN09932756, study PRJNA488358) | compost metagenome | isolation source: compost soil in crotonic acid-enriched | place: Germany: Experimental Botanical Garden
TGCCTGTAGTCGACGTACTGCAAGGTCGTGCTGCGGTTGACAGTGAAGTCACCGTGCGCGGTTGGGTACGTACCCGGAGAGATTCTAAAGCTGGTATCTCCTTCCTCGCCGTTTATGACGGCTCCTGCTTTAATCCGTTACAGGCCGTCGTTAATAATTCTCTGCCGAATTATCAGGACGAAGTGTTACGCCTGACCACCGGCTGTTCCATTGAAGTGACCGGTACCGTGGTACCTTCGCCGGGTGAAGGCCAGAGCTTCGAACTGCAGGCCACAGCCATCAAGGTGGTGGGTTGGGTTGACGATCCTGACACCTATCCAATGGCGGCCAAACGCCACAGCATCGAATACCTGCGCGAAGTTGCTCACCTGCGCCCACGCACCAACCTGATTGGCGCGGTTGCCCGCGTTCGCCACACCTTGGCACAGGCAATCCACCGCTACTTCCACGAGAACGGTTATTTCTGGGTTTCCACTCCCCTGATCACTGCCTCAGATACCGAAGGTGCCGGTGAAATGTTCCGCGTCTCCACGCTGGATATGGAAAACCTGCCACGCACCGATAAAGGTGCCGTCGATTTCAGCCAGGATTTCTTCGGTAAAGAAGCCTTCCTGACCGTATCCGGCCAGTTGAACGGCGAAACCTACGCCTGTGCACTGTCAAAAATTTATACCTTTGGCCCCACCTTCCGTGCCGAGAACTCGAACACCAGCCGTCACCTGGCTGAATTCTGGATGATCGAACCGGAAGTCGCCTTTGCTTCCCTGGACGACGTTGCCGGGCTGGCCGAAAGCATGCTGAAGTATGTCTTCCAGGCGGTGCTGGATGAACGTGCCGACGATCTGCAATTCTTTGCTGAGCGTGTAGATAAAGATGCCATCGACCGTCTGAAGCGCTTTGTCTCTTCCGATTTCGCCCAGGTGGACTACACCGAGGCGGTCGAGATCCTGATTGCTTCCGGCCAGACCTTCGAGAACCCGGTTTCCTGGGGTATCGATCTGTCGTCTGAACACGAGCGCTATTTGGCCGAGCAACACTTCAAGGCTCCGGTAGTTGTGAAAAACTACCCGAAAGATATCAAAGCCTTCTATATGCGCATGAACGAAGATGGCAAAACCGTCGCGGCGATGGACGTGCTAGCGCCGGGCATTGGTGAAATCATCGGTGGTTCACAGCGTGAAGAGCGTCTGGATGTGCTGGATCAGCGTCTGGCAGAGATGGGCCTCAATAAAGAAGATTATTGGTGGTATCGTGACCTGCGCCGCTATGGCACCGTGCCACATTCTGGTTTTGGCTTAGGTTTTGAGCGTTTAATCGCCTATGTGACCGGGGTGCAGAACGTCCGGGACGTGATCCCGTTCCCAAGAACGCCACGTAACGCCAGCTTCTAAGTCATAAAACCCAGCATAATTTAAACATTTTTTTTACATAATAAAGGCCAGCTAAGCTGGCCTTTCGCATTTTTGATTATTGACCTGCATCACAAAGTTCCCTAAAATACACAAATTGTTACACATCGTAGCTTTCTGAAACCAGATTGCGACATTGGTAGCATTTTCGTTCTAGATAAACCTGCCCGTGAATGGAACACTGCGTGCAGACACAGGACGACACCAATCTATCAACAATAGTTCCAAAAGAATTATTGGCGGCAGTGGCAAGGTGTCCGAATAAAACCAATGAGGGTAATAATGATGATGAAGCGCAACATTCTTGCAGTAGTGATCCCAGCTCTGTTAGCAGCTGGTGCAGCCAACGCAGCTGAGATCTACAACAAAGACGGCAACAAACTGGATCTGTACGGTAAAGTTGACGGCCTGCACTACTTCTCTAACGACAAAAACAACGATGGCGACCAGTCATACGTGCGTTTTGGCTTCAAAGGTGAAACTCAGATTACTGACCAACTGACCGGTTACGGCCAGTGGGAATACAACGTTCAAGCTAACCACGCTGAGTCACAAGGTACCGAAGGTACTAAAACTCGTCTGGGCTTCGCAGGTCTGAAATTTGCTGACTACGGTTCATTCGATTACGGCCGTAACTACGGCGTAGTGTATGACGTTGAAGGCTGGACAGATATGCTGCCAGAATTCGGTGGCGATACTTACACCACTACCGACAACTTCATGACCGGCCGTACCAACGGTGTTGCTACTTACCGTAACAACGACTTCTTCGGTATGGTTGATGGCCTGAACTTCGCTGTGCAGTACCAAGGCAAGAATGAAAACGATGGTCGTGCTCTGAAGAAACAAAACGGTGACGGTTGGGGTATCTCCTCTACTTACGCAATCATGGATTCAGGCGTGAGCGTAGGTGCTGCATACTCTGGTTCTGACCGTACTGACGCTCAGACCAATCTGTCTACTGCTGGTGGTAAAGACGCTGAAGCATGGACCGTTGGTGCTAAATACGACGCCAACAACGTCTACTTGGCAACCATGTATGCAGAAACTCGCAACATGACTCCATACGGTGATTCTTTCGACACTATCGCTAACAAAACTCAGAACTTTGAAGTGGTAGCACAGTACCAGTTCGATTTCGGCCTGCGTCCATCCATCGCTTACCTGCAGTCTAAAGGTAAAAACCTGGGTTCAGCTTACGGCAACGATCAAGACCTGGTTAAATATGTTGATGTTGGCGCTACCTACTACTTCAACAAAAACATGTCTACCTACGTTGATTACAAAATCAACCTGCTGGACGAGAACGAATTCACCAAAGCTAACGCCATCGCTACCGACGATATCGTAGGTGTTGGCCTGGTTTACCAGTTCTAAGTTGTCTCACTTAACGGCGGTTCACCGTCGACTAAGTTAAAAAACAGGGCTTCGGCCCTGTTTTTGTTTTTGCGTCCCCCTAAATTTTTATCCTGCCAAATCCCCCTTCCCCCTCATTTTTTATGCTGAATATGCGTCCTTCACAAGATCGAGGTGTTTTTCTCGCAAACGGTTGGCAAAGGGCATAACTGGCGCTACCCTGATGCTTCTGTCTGCTTAACTCCGAGCCATGGAAGCACCTGACATGTTTGAAAAAATCACTGCTGCACCTGCCGATCCGATTCTGGGTCTGACCGACATTTTCCGCGCCGACGCGCGCCCGAACAAAATCAATTTGGGCATTGGCGTCTACAAAGACGAAACCGGCAAAACGCCGGTGCTGACCAGCGTGAAAAAAGCTGAGCAGTATCTGCTGGAAAATGAAGCCACCAAAAACTATCTCGGCATTGAGGGCATCCCCGCTTTCGCCAACTGCACGCAAGAGCTGCTGTTCGGCAAACAAAGCCCAATCATTGCCGACAAGCGTGCGCGCACCGCGCAAACGCCTGGTGGCACCGGCGGCCTGCGTGTGGCAGCTGACTTCATCGCCAACCAGACCAGCGCTAAACGCATCTGGATCAGCAACCCAAGCTGGCCGAACCATAAAAACGTGTTTGGCGCCGTCGGCCTGGAAGTGCTGGAATATGCCTACTACGATGCGGCCAATCATGCGCTGGACTTCGATGGCCTGCTGAACAGCCTCAAACAGGCTCAGGCAGGCGATGTGGTCCTGTTCCATGGTTGCTGCCATAACCCAACCGGCATTGACCCTACGCCTGAGCAGTGGGCTCAGTTAGCCGAACTGTCTGTGGCTAATGGCTGGCTGCCGCTGTTCGACTTTGCTTATCAGGGCTTCGCAAAAGGTCTGGAAGAAGATGCGCAGGGCCTGCGTATTTTCGCCGCCAAGCATCAGGAACTGATCGTCGCCAGCTCGTACTCGAAGAATTTCGGCCTATACAACGAACGCGTCGGCGCCTGTACTCTGGTGGCTGCAGATGCGGATACCGCTGACCGCGCCTTCAGCCAGGTGAAAGCCGCCATTCGCGCCAACTACTCCAACCCGCCGTCCCACGGTGCTGCGGTGGTTGCGACCATCCTGGGTGATAATGCGCTGCGCGCCCTGTGGGAGCAGGAGCTGACCGATATGCGTCAACGCATTCACCGCATGCGTCAGCTGTTCGTGAATACTCTGCAGGAGAAAGGCGCAGAGCAGGACTTCAGCTTTATCATTAATCAGAACGGCATGTTCTCGTTCAGCGGATTGACCAAAGAACAGGTGCTGCGCCTGCGTGACGAATTTGGCGTTTACGCCGTTAACTCCGGCCGGGTTAACGTCGCCGGCATGACGCCAGACAATATGGCGCCTCTGTGTGAAGCCATCGTCGCCGTGCTGTAAAGGTTGCGGTTTCAAATAAGCAAAAGGGGCGCTAAATGCGCCCCTTAGTTATTTCTGCCGGGAAATAACCTTACCAGATGGCCGGTTCTTCTCGCAGGAACGGATTGGTTTGACGCTCTTGACCGAAGGTAGACATCGGTCCGTGCCCCGGGATAAACGCCATGTCATCCCCCTGTGGCAGGAGCTTGGTGCGGATCGAGCTGATTAATGCCTGGTGATCGCCGCGTGGGAAGTCGCTGCGACCCACGCCACCGTTAAACAATACGTCACCCACCAGCGCCAACCGCGCCTGCTCATTAATAAACACGATATGGCCAGGAGTATGACCCGGGCAATGCAGCACCTTGAGCGTCATTTCACCCACCTGCACGCTGTCCCCTTCTTCCAGCCAGCGAGTTGGCGTCAGAGGCGCACACTCTTCCAGACCAAACATCCGGCTCTGTGCAGGCAAACCATCCAACCAGAAAGCATCTTCCTTGTCCGGACCGTAGATCGGTACCTGATAGTGTTCCGCCAGCTCAGCCGCTGCCCCTACGTGATCGAGATGGCCGTGCGTCAACAGGATCTGCGTGACCGTCACGCCCTGCCTGGCAATTTCGGCCTTTAATTTTTCCGCTTCGCCGCCGGGATCGACCAACGCCGCCTGTTGAGTACTCTCACACCAGATCAGGCTGCAATTCTGACTAAAAGCGGTAACGGGAATAATTTGGTATTTCATAAGGCTCCAACGACAACAGCGCCACACCCTCGCGGGCTGGCGCTATTCACTATGGTGCACAGCGACTACCAGGTCCGCACCGGGCCGGTATCGATGTGTACAAAGTTGCTACGTGGGTAATATCCTACACCACCGGCGCTCATTTTTAACGCCGCTTTGCGGATATTGCTCAACTGGATGCCTTCGATATGGAAGTCCATCGCCTGGCCCTTGGTATGATAGCTGTGCTTGGCCACACCGCGGCTGCGCTCACGCAGCTCATTGTTGGTATCCAGGGAACGATAACCTGAAACCAGCTGTACCGGTTTGTTGGTGCCCAACAGACCCTGCAGGCGATAGAGGTGATCAAATAGACGAGGATCGATCGACTTGACTTTATTGGCTCGATAATCACGGAAGAGATGATTAAGACGAACTAATTCGTCTTTATTATATCCCTTGCCATCGAAGAATTCGGCTTTCAAGGATTCGCCCGTATGCATATTATTAACGACAAGAATACGCGGGCGCGAAGTAGAAAGACTGGCAAAGGCTTGCCCAGGGAGCAGCGCTATGCCCACAGCGGCGCTACCTAACGCCAGCCATTTACGGCGATGATGATCAATTTTGTCCATGTTTCTGTTAAACCCGGCAAGAATATCAAAATATATGCACAAAACAGCGCACTGCCCGAACCATAACCGCCCACACAGCCTGAGTCAACCCGTGATGTCCCGCGGTTTGCAGGCACCCACTGAATGAGTGCCTGCATCATGATCCGATATTCAGACCGTTATTTATTTATAATTACTGCATTTATTGCATTAATTTTTCGGCCTGAGCCAAAATTTGTGCACCCGATCTCACCGTATCATCGTAATTGTAAATATCTGTACGGAATTGTGGCTTTCCATCATCAGAGACCCAGGCGGTTAAATAATACAATTTAACCGGAATATGCTGGCGGATATTTACGAAGGTGGTATTACCCTGTTTCAAGGTGGAAGAAACACGGGTGTTGTTCCAACCGGCATCCTGCAGCAGCATATTCGCCAAATCCGATGCCTTGTTGACCCGAACACAGCCGGAACTTAAGGCGCGGATGTCCTTCTGGAACAGATTATGGTTGGGCGTGTCGTGCAGATAGATAGCGTCCGAACTCGGCATGTTGAATTTAAAACGCCCCAATGAGTTGGTCGCTCCCGGAGCCTGACGGATCCGATACGGGAAATTACGAGGCGAAATCATACTCCAGTCGATCATTGCCGGATTAATCACCTCGGCATCGTTGCTCCACCCCGAGAGCACGGTATAGCCATGCTTCTGGAAGTAGCTGCCGTCACGCATCGCCTTCGGCACGATATCTTCACGCACCAGCGTAGTCGGTACGTTCCACGGCGGGTTCACCACCACATTATTCAATGCGCTGCTCATCAACGGCGTCTTGCGGCTAGGCCGACCCACGATCACCCGAGAGGAAAGCACTTCATTGCCGTTTTGGTAGTAGGTCAACGAGTAGTTAGGAATATTAACCATAATACCGGTATCGACATGGCCGGGTAGTATGCGTAACCGCTGGATATTCAGCGCCAACAACGAGGCTCGTATTTGCGGCGTTACGTTAAGCCACTCGCGAGTGCGCACGCCAATGACGCCGTCAGCACTCAGACCCTGCCATTTCTGGAAACGCTTAACGCCCTCCACCAGGTCGGGAGTATAGCGATTATCGGTAACGGTCACCGGGCTTTCTGACTGCTGCGAAAAAGGCGATTGCGGCGTTGGGACGAGATCTTTGACCGGGGCGGCGGCCGGGCTGACAACGGCACTCTGACTGTCACGACTTTTTTCTTCATCTACTGACAGGCCGCCGTCGTCAGGCTCATTACGCGAACCGGTCAATACCGCAGGGGGATCCTGCACTTCCACCGGTGCCGTAGAAGGCGTCAGCATGCCGTTACGCGCCAGGATCTCACGCAAGGCAGGAATATCACTACTCAGTTGATCCGGACGCAGGCTTGGGCCATTGGCCATTTGTGGCCACGGACGGCCATCGGCCAGCATATCCCGCAGGGCCTGATGCATCTTGGCGTATTGCGGATGCTGCGGCGCCAGCGTATTGACATAAGCCAGAGTCTTGCCCTGACGCAGCGCCAATTGCCACTGGTTAATCACCGTATTGGGTGGCAGACCAAGCTTGTAGGGAATGTTGCTGTACAGCCAATTATTACCGTTGGCACCGATGGACGAAACAAACTGTAAATAGCCCAGCATCGCATCAGACAGCACCACATCGCGCGCCACGTCGGTAATCGCCGGGTTGGTCAACAGCTTCACCCATTGGGTAAACTGCGGCTGTACGCCGGACATCGCCAATTCGGCCAGTTGCTGCTGAAATTGCTGAACCGCTTCGCGATCCTGCCACATCAATTGCATCCGGTTCGCCGCGTACAAAGGAGCCAGCGTCGAAAGATAATAGGGTGTAATGCCCTTCGGCAATGCCGCAAGCAGTTCCGAACGGCTTTGCGCAACTGACATGCCGGATGACGCCACCGGAAACGCAGGAACGGTTGCCCATACGGGTAACGACGACGCAAGACCACATGCGATTGCGCAACTTAACGCCAGACGCCGCACAGTGTTTCCATTTCTAAGCAACATCCATTGCCCCCTGTATGCTCACAAAAAATATAACCAAGACAACTTATTAGTTTCAGTATACGAATAGAAAAGCCATTTTGCCCTTTGCTGCCTATGAATAACTGTTATTTCATTAGGCTACCCGGTTTTCGGCACAGAAAAAAGCAGGACTATCATCCTCCCGCACAAAAAAATAGCCACCCCAGGGCGGCTATTTTCAGATTATTAGCGGGCTTTTTTTGCGTTTACGGCGTTTCTGCCGCAGTAATACCCAGAACCGGCGGCTCATTGGCAAAACCGCGCAGCCCCACTACGTGTACATGTTCATGATTTTGGAACACTTTACGCACCAGCTTATAAGTCGTGCCTTTTTCCGGGCTGATATTTTCCGGTGCCGCGATGATCAGCTGCATTTCCAGACGATCGCACAGCTCGAACAGCGTGGCGATGGATTTGGCATCCAGTCGCGCCGCTTCATCGAGGAACAGCAGGCGGCATGGGGAGATATCTTTACCGCGCAAGCGGCGAGACTCTTCTTCCCAGCTCTGTACCACCATAACCAGAATCGACATCCCGGTACCGATCGCTTCCCCGGTAGACAACGCGCCACTCTCGGCACGCAGCCAACCGTCGGAGCCGCGGAAGACTTCCACTTCCAGCTCCAGGTAGTTGCGGTAATCCAGCAGCTCTTCGCCGATGGTCTGTGGCGTGCGCTGCCCCATGTCAATCTGCGGGTTCAGACGCTGATACAGCTTGGCCAAGGCCTCCGAGAAGGTCAGTCGGTTGCTGTTGAACAGGTCCTGATGCTGTTCCTGTTGCTCGGAAAGCACGTCCAGCAGCGTCGCATGCGCTTCACGCACGTTGACGTTCAATCGCACGCTCTTCACCTGCCCGAAGGAAACCGCCTGCAGGCCCTGGTTGAGCATGCGAATACGGTTCTGTTCACGCTGGATGGTTTTGCGAATGATGTTCGCCACGCTCTTGGAACTGATTGCCAGTTTCTGCTCACGCGCGGTCAACTCTTCGGTCAGGCGGCCCAGTTCGATCTCCATCTGTTCGATGGCCTCAACCGGGTCGTCGGTACGAATGATATCTTGACGAATACGCTCGCGCAGATGCTGATAGACCGCAATATAGAACTGGATCTTGCGTTCCGGGCGCTTGGGATCTTCCGACAGGCGCAGCACATCGCGCAGATGTTCGTTATCCGACACCGCCAGACGCAGCGCACCGAGCGCCTTATCCGACATTGAGCGCAGCTCGTCACCGTCCATATAGGCCAATTCGCGGCGGTGCAGACGACGTTCAACGCCATTGTCTTTCACCAGGCGCATCACGGCGCACCAACCTGCTTTGGCGGTGACCACCTGCTCACGCAGCTGATAATAGTCGCGCTCCAGCTTGCGCAGTTTCTTCTGCAGGCTGTCCATTTCCGCTTCGCAGAAGGTCAGCTGTTTTTCCAGTTGGTTACGACGTGCGCGGTTGGTGCTCAGGCCCGCATGCAATTCATCACGACGAGTGCGCGCACGGGCTTCGGCATTGGCATCCGCCTGCACACCGATATCTACCAGTTCCTGACTCAGCTCTTTGAGCATGTCGCGCTTCGCGTCATACGAGCTTTTCAGCGATGCCAGCACCTGGCTGTACTGGGTAAACTGGGTCTGATACTGGCGCAACTGCTCACGGGCACGGGTACGTTCCGCTTCCGCATGCTCCAGACGCTGGCGCAGCTTGTCGTTGAGATCGTTATTGGCATTTTGCATACCGGCAGAGTCGGTATAGCTGAAGTGCGCGCGACGCTGCACCACTTCAATCAGGGCAAACGCCTGCTGCTTGGCCTGACGCTGCACGCTCTGCGCCTGAGTGTAATCCTGTTGCAACTGCTCATGCTGCTGCGGATCGCTCTGCAGCACCGACAGCAGCGGCTCCAGCTTGGTCAGGGAAACGCCGTGCTGCTGAATATGACGCGCGGCATCCTGCGCCTCTTCCAGCTCCTCACGGATTTCTTCCACCCGATCCTGAAGGGTTTCATCGTTTAGCAATGAAACCAGCGGTGTCAGACGGTTAAGTGCAGAAATGCCCTCTTTTGCCTGATCGTATTGCTGACGCTGCTGCTGGTTCTGCGCTTCATGGTTATTCAGCGCGCGCTCGATTTCACCACGGCGGGTATTGAGACCACGGATCTCCGCTTCCGGATCGGCGTCAAAGGCTACCGCCAGATGGTTACCGATAAAGCGGCTGAAGGCCTGGTGCGAACGCTGGGTTTTCTGCACGTCGAACGACAGGGTGGCATAACGCTCTGCCAACTTTTCCCGCTCGGCATGCAATATTTCCAGGCGATTCTCACGTGCGGCACGGCCAAACAACGGCACAGCCGGGTAACGCGAGTAACGCCACTGGCGTTCGGCAGTTTTAACCAACACCGCGCGGTCTTGTTCTTCGACGGCGAATACGCTGTCATCGAACGACTGCGGATCCCCCTCGATCAGATAGAGATCTTCCGGACAGTCTTCCAACCCTTCCAGCATCTCGCGTACCAGTGACAGATCCGGCACCACAATGGCGTGGCGCGACGGGCCGTACAAGGCGGAGAAGTACGGTGCATCGTCGATGGTGACGTCGTCGTAGATTTCAGACAGCAGCACGCCACCAAAACGTTCGGCCAGCGTGACCAGACGCTGATCTTCGGCACCGCCAGGCTGGCTGAGACGTTCAATTTGCGCTTCAACGGCACGCTTACCGGCAGCCACTTCGTCGCGCTCAACGGTAGTTTCACGTTCGCGCTCCAGCAGTTGCTGCATGTACTCCGTCACCTGCTGGCTGCTTTCAAGCGCTTCGCCACTCTGCTCACTAAGCTGGCTCAGAGCATCCTGCGCTGCCAACCAAATAGGGGCGCGGGTAGTCAGTTCGCGGATGCGTTGCTGAATTTGCTCCAGCTCCTGGCGCATTTCCATCCGACGCTCACCAGCATCGCTAACACCCTGCGACAGCGATTCCAGACGCTCTTCCAGCTCTTGTTGCAGGGCATCAAGTTCGTCCGGCTGATACTGCTGGCCATGGCGCTTACAGAATTCCTGCAACAGACGCTCGGCATCCTGCTGGGAGCGCAGACGCTGTTCCAGCTCGCTCAGGCGCATACGCAAAGGTTGCACGCGTTCGGCAAGGTGTTGCTGTGATGGCCAGTCGCGCAGCAATTCGCGCGCGCACTGCCAGGCTTCACTGCGGCTGACCTGACCGGCGATTTTACCCACCAGCTGATATGCCTGTTCAAACTGGCCGTGCGCGGCGTCGGCCACGCTCAGTTTTTGCTCGAGCATCAGCAGTGCTTCTGTCGCTTCCTGCTCGCGCGCCTGGAAAGTATCCAGCCAGTGTTCGGCATTTTCGGCGGTCAGTTCTGGCAGTTGGCACAACGTGCGTGCGCGATCCAGTGCCTGCAACGCCTGCTGATATTGAATGGCGCGGGTCTGCTGCACGTCGAGCGCCTGCTGGTAGTCGGCGAGTTGGCTTTTCAGCTCATCCACTTCCAGTTCGGCTGCCTCGGCACGTGCTTCGTTTTCGGCCTGCTGTTCGCTGGCCTCCGCAACCACTTCATTCTGTTCTTCCAGTCGGTAGGTCAGCTCTTCCAGATCGCCTTCATAACGCTCGATCTTTTCCTGCTGACGCATCGCCGTTTGTACCAGATTCAGGTGATCGCTGGCGGCCTGATAATCGGTTTCCAGATCGGATTCCGCACCGCTCTGCTCCGCCAGTTCGCGCGCCATTTCCACATGACGGTATTGCTCGGCGGCCAACTGTTTGCGGCTGCCCAGCAGATCGTTACGCAGCGCCAGTGCCCCGTCCAGATGAATGCGCCGCTCATTGGCATGACGCATGTAGTCCGCCGCCACGTAAGAGGTGGCCTCGGAAATCAAATGTTTGAACAGGTCGCGGTCGGATTGGGTCACGCGGATCGCTTCGAGCGTCATGCGGTTTTCACGCAGCGCCGCTTCCATATCCTGGAATGCCTTGCGCACGCCGCTGTTTTCCGGCAACAGGTAGTCACGCAGCGAGCGGGTGATGGCGCTGGAAATACCGCCGTACAGCGAGGCTTCAATCAGACGATAGAACTTGCTGCGATCGGACGATGAACGCAGGCGTTTCGGGATCACGCCCAGATCGAACATTAATGAGTGGTAATCGGTGATGGAGTTAAACTGCTTGAACTGCACCCCTTCCATCTCTTCAACGCGATCTTTCAGTTCCTGCAACGACAGCACGCGTGCCTGACGCTCGCCCACCGTTTGGGTCAAAAGTTCCGTCGGCTGCACCGCCGTCGGCAAGCCCTGAATAACGAACGGTTTGATGTCCACCTTGCGGTCACGGCCGGCAACCTGCTGCAGACGGACACCAACTACCACGCGTTGGTGGCGCGAGTTGAGCACGTCGAGGGTCGAATAACACACCCCGGCGCGCAGTTTACCGTGCAAACCTTTGTCGCGAGAGCCACTGGTGGCACCGGCTTCGGTGGTGTTACGAAAGTGCAACAGCGTCAAATCGGGGATCAGCGCAGTGACGAAGGCCGCCATGGTGGTGGATTTCCCTGCCCCGTTACCGCCGGACAGCGTGGTCACCAACTCATCGAGATCAAAGGTGCGGGCAAAGAAGCCGTTCCAGTTGACCAGCGTCAGCGAGCGAAATTTACCGCGTTCAATCATTCCTGTTCATCCTCTGCACTGTCCGGTGTGGTATCAAGCGGCGAGTCTTCCGCATCGCTCTCATCATTCAGCAACAGGCTGTTTTCAACCGGCATTGCTTCGCCGTCGCGGATCATACGCAACTGCGCTTCACGCGGATCGTCACCGCTGCGCACATCGGCGCCAAAGCGGAACACCGCCTCGGTAATACGGAACTTGCTGCTGTCGTTGCCCATGAAATAGACCATGCCCAAACGACGCAGACGGTTCAGTGAAGTACGTACTTTTTCATGCAGCTTCTGGCGATCGAGATCCGAGCCGGTAGAACGCTGATTAACGAACTTCAGCAATTTGCTCTCGTCCGCCAGGCTCAGCAGCTCGTCGTACAGCTCTTGATGGCTGAAAATGCCCTCATGCGCCAGACGTTCCGGGCTGAGATACAGATAGCACAGGATTTTCCCCACCATCATATCCAGCTCGGACAGCACCGAACGCGGGATCAGCGTGGTAGAGCGTGGACGCAGATAGAAGAATCCTTCCGGCGCGCGGATCAGCTCTACGCTGTAACGGGTGTAGAATTCTTCCAGTTCATCCTGGAAATCCATTAAGAAGGCGTGGTTGTCCAGTTCATCGATACCGATGTGACGACCCGCACGCAGTTGGCTGTCCAGCGCCGGGAACAGCGCGTTAGACAATGCCTTGGCCAGCTTGACTGGCATTATTTGTTCAATATTTGTCGATGACATGGGCCTGGACCTTGGCTCCGTAATCATTGAT
>RCUM01000975.1_pt1 | contig 12978 bp, 8 predicted proteins | sample 2166141 | NCBI WGS metagenome assembly RCUM01 (sample SAMN09932756, study PRJNA488358) | compost metagenome | isolation source: compost soil in crotonic acid-enriched | place: Germany: Experimental Botanical Garden
CGCAGTCGCAGTCGCAGTCGCAGTCGCAGTCGAGCTCGTCGGGTCTGTCGGCCCAGTTGTTGGTGTGCTTATCCCAGGGTGCGAAGGTTACCGTTACAATGCCCAGTTCTGTGCCGGTGATGAACAGTTCCGCCGGCATCCTTTCAGTCATAGCCCCTTCAACACGGTCGTATCCGGCTTCACGAGCCTGGCCGGCATGCTGCTCAAAGCCGCGAATAATTGTGACAGTGGGTGGATAATATTGCGTATCGAGGAAAAACTGTGGGCCGAGGCGGGCGCAGTGTCGTATGGCTTCTTCCGGTGAGTCATAAAAGAATTCAGCGGGGTCACTGTGGTCATTTTCGTGCGGAACGGAGACGAGGAATCGCTTCGGGTAAGCCCTGTGGGGGATACGGTGCGCAGCTGGTGATAATCCGGGCTTGCCGGGTTTACGTTTACGACGGGGTGATTTATTGCGTGGCATAAGGGTGAGTCCGAGTGGAAATTAACCTACCGCAGAGTATAAATCAGTGCTCAGGTGATGAACATCCCCGAAGCTGCGTAGCAGCGCCGCTCCCGCCGCAGGCGGGCTACTGTTCACGTATGAAAGCTTCAGCATCCGACGATTCACCGGCCTGGATAATATAGTGTACCAGTGAAATTACCTGTGGCGAAGACAGATAGCCGGCCAGCAGTATGGTGGCCAGTTTATCCGTAAGCTCTGCCAGGTCACGCTGGCGAATATGTTTCTGCAGCAGGGTCAGTGCGGCCATGCTGCGGTGACCCATAATCTCTTCGTCGGGAATGACGGTCACATCAACCAGCGGAAAGTCGCCGGTATATAATTTTGCCGCCAACGCCGGATCATTAAATTCCTGCAGCCAGTTGGTCGAATAAGGATATGGGCTGCGTTTGCCGGTATAGAAAAGTACTGGAATGACCAGCGGCAACGTTTTATGGCCGGCGTCGAGATGGCGTTGCATGGCGGCGACGGCATATCGGATGAGGCGAAAGGCCATGTGCTTATCCGGGCTGGACTGGTGCTCAATAAGCACGTGCACGTAACCGTCAGCGCCAGCAGTGGTTTTCAGGCTGTAGAGCACGTCGCTGAAATACTGGCGCAGGTCATCTTCGACAAAGGAGCCTGACTCCAGCTTCAGCGTGCTGAGGTCGCAGATGGCCCGCAGTTCGGCCGGCAGATGGATCTCCATGAAGTCGCGCGCAATTTCGGGTTGCGTCAGAAACTGCCGGAAAGTTGCATCATGGGGCGTTGGATTTTTTTTCATGGGGCTATCGTAACATGTTCGGTCGCCGGCTCACTACGGCTGAGCGAAGGCTTCACCCGCTCACCGGGCAGGATGGCGCCAGGATGTTGCAGTCGCCAGGCTTTTAATATGGTTGTGTCGCGTTAACGGCGGCAAGTTAGCAAAAGTTGCGCTGCCGGTTATTTAGGCAGCCAGAAAATAGAATTGTTCCGCGGGTGACAATCCATCACTTTGTGGATGTTGATATTGCCCTTTGCGTATCATGTGGATCAGTTCGATGCCAGCCAGAAGCGTCTGTGCCCGGCGGAACGATTTGAACCCCAGCATCTGTCGACTCCGACGTTTGATATTACGGTGATCTTGCTCAACCAGGTTATTCAGAGACTTGCTTTGCCTGATGGTGATGGTTTCCTCCTCAGGTGTGTCGGCGTTGAGCGTGGCCAGGGCTGCCGTGTTGGCACCGCTTTTATCGATGGTCACCACCTCTGGTTCACCGTGGTGGCGGATGGCCTTGCGAAAGAAGCGCAGGGCCGCTGCCGCATCCCGTTTGGCGGTGAGTAAAAAGTCGATGGTTTGGCCTGCAGTATCAACGGCCCGATACAGGTATTTCCACTGACCTCTGACTTTGATGTAGGTTTCATCCATGCGCCAGCGACGTCCCACGGGGCGTTTATGCCGGCGAAACGCCTTATCCAGCAACGGCACCAGGCGAATGACCCACCGGTGCAGTGTGGAATGGTCGACGATAATGCCGCGCTCCGCCATCATCTCTTCGAGATTACGCAGGCTCAGGGCATAAGCCAGATACCAGCGAACACACTGGGCGATAATATCGACGGGATAATGCAGACGACGGAAGGCGTTTCTTATCAGGGACATGGTCAGGTAACATCGCAAAAAAATAGCATGTTACCCGACGCCGCCTTAATGCGACAGAGCCCTTAAATCTATATATTTCTGCATCCAGCAAAAATGAATAAATAGGAATAATTAAATCACAATAAAATTGAGAAATCCAATAAGTATGGCGGGGAATTCCCGTACCTATTAGACAATACATAATGTATACTGAAATGCCCATGGACTTGTGATTTGTCGAATAAAAAAGTTGATAATATTACACCATTGTTGTCGGGGCCGATTATTTCTCCAATAGATACTCCATTTTTTTCAATAACCTTACCGGAATTTTTTACATTAACGGACGAGTCATTACCTATCACTACAAATGATGCACTGGTCGCTCTATTGATAAAGTCAATAGCTGAATTGGAAGACGTTAATATCACAACTACAGAACGGTCATTTCGCACATTGACATGTTGGTTAACGCCAACAGGGGGGCCACTTACATCTATTATTTGCTGAGACATCGCTATAGCCCCTGTACTGTCAGAGGCAGCAACAACAAAGGAAACAGGACTGGGTTTCCGAGGAGTGCCAAAGATATAAGCCGTATTATTTTTTTGTTGAAAATGCCAGTCATCTGAAAGACCATACTCTTTATAATTTATCTCACCAGATGCCGCGCCTATACATTTTATTTCCACCCTCCTATAAGGAGTATTAACATTGCCTAATGGTAAATGTTTAGGGACTGTTTCGATTTCAAGATTAGACCTTACTTTCAGCGTTACTTCTCTTACGCACATTATCTTCTCACCGGATTTCACCTCTATACCAAATTTATGGATACCAGAAAAGTGAAAAGTTGCCTTTAGCAACCACTCTCTGCCATCTGATTTCTTATATAATCTTAACGATGGTTCTGTATGAATAGTCATCATAGATATTAGATTAAGTGAAAAATCTTCAGGTAGTATATCAAAAGATGATTCATTTATTTTTATGACAACCTCAGCCTCCTCATCAATATATATATCTTTCGGCGGAAATATATCCAATTGAATATCCCTATCCAAATCCAAATAATATTTAATACTGCCTTCATCACCATAGCCAGACTGTACTTTAACCTCGATAGGGACTCTTGTTAACTTAGTTCGTTTAATGATACCTGAAATGAAACTTCGACCATCTTTAACAATAACGCTCAACCCTATATCTTGGGCTTCTTTATTTAACAAAAGGAATGTGGGTTCAAATATATTTTGTTTTGTTGATAGAGGCTCTTTATATAAAGAGCCTATTTTACCCGGAGAAAGCGAAGAAGGTGTGATTGATATGTCGTTACTTGAAACATAGAGTGAATATGTCTCCTCAACTATTACACCACCACTAACATCTGGGAAAAAATCGAATATTAAAAATATTTCCTTACCTGTCCAGTCAGCTAATCCAGGTGTTCCTGATACGCTCTTGTAGTCATCACTAAATTGCAACCAAGATGGCATGTTATTCAACATCACCTCAACACCTATATCGGGATCTAACTTGAAAGGCACATCAAGATTGTAGCGTTTAAAATTTCCTGTAACCCACCTCCCCATATTTTTTACTTCATGATCATATTTACTATCAACCAACAGGTGGTATTTTTTCTCCAGAACAAACTCCGTGTTATCAGGTTCTTTAACTATCGCTGATATAGTAAGTTCCCAGTCACCACTTTCTTTGGGAATCCCAGAAAGCAATCCATTATTTGAAATTCTCAATCCTTTTGGGTATTTACCTTTCAAACTAAAACTTGCCTTTCTCACATGGTCTGTTAAATCGAATTGAACTGAGTACTTTTTGTTCAAAACTGCTTTTGGAAGATTAGCTTTTTGTGGGGATAGTGATAATTGAGGCAGAACTGTGAGAATATACTCTCTACCCCCCCTGTTGTCTAATTCATCTTTAGCTGATACAGTGAAACTATATTGACCAGGCTTTTCTGGAGCCTTACCCAATAATATATTGTTTTTTATTTCTAAGTTAAGAATTTTTGCATCATCACCATAAACTGAGAGATTATTAAATCTAGCATCTCCTGAGGTAGTAAGTCTCATAGAGATTTCTCCCCCTACTGAAACCACTGATATTTTGTTAGGAAATATATCTATATCACCAATAACATTAAAATGAAACTCATCATTACAGAAATTTGAGTGAAAAACATTACCGATTTTTTCTTGAAGATCAGCTTGCAAATCGAAAACATATTTCCCACCACCTCCTGTATTGCCTTTAAACATACAAAAAACACTATTTAGTAGGTTATCACTAAGCCCATAAAAATCTGTTTGAGTAATACTAATATTTGGTGGGTAGGAGCCTGAAAGGCTTAAGTCTATTTTTGCACTTGGGAACGTATGTAGTGATACAGGTGACTCTTTTGCAATTAAATACACTGTATCATCAATATTTTTATGGGCAAGAGCATATATTCCATTTTTTTCATCTCCTTTTCTCTGAATAATGTTTCTTATGTTTTTTGACTGTTCACTCACCTCGATGTCAAATTTTATTTCCATGAAAAAAATAAAAAAAGTTGCATGATAATTTTCTTTCGGCCACAACGAGTTAATGATTTCATCACCAAAACTACTTCCCTTGTAAGGATTAAGATCCATCGTAAATGAATATATCCCAGGAGTTGTAACTGTTTTTTTAAAATTAACAATAACATCACCACGATTAAACCCCAAAGAGATAAAATTTTCGTTTATTTTATTACTGATAATTTCTGGTGGGTATTCTTCGAAATTTCTAAATCCACGTTTTAAATAATCAAATCCCTTCTCTTTCAAATAAGATGAAATACTAATTGCTTCCGGCTTAGTGGAATTTATTAGGCCGCTATATAAAATATATTGACCTTGTTCGGGAAGTGCGTTCATGTTATCTCCGTTCAATAAAAATTGCAACCACACTAGAGGTTGCAATTTTATCGTTACACTACTTTTGAATTTTTAAAGTTACTTTGCCCTTACTGGCACGGTAGCCTTTAATTAAGTAAAAAACAATATCCTCTGTACCACCTTGGTGGTCGTTGACCATCACCGATAATCGATACTGACCTGTATTATTTTGAATTACCTTTAGCTCCCCTTTAATATTAGATAATGATTCACCACTAATGGCGACCGCATCAAATGGACCTCCTTCACTATTCTTCAGAGGGTCGATCTCAGTGACATTATTTACTTTAACCGTATGCTCAAGAGTTAATGATGCGATGGGCATAGAGTCTTGGATCGGTATGGATACAGTTCTCGCAATGCTACTACTACCATTTTTGTTTTTTATATTAAATTTAAAGCTCAAATGTCCATCAGGGAGATTGGGTGCAATTTTGATTAAAACCCCATGATTTTTAGTGTATTCATTCGTAACATATTTAATATTTATAGCATCTTTTCTTTCTATTAGCCCGTTAAATACAACAGTCCCAGTTTTGGATTCTTTTTTCCAGTTGACTGTTGCACCTGTAAACTTAGGAAGGCCCTCTATTTCGATTAGACTCGGATATGCCTTGCTATAGTCAGGATATAATTCAGGGTCGATATCAGAGAATAAATCGAACATAATGTTCTTCTCGCTACCTTTTCCTATCTCAGGGGCATCGTCCGCAGAGATGTTTTTTCCCACGGGAGGCATATTCACAAGTAAATTTATAGTTTTATTCCCTTTCGTAGAGTTCCTGTCACTTACTGAAATGGTTACTCCATTTTTCTTGTATTTTGTATAATTAGCATCAAAACTCGTTGTTACCTTTCCGCTCAGGATAATATTTCCGTTTACAGTTGACAACAGCAGCCCCTCATACATTGTATTGCTATCATTATTTTTTATAAATGGTCTAAGCCCTCCAGTAATAGTGATTGGTATATTTACCTGTCTATCCGTTTTTATTTCATACACATCCATGAGTTTTTGAATCAGTTCAGCTCCTTGAATCCCAGCTGAATCAATAGCCACGGTTACTGCATCGAGTTTAGATAGAATATTTAATTTATATTTCCATTTGTATCTATTGTTATATGAATCGACGCCAATAATATTCAGGCCGTACTTACCCACAGTAAGTTTACTTAATTCATTTTTATCATCTGTTTCACTTAGTGTTAGTTTCCTCCCTGATACGGCAGCCTGAAATCTTGATGATTTAATGACCTTAGAGTCAGCATCTATAATTTCAACACTAGGCGTGATTTCTGTCAATTCTGTGTTTGATATGAATGTGACACTTTTGGATTGTTTGTTTATCAGACTGTCAATTTCATTCCCCTTCACATAATCATGAGCAAATTCTAATGTAACTTCAGGAAGAATATAGATATTCTGTTTCTTGTTGGTGATGTTTACAGGCTTGTTATTTTTTGTCGCCATGAAAACAACACCAATCTCATACTCACTATTAATTCCAGTGTGAACAGGATCTGCAGTAAGAACCCCATGTTCATCCATAGTAATCCCTACATCCTTGAGTGCAGAGCTACTTACTGAGTCAAGACTGAATTTAACGTTTTTGTTTGCGTTACTAATATTGCAGGAATACCTCGCTCCTGAGCGAGCCTTCGTGATCTGGTTGCTGATAGTTATACTTTCATCAGAAATGTCTGAGTGAATTTTAAGTGGGTATGATACGTTGTCCAACACATCACCTGAATCTCTAACTTCGACCACAACAGAGATTGTCGTTACTTCTCTAGGCACCCCAGTTAAAATGATAACTGCCTCTGAATTGTGTTTCCTGATATCAGATGTAATAGAATTTGAATGAAGCTCAGCCCTTGTTGATGCTGAAATTGCCACATGTGTGTAAGGTGGAGTCCCCCCTGTAATTACTAGATGTACAGTCCCTTGCCTCCCCACCGTAAATGGTTTTTCATCAGCGCGTGAGGTTATTTTAATATCACCCATAATAGCACCCTATTTATTTAAATTTGCATAAAAGACCGGCTGTAGGCTCTAAAAGCTCACCAGTCTGATTCGTCTCAGTATTTAAAAAATAAACGTTACCACTTTCATTAACAATCTCCGGACTTTCAATGGCGTATATTGATTTTACCTCCCAACCGTTTTTATATAAAAACAAACGCCCCCAATCATTACTCAGAATGAATTTACCTCCTGGCCAATCACTATTATTTGTCAATGACACTAAACTCCCTCCCAGCCCAGAACAACGAGAAAGAACATACGATTCACTATTAACACTTACACTACTATCAATATGGTATGCACTTTCAATCGTGAAATCATATTTCACATTGGGCATTTCACTTCCCTTAGAACTGATTAAAACAGATACATGTCCTGTAGAATGTCCTAAAATGGTTACAACCCCGTCATTAGAAACTGAAGCTATCCCAGCTCCATCACTAATTCTAAAATTAAATATTTTATTATCAGAGCTCATCATAATTTTAAAACTGGCTCCATTAAAACCAGTTTTGGGAAAATGCTGTTCTGGACTATATTCCTTACCTGCCGTCGTCACAATCTTAACAACCCCCCCCATCTGAACCCCATATGCAGGCGACTGCACCGGAGTACTCCATCCCGCCAGTTTCAGGGTGGCCGCCGTGGCCGGACTTACCACTGCGTTCGGAACGTAACTGGCCGTATAGGTTCCGTGCCCATTGCGCGTCCAGCTCAGCGTCACTGCGGATGTGCCCGGGAGCACCATGGTGGCCTGGTTCAGCACCTCTTCCTGTCCGTCCATCAACTGGTCGTTGGCGGTTTTCAGCGTGGCGGTCAGCGTCACGGTATCCCCTACGGTATATAGCGACTTATCCGCGGTCAGCGTTGATTTTTGCGGAGACGCCTCCCCCATCTGAACCCCATATGCAGGCGACTGCACCGGAGTACTCCATCCCGCCAGTTTCAGGGTGGCCGCCGTGGCCGGACTTACCACTGCGTTCGGAACGTAACTGGCCGTATAGGTTCCGTGCCCATTGCGCGTCCAGCTCAGCGTCACTGCGGATGTGCCCGGGAGCACCATGGTGGCCTGGTTCAGCACCTCTTCCTGTCCGTCCATCAACTGGTCGTTGGCGGTTTTCAGCGTGGCGGTCAGCGTCACGGTATCCCCTAGGGTATATTGCGGCTTATCCGCGGTCAGCGTTGAGTGTAGTACAGATGGAGCGGTAGAGATAAATGTAACCTTACAACTCAAAGCGCCAACAGTAGTCCCGTTATATTCAGGGAATATTGTATATGTACCAGGTAAAGTTCCCTTCAAAGTCGTTATATACGTGCCTTTTTGCTCACTTTCCGTGATAGTGCTTTGAGTCATGATATCTTTATTAACCAATTTTCCCTGGGCGTCCCTGACAACGAAAACTAGGTTATTCTGTAGAGCACTAAGAGCATTTCCTTGAATATCCTTTGCGACCAGAGTCAGCGTTATAGTGGTGTTGTTATCGGCTGGAATATTATTCGGTGCAGCACTAAACTGTGAATTAGCAGCATCAATGATCGGTGCCAGAACCGTCACCTCCGTCTCAGTGCGGTTCGAAGTGTTATCGTGCGTGTCTATCGCCACGCCGCTGACCGTATAGGTATTTACTGCACCGGGCGCCGTCTGGTACGCAGGCAGAACCACGCTGTACCTTTCAGCACCGTCGTGCACGATTTTCCCGCCGGCCGCCAACAAGGCCGGGGCGGCCCAATCGATGCGGGCAAGCCCGTATTTGCTGTTGATCAAGACGCCGAGAGACTTCTTCTCCCCGGCATGACCGGTCACCGTCTCGGTTGTGTGGAGGCGTATCACCTCCTTCTTGCGGTACTCCAGTACGATATTGTTGTTGCGCTCAACCAAATCGTGACGGCTGCCCGCCAGACTGCGCAGCGCAGAAACCGCTCCCGGATCGAGCTGTTGACGCCACGGCCCCCCCAACTGGTAGCGCATCTCCACACCCAGACGCGCGTCGTTCTGACCGGATTGCCCCTGGCGGTACTCAGCATTGAACGTCAGCAACGGCACCGGGGTGTAGTTCACCCCTGCCGTAATGGCATGTGGGTCACGCTGCCGGTTGTCTTTACCGAACAAACCTACTTCGTTACCGTAATACTGCTCGTAAGTCAGCTTACCGCCCAACTGCGGCATCGCCGGCAGCCAGGCCTGGGCCCGAACATCCCAGCCGTTCGCAGGCCGCTCCTCATAATCCGTCAAATCCGGCGAGTCCTTCCAGCCACTCAGACGCATGTAACCGTTGGCGCTCAGCTTCAGGAAATCACGCCAATACTCCATCCCCACCCCCATACGGGTATGGGAACGGGAGATATCGTGATCGAGGAACGTATTTCCCCCCAGCATCCAGTCGTCGGCGAACCAACGATAGCCCAGCCCCAGGTTGACCTGGGTCCGTTCATCGGTGCGGTGTACGCTCCCCTGGGTAAATACCAGCTTATCCTTTTGCTCATGCAACGGAACCAACAAGTCAAGCTGCGAATTATTGAGAGAAAAATGCTTGTCCGCATCCAACTGCACCCGGGCAGTACCGAACTGGTTCAGCCATTGCTGGATTTCCCCCCCGACCGCACTGGTAGCCATTCCGCGTGCCAAAGACGAGGCGGCCTCACCGTTCGGGTTGCTTGCCCAAAAACCACCGACTCGCGAGGCCAGCCCGGCGGCGCGCAGGGCCTGAGCATCCCCCGACGCTGACGCGCTCTTCGCTCCGCCCTCCCAGACGACCTTCGGCAAGGGTGCCAAAGGCACGTCCAATTCGTCGCCAGGGCGCAGTTGCGTCCAGCCATGAGCAAAACTGCGGAACTGATTGAGCTTGCGCAGTGCATCTGGCGTCATATTATAATGCGCCGCAACCATATCGACGGTCTCGCCAGGAGCCAGGGTATAAGGGCGTGTCGCCATGGTGGCCACCTCCCCACCTGCCGGCAAAAATGTCGTTTTATTAACCTGAGCAGCTATAACCGGCGTAAACGCCGCCGATATCGGCAAAGCAATCTGTAAGCAGATATTTAACCAAGACAGGATTTTCATAAGGGGGGACAAATGCCCCCCCAAAAAGGAAATTGGGTTGTTTTTCATAACCGAAACATCTAACCCCACAGTCAGCCAATCAAATCCATGGACACGCAAAAGTCGGGAGGGGGGGGAAGGAATTCCCTTCTCCACACACAACAAACGGGCAAACCAAAAACATTTCCCGTTAAAAACTCAGAGACCGCCCTAACGTAAAGGTGTCACACCATTGTTTTTTATATCTCCAATGCGAATTATCCATCCCCAGTGAGAATGCCATTTTGACATTATTTCTTTGACACTCTTCCCTGGCCTGTTGAATATTCAGATACATCAGAACACTACCGATACTCAGGTCTGAGTACGCAGGATCGAACCCACCATTAATACAGTCATAGAAACACCATTGACGACACTCAGCCCTAAATACCAGGTCATAGGCACAAGGCACCCCGTCCATCAACAACACAACACCGAACACCAGGTGGCGCAGTGCAACAAAGACTGCGACAGAACCAATACTACTGGCTTCGACCCTGGTTATTTAATCAATGCTGAAACCAGTACATTTAAACTCTCCACTTAAATAGACATGACATACGAAACGATAGTGTACAACACAACCCAAAACACAAAGCAAAATGCAATTACGCACAACCAAACTTGTCGCCTGAAATTGTGCTCTCTATTTTCAATTGATTTTTTGTTAAGCATGTTAACCTCTTCATTATGGTCGGCGCGATTTATTTAAATGTAACTCTAAGGGAGTAGTTCTGGATGGGGGGGGTAAATAAGAATTATCGACAAAGAAGTAATATTTCATTTCAAAACATGGAAGTGAAATTTATCGTGTAATTCAAAATTATAAATTCAAGTATTAACAATTAGATTAATGTTCTACCTTGCGAAGTGATTTTGCACCATTGGGATTTATACGGCCATCTTGGGTTATCCATTCCCAAAGAAAAAATCATCTCTTTTTCTTTGGTATTACATTCGTCTCGGGCAAGTTCGAGATTTTTATACATGAGTACACTTCCAACACTTAAGTTTGAAAACTCGGGATCGTAAGCACCATTGTGGCAATCATAGTAAATCCATTTATTACAAACTGCTCTATAGATGAGATCATATGCACATGGTTGTCCTTTCAGTACTAATGTATAACCAAACAGCATATCCTTTAAATTAGTAATTACGTCAAGTAAAATACTTCTGGAGTAACATGTAATTGACCCTTCCCATCGTTTATTAAATAACCTTATGTAATTGTCGCAAATTTCTGAGTTAGTCAACTCATCAATAGCAACGATCTCCCCCCCTGCGGCTACAAACTTATTATATTCATTTCGTCTGTTTTTATTGTTTTTTGCGGAATGGTCACTCCTCGCTAGACATATTCTCCTTTTGTATATATCTAGGAAGTTGCAGTTGTAAAAGTCTCCTTTATGATGGCGAGATAAATTTTTAGATTTAACAGGAAGGAATAATTTATTCCCTTTACTTAAAGGGAGTATTATGTCATCGTAAAAGAAAGGGTAGCCTGAAATGTCATGCGAAACCACCCCATTAAATGAAAAGCAAGCCGCGATTATTTTATCGGAAATTTCATAATGAAAAAAATCCAAGCTACACGATTTACGATTGCTTAGAAAAGAAATCACATCTGGATGAGTACAGATGCTACCACCATATTCTTCATAAGTTCTTTTATAGATACTGAAACTCGACTTTTTCCAAAGTTTGAAAACATTAGCTAGTGACATTACCGTCCTCGATGAGATAAGACTCAACACGATAGTTTTACAATTCGTTTTCTCAAGGTTAATATATGCATTTCACATCAGGATGGATTTTTAATCCTCAAAAGAACGTTTATTGGAAAATAAACACTCAGTTCTCAGCCCTCACATATACATCTTTAATTAAACCATACAATTCACGATCTGTCTTGACCATTAGCTTTTTCATTGCACTCCTCTTATGTGCGCTGATTGTTTTAAGGTTTTTGTTGTATTTTTTCGATATACTTGTAAGTGAACAACCTGACATCCATTCCTTTAACACCGACAACTCTGCAATGCTGATTTTTGATAGATTAAACTCGGCGTACTTTGTTAACATTGGACTGATGCCATACCCACCCATCATACCCATATACAAGTAATTTTTTATTATTCCGATTGGCTCACCTCTATGGATAAATGTCAAGTTCACATGATTCACCCAAGCCCCATCACTGAAAACAATAACTTTAGTTTTTAGTGATAAATTAATCGCCTCTCCCAACATGGAAAATTGACTGGTGAAGTTAATATCTATAAGAATTAAATCTAATTTATTAATAAGCGAACGGTCATTTAAGTCGGTGATGGACTCAAAAACAACAACACCATCAATGTGAAACTCCGCCAATACCGAAATTATACCTACCGCACTAATATACATGTCAGAGATAACACCTATATTTCCAGTTCTTAAATAAGAAGCATTCATAATTACATTCCATTTGTATATATGTATGTATAAAAACTCTTTTTCTAGTTCCGAAATGGTTTTTCATAATCGCCTTACATTTTAGTTCGGTAGTTTCCATTTTGAACGGAAATTATGACTCCGAAAAATGGCGTTATACAATTACTACCACACTATTCAGCGGTTGATTAGACCGCATAAATCGGATGACGAACCCTGCGTGTAATCTACTATTCGGAACAGCCATTTATTTCGGAGGGCAACATACTCCAAGCGTTATGGAAAACTGAACGTCCAAAAGGTCATAATCCGCCAACAAATAAGGCGGCACTCTAAATAGCTGCGCCTAATACCGCTACACTTTTCTCAGACCCTGTTTACCTCCGG
>RCUM01000977.1_pt1 | contig 12965 bp, 15 predicted proteins | sample 2166141 | NCBI WGS metagenome assembly RCUM01 (sample SAMN09932756, study PRJNA488358) | compost metagenome | isolation source: compost soil in crotonic acid-enriched | place: Germany: Experimental Botanical Garden
CTCCTGATTCAGGTCTGTTTGCGGTTTGCGCAAGGCCGATCACGGGCGGCCCGATAGGCGTCGGCGAGTTTGTACTCTTTGCGACGCAAGGGCTGGATCATAGCACCGGCCTCGGCGCATAACCACGCAACAAAAATAGGGAATAGAGGTTCCAGAGCGGTTGAGGGGCGGCGACCGATGGCGTGTTCAGCGCGCAGTTCAGGAAAAGATCAACTGCGCCGCCACCGCGAACATCATCACCGCCACCATCAGGTCGAGCATCCGCCAGGTCGCCGGCCGTGCCAGCCACGGCGCCAGCCAGGCCGCACCGATGGCCAGGGTCGAGAACCACAGCAGCGAAGCACTGGCGGCCCCCGCCACATAAGCCCCGGGCACGCTCTGCTGGGCACCCAGCGAGCCGATCAGCAGCACGGTGTCGAGGTACACGTGCGGGTTGAGCAGGGTCACCGCCAGGGCGCTGAGCAGTACTGCGCGGCGCGAGCGCTGGCCCTGGCCTTGCTGATGCTGCAGGCTCTGTTTCGAGCAGGCGCTGCGCAAGGCCTTGGCGCCGTACCAGATCAGGAACACCGCACCGCCCCAGCGGGCGACCGCCAGCAAGGTCGGGTTCTGCGCCAGCAGCGTGGCCAGGCCGAAGACCCCGGCAGCCACCAGCAGGGCGTCGCAGATGATGCACAGTGCCGCCACCGGCAGGTGATGTTCACGACGCAGGCTTTGCGCGAGGACGAAAGCGTTCTGCGCGCCAATCGCCATGATCAGGCCGAAGGCCACCAGCATGCCGTTCAGATAGCTTTGCCACATGGCTGGGATACTCCACTGACGCCAGGGAAACCGGCGATTGACTGAAAGAAGATGCTGGTCATTGTGGATAAAGTCGCTGTATAAGAAAAACAAATAAAGCTGATCCGTCATTAGGAAAATCGATGTTCGACTACAAGCTGCTCGCCGCCCTCGCGGCGGTGATCGAACAGGGCGGTTTCGAGCGCGCCGCGCAGGTGCTGGGGCTGTCGCAATCGGCCATTTCCCAGCGCATCAAACTGCTCGAAGCGCGGGTCGGCCAGCCGGTGCTGGTGCGCGCCACGCCGCCCAGCCCGACCGAGGTCGGCCGGCAGCTGCTCAACCATGTGCAACAGGTGCGTCTGCTGGAGCGCGATCTGCAGCGCCAGGTGCCGGCGCTGGACGAGGAGGGCATGCCGGAGCGCTTGCGCATTGCCCTGAACGCCGACAGCCTGGCCACCTGGTGGGCAGGTGCGGTCGGGGTGTTTTGCGCCGAGCACAAAGTGCTGACCGATCTGGTGGTGGAAGACCAGGAAGTGGGCCTCAAACGCATGCGCGCAGGCGAGGTGGCGGCCTGCCTGTGCGGCAGCGAGCGCCCCGTGGCCGGGGCCCGCAGCTTGCCGTTGGGCGCCATGCGCTATCGGGCGCTGGCCAGCCCCACGTTCATGGCGCGCTATTTCCCGCAGGGGTTCGAGGCCAGGCGCCTGGCGCGCACGCCGGCGATCGTGTACGGCCCGGACGACTTCCTGCAACATCGCTACCTGGCATCGCTGGGCATCGAAGACGGTTTCCTGCATCACCTGTGCCCGTCGTCCGAAGGTTTCCTGCGCATGACCGAGGCTGGCCTGGGGTGGGGGCTGGTCCCTGAACTGCAGGCACAAAAGCAGTTGGCCAGTGGCCAATTGGTGGAAATCTGCAGCGATACGCCCATCGATGTGCCGCTGTACTGGCATCATTGGCGCAATGGCGGGCAACTGCTCGCGCAACTGACCGACCACCTGCGGCACACCGCACGGCAATGGCTGGTGCCCTTGTAGCCACGGCTGGCGTCAGTTGCATCTGAAATCTGGCAAGACGGAGTCTTACATGCGAATTCTGGTCACCGGCGCGAGCGGCTTCATTGGCGGGCGCTTTGCGCGCTTTGCCCTGGAGCAGGGCCTGGACGTGCGGGTCAGCGGCCGTCGAGCCGAAGGGGTCGAGCACCTGGTCAAGCGCGGCGCCCAGTTCATCCCCGGCGACCTGGGTGATGCCGAGCTGGCACGCCGCCTGTGCCAGGGCGTCGAGGCGGTGGTGCACTGCGCCGGCGCAGTGGGCAACTGGGGGCGCTACCAGGACTTCTACCAAGGCAATGTGGTGGTCACCGAAAACGTGGTCGAGGGCTGCCTGAAGGAACATGTGCGGCGCCTGGTGCACCTGTCGTCGCCGTCGATCTACTTCAATGGCCGCTCGCGCCTGGACATCCGGGAAGACCAGGTGCCGCGCCGCTTCCACGACCACTACGGGCAGACCAAGCACATGGCCGAGCAGAAAGTGTTCGGTGCCCAGGAGTTCGGCCTCGAGGTACTGGCGCTGCGCCCGCGCTTCGTCACCGGCGCCGGCGATGCCAGTATCTTCCCGCGGCTGATGCAGATGCAGCGCAAGGGGCGTGTGGCGATCATCGGCAACGGCCTGAACAAAGTCGATTTCACCAGCGTGCACAACCTCAACGAAGCGCTGCTCAGTGCCCTGTTCGCTGACGACCGGGCGCTGGGCCAGGCCTATAACATCAGCAACGGCCAGCCGCTGCCGCTGTGGGACGTGGTCAACTACGTGATGCGCCAGATGCAGTTGCCACAGGTTACCCGGTACCGCTCCTACGGTCTGGCCTACAGCCTGGCCGCGCTGAACGAGGCGGCCTGCATGTTGTGGCCGGGGCGCCCGCAACCGACCCTGTCGCGCCTGGGGATGCAGGTGATGAGCCGCGATTTCACCCTGGATATCAGCCGCGCCCGGCAGTACCTGGACTACCAGCCCAAGGTCAGCCTGTGGACGGCGCTGGATGAATTCTGTGCCTGGTGGAAGCACCAGCCGCCGGGGCAGTGAAGCCGCTCGGCTGACAATGGTCATCAACGCGCCGCGCTGGCGGTTTATACTCGTGCCTCTTTGCGACTACCGCGGTTGAATGTATCCATGCGTAACCATGCTCACGATGACTACGATGACGTGCCTACCCTGCGGGCCGGCACCCATGACGATGACGAACTGATGCCGGCGCACGTGGTGCGCAGCCGCCAGAAAGCCGCTCGCGGTGCCAGCACGGCGCCGCTGTGGGCATTGCTCGGGGCCTCGTTCATCGCCTTGGCGGGCCTTGGCTGGTGGAGCTTCCAGCAGATCTCGCTGATGGAGCAGCAACTGGTGGCGACCCAGGAAAGCTTCGCCCGCATCAGCGAAGAGGCTGCCGGGCGCCTTCAGGCGATCAGCGGCAAGGTGGCGGCCAGCGAATCTGGCGCCACCACCAACAGCGAAGCGTTGAAGCTGCAACTGCGCCAGTTGCAGAAGGGGGTGGCCGGGCAGACCGGCGACCTGGGCAAGCGCCTGGAGCAGGTACTGGCCGATACCCGTGAACAGCAGAAGGTCGTGACCCAGCTGCAAACCCAGTTGCAGGCGCAACTGAAGGCAGTGAATGGCGAGCTGGCCGCGTTGCGCTCGGGGCAGGTCGATGGTGGCAAGCTGGATACGCAGTTCAAGGGCCTGAACGAACAGGTTGCTGCGCTGAAGGCCGCGCAGGCTGATGGCGCCAAGCTGGACGGGCAGCTCAAGAGCCTGGGCAGCGAGGTGGCGGCGCTGAAGAAGCAGGGTAACCCGAGCGCGGCCATCCAGGACCTGGAGCAGGACATCCTGGTGCTCAAGAGCCAGATCGACAACCGCCCGGCCGCGGCGGCGTCCAGTGGTGCTTCGGTGCAGGAATTCGACGCCTTCCGGGCGCAGACGACCCGCAACCTGAATACCTTGCAGAGCCAGATCCAGAACCTGCAGCAGCAGATCAATGCCCGGCCGTGACCTTGCAGGGGAGGGCTTTGCCCTCCTATCGCGACACAAGGCTGCTCCTACAGGAAATCGCGTTCCCCTGTAGGAGCGGCCTTGTGTCGCGAAAGGGCCGCAAAGCGGCCCCGGCGATTTCAGTTACAACCGCGGATAATCGATGTACCCCACCGGCCCCTTGCCATAGAAAGTCTCCGGCCGCGCCTCGTTCAACGGCGCATCCGCCGCCAGCCGCGCCGGCAGGTCGGGGTTGGCGATGAACGGCACGCCAAACGCCACGGCGTCAGCCTTGCCACTGGCCAGGGCCGCATTGGCACTGGCCTTGTCAAACCGCTCATTGACGATGTACGGGCCACCGAACGCCTCTTTGATCAGCGGGCCGATACTGTCATCGGCTTCCTTTTCCCGCGAGCAGATGAAGGCAATACCCCGCTTGCCCAGCTCACGGGCCACGTAGGTAAAGGTTTCGGCACGGTCGGCATCGCCCATGTCATGGGCATCGGCACGCGGCGCCAGGTGCACGCCCACGCGGTTTGCACCCCACACCTCGATGGCCGCATCGGTCACTTCCAGCAGCAGCCGCGCACGGTTTTCCAGCGAGCCGCCGTAGCGGTCGGTGCGCTGGTTGGTGCTGCTCTGCAGGAACTGGTCGAGCAGGTAGCCGTTGGCACCATGGATTTCCACGCCGTCGAAGCCGGCGGCCTTGGCGTTCTCGGCACCACTGCGGTAGGCATCGACGATGTCGGCGATCTCTTCGGTCTCCAGCGCGCGCGGGGTCGGGTAGTCGCTGAGCGGGCGCACCAGGCTGACATGGCCTTTGGCCTGGATGGCACTGGGGGCCACGGGTAGCTCACCGTTCAGGTAGCTGGGGTGGGAGATACGGCCCACGTGCCACAGCTGCAGGAAGATGCGTCCGCCCGCGCCGTGCACGGCCTTGGTGACGTTGTTCCAGCCACGCACCTGTTCATCGTTCCAGATACCAGGGGTATCCGGGTAGCCGACGCCCATCGGCGTGACCGAGGTCGCTTCGCTGAGGATCAGCCCGGCGCTGGCGCGTTGGACGTAGTACTCGGCCATCAGTGCATTGGGCACGCGGCCCTCGTCGGCGCGGCAGCGGGTCAGCGGCGCCATGATGATGCGGTTGGGCAGTTGCAGGTCGCCGAGCGTGATCGGGTCGAATAGCGTGGTCATGCGGTGTACCTCGCGGGTATCAAAGGGGAATCGGGGCCAGCTCGGCATTGCTGCCGCGCTGGATCAGAGCGCTTGGCGCATCTGCGCGAGGAAGGCCTGGAGGTTTTCCTCGTTGCGTTTGAAGAAGTGCCACTGGCCGATCTTCTGGCTGCTGATGAGGCCGGCGCGCTGCAACGTGGCCAGGTGGGCGGAGACGGTCGACTGCGAGAGACCGCAGCGCTGGTCGATCTGCCCGGCGCAGACGCCGTGCTCGGTGCTGTGATGCTGGTCAGGGAATTGCACTGCCGGGTCTTTCAGCCAGTGGAGGATTTCGCGCCGGACCGGGTGGGCCAGGGCTTTGAAAATTTCGTCGAGATCGAGAGGCATGGCGGCAGGCTCGTGGTGTAGCGGTATATCGCGATAAGGCGAAATATAGATCGGCACTTCACGATAGCCAAATATGAAGACGTTCTGAGCTGAGCACGAATCGTTATATCGCGTTATAACGATATGCAGGGCGGCGGTGCTAGACTGGCGCCATGAACTACCTTGCCCACCTGCACCTTGGCGGCCCTGCGCCGCAACAATTGCTCGGCAGCCTGTATGGCGATTTCGTCAAAGGCGCGCTGGAGGGTCGCTTTCCGCCCGCGCTGGAGGCGGCGATTCGTCTGCACCGGCACATCGACAGCTACACCGACCGCCATCCGCTGGTGCTGGCGGCACTGGCGCGCTTTCCCCGTGAGCGACGGCGATTTGCCGGGATCGTCCTGGACGTGTTTTTCGATCACTGCCTGGCGCAGCATTGGGGCGACTACGCCGAACAGCCGTTGGCGCAGTTCACCGGTGATTTCTATCAGGTGCTGCTGGCAGAACCCGCGTTGCCGGGGCGACTGGCGCGGATTGCGCCGTTCATGGCAGCCGATGACTGGCTGGGGGCCTATGGCGATTTTGCCACGCTGGAGCAGGTGTTCAACGGCATCGGGCGGCGCTTGTCGCGACCGGAGGGCATGGTCGGGGTGATGGATGAGCTGGAGCGGTTGTATGAACCGCTGCTGGCGGATTTCCGCGAGTTCTATCCACAGTTGCAAGCGTTTGCGGCGGCGGGGCTGCGCAGTGGCGCAAAGAACTGAGTTTGCCAGCGCTCTGCATATCTTGTGGGAGGGGGCTTGATCCAACGCGGTGCCTGGCACCGGCTGCGCCGGTGTTCGCGGGCAAGCCCGCTCCCACAGGATTTTCGCTAGATCAATGAGTTAGTGGCTTGCCGGCGAGGGCCGCCCGTTCGTACAAGGGCTTCAGGCCGCCCGCGCCTGCCGCCGTGATACCCGTTCAACCTCTTCAGCCCCGAACAGCACTAGCTGGATCGCCTGCTGGGCCAGAAACGCCAGCGCTGCACGTTCCTTGTCCACACTGTCGATCGGTGGCAGCAGATGAATGCACACCTCGCCGCGAGGCTCGGCAAACAGCCGCATCAGGTGCGACAGCAGATCGTCATCACCAATGAACGGCGCAATCGGATCGCGCTCACCCTCGCGCAGGTATTCGATGGCCACCGGTTGCACCGGCATGCCCTGGTCGATGGCGCCGGCCAGCAGTCGGCCATGGAAAGTGCGCAGGCTACGGCCGTCGGTCGTGGTGCCTTCAGGAAAAATCAGCAACGGCCGGGCATCGCCCAATTGCCCGCTGATCTGCTCGCGCAGGCGCTGACTGTCGCTACCCCCGCGGCGGATGAACAACGTGCCGGCCTTTTCCGCCAGCCAACCGGCCAGCGGCCAGTGGCGTACCTCGGCCTTGGACAGGAACGACATCGGCGCCAGCATGCCCAGCAGGGGAATATCGGTCCATGACACGTGATTGCTGAGCCACAGCATCGGCCGTTGCGGCAGCTCGCCAATCACCCGCACCGTGAAGGGCAGGGCCGCGACCAGGCGTTTCATGAACAGGCAGGTCCAGCGCTGGCGGCGTTCGAGGGAGGGCTTCAGGCCAAGGCGTTCGCCGAGGGCGATCACGCTGGCCATGAGCAGGCCGAACATCAGCACCATGAGCAGTCGCGACAGGCGGGCAAGCACCCGCAGCTGCGGCATCAGACTGCTGCCTTGAAGTGGCGGGCGTAGCGCGGGCAGAGGTTATCGCGCTTGAGCAGGATGAACACATCGGCGACCTGGAAGTCTTCGTCCCAGCAAGGTTCGCCGCAGATCTTCGCGCCGAGGCGCATGTAGGCCTTGAGCAGCGGTGGCATCTCGGCGATGACGTTGTTCGGCAGCGCCAGTTTCGGCAACGGGTTCTTCGGTTCGGCCCGCAGGTGTTGGTTGCACAGGTAGCGTTCGCGCAGGCGCTGCATGACCGCATGGGCTTGTATGCCGCCATCCTGCATGGGGATGCTGGCGCAGCCCATCAGGTAGCTGTAGCGGCCTTCGTTGAGCACTTCGGCCAGTTCGCCCCAGAGCACGGCGATGGTGCCGCCGTTGCGGTAATCGGGGGCTACGCAGGTGCGGCCCAGCTCCAGGATCGGGCCCTGCAGCTGCAACAGGCCGTGCAGGCTGAATTCTTCTTCGCTATAGAAGCGGCCCAGGCTGCTGGCGGCCTGATGGTCGAGCAGGCGGGTGGTGGCAACCAGCTCGCCGGTGCTCAGGTCGCGTACGCCAATGTGGCGGCAGTGCACGTCGTAGTCGTCCATGTCCAGGCCCTGCTCGGCACCTTTGAGCTTGGCCTTGAATTCTGCGCTGAACACTTTGTAGCGCAAGGCCTGGGCCTCTTGCAGGGCCGCGGCGCCGACCAGGCGTTCGGCTTGCAGACGGCGTTCAGTGCTGTTGTCGCCAGAGCGAGCGATCCGAGTCATTGCGAGTCTCCATAAGCCAGCCATGAAGGGTTGCGGCCGGTCGGCTTTGTTGTGCAAAGTCAGCCTAGGTAGACGCGGTGTCACCCCCGTGAATGTTTGGTGATGCTTGCGTGACACCCCCACAAGCCCTTGCAAGGAGTAGCGCCCGATGGCCTGGTTGCAACGACTCAACGACCCCCTTCGCCAACCCCTGGCAGGTACCTTGGGCGAGGTCTATGCCGCGCAGCTCGAACACCTCGGTGCGGTCGCCCCGTTCGAGCTGGCGGTACTCGGCGGGCGGGCCATGGCCACGCCTGGCCTGGCATTCCTCATCGGTTACCAGGCGGCCTTGCGCGTGCTCTGGCCGAGCGCGCCATACAGCCTCGGTGCGCTGTGTGCCACCGAGCGGCGCAGTGTGCGGCCGGCGGACATGCACACGCGGCTGGAGGGGTTGCGTCTGACCGGCAGCAAGGATTTCGTCACGGCCGGCCTTGAGGCTGAATGGCTGCTGGTGGCGGCACGCAGCGAAGGGCAGGGCGAGGACCCGCGGCTGAACCTGGCGGTGGTTTATCCGGGTGAGCCGGGCGTCACGCTTGAACCGTTGCCGACCCTGCCGCTGATGCCCGAGGTCGGCCACGGTCGCCTGCGCTTGGAACAAGCCGCGTGTGAGCTGCTGGCCGGCGATGGCTGGGACGCCTACGTCAAACCGTTTCGTTCGCTGGAAGATCTGTACGTGCTCACAGCGCTGACCGCCTGGCTGTATGGCGTCGGCCAGGAGTGCGCCTGGCCGCAGGCGCTGCGCTTGCGGCTGCTCGGGCTGCTGGCCGGTTGTGCCGAAGGCAGTCGCCAGTGCGCCGACAGCGTGGGTTGCCATCTGCTGCTCGGCGGACTATTCGCCCAGTTCCAGGGGCTGCGTGGGGAAATAGACGAGGCGCTGGTAGCCGGGCCGGCGCACTGGGCCCAGCTCTGGCAACGTGACCAGGGCGTGCTGGCGCTGGCCACCGCAGCCCGCGAGAAGCGGCTGGCCAAGGCCTGGGCCGCTGCCGGTTTGTCATGAAAGCCAGGCAGGCTGGCGGCAAAAGGCTGCTGAGCGGCCGCCATGACCTGCGAGGCCCGCGTGAAGCTGATAGCGCTGCTGTTTGTCCTGGCGATGCCAGCTGCTTGCGCGTGGGCGCAACCGTGGCCGGATCCGGACTGGTCGCAAGAGATCACCGGCATCGATTGGCAACCGGTCGATGCTTACGCCTTTCCTGAGCGAAACACCACCGAGCGCAGCGGCATTCGCACCGACGCCCTGCTGATCATTCGTGATGGTCGCATTGTGCATGAGCGTTACGCCGCGCCCACCACTCGCGACACCGCGCACCTCACCTGGTCGGTCAGCAAGAGTGTGCTGGCCACCTTGTTGGGCGTGGCCCACGGCGAAGGGCGCTTCCAGTTGCACGACCCGGTAGCCCGTTTCTATCCGCCGATGCAAGCGCATCCTGAAGTGCGCCTGCGCGACCTGCTGCAGTGGGCCAGCGGGCTGGATTGGCAGGAAGACTACGAATATGCGCCGCTCAAATCCTCGGTGGTGGCCATGCTTTACACCCGTGGCCGCGCAGACATGGCGGCTTACACCGCAGCGCGACCGGCCGTCGTCAGCCCCGGCCAGGGTTTTCTCTACTCCAGTGGCGACAGCAACCTGCTCGCCGCTGCACTGCGTGGCATGCTCGCTACCGGGCAGTACGCCGACTATCCCTGGCAGGCGCTGTTCACCCCGCTGGGCATCGACAGCGCGGTGTGGGAGCGCGATGGCGCGGGCAACCATGTCGGTTCTTCCTATCTGTATCTCAGTGCCCGGGATCTGGCGCGCATCGGCCTGCTGATGCAGCGCGAGGGGCGCTGGCGCGAGTGGCAGTTGTTGCCTGAAGCATGGGTGGCATTCAATCGCACACTGTTCACCCAGGCCCAATCCATACCCGGCGAGCCGAACCCTGGTGGGCACTGGTGGCTCAACCAGCCGATAGCGGGCCAAGCGCGCCCTTGGGCGGACGCACCGGCGGATGCCTACGCCGCGCTTGGCCACTGGGGGCAGGCCCTGTATGTGCTGCCGAGTCAGCAGCTGGTCATCGTTCGCTATGCCGATGACCGCGATGGCCAATACGCGCACAACGAACTGCTCAAGCGCGTGCTGGCAGCCCTGGCCAAGGAGGGGATGTGAAACGGTGGTTGTGGCTGTTGCTCCTGGCCCTGCTGGGCTGGGCCTGGCATGAGCGCCAGGCGTTGCTGGACTTCCCTGGCATGCTTTCGGCCTACTCGGCCAAGGAGTATTGCTCGTGTCGTTACATCATGGGCTTTGACCCTACGTACTGCCAAGGTTACGTGAAGCAATGGCTGCCATTGAGCCTGCTCGACGACAACCATCAGCAACGCCGGGTCACCGCCGAAGGCCTGGGCCGGCGCAATCAGGCGCAGTGGCTCGGTGCGCGCGAGGGCTGCCGCTTGCTGCCGTGAAGGCGGGCGGGTAAGGTTGGCGGTCTGGTTTCACGAGATCTGACATGTTCAAGCTGCCCCGTCTTTTGCCCGCCTGGTTGCTGGCTTTTTGCCTACCCGTTCACGCCAATTGGCACCTCGATGGCGAGTCTTCGCGCTTGTCGTTCATTACCGGCAAGAACGGTAATACCGCGGAAGTCCATCGTTTCCTGGTGCTGCACGGCACGGTGGACCGCAAAGGTGCAGCCGGGCTGCGCATCGAGATGGACTCGGTCAGCAGCGGCATCCCGTTGCGTGATGAGCGCATGCGCGACGACCTGTTCGAAGTCGAGCGCTTTGCCGAAGCCACGGTGAAGGCGCAGCTCGACCTGCGTCCGATCAACGACCTGGCCAGCGGTGCGCAGATCGAGCTGCGCCTGCCGCTGACCGTCACCCTGCATGGCCAGTCCCATAGCTATAATGCTTTGCTCCTGGCCACACGGCTCGACGAGCGGCGGTTCCAGGTGGTCACCCTGGAACCGCTGGTACTGCGCGCCGAGGACTTCGGCCTGCTGCCGGGCCTGGAAACCCTGCGCAAGCTGGCCAAGCTGAAATCCATCAACCCGTCGGTGCCGGTCAATGCGGTGCTGATCTTCAACGCCCGCTGACATGCCGGGGCCGGTCTTCCCCTGGCGGGATGGCAACCAGTTCGAACTGCTGATCGACGGCCCCGAGTTCTTTCCACGGATGCTCCTGGCGATCACCCGTGCCGAGTTCCAGGTCGACCTGGAGCTGTACCTGGTAGAAGCCGGTGCCTGCGCCGAGGCGGTGGTCGATGCGCTGGAGCAGGCCGCCCAGCGCGGCGTGCGGGTGCGCTGCCTGTTCGACGACTACGGCTCCCTGGCGTTCACCAGCGCCTTGCGCGAACGCCTGCTGGAGGCTGGCGTGTACCTGCGCTGGTACAACCGCCTGCGCTGGCGACGGGGTGTGCGCAACCTGTACCGCGACCACCGCAAGCTGCTGCTGGTGGACGAGCGCTGGGCAGTGGTGGGCGGCACGGGTGTAACCGATGAGTTCTGGACCCCGGGCGAGGCGACCAGCGACTGGCATGAGGTGATGGTGCAGATGCAGGGGGCGGTCGTCAGCGACTGGCAACTGCTGTTCGATCGTCAATGGCAGGCCAACAATCGCCGCACCGCCTGGCGCCCCGCCGAAGGCTTCGGCTTGCCGCGCCTGCCCAAGGTGCCTGCGCAAGGGCAGGGCATGGGCCGGGTGGCGTATGCCGACGCCCGCCAGCATCAGGACATCCTCCATTCGCTGGTGCGTGCACTGAACAGTGGCAAGCAGCGCATCTGGCTGGCCACCCCGTATTTCCTGCCGACCTGGAGCGTGCGCCGTTCGCTGCGGCGGGCAGCCGGCAAAGGCATCGACGTGCGCTTGCTGCTCACCGGCCCACGTACCGACCATCCGTCGGTACGCTACGCCGGGCATCGCTATTACCCTCGTTTGTTGCGGGCTGGCGTGAAGATCTACGAGTACCAGCCGTGCTTCCTGCACCTGAAAATGGTGCTGGTGGATGACTGGGTCAGTATCGGCTCGTGCAACTTCGATCACTGGAACCTGCGCTTCAACCTCGAAGCCAATGTCGAGGCGCTGGACCCACCGTTGACGGCTGCGGTGCGGGCCAGCTTCGAGCGGGATTTCGCCTTGAGTGAAGCGGTCGACCTCGATCACTGGAATGCCCGGCCGCTGTGGCGTCGGGTCAAGCAGCGGCTGTGGGGGTGGCTCGACCGGCTGGTGGTCAATCTGCTCGATCGGCGCGACTGAGACCAGCGGCCGATACCCACACGCACAAAAGCGGACTATCGTGCAGGATTGTTCCCATGCAACTGACGGAGTGGATGCGATGACGGCGAAGAAGATTCTCATGCTGGTGGGCGATTACGTCGAAGACTACGAAGCGATGGTGCCGTTCCAGGCCCTGCAGATGGTCGGTCACACGGTGCATGCGGTGTGCCCGGAGAAAATCGCCGGGCAGACCGTGCGTACCGCGATTCACGATTTCGAGGGCGATCAGACCTACAGCGAGAAGCCGGGGCATAACTTCGCGTTGAACTTCGACTTCGTGCAGGTGCGCGCCGAGGGTTACGACGCGTTGCTGATACCCGGCGGCCGTGCGCCGGAGTACCTGCGCCTGGATGAGAAGGTGCTGGCATTGGTCAAGGCTTTCGACCAGGCAAACAAGCCGATTGCGGCGGTCTGCCATGGCGCCCAGCTGCTGGCGGCGGCCGGGGTGCTCGAGGGGCGGGAGTGCAGTGCGTACCCGGCCTGTGCGCCGGAGGTGCGCTTGGCGGGTGGGCGGTTCATCGATATTGCGGTGGACCAGGCGCATGTCGATGGCAACCTGGTGACCGCACCGGCCTGGCCGGCTCACCCGGCTTGGCTGGCGGCGTTTCTGAAAGTGTTGGGGACGCGCATCGCCTGAACCAACCCCGTTGAGTGGCAAGATCGTCACCCAGCATCAAACTGAGCGTGAGTCGGTGTGGCTCACTCATTCCAAGGTGTCGGAGCACCGGCCATCTACTGAGGGAAAAACAGGCGGCTCGGTGCGATTTCATGATAGGGATCTTGAAGGTAATTCGATGTCCGGCCTAGCAAATAATCCCTCCATGATGATGCTACAAGTGGGACGTTGGTAGCCAAAGCTGTATCCACAACGCGCATGCTATTC
>RCUM01000978.1_pt1 | contig 12963 bp, 14 predicted proteins | sample 2166141 | NCBI WGS metagenome assembly RCUM01 (sample SAMN09932756, study PRJNA488358) | compost metagenome | isolation source: compost soil in crotonic acid-enriched | place: Germany: Experimental Botanical Garden
CCTGTTCCAGCGCCAGCTCCAGCTGTTGAGTGGTTTCGACCGCCACGCTGAACGGTGTGGCCTGGGGGTTGAGCACCGCCGGCAGTTTGGCGTAATCCCAGGGGCCAATGTCGTTGTAAGATGAATTTTCCCCGAGAATGTAGCGCTCTATGGTGTAACCGTCGTTATTAATCAGGAAGATGATGGGTTTTTGCTCATGGCGCAGCAGGGTGGATAGCTCCTGGGCGGTGAGCTGGAAGGAGCCATCGCCAATAAACAGCAGGTGCCGACGATGTGGCGCGGCCATCATGGTGCCGAGCAGCGCCGGCAGGGTATAACCAATCGATCCCCAGACTGGCTGATTAACCACTTTCACGCCTTCCGGCATGCGCATGCCGCCAATCGCCGCTCCTGAGGTGCCGTTCTCCACCACCAGCACGTCATCCGCCCGAATAAAGCGCTGCATCCGTTGCCAGAAATAGGCCTGATCGAGAGCCGCTTCGCCCGGCGTCGCCAGCCTGTGTTTTTGTTCGGGGAGCGGCGCCAGCGGCGGGGCAGTTATGCCTTTATCCAGCGTCAGCAGCGCTTGCAGCAGGTCTGCCGCCGCCACCGCCGGGTAGGAGGTATTGCCCAGCTTTAGCGAGAAAGGCTGAATATCAATCTGCGTACCGGCAGGGATGTGATGCGAGAAATAACCGGTGGTGGAATCGACCAGGCGCACGCCGAAGGTCAGCACGCAGTCGGCGTGCGCCATGTGATCGTACAATTCGGGGCGCGACAGGTCGCCGCTGTAGCCGCCCATCCAGCCTGCGGTGGTTTCCGGGATAATGCATTTTGCCGTCGGCATATTGGTGAGTGGGATCGCAAATTTATGTGCGACGTCGACAACTAATTGCTGTAGCTGAAAACGATCCACCATTTGGTCGACCAGAATAATCGGTTTTTTCGCCTGTTTGATGCGCGCCAGCAGCGCCATCGCCGCCAGTTGGACATTATATTGGTCGCTTTGCGGTAATTGCGGTGGGGCGATCGTCTGGGCTATTTCAATTTCTACATCGCAAATATCGGAAGGCAACTGTAAATAAACCGGTTTCTTTTCCGTCCAGGCGCGGGAAATAACGCGCGGAATTTCAACCGCCGCATTTTCCGGCGTGATTAACGCTTGGGCGACGGTGAACTGTTTAAAACAGTTCATGACGTTATCAAAGTTACCGTCCGCCAGCGTGTGGTGCAGTAGCTCATGGTTTTTCATTGCATGCAGCGGCGGGGTACCGGACAGGCAGATCACCGGTGCAGATTCGGCATAGGCACCGGCAATGCCGGACAACGCGGCCAGATCGCCCACGCCGTAGGTGGTGATCAGCGCCCCGGCGCCTTTTAGGCGTGCATAGCCGTCGGCGGCATAGGAGGCGTTCAGTTCGTTACAATTACCGATAAACTCAAGTTCGCCCTCCTGTTCAATCAATTCCAGCAGCGCCAGGTTATAATCACCGGGCACGCCATAGATACGATCGATGCTCAGGGTACGGAGCTGTTGCAGGATAAAGGCTCCAATAGTGATTTTCATGTGTTTCTCCGGATTTTATCTCTTTTCTTTTATCAGGCAGAAATCAGCAAAATACTTTGCCGGCGATGTTGTGTGGCGATTAATGAAATAATCCGCTCTGGCGCAGACGGGTTTTTCTCGCTTGTTTTAACCATTATGTAAACTCCTCGCTTGTTCAAGCTGAGGGGGTGGTGTGGGAAACGGCGGAATTGTATTTGGGGGTTTACGTTGCCATTAATCAATATTAAAAATAAGGTTATTGGACGGTGGCATTTTTCATTGAATCTGATTGACCAGTAAAATCGGGATAGGGCGCGCAGATAATGGGGCGTTCGGCAATCTCTCGGTACTTTTGCCGGCAGGGTTAATCCCCGTTTTTTAGTGCCGTTACTTTTTTGCTTTTCCCGCATGATCTTTCAACATAAATAACTCTTTTTAAGTATCTCCGCTGGGTTCTCTCATTAAATTGCAGGTGATCCAACGCCAGCCTGAAAGGTTATTTGCAATGTTGCATGTGTGTAACATTGTATTTACATAAATGCAGCATTCTGACAGGCCTCGGTTTGATGGGGGCGGCCTGAAAAGTGGGCTTTCAGCCGCAGTTGCAAATGGGGTAGCCATCACATTTCCCCCTCAGGCGGGAGTAACGATTTCGCTACACTTTGCGTGAAGACGAAGATCGTCCCATGCCGTGGAGCTTTCCATTATTGCGGAGTTTTCCGACAGACGGGGTATTTGGCGAGCAGTAGGCTGAGCGCGCGGAATAGGACCTGCGGGGTAATATTCCTTGCCGATAGCTAAACTTAACCAAGTGACAACAGGGCAGGGAAAATATCTTGGATAAATAAGATACAGCTTGATCTTGCCAATGCGATCGGTAAGAATCCCCGGCCTTAATTTTACAGGAGCTTTATGATGTTTTTTAAACGGACAATTTTGGCTTGCTCGGTGGCATTGGTATTTCCTGCACTACCTTCTTACGCAGAGGTTGGTGCAGGAAATAGCAATTCCGCGCAGGCTGAAAAACCGGGGTTGTGGCAGCGTTTCACCGATAACGTGTCGGAAACCTGGAATAACTCGCCGAATAAAGACATCTATCTGCCGGCCATCACCTGGCATAACCGCTGGACTTACGATGACGAGCACATCGACAAGTACAATGAGCGGCCCTGGGGCGCCGGTTATGGCATATCGCGCTACGATAGCGACGGAGACTGGCACGGTATCTATCTGATGGCGTTCAAGGATTCGTTCAATAAGTGGGAACCCATCGGCGGTTACGCTTACGAGAAAATCTGGCGGCCGCTGGATGACAAGGATTTCCGCCTGGGGCTGGGGTTTACCGCCAGCATTACCGCGCGGGATAACTGGAACTACATTCCTATCCCGGCGCCGTTGCCGCTGGCGTCGATCGGCTATAAACGGCTGACCTTCCAGGCGACCTACATTCCCGGCACTTACAACAACGGCAACGTGTTCTTCGCCTGGCTGCGCTGGCAGTTCTGATCCCCGGCGGGCCGTTTGGCCCGCAGCCCGCTATTCGCCCCGCCAAAAATGACCTGAATTCTGAAAAATGGCCGCCGCGACAGATAAACGGAACTTGTCGGCAGCCGTGGCGTCGGAAGAGGTGACCCGGCGCATTGCGCTTAGCGCGCCGCTATCGCGAAATACACAGGAGCTTTACCCTCATGAACACCAAACATCGTTTACTGTTGGCGCTGACCTTGACCACGGCTATGACCTGCGGGGCAGCACAGGCTGCCGGACTGATGGATTCCATCAGCAGCGCCGCCGGTGAACTCAGCAAGTCAGGGGGCAACACCGGCGGCACCTCGCTGTCTTCGCTGACCGGCCTGCTGAATGGCGGCGATAAGGCGCTGAGCTCCGGCAGCATGACCAACGCCGCCGGCATCCTGCAATATTGCGTGAAAAATAATGTACTGTCGGCCAATGGCACCGAAGCGGTGAAAGACAAATTGCTGAGCAAGTTGGGTATCAGCAGCACGGAAAACGCCAAGAGCCAGGATTACCAGCAAGGGCTGGGCGGTCTGTTGAAAACCGGCGAAGGCAAGAGCCTGGATCTGAACAACCTGGGCGTTTCGCAAATCACCGACAAAGTGAAGCAAAAAGCCTGCGATCTGGTGCTGAAACAGGGCGCGTCCTTTATTTCCTGATAGCCTGAACGGCGGTGGCTACGGCCATCCGCCGTTTTTATTTCCCCGATGAATTTCAAGCCGCAGCGTTGTTGGCTACGGCTTGAAATTCATCGGGGTTTATAAGAGCAAAAATGAAAGAAATTCTGATGATCTCCCTGCTGGCAGGGGTGACGCTGTTACAGGGTTGCGCGATGAAATCTCCTGAAGCGCCGCCGCCACCGCAGGTGAAACCTATTGGGATGGCAAACCCGGCAGACGTTTATTGCACCGGACTCGGCGGTAAGCTGAACGCCAGGCAAAACGCCGACGGCCAGTATGCCACCTGCACCTTGCCGAACGGCCAGGAAATCGAGAGTTGGGAACTGTTCCGCCGCGATCACCCTGTTAAGAAGTAAGCTTTACGGCGTCGGGCATTTATCTGGCGCCGTATCAGAACTCGCGATCGCTGATGGATTGGAACTCGATGCCGCTGTTCGCGTGCATCTCCAGCGGCATCCGCCAATCGCTGTCTTTGCCCAGGGCGAAAGCTCTGGAGCGGAAGTTGCAGCCGCTCTTGATGTTCTTGATTTTCATCACGTGTTCCGCAGCCGAATCGATTTTGACATCGAAGTTGCCGGCGGCGGGAATGAACACCTCCGCCAGCTGTTGCGGTGCGGTGGGCGTTTCCAGCCTGACCAACACCGCAAAATCGTTGCCTTGATTGTCCAGCGTCAGACGATGCAGGCCGGCATTGGCCCGGCGTTCCGGCTGATGCAGATAGCCTGCCGAGGCTGGCCAGGCTTGCCCTGCATTATCGTGCAACGGTCCGCCGCACTGTTCACGCGCTTCGCGCAGCGGCATTTCACGCAGGTTTGCCCGGTTGTAATCGATGGGGGCGGTCGTCACAAATTCATCGTCATGTTGATGTGCGCGCAGATAGCGTTTGGCGCTGAATACCCCAGCGGCAATCAGCATAAAGAAGATAAAAATCGTCAGGCGATTCCTGAAGATGGATCCGAACAGCCTGCCCGGTAATTGAAATAGCCACTTCGCGATTTTCAACAGCATCTTTTTCCCTTAGCGCCCAAGCCGTTACGTTCTGCGGTAACGATGCTTGCCTCAGTATAGCCAACATCTCGCCGACGAAAATCCCTCCCCGGCATTTTTCTTTCTCCTGATTGTTGTACGTTTTTGTTCGTTTATGTACATTTATGATCAGTTATTCACCTTTGAGCTTGAAAATGTCCAAACTGTTACCCAACGAACGTCATGACGCGATCCTCGCCACTTTGCAGCGCCAGGGGCGGGTGTTGGCGGCTGAAATGGCGGAACGCCTGAATACCACCGAAGCCACCATTCGGCGCGATCTGCGCCAGTTGGCGGCGCAAAACCTATGCAAGCGCATTTATGGCGGCGCGCTGGCGCCCACGCCGGCATCCGGGCCGATGAGTGAACGGCTACATTTAAGCGGCGATGAGAAGCAGGCGCTGGCGCTGGCCGCGCGGGAGTTGGTGACGCAAGGGCAGATCATTTTCCTTGATGCCGGCAGCACTCATCTGTATCTGGCCGACCTGCTGCCGCGCGACCAGCGGCTGACCGTAGTTACTAACGCGCTTTCCATTGCCGGTAAAATGCTGGAACGGCCGGGGATACGCACGATTTTAATCGGTGGCGAATTGGATGCCGAGGTGGGCGGCTGCGTGGATGCGAAAGCCGCGCAGGAAATTGACGGTTTTCATTTTGATATGGCCTTTATCGGCATCTGTGCCTACGACCCGGCCAGTGGTTTTTCGGCGCTCAATTACCAGGATGCCCAGTTCAAGCAGCGCCTGCTGACGCGCTCGGGCAACGTCGCGGTGCTGTGCACCCGCGACAAACTCAATACCTTCGCCCCTTATACCTTTTTGCCCGCCGGGCGGGTCGATTATCTGGTTACCCTGAGCGGCGGGCATCCGCAACTCGAACAGCAGGTGATCCAGGGAGGCGGCAAGGTGTTGTATGGCGATTCACCTAACGGAGACTGAGATGAAAATAGCCCATGTTGCACTGTGGACCCGCGATATCGATGCCCAGGTGGCGTTCTGGCAGCGCTATTTCAACGGCGTTGCCGGCGAAGAATACGTTAGCCGCAACCGCCCGGGTTTTGTTTCCCGCTTTGTCAGCCTGGCTTGCGGTCCGCAGCTGGAAATTATGCGCCTGCCGGATCTGCTGCCGGCGGAGCAGGCCAACGAGCGCGTGGGTTGGGCGCATATCGCGCTGTCGGTCGGCGACGAGGGCCTGGTCGATTTGTTGGCGCAGCGCGCCCGGCAGGAGGGTATTCTGCAGGCGCCACCGCGCTGGACCGGCGATGGTTTTTACGAAGCGATCATCCGTGATCCCGACGGTAATGCCATCGAAATTACCGCCTGATCACTCTTCTTCGAGGATCGCGAACTGCCGGGACAAATAATCGAGCAGCAACCGGACCGCCGGCAGCAGCCCACGGCGCGACGGATAGACCGCATGCACAACGCCGCCCTGCGGTTGCCAGTCGGGCAACAATGGCACCAGCTCGCCGCGCAGCATGTTGTCGCGCATCATCATCGACGGCAACTGCACAATGCCGACGCCGGCAATAGCTGCGGTACGCAGCATCAGCATATCGTCGGTAACCAGCCGCGGCCGGTGTTCCCATTCCACTTTCTCACCGTCCGGCCCGGTCAGTTGCCACTGGTGCTGTGCCCGCGCCGGCCCGAGATCGAGCGTCGGGTATTTATCCAATTCTTCAGGCCGTTGCACCGGGCCAAGGGTCCGCATCAGCGCGGGGCTGGCGGCGATGTACCAGATGCGTTGGGCCAGGATCTTCAGCACCAGATCGCTGTCTTCCAGTGGAGGTGGCCGCACGCGGATCGCCAGATCCAGGCCTTCGCCCACGACGTCCACCCGGCGATTGGTGGCTTCCAGATGGACCGTCACCTTGGGGTAATCGGCCATAAAGGCCGCCACCATACTGCCGACGCGGGTATGCAGGAGCGCCACCGGGCAAGACATGCGCACCGTTCCGCAGGGCTCCGCGCGGGTTTGCTCAATGGCCTGCTGCGCGGCGTCGGCCTCCACCAGCATCGCCTTACAGTGAACGTAATAGTTCTGACCGACTTCGGTGACGGAGAAACGCCGGGTTGAACGCTGGATCAGGCGCGCGCCCAAGCGCTCTTCCAGCAGCGCCACGCGGCGGCTGAGCTTGGACTTCGGGATGCCCAACGCCCGGCCGGCCGGTGCAAATCCCTGATGATCGACCACGCTGGCGAAATAAAACAGATCGTTCAAATCGGTGAACATCGCCCGTCCTTGTCGTTCTATATGTAGAACGCTGAGTGTACATCTTGCCTACTACTGCGGCAAATGGCGTTCAATTAGACTTCTGACATCAACCTAAGGTCGTGAGACCTGAAACAGGAGTTCAAGATGAAAAAGATCCTCGGTATTTACAACAGCCCTGAAGCCCACTGGGTCGGCAACGGTTTCCTGGTGAATTCGCTGTTCTCCTACAACGATCTGGGGGCGGAAATGAGCCCGTTTCTGCTGTTGGATCATGCCGCGCCAACCAAATTCCGCTCCGCCTCCGGCACCCGCGGCGTTGGCCAGCACCCGCATCGCGGGTTTGAAACGGTGACCATCGTATATCAGGGAGAAGTGGAGCACCGCGATTCCACCGGCAGCGGCGGGGTGATTGGCCCCGGCGACGTGCAATGGATGACGGCCGCCTCGGGTATTTTGCACGAAGAGTTCCATTCACGGGATTTCTCGCGCAACGGCGGCACCATGGAAATGGTACAGCTGTGGGTCAACCTGCCGGCCAAAGACAAAATGGCCGAACCGGGTTACCAGACGCTGCTGAATGCGGATATTCCGGTGGTTCCGCTGGCGGACGGCGCAGGGCAGGTTCGGGTGATTGCCGGTAATTTTGGCGGCCACGCCGGCCCGGCTCGCACCTTCAGCCCGCTCAATGTGTGGGACATGAAGCTGAACGCCGGCCATACCACTACATTGACGGTGGAAGAAGGCCATACGCTGGCGTTGGTGATGCTGCACGGCGCCATTCATGTTAACGGCGAGGAAGTGGTGCGCGAAACCCAAATGGTCAGGTTTGACCGTGCGGGCGATTCGATCACTATCGAAGCCAACAACGATGTCGCCTTGCTGGTGCTGAGCGGTGAACCGATCGATGAGCCTATCGTCGGCTACGGTCCGTTCGTGATGAACAGCGACGCGGAAATCCAGCAGGCTTTCAGCGATTTCAACGGCGGCAAGTTCGGCACCATGGCAACAAAGTACGGGACGAGCTAAGCCATCCCTCCTGGCCCGGAACAAGTTCTCCGGGTCAGACACTACACTTAAACTTCTGTGTTCCCTGGCTTTGCGGTCGGGGACGCATATACCCGCAACAATCAAAACCCAACAGGAGTAAACCATGACTGCAAATTACAAACGCCTCGACAAGGATCAGGCCGCCGTATTGCTGGTGGATCATCAGGCAGGGCTGCTTTCGCTGGTACGTGATATCGATCCCGATCGTTTTAAAAACAACGTACTGGCGCTGGGTGATTTAGCGAAGTATTTCAACCTGCCAACCATCCTGACCACCAGTTTCGAAGAGGGTCCGAACGGCCCGCTGGTGCCGGAACTGAAGGCCCAATTCCCTGACGCGCCTTTCATTCCACGCCCGGGGCAGATTAACGCCTGGGATAACGACGACTTCGTGAAAGCGGTGAAAGCCACCGGCCGCAAACAGCTGATTATCGCCGGCGTGGTCACCGAGGTGTGCGTGGCGTTCCCGGCGCTGTCCGCTCTCAGCGAAGGCTTTGAGGTGTTTGTGGTCACCGACGCCTCCGGCACCTTCAACGAGCTGACGCGTCAGTCGGCCTGGAGCCGCATGGAAGCCGAAGGCGCGCAGCTGATGACCTGGTTCGGCGTGGCCTGTGAGCTGCACCGCGACTGGCGTAACGATGTGGAAGGCTTGGGCGCGCTGTTCTCCAACCATATCCCGGACTACCGTAACCTGATGACCAGCTACAGCACGCTGACTCGCGGTAAATAATACCTATGGAGCGCAGCTTACAGCTGCGCTCCACGCAGGAAATAAACTTTGTGATATAGCGTCACTGAAATTTTTTCTTAAATAAATCTGTCTGTTAACCCTTCGTCTTTAGCTCATCCTCTTTCCGATACCGACTACAATTGCAAAAAAATCTCGTGAAAATGCTGAAAATTTAATTCCAATTGGAATTATTAATTTGCTATATATTTAATTAATTAAAACACATAGCCGATTAATTCTGTTCGTGCATCAATATTTTCCTAATGGCTTTGATCAAAGCCTGCCCCTTCTGCTATATATTTAAAGGTTAATGGGGTTTTTATTTTAGAAATAAAAATTAGTGGGCAACCTATTAGGTGGTTCATGTGAAAGTAGAAAATTTTTCTGCAGATATCATTTTTAAGAAATGACGGATTTTTCACACAGCAAGAGGGATGGTTGATGAATGCATTCAGAGATAAACTTAAGGCACATGTGAATCATGTGGCTACGGTGGGCCAACACTGCAACACGGAAGAAACAACAAAGCAGGCACTAATTTTACCGTTATTAGAAATTCTTGGCTTTCACCCTTATGACCCAACGAAAGTAAAAGCAGAGTATGGTGCTGATTTTCCAGGGGTAAAGGTGGGTGAGCGGGTTGATTACTCTCTTTTCTGTCATGCGGTACCCGTTATGTTTATTGAGGCTAAATCCTTCAATCAAAACTTAACGAATCATAGCCCACAGCTTTCACGTTACTTTAATGCTACCCCAGAAGTCACAGTGTCGGCGATAACCAACGGAAAGGAGTGGCGTTTTTTCACCGATCTTAAAGATAAAAATATCATGGATGACGCGCCATTTCTGAAGATAGATTTTAATGATTTGAATGACTCTGATATTGAACAGCTTTATAGGTTTAGACATGATCAATTCCAGCCTGAGGCTCTCCGAACGCTGGCTGAAGAGAGTATTTACCTAACATCATTCACAAAAACAATCAGTGCAAGCTTAAGGGATGTGGATATGGATTTTGTCAGGTATGTGGCAAATCGATCTAATGTTCAGCGTCAACTTAATCAGCGTTTTCTTGAAACTATAACGCCTTTGGTTCGTTTGGCGGTTGAGAAGGCGGTGAGTGCCATGGTTGTTTCTGGCTTGTCTGTCACTTCTGAAAGTGAAGCGATCTCTGAAAGTGGCCCGAAAAGTGAGGAAAAGAACAAGACTGACCCATTGGCACCGATTATTGATCCAGAAAACAGCAAGATTGTTACCACCTATGCTGAAAGAGCTTTATTCGATAATGTGGCGATGATTCTCGGGGAGAGCGCAGAGCTGACAGCAAAAGATACTGAGAGTTATTACAGTATCTTGTTCCAGGGGAAGACTACTCGATGGATTCTACGTTATTTTGATAATAAACAAAGGCCTACAATATTACTTCCTTTGGAAATCAATGAAGAGATGCATGCTGAAATTATCCGTGCCGGTTTAGAGATTGCTGCTGGAGGACATATCATCATTGATAGGCCAGAGAACATTTTGCGTCTGACGGGGTTGATCATTGATTCTTATCATTATTGTATTAACGATGAAAATTTCCGACAGAAGAAAAAATCGCAGTGATAATAAGCACTAAGGCTCGATTTATCTGTTAATAACAAACGGCTTTAGTCTGTATATATGAGCGGTAGGTGCTTTATAAATCCGGTTTAACTGATAAACCCTTTTTCTAGAGTTTACAGCGATGAATTATCAAAAAATTGCCCATGATTTTTACAAGATCCTTAAGCTTTGATCACGTTGGCGCCAGGATGTAAGCAAAGATCATCGGTGTGAAAAGGTCGTGAAAAGCGGCTTTCTCATCTGCCGGGGGCGGGGTAGGTTAACCCTAATCCCGGCAAATGAGGTCAATATCATGAAAAATGCACGCAAAGTACTGGCACTGCCTTTCCTGGCCGCCGCGACGCTGTTCAGCGTCAGCGCGCTTTCCGCTCCGGCTCCGACAGATAAAAATGCGCCGCCGGCAGGGCAAGACTTCCGCTTGCCGCCTTTCCCGGAGGGGCATATGCCCAAACCTGGCTTCTGTCACGGTGGGGAGGTGTTCTGCGCCACCTCTGCCAGCGACAACCCGACCGAAACCATCAATAAGCTGACTTCGGTGATCCCGGCTGGCAGCGCCAAGCATTATGAAGTACGAATTTCGGTCGTGGCATTGCCGGATACGCCGCCAGCACCGCCGGCCTCTTAAAAGCCGCACCAGTCTGCTGGCTCTGGGGGGGAATGCGCGCTAGTCTGGGGTGATCACCTCAGGAGGCAGGATGAATTCGCCAAAGCTCCCCCCTAATCTCTCTTCTTATCTACGGCCTGGCGATCGGGTGCTGTTATTCGATGGCGAATGCAACCTTTGCCACGGGTTGGTGAGATTTCTGATCCGCGCCGATCGACAAACCAAAATCCTGTTGGCGACGGTGCAATCGGCGGAAGGGCAGGCGATCCTGAGCTGGCTGGGGTTGCCTACTGATCGTGTCGACTCCATCGTTTATCTTGAGCAGGGGCGCCATTGGCTGCGCTCGGCGGCATTTTTTCAGGCGTTGCGCCAGCTTGGTTGGCCATTTCGCCTGTTGGCGTTGGCGCGCTTTCTGCCGCAACGGCTGGCCGATGGGGTTTACAATGCGGTGGCGAGCAATCGCTACCGGCTATTTGGCCGCAATGACGGCACCGCCTTGCCCGGCGCCGATCTGCCGGGGCGCTACCTGCATTCCGGTTTCCGCCGCTCCCGCTGAGCTTTACGCTTCTTTACCGTTTAATTGCTTGAAATATCAGCGTTCTGGCTCCATATAATGGAACGTTCAACCAAAAAAGGAGTGCGTATGGGAATCAGTGAAGAAGAGCATCTCCGCCGTTTAACCCACGAAAAGAACGCCGTGGGGAATTCGGCGAAATGGGTAGCGATAGTTTCAGCCGTTTATTTTGCCCTGATGGTGTTTTACGGCCACCCGATTGGTGTGATGGCCATGTCCGGGGTGATCTTTATCGTTTCCACCGCCATCTGGTTGAAGAAGCGCAAGAAAGTGAAATCCTATCGTCGGGTGCTGGCGGAAATCAACGACGACGCCTCCGTTTAACCGCCCTGATAGTCGCTGCGCATCAGGGTATAAATCAGGCTTGGCTCGGCGTCAGGCACATCGTTTAACGTATCTACCAAACGCAACCCCGCTTTTTCCAACACGTGACGTGAGGCCTGATGGTTTGCACGCACGGTGGCGGAAATCTCATCCAGCCCCAGGTGTTCGAAACCATATTCGAGCGCAGCCAATGCCATTTCCGTGGCCAATCCCATCCCCCATACCTGCGTATCAAAGCGGTAACCCAGATTCACCGTGCGCTGTGCGCCGAGCGGATGCCACGACAGCCCACCGAAGCCGATAATCCACTCCGGCCGTTCACGCAGCGCGATCGCCCAGGAGCCATAGCCGTGCTGCCGCCATTTCTCGATCCGTTCGGTCAGGATCTGCCGCGCCTGTTCTTCGCTGGCAACGGGGCCGGCGGGGTTGAAGCGTTGGGTTTCCGGATCGCCGAAAATGGCGTAAAACCTGGCCAGATCGTCGGCCACTGGCGGGCGCATCAACAGGCGGGCGCTGACATAGGGATCGGTAGGGGTCATCTTGGGCATGGTTTCTCGTAACCTGCTGTGATTGGGCAGGTTTAACTGTAGTCCAACTGCGCGGGGGAGGAAACATAAACCCCTCTCCGGGCGGAGAGGGGGCAGGATCAGATAAACGAATCGTCGTCGCTGTAGTCGTCATCCGAAAAATCGGCGCTGTCGTCGGTTTGATAACCCGCGTTCTGGAAGCCGTTGTCCTGATTCAGGAAGCGATTATCGCCGTTGTTAAAAGTGTCGAGGTTGTTGGACGCGTCAAAATCTTTCATTGCGCTGTCATCTACAGGCTGTGCCGGGGTGTCGTCGATAATGTTCACAATCTCTTGCGGCTGCGAATGGCGGAACATGCCGGTCAGCATGTCGGCCAATACCACGCCGCCGGCCACGCCAGCCGCAGTTTGCAATGCGCCGCCGAGGAACCCGCCGGCCCGAGAAGGTGCAGCCGCCTGCTGTGGCTGCTGCGGGGCATAACCCGCCTGCGGCTGATTGTTCCAGGCCGCATTATTTTGCTGTTGCGCCTGGTATTGGTCGCGCGGGCTTGGCGTATTGCGATTGCCGCCGCCGAACAACCCGGCCAGGA
>RCUM01000989.1_pt1 | contig 12858 bp, 9 predicted proteins | sample 2166141 | NCBI WGS metagenome assembly RCUM01 (sample SAMN09932756, study PRJNA488358) | compost metagenome | isolation source: compost soil in crotonic acid-enriched | place: Germany: Experimental Botanical Garden
CCGGGGCGGGGGCAAAAGAGGCGCCACGGGCGGGCATTTTCTGCGGCAGGTTCGCGCCCGGGGAAGTGAAGTCAGGTGTCGCATCACACACTGAGGGCCTGTATATCCGGCTTACGAAGCCGATCGCAATGAAAATTCCGGATGCTTTACGGTCGTAACAAACACAACATTCTGAGTGGGCAACCCGCAGGGACGAAGGTAACGGGAATGTTAATCCCGGAGCACTGACTGCGACCTGTAAGGCCCTGGCTGATGGCGGGCCTCATTCTGGCATGTGCAGATAACCAAAACGGAGAACAAGTTCGCACAGCTTTTCACTGGCGGTTCTGACCGTCATTTTTTTGTCAGTGGTAGCATGATTTCTTTTAAAATATCGTAACGCTCCTGAGGTGAGAGCCAAATCAACCCCAGTAATTTATGAACTCGTTCCTCACACTCAAACTGCTTTTTCAACTGTAACAAGAAACAGGTTGTAGTCTTCATATTAATCTCCTCATTTGATAATGCAGAGCATATGGATACAAACCCGGAATTAACAGTGACCTGATTGTTTTTTATGTTCCGCATTTATGGTTGCCAGGAGTCTCTTGTCACCCGAATAAAGTCATTTCCTGGACTCAGGGAACGCGAGGCATGTCGGGTCTGCGGTGTCGGGCTCAGCCTGCTCTGGCTTTGCCAGTCGCGTCCTTTATACCACCTACCTGCCCTTCCCCTGTCGATTTTCCGGACGCTGTCAACGCCACTGTACTCGACCATTTATGGTTTTATATCACTGGCGCTGACAACGCTTCATTTCAGGTATTTCCCTGCTCCTCAGCCATATCGGGGTTTTTGAAGACTGCGCGTATTGTTGCCTGGTGCTGGAGACGCGAACAGCTGCCCGGAACATGCTGTGCTGAGTGTTAATTTCTGAGGTTTCAGACCCCCTCGTCAATAAGCAGCGCTTCCCCGCCTGTGCAATTAATGATGGGGTCACTGCGGATTTCAGTCAGCACGAGATTCTTAAGAACTTAATAAATCGCTCATGTCACAGGAATAATGTAAAAGCCCATAAGACATTCAGCGCAAAGTTTCAGGATGATACTCTGTCCTGCATGTCTGAAGGTTGTACAGGTATTCTTCCGGTAAAAAAATCAATCCAGTACGAACCACTTACTCTTAATGTTGTAAAATTACACACTGTAATATATGGTTATATTTAACATATCCTGTATTTGGCCTGTCAATGAAAACTCACCTCTCATCAAAAAAAATGAAATTGTTTCAGCTGGTTACATGGGTACAGATTTTTGTTCAGACATTTTTTCCACTAACATTAATAGTGCCGAATAGCGTATTTGCAGGCGATACATCGACCCTGTCGCATAACAATTCTCCCTTCTCCGCAGATCACGCTTCGGTGGAGGCCCCCCCTGATGACCCCTTCCTGCCTTATTCGGATACCTTAAGCCGTGTCGCAACCACGCTGTCATCAGATAGTAGTGACGATGTGGTGACCACTGCGCGCTCTGTTGCTGCTGGTTATATGTCGTCGTCAGCACAACAGTGGCTGAATCAATTCGGGACAGCCAGAATTCAGCTGAATGTTGACAGTGACGGGAACTGGGATGAAAGCGCCTTCGACTTCCTGGTACCACTTTATGACAATAAAAAATCGGTACTTTTCACTCAACTTGGCCTGAGAGCTCCCGATGGTCGTGTGACGGGTAATATGGGGGTCGGCATTCGTACGTTTTATCTGGAAGGCTGGATGTTGGGTGGTAACGCATTTTTTGATGATGATTTCACGGGTAAGAATCGTCGGGCTGGTTTTGGCGCAGAGGTCTGGACTAACAATCTTAAACTTTCAGCCAACACCTATGTGGGGACCACTGACTGGCATCAATCACGTGACTTTGACGATTATAATGAAAAGCCGGCGGATGGTTTTGACATCCGGGCGGAAGGTTATTTACCGGCGTACCCGCAACTGGGGGCGAAGTTCGTTTATGAACAATACTACGGCGACAAGGTTGCCCTGTTTGATACCGGGCATTTACAGAGTAATCCTTCAGCAGTAACGACAGGCCTGAGCTATACACCTGTCCCTCTGGTTCAGTTTGCTGTGAACTACAAACGAGGTCAGGACTCACTGAATGATACTCAATTCCAGATGAACCTGCGGTATGATCTAGGACGGCCATGGGCATATCAGGTTGATCCTGATAGTGTACGCCTCGAGCGCAGCCTTGCAGGTAGCCGGTATGATCTGGTTGAACGTAACAATCAGATTATCTTGCAGTATAAGAAGCAAGCGCAGCAGAATGTCAGCAACCTTAATCTCCTGCTTGCAGTCGACAATAGCGCTGCTGATGGTTTGACACCGAACTCAGCACAAGTATTTGCGACAGACAAGAACGGTCAACCGGTACGTAACGCCCCAATAATATGGTCTGCCACAGGAACAGCTAAGCTGGCTACGGTTTCTTCGATAACTGACAGTCGCGGTATGGCCACGGTGAATTTCACGAATATAACCCCAGAGGCCGTGGTTATTAGCGCAAAAAGTGGCGCCGTCACGGCAACCCAGACCAGCCATTTCAGCGCAGTAACGGTAAGCAATATCGTTCTGAATATCACTAAAGATAACAGTGTGTCTGATGGGCAGACTGCAAACCATGCCCAGGCCGTGGTGACTGATATTAACAATCGCCCTGTCAGTAACAGTAAAGTGACATGGAAAATTGATTCACCAGCTTCATTAAAAAATAGTCAGTCCGTCACAGATGTTAATGGCATTGTAAAGACCGACTTCACATCTGCAGTTGCAGGCTCCTTTACGTTAACCGTCAGTTCCGGCGACAAAAGTGCGTCCAGGCAAGGGCATTTTTCCTCAAACACCGCAAACAATGTTATTGATTCCATCGTTGTACCCCGAAACAACAGCCCGGCAGATGGTACCTCAGCTAATCTGGTGACAATCCGAGTAAAAGATAGTAATGGTGCTCCTGCAGCCAATGCTAATGTCACGTTAAGTTCCGATAAAGCAACCGTCGTATTCGGGAGTGCTCTGAAATCAAAATCAGCAACTGTTTTTCAGACTGATTCACAGGGTAACCTGTCTGTCCCCTTCACCGATACGGTCGCTGAAACCGTGCGTCTGACTGCAACACTGGATAACGCCAACAGTAAAACAGTAACAGCCAGCTTTATTGCTGATACGGGCACTTCAAGAATCAGTGATCTGGTTGTGACCACTGGCGCTCTGGCCAATGGTACTGCGACCAATCAGGCGACGGTCACCGTAGTGGATACCAATAATAACCCCCTGTCAGGTGTTGATGTCACCTGGTCTCAGAGTGGGTCTGCTGTCTTTGGCGCATCCGCCAAAACGGATGCAACCGGAAAGACGACAGTGACATTCACCGACACGGTCGCCCAGACCGTTAATGTTACTGCCACCGTGAATGGCACCAGTCTGTCAAGACCGAGCGAGTTTGTGGCAGATACCAGTCAGGCCAGGGTAAGCGATCTGACCGTCACGACTGGTGCTCTGGCTAACGGTACTGCCACTAACCAGGCAACGGTTACCGTAGTGGACAGTCACAATAACCCCGTGTCTGGTATCAATGTGACCTGGTCTCAGAGTGGTTCTGCCGTATTTGGTTCATCCGCCAGAACGGATGCGACCGGTAAAACGACGGTGACATTCACTGATACTGTTGCTCAGGCAATTAATGTAACCGCCACCGTCAATGGGAGCAGCCTGTCAAAACTGAGTGAGTTTGTGGCAGATGTCAGCCTGGCTAAAATAAGTGAACTGACGGTCACTTCCGGCGCGCTGGCTAATGGCACGGCGACTAACCAGGCGACGGCTACCGTAGTGGATACCAACAATAATCCACTGGCTGGCGTTGATGTCACATGGTCGCAGAATGGTTCTGCCATAATGGGGACATCGGCTAAAACGGATGCCGCGGGTAGAACGACGGTAACATTCACCGATACTCGTGTAGAAACGGTTCAGGTGACAGCAACCCTGGCGAACGGTGATAGTCAGAGCAAGCCGAGCAGCTTTGTTGCGGGTGTGGTTAATAATGTTGATGTCACTATGACGACCGATAATCAAATAGCAGACCATGTTCAGGAAGACATTGCTAAAGTCACTGTGACGGATGAAAACGGACACAGACTTGCCAACAAGACTGTCGCCTGGAGTGTGAGTGGAAACACAACCGCAGTAATTGCATCCTCCACGACGACGACAGATCTTAATGGGGAAGCAACGATACACGTCACGGCCTTTAGTACGAGCGGCCCAACTACGGTGACGATTACTGCACTGGTCGATGGCCAAACGGGGAGCACACTGGCATCATTTATTGCGAAACCGATTGCAACTACCATCGACGTTGTCATGACGATAAACAATCAGGACAAGGATGTAGGGAACCAGGCTAAAGCCACTGTTTATGATCAATACGGGGATCCGATGTCTGGTGTGACGGTAGTGTGGGATCCGGGTACCGCATCAATAGTCGGTGGGACATCGAAGGTGACAAACGCTGCCGGAACGTCAATAGTTACGATTAAAAGTAATTATTCTGGAAGCACATATATTTCTGCAAAAGTTAATGGAAACACGCCAGTATCAAACACAGTTACGGCGTATTTCAATTAACCTCGGCTGATGTGCTTGCCTGGCGGAAAAATTCCAGACGATCTTAATGCTTAAGTGCGGCGCCTGTCTCCCTGAAGGCGTTGCCGTTAATGGCAAAATTCACAGAGGCGTCGTTCTTGTGTGCGTTTTGTTAACATGAATATGGGGGATGAAACCCGTCATGCCCCCTACTCGCCAATTTTCCGGCTTTCGGGGGATATGAGGTTATTTCACAATCGTCTGTAATCGTCGCACTATTTGTAGTTCAGCTTTACCGAACTGGTTGGTGTTGTTCCATTCACGCTGGCTTTAATGGTTGTACCGCCACCATAAGTACTGGTGAACCCAACGGTCGATTTACCATTTGAATCTGTTGTTCTCGACGGTGATCCCACTATTCTGGTCGTGCTGGAAGGTTGCCACTCCACCACGACACCAGACATAGGGTCACCGTACTGATCAAGAACGGTTGCCTCGACCTGATCGGTATCATTTCCATCGCTCTTCGCATAATCCTTTACCACCTCAAGATTGACGGTTGTCGGGAAGGATTTTGCCGTAAAGGACGCGATGGTATTTCCTGACACGCCATCCGCTGTTGCTGTAATTGTTACCGTAGAAGGTGCGCTCACATTGTAAGCAGTAACGTTCACCGTAGCTTCACCATTGCTGTCAGTTTTGGGTGTTGACGTTGCAATTTGGGCACTTCCGCTACCAGTCAGGCTCCATGCCACTGTTTTATTGGGGATCCGGTGACCTGTTGAATCCGTTACAACGACTTTCGCTATATCTTGCTGGATGCCATCACTGACCTGGTTATCAACAACCATACTGACAACCATGCTACTGGTAATATCAATAACAAAGTTACTGATGCTGGTTTGTGAGACACCGTTTCCAAGCGTCGCAGTAATATTGACAGGTTCAACGGTTGTATCTGTAAATGCTACCTGCAGGGTACCATCGGCCCCGGTTTTCCCGGTACTACCGGACGTCAGCTGAGCCGAGCCATCCACACGCCAGGTCACATCCGTGTCCGGTAGCGGATTGTTGTTGGCATCCACCACGGTCACTGTCGCCTGATTGGTCGCCGCGCCGTTCGCCACCGCCCCGGTGGTCGTAGTCAGGGTGGCGATTTTTGCCGACGCCGTATCCGGCACAAACGTGCTTGTCGCACTCTTCGTGCTTCCTGATGCCAGAGTTGCAGTGATATTCACGGTCTGCGCAGTCAGGTCAGTAAAGGTAACCTGCAGAGTGCCATCGGCCCCGGTTTTTCCGGTGCTACCGGACGTCAGTTGAGCCGAGCCATCCACACGCCAGGTCACATCCGTGTCCGGTAGCGGATTGTTGTTGGCATCCACCACGGTCACTGTCGCCTGATTGGTCGCCGCGCCGTTCGCCACCGCCCCGGTGGTCGTAGTCAGGGTGGCGATTTTTGCCGACGCCGTATCCGGCACAAACGTGCTTGTCGCACTCTTCGTGCTTCCTGATGCCAGAGTTGCAGTGATATTCACGGTCTGCGCAGTCAGGTCAGTAAAGGTAACCTGCAGAGTGCCATCGGCCCCGGTTTTTCCGGTGCTACCGGACGTCAGTTGAGCCGAGCCATCCACACGCCAGGTCACATCCGTGTCCGGTAGCGGATTGTTGTTGGCATCCACCACGGTCACTGTCGCCTGATTGGTCGCCGCGCCGTTCGCCACCGCCCCGGTGGTCGTAGTCAGGGTGGCGATTTTTGCCGACGCGGTATCCGGTACAAATGTACTCCCGATACTCAGCGAGTCTCCATTGTCAAGACGGGCAGTTAACTGGATGTTTTCTGCGACAGTATCGGTATATTTGATGGTGGCTTTACCATTCGCATCTGTTGCCGCCTGTGTTCCGAAACCTACCGTCGTTTTGTCGGCACTCCACCCTACAGATATATTGGCAACCGGCGCGCCATTCTTATCCTTCACATAGACTTCCGCTGCATTTGTGTCCGAACCATCAGACAAACTACCGTCTTTGGTCACTGAGAGGGCTTGCAGGGTAATACTGCTGGTATCTACGGCAAAATGGGCCACTGCAGATTTGCTGTTTCCATTTTCAAGCGTCGCAGAGATATTGACGGTCTCCGGAGTCGTATCAGTGAAGGCAATACTCACCCGTCCCTGTGCATCCGTTTGTTGTTGCGCTGAAGATCGAGAATTTGCCACACCGAACACGACCGTGGATTTATCTGCGCTGAAATTGACATTAACCCCTGCAACCGGCGCGCCGGAACTGTCTTTCACTACTGCGACCGCTTTGTTTGCCGATACGCCATTGGCCGGACTGTTGTCTGTTGTCACGCTCAGACTATCAATAACATTATTATCCGCAGTGGAAACAAAATGCCCGGTTGTTGAGGCACTCTTTCCACCCACGGTTGTTGTCAACGAAACGGAAGCTGCCGTATGTGACGTAAACTGGACGGATGCCTGTCCCTGGGCGTTAGTGGCCGTATCGCTATGACTGATCGTTGCCGGGGTATCAATGTGCCAGGTAAGTTGTGCATTTGCGATGGGGTGGTTATTGCTGTCCATAACAGTGGCGATTGCGGTATCGGCAGAAACACCATCAGCCGGGTTATTATCTTTTGTCATTTTGAGAGAGACATTGTCGACAGCAACAGCATCAAAGCGGCTGTCCTTAACAGCAGTAACCTGACCATTGCTGGCCTGAATTTGCACTACCTGAGCGTTAGCATTCGTAAAGCTGGCGGTTGCATTACCGTTATCGTCTGTCACAGAATCCTGCGTTATCAGTTTCGCTGTGCCGCTGGCTGTCCACGAAATGGCTGCATGCGACACAGGCGCACCATCGCGGTCAACCGCATGTACTTGCGCTGTATTAGGGGTCAAACCGTCGGCAGGGCTGTTATCAACAACGAGATCAAGGTTAAGTTTACTGACACTTTGTAAAGCCTTTTTCTGGTATTGCATCACAATAGTATTGTTGCGCTCGACCAAATCATAGCGGCTTCCGGCCAGGCTACGTTCCACCCGAACACTGTCGGGATCGAATTGATATGCCAGGGAGCGTCCAAACTCATAACGGATATTTAGCTGGAATTGTGTTTCCTGGAGGGAGTCCTGGCCCTGCTTATAATCCATCCCCAGTGAGACTAATGGCACAGGGGTATAACTCAGACCCGTTGTGATCGCGGAAGGATTCTTTTGCAAGTGATCGGTATCGAACAGGGCCACCTGATCACCATGATATTTTTCGTACATAATTTTGGCACCCAACTGTGGGTACGCAGGCAAATACCCTTCTGCCCGAAGGTCGAAACCATCTGCGGGTTTCTCGTTATAGTCATCAAAGTCCCGGGAGGAATGCCAGTCGGTTGTACCCAAATAGGTGTTTGCTGACAGTTTGAGATAGTTTGTCCACGCTTCGCCACCTAAACCAATCCGGCGGTTTTTTCCTGTGAAATCGTCATCAAGGAAGATATTTCCGCCAAACATCCAGTCATTAAGATAAAAGGTTCGAACACCCATACCAAAATTTCCTGTAAACCGCCCATCAGGTGCCCGCATGCCAAGCTGGGTAAATAAGACGGATTTTTGGTTATCATAAAGAGGGGCAAGGAAATCAACAGAGCTGTTATCCCAGTTTCCGTCATCATCAACGTTCAGTTGTACGCGTGCTGTACCAAACTGACTCAGCCATGACTGTGCTGAAGCACCCGCAAATCCTGTCGCCGTGCTGCGGGCAGCATTCATGCCACCCTCTTCTCCGGAGGATAATGCCGTCGCTACTGACGTAAGCGTATCAGCATAAGGTGGTGCTACCGCCGTTTCAGAAGCAGATGCATCCCGATCAACTGAAAAGGGCGAAGCCGGAACACTGCCCGAATCGTTTGCTCTGGCAGTCAGAGGAATACTTGTCAGGAGGGGGAACAATAACTGCAGGATAATCTGAGTCCACGTCATGAGCCGGAACAGGCCCGGGCGCCCAGAAAAGGCCTCTGGGGTGTTTTTTCTTTCCATGTTTTCCATCTTAATATAAGAGAATGAAGTGATTTGAAATAAACGGGTTCGAATCAGATGCTTTATATTTCAACATCAGGGGAGAATGAAACAGAGATGTCGTCATGTTAATTCCGGCGTCTTATTTCGCATCCTTTTCAGAGTAACTATCATGGCCGATAGTAGTCAGGGATAGTGCTCATTAACGCAATGAGTTTTCCGCGATGCATCTTAATATAACCTGCGTTTCTGAAGTTTTTTAGCTGTGCTTGCACACAACTACGTGTCAAACCCGTTCTCAGCGTAATATAATTACAGACATTAGTTGTAATGCGAATTTTAGTATCTAATTTACTGATATCAAAAAGCATTTTTTTAACTATTTCATAAGCGTTTTTATTCAGGAGGATCACATTATTTTGGTACAAACTGAGCGTGACCAGACTCTGGATCCTGATCAGCGTACTCAGTGCCACCACTCCACCATTTTTCTGGATGGCATTCAGTGCGACGTCATACTCCACGCGATACATAATGCAATCAGAACGGGGTCTCAGATAAACACGTACATGTTGGGATAATGCTTCATTCAGGCCAAAAATAAAGGGGGCGCGTACGCCAGCCAGCAATAAATCATCTTCATTCCTGTACACTTCAACTTCGCCAGACGTGAACAGCAATAGTGAAGGATTTCCGGACGTATCTGTAAGACAAACTCGTCCGGAGGACACTTCACGATCAGTGATTTTTTTAGCATAGGGAACAAGCAGATTGCACAGGTTCTCAATACATTGTCTGGATTTCTCGTCCACAGGCACTCCAAATCCAATTAATCATAGAAACACACCAGATTAAATCCGAAAAACAGGTTGGCAGCATTCTACTGCGTATATCGTATCAGGTTCAACGTAATGCAAGGGGCTGATGATGCAAAAAATTAATTAATGCATTAATTCAATGAGTTACCATGGTTTTATTTTTGTCCTACTTTGGACAATTGCCTCTATTTTCGTCTTCTTAAGATCATCAATAATCTTACAATTTTCTTAACTAAACTAAACATTGTGAACGGCCTCTTTCAATAAGGTCATAATATTTCCCTTAGCCATAAATAACATGATGCATAAGAATATATTGATGAGTGTTTCCCCCCAGTCTGCGTCGGAATAATGGCCTGTACAGGTTCTGACCATGACACCAACACAGGCAATCATCAGGAAGTAAGCAACGAATGAAGCTATGGGTCGGTAATGAGCTGACTGCCTGCGATATGTCATCAATCGAATGAAAATAAGCAAACACGCTGTGAAATTCAGCCATGTCACGATTTCCTGAAATATCATTTTCCCTCTCCCGAACGTGAATTCCGGAACGAGAAGGATCCCGTATTGATTCCTGCAATAATTTTCATGAGGATCCTGACGGCCGAAGCTGAGGAGAGGGTCGCTCCGACTTGTGCAGGAACGAGGAAGACGGTGCCAAAGGTCGCCGATAATGCCGTTGCAAGTAAGGTTGAGGCAAAATCAGCTGAATATATCCCTATCAGTAGTGAGACTGAAAAAAGAAGTATTTTGTTACAAAATGTAAATTCCTGGGCGGATACGACAAAGACGATTGAACCTGCAAAAGCAGCGACGATAATGCGAGGGTCAACTCCGTGAATAATGTCTGCCATTCTGAAATCTGATAAAATTGACTTGGTAATCATAAAAATAAATCTCCTGGGTGATAGTAAGTACTGCTCAGAGCCGGGTATTGGCATGGCCTCTTCAGAAGAGATATTACGCTAACGAGACAGGAGTAAGGGGCCATAAATGACCTTTACGAAGCATTTTCTGGATCCTTTTTTTTCCGGTATAACAATAAATTGTTTTACAGGGTTGCCAGGAGTCCCGTTCCTCCCTGCGCCCATCAATTGTTATGCTAAAATTACTTTACTCGCGAATTTCAATATGGCTTAAATAAAATGAAAAATGAAACAACTGTTGATGACATGATTTTAATGGTGGAGCTATTGTTGTATCTTGAAAAGACGAATAATATTTTGTATCTGGATAAAGGCGTCGCTCCGGAGTTCCGTCGTGCTGTACATCTGCTGTCTGAACGAGGCAGAAAATACAATATTGATTTATTGGTCACGGATGGCGAACGCGTATCATTAACATTTGCAGGATTGAAACTTGCCCTGATGCTTAAAGAACAAGCTTCTGATTACTCAGTCAACATAACAGCATTAAGGGATATTTTTTCAGACGATATATTCTGAACATCACACTGAATTGTTGACAATCTTTATTATTTTACTCAGTTCTGTGCGGTGGGTTTCTGATAAATTATGATATACTGACTTGCTGACAGGTAATCTATTGATGATAAAAGATTTCATTCTTGACAGATTATAAATTTCCGCTATCTTAGACGGTAGTATTATTATTGAACGATTATTCATTGCAGACAGCATCATTGCTGAGATATCCATATCGCACTCTTCATAATAGACAAGAGGAAGCACTTCCTTGATCGAAAAGCTCAGATGTTTTTTAAAACTCTCCAGTTCATTAGATCTGTTTATTAACACGGGATGAGATGCCATATATTTTGGCTCCGTTCTTCTTTCATACTCAAAATCTTCTGATACCAATATTTTAAGATAGCTGTTATCGAGAACTATTTTCGTAACACCTGCGATGGGAGGAAGTTCCCTGAATGCGAAAATGACGGTGTTTTTCCTGCTTGTTTCCTGCACGAAATCTTCTGCCGAAACAAATACCCTTTTATGCTGAAACAGTATTCCTTCAGCGGTGAGAATTGAGATGATGTAATTATAGAGATATTGCGGATAACTGCTGTCGAAAATAAGATCCAGACCGGACAACTCCTTGCTGAATTCCCTCTCTACGCTTGTTATCATATCATAAGCCGGTTTAATTCTGTCATACAACTCTAACGCTAATGGCGTTGGTTCGAGTTGGTTGTATTTCCTCAAAAATAATTTACCTCCAAGTTTTCTTTCCATCTCTGCGAGCACCTTTCCTAATGGTGAGCGTGTTATATATAATTTCTCTGCAGCACGAGTAATGTTCAACTCATCCATTGTGGTCATGAAATATTTCATTCTTTTAGGTAATAAAAAATTCACATTACACCTCTCTTTCCAGGTAAAGATGTTTCTGGTGCGCGTTCCACCATCAAATAATCAGTAGATAGTTAATTCTCTGAGGGATATATTCGTCTGGCTATCGCCTCCCCCGGACTGAACTGAGAAAAATTATAGTTCATGGCTATTCCCTTCTTAAATTTAGGCCGATTTCCGTCGATTTCTTTTCAAAACCCTTATAAACCTGACAAAGCAGCACGGTACTCCAGAGTATTTCTCTACAAGATGAAATGCAACACTATGAATCAATTAGATATCTTCACAACCGAGATCTCCGTTTATTGTAGAGTAATTCGCATCACGTTTCCCCTTCTCCTTGAGGACCGGGTTTATATCATATTCTTTGTATACAAACAGAGATGCCCACTTATCCCCGCATTGCTGGCCCCCTTTTTATTGCGTTCCCGGCATTCAGTTCTTTCTTCAAAGAAGTCTTACGTATTTACTGATTTTAAGTGGGCAATATTTGCCCCGATATTGTCTTTTTTTACCCATCCCTTCAGAACTGCTGCCTGTCTTTACCTGAGTACTGAACAAATAGACCATCTCCTGTCGCGATCGGCGAGGTTGCACATCTTTGTTGTCTCGTCACCGGGTGCACTTTTTTATCCGGGATGGTGTACATGCGCAGCGTGTTAGTCTGGCTTTGTTTGCACGACTCCGAAGCATAAGGTGTCAGCGGGAGTGATGAGGGCTCCATAAGAGGCACGGTACTGTTTTGTACGGTTTTGTGTTCATCGGGCGATTATTCGGAGCCTTCAGCAACTCCCCGAGCCGGATATACAGGCCCTCAGTGTGTGATGCGACACCTGACTTCACTTCCCCGGGCGCGAACCTGCCGCAGAAAATGCCCGCCCGTGGCGCCTCTTTTGCCCCCGCCCCGGGCCCGGCCCTGCCTATCCTTCCCCTGTAACCTGCGGCTGTCTCCGGCTTCCGGCCCGGCCGTGACCCTGTTGCCCCTCCGGGCACCCCTTTCTCAGGAGCTTCCTTATGTCTCAGTCACCCCGGGCGCTTTCCGCTCAGGACAGTCCCCTTACGTTCTATACCCTCCATAACTACAGCGGCACCCC
>RCUM01000991.1_pt1 | contig 12832 bp, 9 predicted proteins | sample 2166141 | NCBI WGS metagenome assembly RCUM01 (sample SAMN09932756, study PRJNA488358) | compost metagenome | isolation source: compost soil in crotonic acid-enriched | place: Germany: Experimental Botanical Garden
CCCAGGGCGCTGTTGCCGATGTTGCCGTTGATCTTCACCAGGAAGTTGCGGCCGATGATCATCGGCTCCACTTCCGGGTGGTTGATGTTGGCCGGGATGATCGCGCGGCCACGGGCAATTTCCTGGCGAACGAACTCAGGGGTGATTTCTTTCGGGATGTTGGCCCCGAAGCTGTGGCCTGCGTGCTGCTCGTCGAGCAGGCCGGCGGCGCGTGCCTCTTGCAGCTTCATGTTTTCGCGGATGGCCACATACTCCATCTCGGCAGTGATGATGCCCTGGCGGGCATAGTGCATCTGCGAGACGTTGGCGCCCGCCTTGGCACGGCGCGGGTTGCGCACGTGGGCGAAACGCAGCTTGGCCAGCTCGGCATCGTTCAGGCGCTGCTGGCCGAAGTCGGAGCTCAGGCCGCCCAGGCGCTCGGTGTCGCCACGCGCGTCGATCCAGGCCGAGCGCACGTCGGCCAGGCCTTTGCGCACGTCGATGATGACTTCGGGGTCGGTGTATGGGCCGGAAGTGTCGTAGACCAACACCGGGGCGTTGGTTTCGCCGCCGAAATCGGTGGGGGTGTCGTGCAGGCTGATTTCACGCATCGGCACGCGGATGTCCGGGCGCGAGCCCTCGACATAGACCTTGCGCGAACGGGGGAACGGTTGCACGGACTGCTGATCGACTTGTGCCGATTCGCTGAGGTTGATCGCTTTTTCTTGTTTGGTCATCACAGGCTCTCCAGACGGCTTCCTAGCAGTGGAATGTCGGGGTGAACCTGAAAGGCGCGGACGCACCCTTGATGGGTGCAGTGCCGGATATGGGGGTGCCTGAAGCTGCATGCAGCTGCGACATTCCCGGACCTGGCACAAGAGGCTCCCCGGGAAGGCGAGCAATCTTGTTCCCTACGCAGGCGCTAACCTGATCAGGTTCAACGGGATCCGCAACTTTGCGATCTCAGCCTTTGCTTCAAGGCACCCCGACAAGAACATGCGCAGTCTAGACTGGAGTGGTCGGCAAAGCCAAGCGGGTAAATGCGGGGGATGATGAAAGGCGCATCGGGCGATTGTTGCCGGATCCGCGCGGTACTACACTGGCCGATCATTCGATACTCAACAGTTCAGAAATTCAATTTCGTACAAGGATTGCCTCTATGCTGCGCAAACTCTCACTGGCGATTGCCGTGTCTTGTGCGTCCAACGGAGTGGTCTGGGCAGCGGATGTGCCCACAACAGTCAGGACCGATCTGGTCAGCGTCTACCAGGAAGCGGTCGACAACAACGCCGATCTGGCGGCTGCTCGGGCCAATTATGGCGCTCAGCGTGAAATCGTGCCGCAGGCCCGGGCCGGTCTGCTGCCCAACCTGTCGGCCGGTGCCGAGATGCTGAACACGCGCACCAAGCTCGACGAACCCTCCATCACCTCCAACCGCAGCGGCAACTCCTGGAGCGCGACCCTGGCGCAACCGGTGTTCCGCGCTGACCGCTGGTTCCAGTTGCAGGCCGCCGAGGCCGTCAACGAACAGTCGGCACTGGAGCTTTCGGCCACCGAGCAGAACCTGATCCTGCAGACGGCACAGAATTACTTCGCCGTGCTCAGGGCCCAGGACAACCTCGCCGCGACCAAGGCCGAGGAGGAGGCGTTCAAGCGCCAGCTGGACCAATCCAACGAGCGCTTCGACGTCGGTCTTTCCGACAAGACCGACGTCTTGCAGTCCCAGGCCAGCTACGATACCGCCCGGGCCAACCGGATCATCGCCGAGCGCCAGGTGCAGGATGCCTTCGAGGCGCTGATAACGCTGACCAACCGCGAATACTCCGCGATCCAGGGCGTGGTCCACACCCTGCCGATCCAGGTGCCGACGCCCAACGATGCCAAGGCCTGGGTCGATACTGCGACGCGGCAGAACCTCAACCTGCTGGCGAACAACTTCGCGGTCAACGCGGCCGAGGAAACCCTGCGCCAGCGCAAGGCCGGCCATGCCCCGACCGTCGATGCCGTGGCCAAGTACCAGAAGGGCGACAACGACAGCCTTGGCTTCACCAACTCGGCCGCACTTCCCACCGTGCGTTACGGCGGTGATGTTGAGCAGACCAGCATCGGCCTGCAACTGAACATCCCGATCTACAGCGGTGGCCTGACCAGCTCGCAGGTTCGCGAGGCGTACCAGCGCCTGAACCAGAGCGAGCAACAACGCGAAAGCCTGCGCCGCCAGGTGGTGGAAAACACCCGCAACCTGCACCGCGCGGTGAACACCGATGTGGAACAGGTGCAGGCGCGCAAGCAGTCGATCATCTCCAACCAGAGCGCGCTGGAAGCCACCGAGATCGGCTACCAGGTAGGTACCCGCAATATCGTCGACGTGCTTGACGCCCAGCGTCAGCTGTACACCTCGGTGCGCGACTACAACAACAGCCGCTATGACTACATTCTCGACAACCTGAGCCTGAAGCAGGCGGCCGGGACGCTCAGCCCGCAGGATCTGCAGGACCTGAAGCGGTATCTGAAGCCTGACTACAACCCGGACAAGGATTTCCTGCCCCCGGATCTGGCAGCGGCGGCGGCGAAGAACTTCGAGCGCAGGCCTTGAACCTCACTGTACGGACCCGGGCAACAGGACGCCCGAGTCCGTACAGTGATGTGTCAAGTTGCTGTGCTGACGCGAATTTCAGAGAACCTGAAATCATTACCGCTGCTGGTTTTGACACTATTGGAAATGGAGAGCTTTATGGGTTTGTCATCCGCCACGAACACCCCCGAAAAATCCTTCCAGCTCCGATTTTCAATAATCGTTTCCGGGATGACTGTTTGATCACCCGCCTGTACCGTTAGCCGGGCGAGATTAGTGGGGTATGTTGACCACACGCGCATGACGAACGTGAATCTCACCCCCGGTGCAAGATCTGCAAATTCCTTGAAGAGAATCTCCCCTTCATTGTTTCCGCTTGGGGTGGTAAAAATCAAAACATCACCCAACTCGCCCGATTCCTTGCCAAACCGCGCGCCGTTGTTCGCCGCCGTCCCCAGCGCCCAACCATTGAGCCGTTGCTCATCGTCTTCGCCAGAAAAATCCGTGGTCTCATTCATGGACTCATGAATATTCAGGTCATCGATCAACACGCCGGCAGCCTGTAAATACGGAGCGTCCCTTCCGATAATCTGTATTTCGCTTTGACCGTTTGCCACAAAGGGCCACACATGGGTGGTCCAGAGCGTAGTTGTAATCGCGTGTTGCATGGAGGAGCCTACCGTGTTCAGGTTAAGCATACTGACGGTGGCCACATCAAACCCAGCCTCACAAGCATCAACACGAAACTCATACCTTTGCTCCTTATCAAGTGGGAAGGCCTTTTTGAGCAGCACTCCCATTAGTGCATGAGGGCTGTCAAACCCCACACAATATTGCTTATCTCGCCGCGCTATGAGCTTGAGCTCATGTCCAATTGGTCCAGGCTCCTATCCGCCCCAACCGTTGACGAAGCGCGTACAAAACAACTCTTTTTCCGTTTCACCCATCCTGACCAAACGCAAGTTATCAAGCCGAAAGTTTCCGCCCAGCATATGACCGGGGAGTTCATGGTTAAACCACAGCGAAATTTGATGGCTATTTTTCTTCGCCTGAAAGCGGGTTACGAATTGCTGCCACATATCCCCTTTCACATACCATTTCTCGGCGGCGGCGTTGTCATCAACAGTAACATGCATTATCTGCATGCCTCCGCCCAACGCTGCGCTACGCCGAAGCCGTACACCAAATTGGTAGTTCTTGCCAACTTCCAAGCCGGAAAAGACCCTGCTCAGCAATAAACGCGATGTTGTAGTCGGTGAGGGGCGAGGGTACGCCAGGCAGTATTCGGATTCATTGGCGAGCAACCCCAACTCATCCTGTGTCAGTGGTGTCTCCCAACCATTCCAATCGCCATTCTTAAAACTCGTAAAGTCATAAAACATGGCCGCAGCCTCCGCAGAGAACAGGAGGCTACACGCTAGGACAATGGCAAAAACTCGGAATCTGGCAAAACTATCAGGTCAGACGACGCCCCAAGGCGTCCAACAACCGCTGCAATGCACCTTGATTGGCCCGCATCACCGCCCTGCCCGCCTCACCCATGCGTTGCGCATCCTGAGGCAACTCCACCAACCGGCGTACCGCCTCGGCCAATCCCTGGGCATCGTCCACCTGCTGCAACGCCCCCGCCTCGCGCAACATCGCGCTGATTTCGAGGAAGTTGAACACGTGCGGCCCCATGATCATCGGCAACCCAAGTGCGGCCGGCTCTAGTGGATTGTGCCCCCCGGTCGCCACCAGGCTGCCACCGACAAAGGCGATGTCGGCCAGGCCATAGAGAAACAGCAACTCGCCCATGCTGTCGCCGAGGAACACACGGGTCTGGGCATCGACAACGGTACCGGCAGAGCGCCGCACAGTGGCGAACTGTTCGCTGCACAGGGCATGCACGGCATCGAAGCGCTCCGGGTGGCGCGGCACGAGGATCAACAGCGCATCAGCATGCGCCTTCAATAACTGCCGATGAGCCTGCAGAATCAACGCATCCTCGCCATCATGGGTACTGGCAGCGATCCACACCGGACGCTGCTCGGCGCCCCACTGCGCACGCAGCGCCTTGGCCCGCGACAGCAGTTGCTCATCGATCTTCAGGTCGAACTTGATCGAGCCGGTCACTTGCACCGACTCGGGGCGGGCGCCCAGGTCACGGAAACGCTGGGCCTCGGTTTCGGTCTGCACCGCGATCAAGCTCATCTCGGCCAGCATGGGCCGGGTCAAGCCGGCAAAGCGCGCATAGCCACGTGCCGACCGTGCAGACAGCCGCGCATTGGCCAAGGCCACCGGAATACCGCGCTTGGCGCACTGATGGATGTGGTTGGGCCACAACTCGGTTTCCATGATGATGCCCAGGCGCGGGCGCACATGATCGAGAAAACGCCCCGCCGCCCACGGCAGGTCATAAGGCAGGTAGCAATGCTGAATGCGTGGCTCATCGGCGAACATTGCGCGAATTCGCTCGGACCCGGTGGGGGTCATGCAGGTGAGCGTGATCGGCAGGTCCGGGTAGGCTTTGAGCAAGGCACGCACCATGGGCGCCGCGGCAATGCTTTCACCCACCGACACCGCATGCACCCAAATGCCGCCCTGGCGCATCAGCGGCAGCTTGCAAGAAAAACGCTCGCCGACACGCTGGCCGTAGGCCGGAGCCTTGCGCGCCCGCAGGAACAGGCGCAGCGCAACCAGCGGCAGGCCCAGGTGAAACAGCAGGGTATAGAGAGTTCTGTTCATGGCGGCGGAGTTTACCCGATCGCACGCAGGTGCACCGCAAAGCGCTCGGCCAGCCACTGCGCGGCCGGCCCCAGTGGCGCGTCGCGGCGCCAGGCCAGTTCAGCCACCAAGGCCGGTGGCCGCCACTCGCTGTCCAGTTCGACCATGTGCGCCTGGTAGGTCGGATACTGCACCACGTGCCGCGGCAGCCAGGCCCAGCCCAGGCCGCGCATCAGCAGTTCGGCCATGGCATAGAAGCTGTCGGCGCGCCATACCTGCGGGCTGATCGCTTCGCCGCCGGGGTAGCCGCTTTGCTGCGGGGCAATCAGCAATTGTCGGTGGCGCGCCAGTTGCTGCCGGGTAACCCGGCCTTCGCCGGCGAGCGGGTGGCCGACCGCGCACACCGTGACCATTTCCACACTGCCCAGGGCGCGCCGCTCCAGCGAGGCCGGGATGCTCTCGTGGTGGAAGAACAGGCCAAGATCGGCGCGCCGCTCCACCAGCTTGCGCGCCACATCACCCTGGGCGCCGCTGGCCAGTTGCACCTCCAGGAAGGGATAGTGGCTGGCCAGCTCGTCGAGGCTGTCGATCACCGGTTGATAGGGCATCGCTTCGTCCTGGGCTACCCGCAGCAGGGCTTCCTGGCCGCGCATGAGGGCCAGTGCCCGGCCATCGAGGCGCTCGCACTGGCGCAGCAACTCGCGGGCATCTTCCAGCAACGCGCTGCCGCTTTCGGTCAGCTTGGGTTGCCGGCCGCTGCTGCGCTCGAACAGCGTCACGCCAAGGTCCGCTTCGAGCAGGGCGATTGCACTGCTGATCGCCGATTGAGCCTTGCGCTGCTCACGGGCGACGGCAGAAAACGAGCGTAGCTCGGCAACCCGCAGGAAGGTGCGCAGTTGTTCCAGGTTCCAGTGCTCGGCCATCGACCTATCTCCAGGAATGATAGGTAATGACTTTACCGCACCCACGCAATCTCTAGAATGCCTCCCCAGTTATCGGAGGATCTCAGCATGAATGCCTACACCTACCTGGCCATCGCCATCTGCGCCGAAGTCATCGCCACCGCGTCCATGAAAGCGGTCAAGGGCCTGAGCACGCCTTTGCCGTTGCTGCTGATGGTGTGCGGCTATGCGGTCGCATTCTGGATGCTGACCCTGGTGGTTCGCAGCATCCCGGTGGGCATTGCCTATGCGATCTGGTCGGGGTTGGGCATCGTGCTGATCAGCGTGGCGGCGCTGGTGATCTACGGGCAGAAGCTGGATGTCCCGGCGATGCTGGGCATGGCCATGATCGTTGCCGGGGTGGTGGTCATTCAGGTGTTTTCAAAGACTGCAGGGCATTGATGCCGGCCTGTATCAAAAACCCATGCAGCCCTGACCCTGTATACTTGCCAGCTGTCCCAGTCTTTGAGGTACCGCCATGCCATCTGCCATTTCCACTGACGTGCTGATCGTCGGCGCTGGGGTCGCAGGCCTCTGGCTCAACGCCCGCTTGCGCCGCCTGGGCTATTCGACAGTGCTGGTGGAGCGTGCCAGCCTCGGCGGCGAGCAGACCATCAAGTCCCAGGGCATCATCCACGGCGGCACCAAATATGCCCTGCATGGCGCCCTGACCGGGGCTTCGGAAGCCATCGCCGACATGCCTCGGCGCTGGCGCGAGGCATTGGCCGGCAGCGGTGAGCTGCCGCTGGGCAACACGCGGCTGCTGTCCGACGCTCATTACCTGTGGTCGCCGGGCACCCTGGCCGGCAACCTCACCAGCTTCTTCGCCAGCAAGGCCGTGCGTGGCCGGGTCGACCAGGTCAAGGGCGAGCAACTGCCGCCAGCCCTGCAGGACCGTGGCTTCAAGGGCAAGGTCTATCGCCTGGCCGAACTTGTGGTCGATGTCCCCAGCCTGCTGGCCAACCTGGCTGAACTGGCCGGCGACAGCCTGCTGGCGGGCGAGCGCATCGAACCACTGCGTGAAGGCGACGAACTGATCGGCCTGCGCGTGGACCACCGTGAGATCCGCGCCCAGCGCATCGTGCTCAGTGCCGGCGGCGGCACCGCAGACCTGCTGCACGCCCTGGGCCTGAACCAGCCAGGCATGCAGCGCCGCCCGCTGCACATGGTCATGGCCAAAGGGCCGAACCTCAAGCCCCTGTATGCACACTGCCTGGGCGGCGGGCCCAAGCCGCGGGTCACCATCACTACCCATCCAGCAGCCGATGGCCAGTGGGTCTGGTACCTCGGCGGCGACCTGGCCGAGGCCGATGGCGTAGCCCGCGAGCCGGCAGCCCAGGTTGCAGCGGCGCAGAAAGAAATCGCCAATCTGCTGCCCTGGGTCGACCAGAGCCAGGTGCGCTGGGCGACCTTGCGGGTCGACCGTGCCGAGCCCGCGCAGTCAGGCCTGGTGCGCCCGGACAACGCCTTCATCGCCGATCAGCAGCGCCTGCTGGTAGGCTGGCCGACCAAACTGGCCCTGGCACCCGATTTCAGCGACCGCGTACTGGCCTGCCTTGAGCGCGATGGCATTCGCCCGACCGCCCAAACGGCGCTTGCCGACCTGCCTCGTCCGCCGCTGGGCGTACCAGCCTGGGAGCAACTGCTGCCATGACCCTGCCGACCCTGCACGATTTCCGCCGCCCCTTGGGCAGCACCGGCCTGAGGGTCTCGCCGCTGGGGCTGGGCACGGTCAAGCTCGGTCGCGACCAGGGCGTGAAATACCCTACCGGTTTTACCATTCCCGGTGATGACGAAGCGCGCCTGCTGCTGGCCCAGGCTCGCGAACTGGGCATCAACCTGATCGACACCGCGCCGGCCTATGGCCGCAGCGAAGAGCGCCTCGGCCCGCTGCTGCGCGGCCAGCGTGACGACTGGGTGATCGTCAGCAAGGTCGGGGAGGAGTTCGAGGACGGCCAGTCGCACTTCGACTTCAGCGCCGCCCACACCCGCCGCTCGGTCGAGCGCAGCCTGCGCCGCCTGGAAACCGACCGCATCGAGCTGGTGCTGGTCCATTCGGACGGCAACGACCTGGCGATCCTCGAGCAGCAGGAGGTCTACCAGACCCTCGCCGCGCTCAAGCAGGAAGGCAAGATCCTCGGCTTCGGGCTTTCCGGCAAGACCGTTGCCGGCGGCCTCAAGGCGCTGGAACAAGGCGATTGCGCCATGGTCACCTATAACCTCAACGAGCAGGCAGAACGTCCTGTGCTGGACTACGCTGCCGAACATGGCAAGGCCATCCTGGTGAAAAAAGCCCTGGCCAGCGGGCATGTCTGCCTCGCCCCGGGTGTCGATCCGGTCCAGGCCAGTTTCGAGCTGCTGTTCGCCCACCCGGGCGTGAGCAGCGCTATCGTCGGCACCATCAATCCGTTGCACCTGGCCCATAACGTGGCCACCGTCGCCCGTATCCTGGGCCGGCATTGAGCCGCCCCCACGGGCGTCCGACAGGAGGAGGAACCTCGTGCCGCGAACGCTGATCCGCAAGAACCCGAGCAACTTCAAGACACTGCCGCTGCATGTCGAAGCCAACGCCGAAGGGCTGACCTACCAAAGCATCGGCATGCCGCTGAACTTCGCCCAGACCCAGCAGCGGCGCCGGGCCATCCAACTGCCCGACCCACAGCGCTTCGTGGTCGAGCTGGCCAACCTCGGAGTCTCGGTGCGCCTGACGTTGCATTGGCAGCACCGTGATTACTGGGTGTTGGTCCGGCAACGGCGCCAGGACCGTGGCGACGTAGTGCTGAAACTGATTTCCGGCTATGTCCCGGCCCAGGAACTCAACCTGCCGCTGCACACGGCCGTCCAGGAAGTGGCCGAGGAATGCCTGCTGGAAACACCGGAAGGCTGGTTAGGCGGTCGTTTCAACGAGACCTGGCTACCCGCGCCCTACGCTGCTGCCCTGCACTATCGCGAGGCGCTGCCGTTCGTGCTGACGCCTGAGTCCGGTGCCGCCCGGCCGGTGCATTGCAGCAACCTGATGCTGCTTGAACGCCCCCGAGCCTATGTCCACCTGCCGACGGCATCGCTGCAACTGATCTACGACATGCGCCTGCAAGTCCCGCGTGAAGCCAAGAAACTCAGTCTGTTCCATGTCGACGAGCGCCTGGAAGGCGATCAGTTGGTGGCGCGGCTCAACCGCAAGCGACCCGATCTGTACCTGATGCCGCTCAAAGACGGTCAACCGTTGGCCGAACTCTATACGTTGAGGAAAGACGAGCTGGTGCCAGCGAGCACCCGTGGCCTGTTCCTCGCCGAAAGCTTTGCCCGGCAAGAGGGCTGGGTGGTCAAGGATGAGCGGATTCGCTGGAAAGACTGGGTGAGACAGCAGGGTTTGGTGGAGCAAAAGCGGTCGCCGAGCTCTCATCTTCAACGCTTTGGCGACAAGGCGCGGGCATTGCTGGAGCGCGCCCGAACCACACTTCACAAGTGAGTGCCGGGGGCCGCCCTGCGGCCCCCGCTACCTCAGTGCTTGCGGATCTTCTCGACAATCGCCGTGGTCGAGCTGTTCTCGACCAGCCCCAGCACCTTCACGGTGCCGCCATAGCCCTTGACGATATCAGCGCCAACCACCTGGTCGATGCCATAGTCTCCGCCCTTGACCAACACATCCGGCTTGACCTGGCTCAGCAGGTTTTCCGGGGTGCCTTCCGGGAAACTGATCACCCAGTCCACCGCGCCCAAACCGGCCAGCACGGCCATACGCCGGTCAACGCTGTTGATCGGCCGGCCCGGCCCTTTCAGGCGGCTGACCGAGGCATCGTCGTTGACCGCGACGATCAGGCGATCGCCCTGGGCCCGCGCCTGCTCCAGGTAGGTGACATGCCCGGCATGCAGAATGTCGAAACAGCCGTTGGTGAACACGATCTTTTCTTTGTGCGCACGGGCATCGTCGATTGCCAGCAGCAACTGCTCGAGGCCCAGCACACCGCGCTCGGAACCTTCCTCACGCTGGATCGCCCGGCGCAGCTCTGGCGCGCTGATCGCGGCGGTACCCAGCTTGCCGACCACGATGCCGGCAGCCAGATTGGCCAGGGCGACCGCATGAGGCAGGTCTTCCCCGGCTGCGATGGCCGCTGCGAGGGTGGAGATCACGGTGTCACCGGCACCGGTGACATCGAACACTTCACGTGCCCGCGCCGGCAGGTGCAGCGCTGGCTGGCCGATGCGCAACAGGGTCATGCCATGCTCACCTCGGGTCACCAGCAGCGCGCCGAGGTCCAGGTCTGCCAGCAGTTGCAGCCCCTTGGCGACCAGCTCGGCCTCATCGGCGCAACGGCCGACGATGGTTTCGAATTCGCTGAGGTTCGGTGTGATCAGGCTGGCGCCACGGTAAATGGAAAAATCCTTGCCCTTGGGGTCGGCCAGCACCGGAATGCCCTTGGCACGCGCGGCCTCGATCAGGCTCTGGTGGTTCTTCAGTGCGCCCTTGCCGTAGTCGGACAGGACCAGCACCTTGACACCCTCGAGCAGGCTATCGACCTCCGCCCCCAGTGACAGGGGATCGGTGGCGAATGGCTCTTCGAAATCGATGCGCAGCAATTGCTGGTGTCGGCTCATGACCCGCAGCTTGACGATGGTCGGCTGGTGCGCGATGCGCTGGAACACCGAGCGCACGCCTGCAGCCTGCAGGCTGTTGGCCAGGCTGTCGGCGGCCTCGTCCTGGCCGGTGACGCCAATCAGCGAAGCCGGCGCGCCCAGGGCGGCGATGTTCAAGGCAACGTTGGCCGCGCCGCCGGGGCGATCCTCGATCTGATCGACCTTGACCACCGGGACTGGCGCTTCAGGCGAGATACGCGAAGTACCGCCATGCCAGTAGCGGTCGAGCATGACATCGCCGACCACCAGTACCGGGGCTTGATCGAAACGCGGCATGGACAACTTCATGGGCAACCCATATGAAAATAATGAACAGGGGCAGGATATTAGCACAGGGCAAGCGACGGCTTTATGGCCAGATCGGACCCTTGAAAATTCCAGTGACAATCGGGGCCAAGGAGGCCCCGATCAAAGACGTTTCAGGTGATATCGGCCTTGGCTGGCTCATCCAGGCCCATGGCATGCAGGCGGGCATAATGGCCATTAGCCTGAAGCAGCTCGGCATGGGTACCGCGCTCCACCAGACGACCCTGGTCCATGACCAGGATCTGGTCGGCCTTTTCGATGGTCGACAGACGGTGGGCGATCACCAGCGTGGTGCGGCCTTTCATCACATGGTCCAGGGCGGCCTGGATGTGCCGCTCTGATTCGGTATCCAGCGCCGAAGTGGCTTCATCGAGAATCAGCAGCGGCGCATCCTTGAGCAGCGCCCGTGCAATTGCCAGACGCTGGCGCTGGCCACCGGACAGCAGCACGCCGTTTTCACCGACCTCGGTGTCGAAGCCCTTGGGCAGCTTGTCGACGAACTCCTTGGCGTAGGCATCGGCTGCCGCCGCCTCGACATCGGCACGCGGCGCACCGGCCAGGTCACCGTAGGCGATGTTGTTGGCCACGGTGTCGTTGAACAGGGTGACATGCTGGGTCACCTGGGACACATGGCGACGCAGGTTGCGCAGGCGGTAATCCTCGATCTCCACGCCGTCGAGCAGGATCTGCCCCTTGTCATGGTGATAGAACCGCGGGATCAGCGAAGCCAGGGTCGACTTGCCGCTACCGGAACGGCCCACCAGGGCGATCATCTGCCCCGGTTCGGCGACGAAGCTGATATCGCTGAGCACTTCGCGATCGGTACCTGGGTAGGTGAAGCTCAGGTTGCGCACATCAAGACGCCCTTCCACCTTGTCTTTCTCGACCGTGCCCTTGTCCAGCTCTGGTTCCTCGTCGAGCTGTTCGAAGATGCTTTCAGCACCGGCCAGGCCTTTCTGGATGGTCGAGCTGACCTCGGAAAGCTGGCGAATCGGTTTGGGCAGCAGGCCCGCCGCAGTGATATAGGCCACCAGGTCACCGGCCGTGGAGTCTCCACGCAAATAGAGCACCAGGAACATCAGCGAGGCCATGGCGGTGTAGATCACCAGTTGCAGCATCGGTGTGTACAGCGAGCCGGTCTTGGTCATGCGCAGTTGCTTGTCGGTGTTGCTCTGGCTGGCGCGACCGAATCGCTGCTGCTCGTAGGCTTCACCGCCGAAACTGCGGACCACGCGATAACCCTGGATGGTCTCGGAAGCGACATGCGTCACGTCGCCCATCGCCACCTGGATTTTCTTGCTCTGCTTGCGGAATTTCTTGCTGGCGACGCTGACCATTACCGCGATTATCGGCAGGATGGCGACCATGACCAGGGTCAGGTGCCAGTTCATCCACAACAGGTAGGCAAACAGGAACACCACCGTCAGGCCTTCACGGATCACCACCTTGATCGCATCGGTGGCGGCTCCGGTGACCATGGTCACGTTGAACGTGATGCGCGAGATCAAGTGCCCGGAGTTGTGGTTGTCGAAGTAGCGGTTGGGCAGCACCAGCAACTTGTTGAACAACTCGACCCGCAGGTCGTGCACCAGGCACAACGAAACCTTGGCCAGGAAGTAGTTGCCGAGAAACGAACCCAGGCCCTGCCACGCAGCGATCAGGATGATCAGCAGCGGCACCGCCTGCAGCA
>RCUM01000994.1_pt1 | contig 12819 bp, 8 predicted proteins | sample 2166141 | NCBI WGS metagenome assembly RCUM01 (sample SAMN09932756, study PRJNA488358) | compost metagenome | isolation source: compost soil in crotonic acid-enriched | place: Germany: Experimental Botanical Garden
TGGTGCTGGTGCCGTGGGCGTCGATCAACCTGATCGACTTCTACCTGATCAAGAAAGGCCAGTACGACATTGCGTCCATCTTCAGTGCCGATGGTGGCATCTATGGCCGCTTCAACCATCACGCGATCATCGCCTACGCCTGCGGCATCCTGGTGCAACTGCCGTTTGCCAACACCGCGCTGTATGTCGGGCCGTACTCGAACATCGTCGAAGGGGCCGATTTGTCCTGGGTGGTGGGGCTGTTGGTGACGGTGCCGCTGTACTACTGCCTGGCGACGCGCGGCAAGACCGAAGCGGCGGGGCGGGTGGTCGGGGTTAACGACTGATCCATCGACGTCGCGCAAAGCCCGCCCCTACAGGCCGTAGGGGCGGGCTTTTGGCGTTGTGGCGTGGGTGAAAGGCGCTGAAAGAGCCAGCCTATCGCTACTCAATAGCCACTCTATTAGAAGTCTGCCGGAGGTCGTCTAGTCTTTCTGCTGGCTCCGCGAATTACCCGTGCCTGCGAAACACCGACCTGACCTGATGAGGGGTAGGCATGAGCCCCTGTGCTCGCCTGAAAGAACACTGGCATAGACCGGAAATCTGGATAACCGACCCAAAGGTACCCGCAGATGTCGAACGAATCGAAATGCCCGTTCCATCAAACCGCAGGTGGCGGCACCACCAACCGTGACTGGTGGCCTGACCAGCTCAACCTGAGGATTCTCCACCAGCATTCGTCCAAGTCCGACCCGATGGACCCGGACTTCGACTACGCCAAGGCGTTCAAGAGCCTCGACTTCCAGGCCCTCAAGCAAGACCTGCGCGCCCTGATGACCGACTCCCAGGACTGGTGGCCAGCCGACTTCGGCCACTATGGCCCGCTGTTCGTGCGCATGGCCTGGCACAGCGCCGGCACCTACCGCATCGGCGATGGACGCGGTGGCGCCGGCTCCGGCCAGCAGCGTTTCGCACCGCTCAACAGCTGGCCCGACAACGTCAGCCTGGACAAGGCCCGGCGCCTGCTGTGGCCGGTCAAGCAGAAGTACGGCAAGAACATCTCCTGGGCCGACCTGATCGTCCTGGCCGGCAACGTCGCCCTTGAATCCATGGGCTTCAAGACCTTCGGTTTCTCCGGCGGACGCGCCGATGTGTGGGAGCCTGACGAAGATGTCTACTGGGGCTCGGAAAAGGTCTGGCTGGGCGGCGACACCCGCTACGGCAAGGCCCAGCCACCGGGCAAGGGCGATCTGGTGGCCGAACCCGCCAAGCGCCCCGAGGAACAGAGCCGCGACCTGCCGGCCGATCGCAACCTGGAAAACCCCTTGGCCGCCGTGCAGATGGGGCTGATCTACGTCAACCCGGAAGGCCCGGAAGGCAACCCCGACCCCGTGGCGTCGGGCAAGGACATCCGCGAAACCTTCGGCCGCATGGCCATGAACGATGAAGAGACCGTCGCCCTGATCGCCGGCGGCCACGCTTTCGGCAAGACCCACGGCGCCGGCCCGGCCGACAACGTCGGCCCTGAGCCCGAAGCCGCCGGACTCGAACTGCAGGGCCTTGGCTGGCCCAACAAGTTCGGCACCGGCAAGGGCGCCGACACCATCACCAGCGGCCTGGAAGTGACCTGGACCTCGACCCCGACCCAGTGGAGCAACGAATACCTGAACAACCTGTTCAACTTCGAGTGGGAACTGACCAAGAGCCCGGCCGGCGCCCATCAGTGGCGTCCGAAAGACGGCAAGGGCGCAGGCACGGTGCCCGATGCCCATGACCCAGGCAAACGCCACGCGCCGTCGCTGCTCACCTCCGACCTGGCGCTGCGTTTCGACCCGATCTACGAGCCGATTGCCCGGCGTTTCAAGGACAACCCCGAGCAACTGGCCGACGCCTTCGCGCGCGCCTGGTACAAACTGATTCACCGCGACATGGGGCCGCTGGCGCGTTATCTGGGCCCGGAAATGCCGCAGGAGGAACTGCTCTGGCAAGACCCGTTGCCCAAGGTCGACCAGCCGCTGGTGGGCGAACCGGACATCGCGGGGCTGAAAGCCAAGGTGCTGGCCTCGGGCTTGAGCGTTGGCGAACTGGTCTCGACCGCCTGGGCTTCGGCCTCGACGTTCCGCGGCTCGGACAAGCGCGGGGGCGCCAATGGTGCGCGGGTGCGCCTGGCGCCGCAGAAATTCTGGGCGGCCAACCAGCCTGAGCAACTGGACAAAGTGCTGAAGGTGCTGGAAAAGATCCAGGGCGAATACAACGCCGGGGGCAAGCACATCTCGCTGGCCGACCTGATCGTCCTGGCAGGCTCGGCGGCGGTGGAGAAAGCCGCCAAGGATGCAGGGCATGAGGTCAGCGTGGCGTTCCGGCCGGGGCGCAGCGATGCCTCCCAGGAGCAGACCGACGTCGAGTCGTTCAGTGTCCTGGAACCGCTGGCCGACGGTTTCCGCAACTTCTCCAAGAGCAAGTACAGCGTCAAGGCCGAAAAACTGCTGCTCGACAAGGCGCAACTGCTGACCCTCACCGCTCCGGAGCTGACCGTGCTGATCGGCGGCTTGCGCGTGTTGGGCGCCAACCACGCCGGTAACCAGCAGGGCGTGTTCACCGACAAGCCTGGCACCCTGAGCAACGACTTCTTCCGCAACCTGCTGGACATGAGCGTTGAATGGAAACCCACCTCGGAGGACAACGACAGCTTCGAAGGCCGTGATCGCAAGAGTGGGCAGGTGAAGTGGACCGGCAGCCGTGTCGATCTGGTGTTCGGCTCGCATGCCCAACTGCGGGCGCTCAGCGAGGTGTATGGCAGTGGCGATGGCAAGGACAAGTTCGTCAGGGACTTCGTTGCCGCCTGGGTGAAAGTGATGGAGCTCGACCGCTTCGACTTGAAGTAACGGCAAGGCGCGCCAGGCCCGCTCCCTGAGGCGCCGGCCTGGCCGCGAAAAATTGCGGGGTGGACCATTGCCACCTTCCTGTGCAAGCTTGTATTCATAGGTCGTTGCCGCGGCAGCCTCGCTGCCCGGCAACTGGCCCAGGAATGAACCTGATTGCCCAGAGAAGGTGAACGTTAGTGAACCCCGAATCCCAGCTGGCGGCCCTGCCAGGCTTTGCCATGCGCCCCGCGTCGATCCAGGTGCTGCCCGATGCCATGGCCTATCGCGCGTGTCTGCTCGAACGCATCAAGACCGCGACGCGGCGTATTGTCATCGTCGCCCTGTACCTGCAGGAAGACGAGGCCGGCCAGGAAATCCTCGACGCCCTCTACCAGGCCAAGGCCGCGCGGCCAGGCCTGGTGATCGTCATCGTCGTCGACTGGTTCCGCGCCCGCCGTGGCCTGCTGGGTGCCGGCAGGCAGCCGGGCAATGCCGCCTGGTATCAGGCGCAGCGCCTGCATCACGGGCTGGATGTGGTCATTCACGGCGTGCCGGTGCAGACCCGCGAGCTGTTCGGCGTGCTGCACCTCAAGGGCAGTGTCATCGATGATTGCGTGATCTACACCGGTGCCAGCCTGAACAACGTCTACCTGCACCGTTTCGACCGCTACCGCCTGGACCGTTACCACCTGTTCCACTCCCCGGAGCTGGCCGATGCCATGGTCGATCTGGTCAGCCGCCTGCTGCACCACACCGCCACGCCCCGGCTCGACCTGCCGGCACAGCCCTCGACGCGCAGCCTGCGCGGTGACATCCGGCGCCTGCGCGCGCGGCTGCGGCGGATGGTCTACGAGGCGCCGGCAGCCACCCCGGGCCAGGGCTTGCGGGTCATTCCGTTGCTGGGCGTCGGCCGCGGCAACCCGCTCAATCGCACCCTGTGCGCGCTGTTCGCCGCTGCGCGAACGCAGATCATCGTCAGCACGCCGTATTTCAACCCACCACGGGTCTTGATGCGCGAGATCGACCATGCGCTGGACCGGGGCGTGCAAGTCGAGCTGATCGTCGGTGATCGTACGGCCAACGACTTCTATATCGCACCGGGCGAGCCGTTCAGCGCCAGTGGTGCATTACCGTACCTGTACGAGGACAACCTGCGCGCCTTCGCCCAGCGTCGCCACGCTGCCATTACCAGCGGCCAGTTGGTCGTGCGGATCTGGAACGATCCCGGGCATACGTTCCACGCCAAGGGGGTGTGGATCGATCAGCGTTACTCGCTGCTGACCGGCAATAACCTCAATCCTCGGGGGTTCAACCTCGACCTGGAAAACGGCTTGTTGATCGATGACCCGCTCGGGCAGTGGCTGGCGCCACGCGAGGCCGAATTGCAGGGGATTCGCCAGCATGCGCCGAAGATCGCTTCGGCAGCGGAGTTGGGGGTCAAGGCCGAGCATCCGAAAGAGGTGCGCAAATTCCTTCGGCGGCTGCGTTACAGCCGCCTGGAACCGCTGATCAAGCGGGTGCTCTGAGGTTGATGCTGCGCGCCGCTCGATATCCAAGCACTGAGCATCTCGAGGCCTGAAAACGGCCAGTCGTCAGTTGCACCGATCGTCGGCCTCACGTGCTGGTCCATTCAAGGATATCCCCGGCAAAAGGCATCTCCTGAATGGACGCACCTCAAGATTCACCGCGCAGCTTCGTGGTCAGGCAATTGATTCTGACCTTCTCCGGGTTGCTGGTGGTGGCACTTGTTCTTGGCCTGGTTTCGCTCTATCGCATCGCCCAGTCGCTCGATCAGCGCGAACTGACGCAAAGCCGCTTCCATGCCGAATCGGCACTGGCACAGCTGCACAAGAGCGAACGCACCTACCTGATGACCCACGCCTTCTGGCAAGCCGCCTACGATCATCTGACCGGCCAGGTGAACGCTCACTGGGCCTACCACGAAGACAATGTCGGCCAGACCCTCTACAGCGAGGACGGCTACGCAGGGGTGTTCGTGCTCGACGACGATGGCACCCATTACGCGGTGCTGGAAGGGCGCCTGAGCGATGAGGACTTTGCGCAATACAGCAGCAGTGCCGACAAGGTGCTGCTGCGGGCGCGCAAGGCCGCCGAGCACGAGCAGGCGACATCGGGCTACCTGACGTTCCGGGGCCAGCCCGCGCTGTACACCGCCGCGGTGATCAGCGCGCCATCCCGGCCTCATCACGTGCCGGCATCCAGCGCGGTGCTGGTGTTCATACGCGTGCTGGATCAGGCCATGCTCGTGTCTTTGGGGCAGTCCGTGGGCCTGAGCGGCTTTGCCCTCAATGCCGCGTCTGCCAGCGACCCAGCGCGCGGTTTCCTGCCGCTGGAGGGCAGTGGACGGGTACTCACCTGGCAGGTCGAACAACCCGGTACCGACCTCATCCGTACCGTGGTCGTGCCGCTTGGCCTGGGCCTGCTGCTCATCGCTCTGATCATGGCGCTGTTTGCCCGCTATGCGATCCGCACCAGCGCAGGCATCGACCGCAGCCATCGGCAGCTGGCGTCGTCCAAGGTGGCGCTGGAAACCAGCGAGGCACGCTTCAAGGCCGTGGCCGAGGCGGCGTCGGACTGGATCTGGGAAACCGACGCGCAGTTGCAACTGACGTACCTGTCGGCGCGCTTCGCCGAGGTGACTGGCCATCCGGTGGAGAAATGGCTGCAGCGCCCCATCACTGAATTGCTCGAATGCGACACCGGGCGTATCCAGACCTGGTTGCATGGCCTTGCCGCTACTGAAGCCACTGGCAGCCTGCGCTGTCAGTACCGCGACAAGCTGGGACAGCAACGTGAATGCCGGATCGCGGCGCGGGCGATCATCGAGCAGAAGATCTGCAAAGGCTTCCGTGGCACTTGCAGCGACATCACCGACGAGGTGGCAGCCCACGCTCAGATTCAGCACCTGTCCCTGCACGATGCCCTGACCGGTCTGCCCAATCGCAACAAGCTGTTCCGTTTTCTCGAACAGGCCGGGCAGGGCAGCGAGCCTGCGCAGTTGGCAGTGCTGATGCTGGACCTGGACAACTTCAAACCGATCAATGACAGCCTTGGCCACCCGGCAGGCGACGCCGTGTTGATCGAAGTGGCGACGCGCCTGGGGCAGATCACGCGGGACAGTGACCTGATCGCCCGCCTGGGCGGCGACGAATTCATCGTGGTACTGACCCGTCCCGGTCAGCACGATGAAATGGACCGCTTCTGTGCGCGGCTGATCGAAGCGCTCAAGCGGCCGATCCAGGTCGAAGGCCATAAAGTGCAGGTGGGCGTGAGCCTGGGCGTGGTGCTGTCGGCGCAATACTCAGGCACGCCCAGTGACCTGATCCGCTACGCCGATGTCGCGCTCTACAGTGCCAAGCAGGCCGGCAAGAATACCTGGCGCTATTTCTCCACGCAGATGAACGCGGTCCTGCTGGAAAAACGCGAGCTGGAGCGTGAGCTGCGCGAGGGCATTCCGCGCGGAGAATTACGCCTGCATTTCCAGCCGCGGTTCAAGGTCGATGGCGCCACGGTCGCTTCTGCCGAGGCACTGGTGCGCTGGCAGCACCCGCGCCTCGGACTGTTGCGTCCGGACCGCTTCATCGCGCTGGCCGAAGAGTCCGACCTGATCGTGCTGTTGGGCAACTGGGTCATTCACGAGGCGTGTACCCGGGCGCGCGAGTGGCCGCGCGAGATCATGGTGTCGGTCAACATGTCGCCCGCCCAGTTCAGCCGCAGCGATGTGGTGCGCGATGTCGGCGAAGCGCTCAGGCATACCGGATTGCCTGCGCACCGCCTGGAGCTGGAGATCACCGAAAACGTCATGCTCAATGATGTCGAAGGCGCGCTGCAGACCATGAATGCCCTCAAGGAGCTGGGGGTGCGGCTGAACATGGACGACTTCGGGACCGGCTACTCTTCCCTGGGCTACCTGCGTACCTACCCGTTCGACAGCATCAAGATCGACAAGCGCTTCATCCAGTCGTTGGGCAAAAGCGCCAGTGACCGCAGCGTGGTGCAGGCTATCATCAACCTGGGCAACGCGATGGGCATGACGGTCACGGCCGAAGGCGTCGAAACGCAGGAGCAGCTGGCGCTGCTCAGTGATGACCAGTGCCATGAAGTGCAGGGCTTTTTGCTCAGCAAACCGGTGGAAAATCAAGCGTTGGTGCGTTTGCTGGAGGCAGGTCAGACGGCCGGTAGCGCCGTGCCTTGAGCATTCCCATACATTTGCATGCAAGTGCGTGTATGGCCCTCGGATAAGTCACCCCAAACGCATACAATCTGGCCTTTTCCACGTTAACCAAATAGGCCAATCCGTATATGGCGCTTGATCCACCCACGATGCTGACCATCACCATCGCTTTGGCAGCGTCGGCTGCCTTGTACCTGGCGATCGAATGGCGCAGTGTCCGCGAACCCTCGCTGCTGTTCTGGAGTGCGGGTTTTGCCACCATCACGATTGGCTCGACCCTGGCGCTGTTGCGCGGAATCGGGCTGGTGCTGATCGGTATCTGGTTCGCCAACGGGCTGTTGGTGGTGGCGCACTGGTTTTTCCTGATGGGCGTTCTGCGCTTTACCCAGGCGCGGCTGTCGCGGGCCTGGCTGCTGATCGTGCTGGTGTGGTTTGCCTTGCTGCTGTTGCCCGTGGGGCCGCAGTGGTCGAAAGTCATGCTGATGGTCAACTCGCTGCTGGTCGCGCTGCTCACGCTCAAGGCCAGTTTCCTGTTGCGGCCCCATGGCAAGTCGTTGAGCGTGGGCGCGGTGCAACTGCGCTATGTGTTGCTGATCCACGGGGCGTTCTACGTGGCCAAGGCGATCATTGCGATCACGCCGGGCACCTTGATCGACCTGGCCTCGTTCGGTGGGTTGATCATTCAGGTTTCGCTGGTCGAAGGGGCGATGGCGATCATGCTTATCGCACTGTCGATGACGGGCACCGTGCGCTATCGACGCGAAGAACGGATCGCCCGACTGGCCGCGCGCGATCCGTTGACCGCGTTGTACAACCGTCGCGCGCTGGAAGTGCGGGCGACGCACCTGTTCAAGGATGTCAGCCCGGCGCGGCCGGGTGCGTTGCTGTTGATCGACATCGACAATTTCAAACTGGTCAACGACATTCACGGCCATATTGCCGGTGATCGTTTGCTGATTGCCCTCAGCGAGATGATTCGCGCGGTGCTGCCGGAGCGGTCGCTGGCAGCGCGGCTGGGCGGCGATGAGTTCGTGATTCTGCTCAGTGATGCGAGCGGCGAGCGCGTGGTGGCGTTGGGCAGCCAGTTGCGCGAGCAGTTTCAGCAGTTGGCGGCGCAGACGTTACCGACACCGGAGCCGGTGACGCTGAGTATCGGCGCGAACCTGTTCGATCAGCCACCTTCCAGCCTGGCGGCGCTGATCGAGCAGGGCGATGTGGCGCTGTACCAGTCCAAGCGCGGCGGGCGAGACAGCATTCGCCTGGTCGACCGGACCCTGGCCAACCTGGCCCGCTACTGATTCCCTGCCATCCCCCGGGCCAAGGCGCTGGGTCAAGATCGCCGGGCTGCGATCAACGCCCACAACCGCGGATCATTGAAATCGTCGATCACCAGCCCGGCGCCTGCTGCGTGCAGGCGCTCGGCGGTCTGGGTGGTGGCGATACCGACCGTGAAAATGCCCGCGCTGCTGGCGGCGCGCACTCCCGGCAACGAGTCTTCGAAGGCCAGCGCAGCGCTGGCTGTGGCTTGCAGACGCTGCAGCCCGGTGAGGTAGGGCAGCGGGTCAGGCTTGGCCCGCGCCAACTCTTCCGCCACCAGCACGTGCTCGAAGCGCGAACCCAGGCCCATGCCCGTCAACATGTGTTCAGCATTGAGGCGCGGGGCGTTGGTGACCACGCACATGCCCAAGCCACGTGCCTGGGCATGGTCCAGCAGACGCAGCAGGCCCGGCATGGGTTCGAGTGTCGGTGCCAGTGCGCGAAACAACGCCTCCTTGCGCTCGGCCAGGGCCAGGCATTGCTCGGCCGAGGCCTCGCTGAACAACTCGGCGAACAGCTCACTGTTGGCGCGTCCGCTGACCTGCGCGTCGAACTGGGCCTGGGTCAGCTCCCGGCCATCGTGCTCGCGCAGCAACTGGCGAAAAGCCTGCAGGTGCAGGGTATCGGTGTCGGTGAGGGTGCCATCGAGGTCGAACAGCAGGGCGGTCAGCATCAGGTATCCAGATAAGAGAAAACACACGCCCGGGGATGATAGCGAAAGCCGACGACGAAGGGGGCTGTTCAGCGTACGCCGAAAAGAGTACAAATGTACTCCATGGACAATTTAACCCCCAAACGCCGTGCGATCCTCGCCTTCATCCGCGAGCGCATCACCGACCACGGCCAGCCACCGAGCCTCGCCGACATCGCCAGCCGCTTCGGCTTCGCCTCGCGCAGCGTGGCGCGCAAGCACATCACCGCGTTGTGTCAGGCGGGCTACATCGACGTCACCCCCAACCAGGCGCGAGGGATTCGCCTGGCCGAACCGCTGCGCCGTCCCGAAATCCTCGAAGTGCCGGTGCTGGGCCGGGTGGCGGCCGGTGCACCGATCGGCCCCGACCTGGATATCCACGAGCAGTTGCTGCTCGACCCCAGCCTGTTTCGGCGTACCCCGGACTACCTGCTCAAGGTGCGTGGCGACTCGATGGTCGGCGACGGCATCTTCGACGGCGACCTGGTCGGCATCCGTCAGCAGGGCGATGCCCGTGATGGCGAGATCGTGGTCGCGCGCCTGAATGGCGAGGTGACCATCAAGCGCCTGCAGCGCCAGCCCGGTGGTTATCGGCTGTTGCCGCGCAACCCGGCCTATGCGCCGATCGACGTCGGCCCGGAGCACGAATTCTTCATCGAAGGCGTGTTCTGTGGCCTGCTGAGGCGTGACTGATGGGCGCGGTGGTCGATCTCGACCGGCTGCTCGACCAGCGCCAGGTCTGGCGTGGTCGGCAGGTCCAGGCGCGACCGATCGGGCTGCAGCCCACCGGCCATGGCAGCCTCGACGCCCGCCTGCCCGATGGTGGCTGGCCGGCGGCGGCGCTCAGCGAGTTGTTGCTGGCCAGCCCCGGGTGCGGCGAACTGCAGTTGCTCTGGCCGTCCTTGGCGCGCCTCACGGCTGAAGGCGGACGCGTGGTGCTGATCGCGCCGCCGTTCATTCCCTACGCCCCGGCCTGGCAGGCAGCAGGGGTGGACCTGCGCTGGCTGGTGCAGGTCGACGCCGAACAGGCAGACGCCCTGTGGGCGGCCGAGCAGTGCTTGCGCTCCGGCAGTTGCGCCGCCGTGTTGTGTTGGCCGGAGCGCGCCGATGACCGCGCCCTGCGACGTTTGCAGGTGGCCGCGGAAACCGGCCAGGCGCTGGCGTTCGCCTGTCGGCCGCAACAGGTGGCGCACAACCCTTCACCGGCCGCACTGCGCATTGCCATCGACACGCGCCCGGCGCAATGGCGCGTGCTCAAGTGCCGCGGCGGCCTGCCGCCTGCTTCGCCCATCGCCTGCCCTGGGCGGGGCTGATGCAGCATGCTCTGGGCCTGCATTCTCCTGCCGCAGCTGGCGCTGGACTCGGTTCTACGCGAACGTGACGACCCTGATTCGCCTTTGGTACTGATTGGCGGACCCGTTCAGCGGCGGGTCCTGCAGGCAGTCAATCCGGCTGCGTTGGCACTCGGTTTGCGCGCCGGCCAGAGCTTGACCGCCGCCCGCGCCCTGGCCGATGGCTTCACCTGTATCGAAGCCGACGCCAAGCGCATCGAACAGCTGCAACAACTGCTGGCGGCCTGGGCGTATCGCTACAGTGCCCAGGTCAGCTTGCATTACCCGCGGGCGTTGCTGCTGGAGGTGGGTTCAAGCCTGCAATTGTTCGGCCCGTGGCCGCTGTTCGAGGCACGGCTGCGCCAGGAACTCGCTGAACTGGGGTTGCGCCAGCGCATTGTTCTGGCGACCAATCCGGTGGCGGCGCGGATGCTTGCCAACGGCCATGACGGCCTCGCCGTGACGTGCCCGGAAGAAACCCGGTCAAGGCTGGCGCAGATGCCGATCGAACGCATCGGCCTGCCACGGGATGCCGCCGAAGCCTTCGGCCGCATGGGGCTGCGCCAGCTCGGCCAAGTGCTGACGCTGCCACGCGACACCCTGGCCCGCAGGTTTTCCGCCCAGGTACAGCTGCACCTCGATCAACTGCTTGGCCTTCGTAGCCTGGGGCTGGATTTCTACCAGCCGCCCGACCGTTTCGAGGCCCGCCTGGAACTCAACTTCGACGTCGAATCGCATCAGGCCCTGCTGTTCCCGCTGCGGCGCCTGCTCAACGATCTTGCCGCCTTCCTCGCCGGGCGCGACTGTGGTGTACAGCGTTTCTGCCTGCACCTGGAGCATGCCGAAGGCCCGGATACCGTGCTCAAGGTCGGTCTGCTGGCGGCCGAGCGTGATGCCGCGATGCTCTTCGAACTGGCCCGTGGGCGCCTGGAACCCCTACGCATCCCCGCGCCGGTTCGCAACCTGCGCCTGGTCGCCGACGATCTGCCGCCTTTTGTGCCCCAGCACCAGGCCCTGTTCGACCCCCGGGCGCAGCAGCTGCAACCTTGGGAGCAACTGCGCGAACGCCTGCGCGCGCGCCTGGGCGACGAGTCCGTCAAGGGGCTGCGGGCCGAGGCCGATCACCGCCCCGAATGCGCCTGGCAGCGGGCCGACCAGGGCGCCATGGGCAGTCTGCCGGTTGCCGCTGGCAGCCGTCCTGGCTGGCTGCTGGCAGCGCCGCTGGCGCTGAACGAAGCGGGTCATCAGGTGCTGGGGCATGCCGAGCGAATCGAGTCCGGTTGGTGGGACGGTGCGGACGTGCGCCGTGACTACTACCGCATCGAAACCCGCGAGGGCCTGCGTGGCTGGGCCTACCGCGACCTGGCCCAGGCCGGTCCATTGTGGTTGCAGGGGTGGTTCGCATGAGTGCCCAGGGCTATGCCGAGCTGCATTGCCTGTCCAACTTCAGCTTCCAGCGCGGCGCGTCCAGTGCCGACGAGCTGTTCCGCCGGGCCAGCGAGCAGGGCTACCAGGCCTTGGCGATCACCGACGAGTGCACCTTGGCCGGCATTGTCCGCGCCTGGCAGGCGGCCAAGGAACACCAACTGCGGCTGATCGTCGGCAGCGAAATCCGCGTGGAGGATGGCCCGAAGCTGGTGTTGCTGGTGGAGAACCTGATCGGTTACCAGAGCCTGTGCGGGTTGATCACCCGAGCCCGGCGGAGGGCGGAAAAGGGCGCCTACCAGCTGCTGCGCGACGACTTGGAACAGCAGCATCAAGGGCTTCTGGCGCTGTGGATCGCCGATGATCCCAGCGATCCGGCGCCTGGACAGTGGCTGCGTGAACTGTTTGCCGAGCGCCTGTGGCTCGGCGTGCACCTGCACCGGGGCAGCGATGACCACAACCGCCTGGCCCTGCTGCGTGGCCTGGCCGACCGGTTGGGTATCCGTGCCGTGGCCTGTGGCGACGTGCACATGCATGTGCGCGGGCGTCGCGCCTTGCAGGATTGCATGACCGCCATTCGCCAGCACTGCGGGGTGGCCGAGGCGGGGCGTTACCTGTTCGCCAATGGCGAACGCCATCTGCGCACGCTGGGGCAACTCAGCGAACTGTATCCCGCCGATCTGCTGGCCGAGAGCCTGGTCATCGCCGGGCGTTGCCACTTCGATCTCGGCGAACTGCACTACCAGTACCCGCGCGAACTGGTGCCAGCAGGCCAGACCCCCGCCAGCTGGTTGCGCGAACTGTGCGAGGAGGGATTGCCCCGGCGCTGGCCGCAAGGGCCGAGTGACAAGGTCCGAGAAGTGCTGGCCAAGGAGCTGGCACTGATCGAGGAACTGGGCTACGAAAGCTACTTCCTGACCGTGCACGATATCGTCGCGTTTGCCCGCCGCCAGCATATCCTCTGCCAGGGGCGGGGCTCGGCTGCCAACTCGGTGGTGTGCTTCGTGCTGGGCATCA
>RCUM01000996.1_pt1 | contig 12786 bp, 12 predicted proteins | sample 2166141 | NCBI WGS metagenome assembly RCUM01 (sample SAMN09932756, study PRJNA488358) | compost metagenome | isolation source: compost soil in crotonic acid-enriched | place: Germany: Experimental Botanical Garden
GCGGGCTGGAAATCGCCGCCATACAGATCAATCCCAAAAGGAGTTGTGTCCACCGCTGATGACTTTTTTCTATTACTGACTCGCTGACTATGGTCATTTAAATCTCCCAAGGTATAAGAGTTGTATCTGCCGATGCATATGAATGAGCATTAAGCGTGCCAGAATAAAAAATAAATAATAAATCCTTTGTTTAACAAGGTGATGAGCGTTTTTTATCATTTTATTTTAAATTTGACCGGGAGGCGGAGAGTGAAGATATTTCGCACGGGTATAGTGCACATGGACAAAGTTAGTGCGGCATTAAGTAATGCAATTAATAGGTTAAGTATAATTTTTTCTGAATAACCTGAGATTAAATAGCTAACGAATAAACATGTCACCGCGGGTAACCTCAGTATTCATAAGTTGGAGAAGACTGCGGTAAATCCGGCCGAACCGGTTATGGTTTTAAACGGCGCCTGCTCGAGGGATACTTTGCTAACGGTTAGCATTGTCTCGATATTAATCGCTATTTACCCCGTTAGGATTAACCCGTTAATGCTGGTCAGTATGTATTGATGGTTTTAAATTTTTATTTTTTCTCATCGTTGTTAATTCTTCCTGCTGCTTGCTATGAATTAATGGTGAGGCAAGGCGCGTTGTCATCTTATGACCGGGTTCCTTGGAGGGTAATGTCGGATATTATTAAACAGGTGAGCACGATGAAAAAAGTCATTGTGGTGATAATGGTTTTTTTACCTTCATTATTTTGGGATGTGCAGATCGTCAAGGTGCGGGCGATGTATCTAAAGAATGGCATGACAACTCAAGGCAATTGGGTTTTTATCCTATTTATCCGCCCAGCGGTGAGTTTTTTCCCGGCGATATATACATAACGCCGTTTAGCCCCGCTCAGGGGAAAATAAAAATACCCGCAGAGTTCTATACGATTCAGCCGATAAGATATACATCGATTGATGTCAGCGATGCATTAACCGAAGCGCCTGATTTTCAACGTACTGCAGAATGGACGGATGCGAGTGATGTGAAGCATCGGCCTGAGCCATTTTTAAACTACCCGGCTTCGGGTAGAAGAGTGAATAATATTGTTGCGTTTCCAGGGTTCAGATTTGCTTCAGTAGGCAGTGCGAGTTTTGGCGCTGGCTTTCCAGCCGACGGTTGGGCGGCGAAAATTGGATTGGCAAAGAAAACTGCCTATACGGTCACCTACAACGTTCCCAATGCAGAGTCTTTAAGTATAGATTTCAGTACGGGTGCGGATAAAATGATAGAGTGGAGACAAAAGGTTAATGCCCAAAATTTGCAATTTATTGATGATAAAATGAAAGCGGCCATTCTCAGCATTCAGAATAGATATAAAATAAATGCCAAAGTAGAGCCGGGGATTGTATTTATTACTACCGTGTATTACGCACGCTCCCTTGATGTTACGATATCGTCCTCCGAGGGGTTTAGCGCGTCAGCTTCAGCGACAATTTCAGAATTAGTCAATTTATCGAAGAAAAAATCCGCATTAATGAACGAGCTTAATAAAATAAAGCCTGATGGCAGCGCTAATGGCGATGAGGTTGCGGCTAATGTTGATACCGAGAAAAAATCCAATGCGGTTCAACAAAATGTTCAATCAATACAAAGCCAGATTGACAGTATAAATACGTCAATGAGCCAACTCTCTCAAGCGATGGCACCAGGCGCCCCCGGGGCCACGGGGACCGTAACCCGTGTTACAGCAAGCGGCATAACGCTTCAGCAAGTATTTCCGTATCCGGTCGCCATCGGTTATAGCGGAATAACCGTTACTATCCCTGAATTTCTTTATACCTGTAATGTATTCAATAAAACAAGCGCTAAGGTTAAGATTGATGGGTGCGATGCACCTGCCATTCCTAATGGTTACACTCCTAATCAGGTTGAAAAGGGGGCTCTCAAATGATCCTGTTTTAGACTGCTATATAATGTTATGAATGTTTTAAGTGGTAATGATAAACATTCTTCATGCCATTATAAAAATATTCGGCAGTAATAATAAGAAAGCTCTCGTAAGTAGTGGCATATTTTTAACCCATGCTGTTCGAACGCAGAGGATAATACCATGCCAAAATTAATCACACATTCCTGGAAAAACCATAAGGCATCGTCGGATGTACCCGCCATACCCGCTCCTGTTGTCATGATTAAAGATAATGGCCATATCTTGATCATTGCCGATGCGGATACCGACGCGGATGGAAGCCCAGATGCGAAAGAGATCGATGCGACAGGCCAGATAGAAACCAGCCTTAGAAAAAGAAAGGATGGAACCGGTTGGCAGGGTGAGGGCGACTATGTTAATGCACGTGTTATTCCTTACTATGTTATTCCAGGCAATTGGAAAGAGGTGACCGGTATAGACGTCAAAATGGGCGACCTGGCTAAACTCAGCTACAACGATTGTTTTGTTTACGCTATTTGCGCTGATGTTGGCGGCGATAAATACATTGGAGAAGCGTCGATTGCCGCTATTGAAGCGCTTGGGGGAAACCCGTGGGGAAAAGGAAAGAAAAAGATAATCAGCGGATTAGACTACGGCGTCACATACGAAATCGTCGCAGGTTCGGCGAGCTTAAGTACCACTCTGAATTTTGAAACTATCCAGGAGTACGGTAGGACGTTATTTGAGTAAAACTTACCCTTTAACACCTTCTGGAAGCCGGCAATATTTCCTCGTTGTGCTATTTTGGCCCACCGGTAGCCAGGTCGTGCCCGGTAGACCAAATTTCACAGAAAATGATTGCCTTAGCGATTCACACCGCCTCCTGCCGGCAAAGTTGCTTGCAGGGCGGTGATTTTTGTTTATCATTAACTGTATATATATACAGTTAAGTTATGCATTATGAAGACACGTCAACCCTGTTGCCCAAAACCCGATGCGATCATGCCGAACCCTTGCTATGGAGTGGCCTGACGATGTTTGCTCTGATGGACGTGAACAGCTTTTATGCCTCCTGCGAGACGGTTTTTCGGCCAGATCTTAAAGGTAAGCCAGTGATAGTCCTGTCCAATAACGACGGGTGCGTGATCGCCCGTAGCGCCGAGGCCAAGAAGCTGGGCGTGCCGATGGGGGCGCCGTATTTCAAGATCAAAGAGGAGATGCGCCGCCGCAATGTGGCGGTGTTCTCTTCCAATTACGCGCTGTATGCCGATATGTCCCACCGGGTGATGAGCATTCTGGACGAGATGGCGCCGGCGGTGGAAATCTATTCGCTGGACGAAGCCTTTTTGCGGTTGGATGGCGTTAACCGTTGTGCAGATCTGGCGCAGTTTGGCCGCCAGGTGCAACAAAGGATTTTGCGGGAGGCGCATTTGGCCGTCGGCGTGGGTATAGCGCCCAGCAAGACGCTGGCCAAGTTGGCCAATTACGCCGCCAAGCGTTGGCCAGGTACCCGGGGTGTGGTGGATCTTTCGGATCCTGTCCGTCAGCGCAAGCTGCTGGCGTTAATACCGGTAGAGGAAGTGTGGGGCGTCGGCCGCCGACTGACCCGGCAACTGCAGGCGATGGGGATTGAAAACGCATTGCAACTGGCGGATTGCGATACCCGCCTGGTGCGCAGAACTTTCAGTGTGGTGCTGGAACGCACGGTGCGTGAACTGCGCGGGGAATCCTGCCTGCAATGGGAGGATGAGGCCGCAGCCAGAGAGCAGATCATCTGTTCACGCTCGTTCGGCCAGCGCTTGACCCATTACCCGCATATGCGGGAGGCGATTTGCAGCTATGCGGAGCGCGCGGCGGAAAAACTGCGGCAAGACGAACGCTACTGCCGTAGCGTGTCGGTCTTTATCAAGACCAGTCCGCATTCCGCAGGCGAGGGTTACTACAGCAATCTGGGTACCGCCCGGTTGCAAACGCCGAGCAACGACAGCCGCGATATTATCGCCATGGCGGTGCGTGCGCTGGAAAGCATCTGGCGGGAGGGGCACCGTTACCTGAAAGGCGGCGTAATACTGGGGGATTTCAGCGCAGGCACCATGGCGCAAATTGACCTGTTCGACGACTGCCCGCCACGGCGCAACAGCGGCCAACTGATGGCGACGCTGGACAAGCTCAACCGGGAAGGGCGCGGCCGCATCTGGTTTGCCGGGCAGGGCATCGCCAAACCCTGGCAGATGAAACGCGAGATGCTATCGCCGGCCTATACCACTAAATTTAGCGATATTCTCAGGGTCAGGATGGGCTGAGTCCGGCCCAATATCGAGCCGGGGATTGCGTCTTGAAACCAGATTTCAGTGGGTTGCCGTTATATGGATTTACTTTTTTAAGAACGCATAGATCTTTAAGGATAAAAAAAACGAAAAAGTAGCAGGTGGCGAGGGTAATCATAAATTTGGCCTGTGGGTGCCGGGAATGCTAACCCAGGGGTTATCACTCCGGCACCACTAAGGAAAGTTGTGATGGAATGTATGGCGAAAAATATAATTATGGGCCTGATAAATTATCTATATATAACTTTTGGTTAATCTATAAGGCGGTCGCTGTTAACTGCCGCCTTTAATTAATAAATTCCCTGGTGCTGTAGACATGACAGTGCCAAATGAACAGATATAATTTTATACAGTAACGCTTACCAGGAGCTGCTGCCGCCAGGCTTGGCGCGGCCGCCGGCGATAGAGTCTAACCAGGCTGCATTAACTATCGCCATAACAAACTCCTTTTGAGTGAATGATTTATTTTTATGCAATCCTCTGTAAGGAAGGTGATTATTAACTGATGGAAACTACCATATCAAGCGTTATTTTAAAAAATAATCGGCCGGCGAATCAGTGTTATTGATTAGGGTTAATTCAAGTGTTAAATAATGCGCGTAAATTCGGTCGGTATAATTGACGGGTAATGCTTGTTTGCGATTTTTTATTTGTTTCCGTTGTTGGTCGGCTTTAGCGCCCGTGTTTTGCGCCGGGAATGATATCTCTCCCGTACCTTTAGCGATAGGGGATTACCCCAGCCTCGCCAAGACTGAGATCTGCGAGGCAACTCTCGTTTATAGTCCTTCGGGCATGAGGGTTCTGTACTATTGTTTTCTCTTTGCAGCACGTTCCACGCCGCTTCCGGCCGTGGTACCGCGGAGAGTACAGATGAACAAACGAGAATTAGAAAGCGCGATTGTCACCGATTTTTCCAAACGCATGAGCTACGGCGATTACCTGTGCCTGGACCAGTTGCTGGATTGCCAGCATCCGCTGTCCAACCCGCAGCATCATGATGAAATGTTGTTCGTGGTGCAGCACCAAACCTCTGAACTGTGGATGAAACTGATGCTGCACGAACTGCAGGCGGCGCGTGCGCTGGTGCAGCAGGACAAGCTCAGCCACTGTTTCAAGATCCTGGCCAGGGTCAAACAGATCCAGCGGCTGCTGTTTGAACAGTGGGCGGTGCTGGAAACCCTGACGCCGTCGGAGTATGTAGAGTTTCGCGACGTGCTGGGCAACTCGTCAGGTTTTCAATCCCATCAGTACCGCTCCATCGAGTTTTTGCTGGGCAACAAGAATGCGGCCATGCTAGCGGTGTTCAGTAATGATGCGGAAAAACACGCGGCGCTGAAGGCGATCCTCGAGGCCCCAAGCCTGTACGACGAATACCTGCTTTATCTGTCGCGCCACGGCCTGCCGATCCCGCAAGAGTGTATCGACCGCGACTGGACGCAGCCGTACCAGCGCAACCCAAATCTGTTGCCGGCGTTCAAAGAGATCTACGACCATCCGCAAAAATACTGGGAAGCCTATGAAATGGCCGAGAAACTGGTGGATATAGAAGAAAGCTTCCACCTGTGGCGTTTCCGTCATATGAAGACGGTGGAGCGGATTATCGGCTTCAAATCGGGTACCGGCGGCTCCAGTGGCGTCAGCTTTCTGAAAAAAGCGCTGGATCTGACCTTTTTCCCCGAACTGCTGGATGTGCGCACCGAAATCGGCGCCTGACGGGCTGGAGGGATTTGCGCTGCAAACGCTGCCCGCCGGCCAGCGGTTATCAGCCGACGGAGGGCGTGTGCCATGAGCACTATCTCAACGACTGTGAGCCCGATGGCTATTTCGACCGCGATATTTATCAATCGGTGAAGACAATATAACTGCAGGCTCAGGTATGTCGGCATATGCGGATAACGTATTTCCATAATCATATTGTCGCGTTTAGGCTGATACCCTACGAACTTTAAACACGGCATAAGGTGTGATGATGGAGAAGGTATTGGTGACCGGCATAGAGCCGTTTGACGGGGACGACGTAAACCCTTCCTGGCAGGTTGCGCAGGCTCTGGCAGGGGAGCGTATCGCCGGCGCGGAAGTGGTGGTGCGCGAGCTTGCCTGCGTGTTGGGGCTGTCCAACCAACAGCTTATTGCGGCGATAGACGAGTTGCACCCCGTTGCGGTGATCTGCCTGGGGTTGGCCGGCGGGCGCGGGGAGATCTCCGTTGAGCGGGTGGCCGTCAATCTGATCGACGCCCGCATTCCCGATAACGCCGGTAAACAGCCGATAGACGTGGCGGTGGTAGAAGGTGGGCCGGTCGGTTATTTATCTACGCTGCCGGTGAAGGCGATTGTGCAGAACTTGCGCCGGCAGGGTATTCCGGCGGCGGTGTCTCATACTGCCGGTACCTATAACTGCAACCAGCTTTTTTACGGGCTGAGCCACCACATTGCCAGCCATCATCTGGCGATAAAAGGCGGGTTTATTCACATTCCGTATAGCCATGAGCTGGCGGTCAATCATCCCGGCAAACCGAGCATGGCGCTGGCGGCCATGATCGACGCGGTGCGCAGCATCGTGCATACCACGTTGACGGTTGACGAGGACTTGACGATCGCCGGCGGCGCGCTGCACTGAGGCTGTTGGATTGAAGTCATGCCAGGGCGTAGCGGACCGCTGCGCCCTGGCTTTCGGTTACTCGTCGGCGACGCGGATCACCAGTTTGCCGAAGTTTTTCCCTTGTAACAGGCCGATAAACGCCTGCGGCGCATTTTCCAGCCCGTCGACCACATCTTCGCGGAACTTGATTTTTCCCTGCCCGACCCATTCGCCCATTTGCTGCAGGAAGTCGCCATACTCTGGACCATAGTCGTCGAAAATAATAAAGCCCTGCATACGGATGCGCTTGCGCAAAATCAGCCCCTGCAGCATCGGCAGGCGATCCGGGCCGTCGGGCAAACCGGTAGCGTTATAGTGGGCGATAATGCCGCAGACCGGAATACGTGCTCTGGCGTTCAGCAGCGGCATCACCGCATCGAACACCGCACCGCCGACGTTCTCGTAATAAATGTCGATCCCCTGCGGGCAGGCTGCGGCCAGCTGTTCGGCAAAGTCGGCAGCCCGGTGATCGACACAGGCATCGAAGCCCAGTTCTTCCACCACATAGCGGCATTTTTCCGCGCCGCCCGCCACGCCGACCACGCGACAACCTTTCAGTTTGGCTATCTGGCCAACGACCGAACCGACGGCGCCGCTGGCTGCGGCGACCACCAGGGTTTCACCGGGTTGCGGCCGGCCGATATCCAGCAGGCCCATATAAGCGGTAAAGCCCGGCATGCCCAAGACCCCGAGCAGGCGGGAAGGATGCGTTTGTTGCGCGCCGAGGTTGTGCAAGCCGTTACCGTCAGACAGCGCATAATCCTGCCAGCCGTCGTAGCCCAGCACCCAGTCACCTGGTTTGAAACCCGGGTGTTGCGATGTCACGACGCGCGACACCGTGCCGCCGACCATCACCTGGCCTATCTCCACCGGCGGTGCGTAAGAAGGGGCATCGCTCATACGGCCGCGCATATAGGGATCAAGCGACAGATAGACGGTGCGTAAAAGCACCTGGCCGGCGGCGGGTTGCGGTATCGCCCCCGTTTCCAGGCGGAAATTGTCTGCGGTAGGTTCACCGTGCGGACGTGAGGCCAGCACGATGCGGCGATTTTGTTGTTCGGATTGAGACATCAGGAACTCCTTATGCGGACAGAACCCTAAGTCTAGTCAATCATCGGTAAGGGGAAATGGCCTAATGTGCTTCGTCGTCCCTTAAATCGGCAGGGGCTATCGCAGAGCCAAAAGTGCGTCATGAAGACGGGGAGGCAAAAGTGGCGGCTGTGCGGCAACCGCCGGGCATCCGGGTATCAGAGCGGGACGATCAGCACGTCGATGTGGCTGGTATTGATAAAGCGCGCCGCAGAACAGGAGATCTTGTTCATCAGGCTGTCGCAGTGGTTGCCGCAGATCACCAGATCAAACGGCTGGCGTTGGCGGGCGTAGCTCAGGCTGTCGCTCAGTTCACCATGAACGATCAGCGTCTCGGCGATGGGATAATCGGCCCGCAGCCGCAGCTCCTCCATAAACAGCAGCGTCTCTTCTTCCATCAGCGCTCGCAGATCGCCCAACATCGGCCCGGCGAAGTTATTGTACATTTCCGGATTGGCAATCGTGCTCAGCAGGGTGATTTTACCGTTAGAGGGGCGCACGATAGAGACGGCTTTTTCAACCAGGCGGTGGCTGTCAGCCGCCACGGCGACAGTAACCAGAACGTTTTGATATCCCATCTTCCACTCCCGTTTTCCATACTTAAGATAAAGAGTAGAGCCTGATGCATTTGATAAATGTGGTTTGTATCACGCGCGACAATAAATCGGAGATTATTGCCGCTATTTAGCAATAAAAGATAAAGGGGCTTTCGCGCGTAATGAAAGAAAATTAAAGCACCTGCGCCCACAGCGTTTTTGGTACCTTGCCCAAATCGAACAATTTACCGGCAACCAGCTCGGCACGACGGTGATCGGCCGCACGGTACATATTGCTCATTTCAATATCGTTATCAATGGAATAGTTAAGCTTGTCGTACACTTTTTCCACGCTGTCCAGACTGGAGCACTTGCGGAACGTCATCAGGTAATCGAAGGTATCAGTCATGATTAAAATATAGCCTGTTAATAGTTGTAGCCGGACGAAGAAACATCACGCGGTCATGCAGGGGTGAGCCAAAAGCGTGATGTGCGACCTGAAAATTAATTTCAAATAAATAAATTGCAATAGGGTAATAATCGGCTGCGTTACCAGCGCCTTTACGCCAAGAATAATAATATGCCCACGCGGTATCGGCAATGCCATCCTGCCGCTAAAGACGTGAATTAAGGAAAGTCTCAGATTGCAGGGGGAGGGCGTAAAGGGGACAGGGAGCAACGCGCCCTGAGCAAACCGGGGGCAAATGCTGGGTTACCCCCCCTATGGCGGGGATGTTTTGCGTCACGCTGCAATCTTTCGGCGGGTGGCTGTATCCATCTGAAACTTCCGCTGGGAATCTTCAATCCTCTCTCCGCTGGCGATGGCGATATGACCGGCACTATATGCATGAGCTCTCCGACGGTAGTGAATGACGAAACGGATCAACCCGGTGAGCAAAAATAAAAACAAACCTGCGCTTTATTTTATAGGGTTGCCAAAAATACGTTGGGAAGTTTTATTGACCAAGAGGCGTCTGTTGAGATTTAAGCTTTTTCACCAATGAAGAAAAAATGATTAAAGTTTTAATTATCGCTGCCGATAAAACGTATCGGGGGATTTTTTAATAAAAATAAACCCAGGCTTGTCGCTTTAACTCTGCTTATCGAGAAACATATCGTTACCTCTGTTTTCTTGTTCACAACCTAAGCGAGCTCTTGTTAACCTAATATCCCCATTCGCTGAAAATTAAAACAGGCAATCCGCCGTTTTTTAAGTCAAATCTGAAACCCCATGCCCTCATAGTTTCCCAGCGTTACTTTTTTGATGTTGATAGTTTATTGTTAATTAAACGGTTATTTATACTGTGTTTATCGCCTGCTAACAGATTTTTGTTCTGTTATTTTGGTTTGGTGATGCTTTTGTTCGAATTGATCTAAAAATGATATTTTTTTGGCTTATATACATTGTTTTTAAGACGTTTTTTTACTTATGGCTGATTTTTAAGCAAAAACAAGGGTGAAAAATGGCCAAATAAGAGGGGGTTTGGCTGAATTATTTTTTATTTTTGTGATCTTCATCACATTGTATTTAAAATTGCTGCTTACTTACATTGTGTGTGCTAATGGTTCGGGGGTAGAGTTGCGCTGCTTTAGGAATAATCTTATTAATTTTGTAAAAATAGTTTCATGGTGACTACACACTATCGAAGCAAAATGCTGTACATCCATACACGTTGGTTTACGCACGTATCAAATACTGAATGACGGTCCGAATTTAGTGATGTTGAAAAATTTATAACGGTCGTTATTTAGGGCTTCATTTGCCAACTTAGGGAACAAACCCAGGTCACGGGCGATAAAAATTATCACCCAGCGTATGTTTTTAAACATAGTCTGTCGGGATGGGGAATATGGGTACGTCTGAATTACTTAAGCATATTTATGACATCAATTTGTCATATTTACTTTTAGCACAGCGTCTGATTAATGATGAAAAAGCATCGGCAATGTTCCGTCTGGGTATCGACGAAGCCATGGCCGATGCGCTCGCTCAACTCACGTTACCGCAAATGGTCAAACTGGCTGAGACTAACCAGTTGGTCTGTCACTTCCGTTTTAACGAAAGCCATACTATCGAACGCCTGACGAAAGAGTCACGTGTGGACGATCTGCAGCAAATCCATACGGGCATTTTGCTATCAAGCCATTTACTGCAAGAACTATCGGCTAAAGACGGTAGTGCGACGAAGAAAAGAGCCTGATGATGGTAGAGAAAAGTATTGTTCAGGAAGCCAAGGACATCCAGCTGGCGATGGAATTGATTACGCTGGGTGCGCGTTTGCAGATGCTGGAAAGTGAAACTCAGCTCAGCCGCGGGCGGTTGATCAAACTCTATAAGGAATTGCGCGGCAGTCCGCCGCCGAAAGGAATGTTGCCGTTCTCTACCGACTGGTTTATGACCTGGGAACAGAACATCCATTCATCCATGTTTTACAACGCCTACAGTTTCCTGATGAAGAGCGGGTATTGCACCGGTGTCGAGGCGGTGATCAAAGCCTATCGTCTGTATCTGGAACAGTGCCCGCACCCGGCGGGGGAGACGCCGTTGCTGGCGCTGACCCGCGCCTGGACGCTGGTGCGTTTCGTCGATAGCGGCATGTTGCAGCTCTCCGCCTGCAACTGTTGTGGCGGCACTTTTATCACCCACGCGCACCAACCCTTGAACAGTTTTGTTTGCAGTTTATGCCAACCCCCTTCCCGCGCAGTAAAAAGACGTAAACTTTCGCCGCAACTGGCCGATATTATTCCTCAACTGCTGGACGAGCAGGTTAAACGCGCAATTTGAGCCGGCGGCAGCGCCGGTTCAGCCAGATCTGAACAGACTTGTGAAACGCAGGGTTCGGCATACCGAACCCGCAGGCGCAGCCTGGCCTGCTGTGGCCTTGCGGCTCAAAAGCGCGCTTATCCCACCTTCCATCCACATTGTTAATTTAAGGAATGCGTGTGTTAGTTATTTTGGGTTATCTCGTGGTATTGGGGGCGGTTTTTGGGGGGTACATGATGGTGGGGGGCCATCTCGGTGCGCTTTATCAACCGTCGGAGTTCTTGATCATCGGCGGTGCGGGCATCGGCGCTTTTATCGTAGGCAACAACGGTAAGGCGATAAAATCCACCCTGCGCGCTATCCCCAAACTGATGCGCCGTTCGAAATACAGCAAGGATCTGTACATGGATCTGATGGCGTTGCTGTATCGCCTGCTGGCCAAATCCCGTCAGCAGGGCATGCTGTCCCTCGAGTTCGATATCGATAACCCGCAGGAAAGTGAAATTTTCTCTAATTATCCCCGCATCCTTGCCGATAACACCCTGGTGGAATTTATTACCGATTACTTACGGCTGATGGTGAGCGGCAACATGAATGCGTTTGAGATTGAAGCGCTGATGGATGAAGAGATCGAAACCTTCGAACAGGAAAGCGAGGTACCGGCAGGCAGCCTGGCGATGGTCGGCGACTCGTTGCCGGCGTTCGGCATTGTGGCGGCGGTAATGGGCGTGGTGCATGCGCTGGCCTCGGCCGATCGCCCGGCGGCCGAGTTGGGGGCGCTTATCGCCAACGCGATGGTCGGTACCTTCCTCGGCATTTTGCTGGCCTACGGTTTTATCTCGCCGCTGGCGACCCTGCTGCGGCAGAAAAGCGCGGAAAACGTCAAAATGATGCAGTGCATCAAGGTAACGCTGCTGTCGAGCCTGAACGGTTATGCACCGCAGATTGCGGTCGAATTCGGCCGTAAAACGCTGTACACCACCGAGCGACCGTCCTTCGTTGAGCTGGAAGAGCACGTGCGCCGGGTGAAAGCGCCGGTGCAGCAGGCGACGGAAGAAGAACAGGTATGAAGCAGAATCACCCGGTTGTGCTGGTCAGGAAACGCAAATCGCATCATGCGGCGCACCACGGTGGCTCCTGGAAGATTGCTTATGCTGACTTTATGACCGCCATGATGGCGTTCTTCCTGGTGATGTGGTTGTTGGCGATCGCCAGCCCGCAGGAGCTGACGCAAATCGCCGAATATTTTCGCACGCCGTTGAAGGTGGCGCTGACCACCGGCGACAAGAGCAGTTCGGAGAGCAGCCCGATCCCGGGGGGCGGGGATGATCCCACCCAGCAGGAGGGGCTGGTGAAAAAACAGATCGAGACGCTGGAGAAGCGCGACGAGGAACTGCGCCTCAACAAGCTGCGGGAAAAACTCGATGAGCTGATTGAGTCCGACCCGCGCCTGAAAGCGCTGCGCCCGCATCTGCTGATCAACATGATGGATGAAGGATTACGCATTCAGATCATCGATA
>RCUM01001000.1_pt1 | contig 12762 bp, 6 predicted proteins | sample 2166141 | NCBI WGS metagenome assembly RCUM01 (sample SAMN09932756, study PRJNA488358) | compost metagenome | isolation source: compost soil in crotonic acid-enriched | place: Germany: Experimental Botanical Garden
TCACAGTAGCTGTTCCCGCCGGGGCATCCGTCGCTGGATTAACAATATCCGTTGCCCAATTATTGTCCTGAATCTTTCCGTCCAGGAAGAAATTCATCGGAATCAAGCTTTCATCCGGAGGTGTCACCCATTCGACAATGTTTTTGCCATCATAGCGTTTCAGTAACTCGTCTATTCCTAGCGAATTGGGGACATATTTAATTTTTTTGATTATCCCCAGATCCAGTAGATCTAACATCGCTTGTGCATTCGCATTTGATATGGCCGATACATGGCGTATAAAAGGCTGAAACTTGCCACCACCGATCGTTTTGACCACGCCATTTCTGTTGTAATCAAGGGTTTTAACATTAAACAGGTCACCGCCGGTCAGATCCAATTCAGTTACATTGGAAAAATAGAATAAATCCTGTAAACTATTCGTGTGAATCGGAAAAGTCAATTTCTTAATTCCCGCAGCGACATTTGCATTGAAGGTTGTGACCCCGTTCGCGACGAGGATATCCCGTTCTGTTGGATTGAAAGTTGTCTCTCCGGTCGGCAAAGTGATATCGAGTGTCTGTGTATAGGTGATCGAGTCTACTATTTCCTGTCCACCCACTTTTGGAATCACGTTATAGGATAGTTTCATTGCCACCGTAGATCCGGGATTGAGGTTTGCCGCAAATATACGTGGTGAGGCCCCTCGGGTTCCTGTAATTGTTTTTCCGGTCTTATCTTTATATTCATAAGAAAGACTTTTATAAGTCAATAGGATCGATGATAGCGAGCTCGTCCAGTCGATGACCATCGCATTCGGCGAGGTCATAATCCGTGGAGAAGCGATGACCAGGTTTTTTACGTCACTTTCGGTAAATGGAATGACAGCGATTTGCTGTGGTACCGACTTATTGTCAAATTCGTCTATGGTATAGACTTTAAATCGGTACAGTTTAGACTGCTTGAGTCCTTTGATATTTAACCATGAAACCAATGAATCAATGATGATTTTCTGATTGTCATATTCAACAATTGTTTTTTTGGATTTTCCCATCCGGATCTGACTCGAGGGAATCCGCCCTGCCTTTATCAGATCAATTTCGACCCGTTCATAGCCGATCTTGGCGGCGATGGTATCATAGCGTTGCGGATACACAGTTTCCTCCGCGTAGGGTTTTATATTATCATACATTTTCTTGCAGGAAAAGCTAAAAGCCATTAACGTCAAGACAACTAAAAACCCAGCTATTTTTCTGAACTTATTTTTTGTTTTCATACTTTATGTCTTAGAGGTCCCTATTTAGTTACTTTTGCGTCCGTAAAGCGTGATTTCGGAAAGACAGTTCGCATCATCTAAGGTATAGTCAGAAGTAAAACCCTTTACAGCTTCATACCTAAACCATCTTGTCTTCTTCGTGTACTTCGGATTGTCGGGATACATATAAGCCATATCGCCGGCTTCGCCTTTTTTCACAAATTCAAGTTCACTGATCCCAAAAGGTACCGGAATAAAGTGCTCTGATACAGGTTCCCAGTCTTGTTTGGCATCATCCCAGATATACATTTTGAACCTTCCGACATTTTCGCTGCGGTAGTACTGCCCTCTGGAGATATTGGCCAATCCCCCGGAGTGCCGTTGTACGGTAATAATGCGGCTCAGTTCATAATATGCACCCAGGTCGATGATAAAGTTCCATGGCATATTGCCATCAGCCGTTTTTCCAGTTCGTCCCCTTCCGTGGGTGTGCATAAAGTTGAGGTTGTCACCACGGTCTATGATATCGTCTATGACGTAGCGTGAGCGCCCTTCCAGTCCGTCGCCAAAGGCCATTGGGATACGGCCGATGGAATCTGCGGCTTTAGGCAGTACCCAGTCTTTTTTCGGTATTTTCGTATCTTCGAGGAGGGAAATATTCCCTTTGTCTATTGTTGCCGTGGTATTTCCATAGCTGTCTTCGACGCGAACTTTCACACTTACTTTTTCTGTTGACGGGAGCACCAGGTCATTGATAAACCTTCGGTCGGTAGCAAGATTGGACGAAAAGACCGAGGTCAGGCTACGAGGTGTGCCATTTTGGTTAAAAGTAAAGTCTACATAAACATTGACGTCCTGTTTGAGCTCATTCTCCCAGTCCAGAAAGAAGGAACTGAAGCCGGGTTTCACCTGTATGGAACTGGCTACCCGGGTAAAAGCAGGTTCCAGAGACTGCACCTTGACATCCAGTGCTTCTGATCTGTTGCCCGTACGGTCCACAGCATACAACTTTATGGTGTATTCATCCGTGTTGGGCAGCCCATATACATCTAATGAGTCCACAAAATAAGAGGCGGAAAAGGTGAATGATTTACCGTTGGGATTGGTGTAAACGGCATCGATGCTCATAAGATCTTCATCTTTTGGTATATTGTAAAAAAAACGGGCTCCACCGTATAAGGGTGTATACCTGCGCAGTTCTACCTTTCCAGGTGGCGTAGTATCGTCCGCAGCCGGAGAAAATCGCTCAATCTCTTTACAGGCAACGAAAAGCATTAGTAGACTAAATGCGATATATTGGAGATTTAATTTGATCATGTTTGTCTTTATTAATTGTTACAATAAGAGCTTAGTATTACCAGCCCGGATTCTGAATAAGTTTACCATTGGTGTTCATCTCATTGAGATCAATTGGCCATAGGCAGTCCCGGATGGTGAATCGTCTTTCCTGTTTGACATCAAGTACAAAGAATGAAGTGCCAGAGGTCCCCGTATGGTTCCAGCCCCATATTGGCATTGAAAACGCCGATGTCGCCCGTTTGTGGCGCATCATATCCCAGAAATGAATACCTTCAAATGCAAACTCAATACCGCGTTCCTGCAGAATAATATCCCGCAGCCCCTCTTTTGAGCGATGCTTATTGACCGTCTTGGCGAGTGAGGCATCGGACCAGGCCTTTTCCACGGAGGGGATTCCAGCACGCTCTCTGACACGATCTAAGAGAGTGTATACTTCCTGTGATGGACCCGAATATTCGTTTAGTGCTTCCGCTTTCATCAGATATAGATCAGCCATTCGGATAATGGGATAAGGGAATTTTATTGTACGCTGCCAGGCGCCTGACTGTGACTCCGGGTGAACCATTTTTTGTGTGCCAATACCCGTAGCAAAAAAGTCTGTGGTGTGCTGCGAGGAGTTATAGCCTCCATGTGAATTTCCATAGAACATGGTATTGATACGAACGGTATGTGCTCGCCAATAACCCGCTGTAATGCCCAGGTTGGCATAGAATCGAGGCTCTCTGTTCATGTATAATCTGATGGTTTCGGTATTGGGCTGCATGTAGCCGTTCCAGTGCGTATAGCTGCTTTCACTGGACGCAGGTGTTTTGATGATTTCATATTTGTTGGTGAAATCATAGGTCAGATCCTCATCAATAGGTAATCCATTTTCGGTGTAGTAACGTTCAGCCATTTGATAAGTAGCACCCATCCATTGCCAAGAATAAGAAGGTTCGTTCACGACCCCGTCACCATAGCCTTCGGGCAAACGGATATTGGAGGAATGGGCCAGTTCACCTTGGTTATAGTAATTGAGATTTGAATTCCCCCAAACCAGTTCTTTATTCCATGGATCTACAATAAGCATGCGTAGGTCATACAATGTTTGCATTCTTTCGGGATTGGCCGTAAATGCGGGACGATCGTAAATAAAAGGTTCCTTGGCAAAATGATAGAGTCCCAGTCCATTTGCTTCGCACAACGTAATCGATTCGTTAAGCGCATCAATGGCTGCTTTCCATTTCTCTTTATTTTCGGCTTGTGGAAAGAAAGGCTGGCCATCACTGTCCATAAAATCGCCAAAGTATTCGCGGTTACCATTGAAAAATGGACTTGCTCTGAACACAAGCACCCTAGCTTTGATTGCTTTGGCTGCTACTTGGTCGATCTGTCCGAGGTTGTTGGAGGATACACGTTCGGTCAGATTCGGAATAGCCTCGTTCATCAGGTTTAATACGTAATTAAAGCAATCTTCTACTTTGGAACGGCTCAAAAACAATTCCTCCGGTGTGGATGTTGGCGAAGCAAGGCCCGTAGGTAGAACAATGGGACCATAACGCTGAATCAGTAAAAAAGCAAAATAGCCTTTTAGAAATTTGACTTGGGCCTTCCACTCGGCTTTTTCTCCTTCGGTCATATCACGTACTTTGTCAATATTAGCCAGGAAGACCTCACATTGGCGTATACCCTGATAGAGCGGTTTGCCACCCTCGGTACCAGACCAAAGCCCCAATTGAGGTGAGGTCTGTGATTGTAAACCACGCATAATACGGATTGCCCGTAGGTTGCCTGTATTGGTGTTAAGATCCAGTCGGCCGAGCCATTCGTCTCCCAGTGACCATGAAGTCACATGTGTCTGGTCATCATTGGGCAGGTAACTGTAAACTTTTGCTAGCGCGTTATACGCTTCAACTTTGATGTTGAATATATCTTCTAATTTTAAGGTATTGTCAGGCACCACATCAAGGTACTTGGAGCAAGAACCCAAAAAGAATGCAGTTGCAATTGCGATATATTTTATTGTTTTCATGTGTAAGTCCGTTATACGTTAAAATGATAATTGAATACCAACATTAAACCGTCGGTTTGGTGGGTAGCCGAGTCCATTTCGTCCCGATTCTGGATCCCAGAGTTTGAATGGGCTGAATACGGCCAGGTTTTCGCCACTGATATAAATCCGGCTTCCCTTGCCAAAGCCAAAGCGTTCTAAATTTCGCGGGCTATAACCGATCTCAAGGGATTTTAACCGGATAAAGGAACCATCCCTCAGCCACCAGGAGGACTGCTGTGTATTATTATTAATGGGATCTGTAGACAGACGAGGCCAGAATGCATGGGTATTTGGGTTAGTTTCGCTCCAATAGTTATCGGCGATAATAGCCAATGCATTTCTGCGGGAAGCGAAAGGAGCTATTCCATAAGATCCGGTATTTGGGTTGGACTCAGCGGTGGAGTTAATAAAGAAAGAGACATTTTTGTTCCCCTGAAAGAAGAAAGAAAAATCAAAAGCTTTATAACCTGCAGACATACCAAAACCATATTGAATCTCTGGTACGGTAGGGTAACCCATCGGGATCCTGTCGTTATCATTGATAATGCCATCACCATTGATATCTTTGTATTTGATATCACCCGCCATGTATTCACCGAAATCCTGTCTGGGTGAATTATCTATTTCATACTGATCGACAAATAATCGCTCGGCAAGCAGTCCCCATTCTTGTCTCAAATTGTGTCCAAGTTTCTTTAGATAGGTATCTGCATAATTTTTCTCGTCCAGTGCAAGATATTTGTTGGTTGCATAGGTGAAATTGGCCCGGGCCGAAAGCCAGAGATCCGATCCGAAGAATTTTTGATAGGTAAGCGAACCATCAAATCCCTGCGAACTGACTTTACCTACATTACCACTGATGGCAGCCTCCAAACCGGCAGATGCAGGGAAGTTTTCCCGTCGCATGTAGATTTTGCTCCGTACATCTTTAAAAAAGTCTCCCTGCAATTTGAGTGACTCATTAAAGAAATTGGCTTCTATACCAACATTCCATTTTTCGGACTCTTCCCAGGTGATATCTGGATTAGCGTAGCGGTTTACATTAAATCCATTATAAGCATTCATAAAATCGGTTCCCCAACGATACATGGCATCATTACCCCTTGAAATATCCGATAGGTAAAAGAAGCGGTCTCTCCGCTCGGCAATGGCGTCGTTTCCGACACGTCCCCAGGTACCACGTAGTTTTAATGTGCTGACGACAGATTTAAGTGGTTCAAAGAAGCGTTCGCTCGAGACCATCCAACCTCCGCCCAAAGATGGGAAGAAACCGAAACGTTTTTGACCCATGAATTTTTCCGAACCATTTAGGCCATAAGCAAATTCAGCAAAGTATTTATTGTCGAAATCATAGGTCAGACGTCCCGAGTTTCCCATATTGCGTTCGGGTAAGGTTTCGTAAATGGAATTGCTATTTCCGGATGTCAGCAATTTTTCCTCGATCATACCCACGGTCATGGCACCTAAATTGTGATTGCCAAAACTACGGTTCCAGTTAAAACGAGCCTCGAAATAATAATTGGAGCTAGCATCTCTTTTCGGCTCTACGTCGCCTAGTGTAGCTCGACCTGTTGTTGGGTTGAGCGCATAAAGACTGTACTCGCCAGTAATCTGGTTGTAATTCTCCAGGTCGTAATAAAAGGGATCATAGCTCCTGGTACCGGCATATTTGCTCCAAGTTGTTACCGAAGCCCGACCTTGGAGTTTCAAACCTGGTGTCAAAAAAGCTAAGTCTTGCATCAGTGTAGCCTGCGCTGTGATGGTATTTTCATTGCGGTCTTCATAACCCCGCACCATCTCCGCATAGGGATTGTTTTTTAGAGATCCTGTTACAAAGGTATTTCCAAATAAAGTGTGTTGCGTAAATTCGTTTTTGGCATCAGGGGAAAATACTGCCGGAAAATCAACGGGATTACTGTTCATGACCATCCGGAAGATATCGCTTGCCGATCTGAAAGGCCCATTATAACGTTCAAACCGTCCCTGGATCCGGGTGTCTAATGTGGTTGTTTTTGTCAGCTTAAAGATGACATTTGAACGGATAAAAAAACGGTTGATATTGATGTTGTTATTGAAATTATTTCGGTCATCCACTTTCAGCAAACCGGACTCTTTATCAAAACCACCTGATACATAGTATGTGGCCACTTGTCCACCACCGCTGAGATTGACATTGGCTTTTGTATTGACTGTATAGTTCTTGAGTAGAGTATTGTACCAGTCAATATTAGGGAAGATCATGGGATTTTCATTATCTATAGTTGACTGTATTTTCTGCTGGGAATAATAAGGACCAAGAATAGGATCTCTGGTCATGCGTGCCTCATTATAGAGTTTCATGTAGTCAATACCATCGACCATTTTGATCATTCGGGTCGGCGATGCGGTATTAACATCTACGCGGGCATTCAGTCCCACAGGGCCTTCTCTTCCAGCTTTGGTGGTGACCATGATAATACCGTTGGCGCCGCGGGCACCATAGAGTACGGTTGCCGAGGCGTCTTTTAATATCGAAAAGCTTTCGATATCATCGGGCTGCATCCGGGCGAGATTGTCTGTGGTTGATTCAAAACCGTCAATCAGGATCAGGGGGGAAGCCTGATAGCCAAAAGTTGTTACCCCACGGACGAAGAATTGGGCATTATCGGCGCCCGGTTCGCCTGAGTTCTGAAAGGAAATCACGCCGGGTATACGCCCTGCAAAGGCGCTGGTGAGGTTGGTTGCAGGAATTTTTAACTCCGAGGCTTTTACGGTGGTAATGGCACCGACTACTGTAGCTTTTTTCTGTGTTCCGAAGGCGACGACGGTAACTTCATCAAGACTCTTTCCATCATCATACATTAATACTTCAAGAATATTCTGTGGGCCGATAACGCGAGTTTCATCTTTCTTTCCGACAAACTTAAAGACTAGGCTGTCGCCCACAATACCGGACAGTTGAAACTCTCCATTCGCATTGGACTTCGTCACCGGAACCCTGTTCTTGAGAATGGTAACGCTTTCGATTTTTTCTCCATTTGATGCATCTTTCACAATACCAGTAAGTTGCTTTTGAGCAAAAGACAGCATAGGTAAGGTAAAGAGCAATAGGAAAAGAAATAGTTTTTCTTTTCGTTTTTGCATAGTGTTAGGTAATTAGGTGAATTAATTGGTTTATTTACTTTTGGGAAGAGTACGCATAATGCGCTCATCGATTCTTCCTTTTTATAGACAAGGAGCCCCCAATACAGGAGTTGCCCTAAAAATAAAAGTGGTTTAAGTTTGTTTAAATAATTTGGTTATTTCTTCTTATTCAGGTTTTCGGTACAGCCTTTACTGTCTGTTTTAGCCAGTTTCCTAATGAGCTAAAACAGGCTACAATAATTAAATCAATACACTGTTTTTTTGCATAAAGGTTAGGTTTTAGATTATACAAATTGGTTATTTTCAAACTGAAAGTATAAGAACTGTTGATCTTATTTTTTCCTTTCATTATTGCTATAACGATTTAAGCAAGATATTGTTTGAGAAAAATTAAATTAAATGAAAAATATTACCCCAAAATACTTCGAAATCATTTGTTTCTCGAATCGTATTGTTAGGATTGGTGTAAAATAGGGGGGAAGAAGAGGAAATCGATAGACAACGGAATAGCTGAACCATTCCGTTGTCAGCCTTGGATAATAGGGAGTGTGTTTTTCGAATAGATAGGTTTACACGCCAGCGATTCCGTCGGAGATACCTAATATAACCCCCACGACAAGTCCCAAGAGATTAAAGCCGATGGTGATGATGGCTATTATTCCGATAAACTTATAATGTTTTTTTAGGGACTCCAGGCAGAGTTCAAGCTGGATGCTATCGCGGTTTTCGACAGCTTTTTTTGCTTTGGAACCAAAATTATAGAGGAAATAGATCGGGAGACAGGAGAAAGCCATCATCAGCAGGTAAAGTACACCAAAGGTAGATATTGTGCTGGCAGAAATATATTCACCTTGATCTAAAGATAGTGCACTTGCCCCGAACATCAGGCTAATCATGGTTATGACCGATAACCCAATAAGTATAAAACAGAGAATAGCCAAAAAAATAGCCCATTTAGCTGCTGAAGCTAAGAAAGAAAGCCCTGCTGGAGACAACTTAATGTCTGCGGGTTCCTGAAAAGAAGAATTTTGAATACCGACTTCCATGAAAAAAGTGAATTATAAAGGTGTGCGAATTTCTAAAAAGTTATCCGTTTTTAAAAGCAGATTTTTAAAGAAACCAGTTCGCAGGGACAATAGTTTATAGTTTTTAATAAATACAAGGCACAGTAGCGCAATTACTACAAAAAAACGAGTTGATTAATAAAATTCTCGGTTGAAAGAAAGTTAATGAATTTTTTTTAAAAAGTTCAAGTTAAGAATGGAAGAATGTTGTTACAAATAAATCGGAGCAATTGACTGTGGAAAACTATTTTATATAGGCTCCGTTCTCTGGGAATGGTGGTTTAAAAGGTGTTATAACGTTTTTTTTATTAAAAAATTATGTGCGAAAGTACGGATTTTCGAATAGATGAAAGGAAGTAGATGTGCTATAGTATGTTAAGTTTATATTAAGTCCTTTGTTATTTGAAATCTCTTAGTAATTTTGCTTAACATTTTTTAACAAATCACATTATATGAAAAGATCTTTACTCTTTTTCGCTCTTGTAATGGCCAGTTATGGTGCTGTACAAGCTCAGGTTACGACAAGTAGCGTTACAGGTATTGTAAAAGAAGCAAACGGCAGTCTAACTTCGGGAGCTACTATCAAGGCAACGCACGTGCCATCGGGAACGGTTTATTCGGGATCGGCAAATGCTGCTGGAAGATTTAACTTGGCAAATATGCGGGTTGGGGGACCTTACAAAATTGAAGTAACTTATGTAGGACAACAGCCTATCGTTTACGAAGATGTGTACTTGCAATTAGGTGAACCTTTTGTTTTAAATCCAGTTTTTGGAAATAATGCAGCGACTAACCTTGAGGAAGTCTTAGTAACTCGCGGTGCTACTTTAAAAAGTGAAAAAAATGGTGCATCTACGATTGTTGGTCGTCGCCAGATCGAAAATTTGCCTTCCATCACACGTAGTGTAAATGATTTAACACGTTTGACGCCACAAGCCAATGGTGCGAATATAGGAGGTGGTAACTTTAGATCAAATAACTTTACATTAGATGGTGCGAATTTCAATAACCAATTTGGTATTGGTAGCAATGTACCAGCAAATGGATCGCCAATTTCTATTGATGCAATTGAACAAATTTCAGTGAATGTTACTCCCTACGATGTACGTCAGTCTGGATTTACAGGAGCAGCAATTAATGCTGTTACGCGTTCTGGTCGTAATGAATTTTTTGGATCTGCATTTTATACAGGCCGTTCCGATAAACAGCAAGGTACAAGAATTGGAGATGTGTTAACGCCAGTTAATCAATTGTCCGTGAAGCAATATGGGGTAAGTTTAGGTGGTCCTATTGTAAAAGATAAAGTTTTTTTCTTTGTGAATTTGGAGCAAAATAAAACAGAGGAACCTGGGCCAGTTAAAATAGCTTCCTCAGCCTCCAATCCTTTTGGTGCCGCAGGGACTCCTAATTATGTAGCTAGACCGACTGAGGACTTTATGAATGAAGTATCTTCTTTTTTAAAAGAAAAATATGGTTATGACACTGGACCTTACCAAGGCTATTCAAATAAGAGCAACAATGATAAAATCTTTGCTAGGATAGATTGGAATATCGCCGAAAATCATAAAATTAATTTTAGATATAATCAAGTTAAAGCAAAATCTCCTTCTGAAATCAGTAACTCTTATACTAACTCAGGAGTTTCTGGTTTAAGCCGTACGGGAAGTAATGCATTGCACTTTTCAAACTCAAATTATTTTCAGGAAACGAACTTATTTTCTGGAACAATGGAGTATACAGGTAAGTTGGGTAATGTAAATACTTCCGCAAGAATTTCTTATGTAAATCAAGATGAGCCCCGTTCAGTAAATGGTGGTGAGTTCCCACTGGTTGATATAAAACAAGGAGATAATGTTATTACAACTTTTGGTTATGAACCATTCTCCTATGGAAACTTGAGGTCAGTGAAAACTTGGACGGCAAATTTGGATGGAAACTATACATACGAGAATCATGATTTTACATTCGGTGGTCAATTTGAAACCAGCGATGTAAAAAACGGTTTCCAACGTTTCGGTGCTGGATACTATCTGTTTAATTCATGGGACGATTTTAAAAATGGTGCAAAGGCAGCGAATTATGCATTAACCTATCCATTAACGGCTGATGGTTCCCAAGCTTTCCCTAGATTTAAGTTTAACCAGATCTCTTTATATATTCAGGATCAATTTACAGTCAATGATAAATTAAAATTGACCGGAGGATTACGCTTAGAATTACCAGGATATCCTGGTGTCAGTGAAATTAAAGAACACCCACTAATTTCTGCATTAACGTTCGCAAATGGTTTAAAAGTGAATACAGGAGTATTGCCTAAAACCAAAGTGATGCTATCTCCTCGATTTGGTTTCAACTATGATGTGAGAGGTGACCGTTCTTTAATGCTTCGAGGCGGAACGGGAATCTTTACAGGTCGTATTCCTTTTGTCTGGATTGTATCACAATCTGGGGATTCGGGAATGCTCCAAGCGTTGGTTAATGCTTCAGGAAATGATGTACCCGTTTTTAGCCCTGATATTAAAGCGAACTATCCTACAACAATTGCCGATCCTACAAAATCCATATCATCGACAAGTATTTCTGTCATGGATCCGAATTTGAAATTTCCATCCACTTGGAAATCGAGTTTAGCTGTTGACTATAAATTGCCTTTTGGTGTTGTTGGTACCTTGGAGGCTATTTATAACAAGGATATTAATGCTGCGGTTGCGAGAAACATTAACTTAACTGACCCAACCCAAATGAGCATCGCTGGTTACGGAGATAACCGTTTTATTTATGCAGATGCTCCAAAGGATAAATATATAAATAAAGTAGATAAAGGTCAAGCATCAACAACAGGGTCAGGTGCGTTTTCAGCGATCCAAATGTCTAATGCAAAAGGCGGACATTATTGGTCTGTTACTGCTCAATTGTCGAAAGCATTTGAGGATGGATTTTCTGCTAGTTTAGCTTATACGAGAAGTGGTGCTAAAAATTATGGTGATGGTGCTGGTAGCCAAATTGCAAACTTATGGTCTTTACCTTACCAGTCTATTGGTAATTCTAATAATCCAACTCTAGGCTATACAGATAATGTTTTGCCAGATCGTTTGGTTGGATCAGTATCTTATTCGAATAAATGGATTAAGAATCTTAATACATCTGTTACTTTGTTCTATTCTGGTTCTTCAATGGGCCGAGTATCATATTCTTACTCTGCTGACTTTAATCGTGATGGGCAAAATAATGATTTGATCTATGTACCTAAAGATGCTTCTGAGATATCTTTTGCGAATATCGTTGCAACACCGGGTTCAATTTATGGAGGAAAAGGTTATACAGCCAAAGAGCAGTCAGAGATATTCTTTGCTTTGATTGACGGCGACGACTATCTTAAATCGAGAAAAGGACAGTACGCAGAGCGTAATGGTGGAACGATGCCTTGGAGACATCAATTTGATTTGAGATTTACCCAAGAATTATTTAATGGAATTGGTGGTAAAAAGAATTCATTGGAATTTTTCTGGGATGTCTTTAATGTGGGTAATCTGTTTAATTCTGATTGGGGCGTTTATAAGATCAGTAATAATCAATTGCTAATCCCGACTAATATGGCAAGTACAAGAACTACTCCGGCATTAGATGTACAAGGGAATGTAAAGCCAGAATTCAGATTAAATGGTGCTAATGGTGATGTTATTAGAGAAACTACTCGCGTGAATCAAACCATTACTTCGACATACTATATGCAGTTTGGCGTTAAATTTAAGTTTAACTAAGTCCTTAAGGCGATATAATTTTATTACCATGCTACCCGCCTAACGGTTGGCTGTATGTAACTTCATCAGTCTGATGAAGAGTTTAAAAACAGTTCCTTGACCATCTGGTCAAGGAGCTGTTTTGTTTTAATTGGTTTCTGTATCGGAGGCAATAGGCATTATTGCGTGATAAAAAAAGTGATTGTATAAAGTACTTTTGAAAAAGAAATGATAAACCGATATAAACTAAGAATTTTATGATGTAAATTC
>RCUM01001002.1_pt1 | contig 12758 bp, 10 predicted proteins | sample 2166141 | NCBI WGS metagenome assembly RCUM01 (sample SAMN09932756, study PRJNA488358) | compost metagenome | isolation source: compost soil in crotonic acid-enriched | place: Germany: Experimental Botanical Garden
CGGTTTCTTCCACCTGCGGCAGTTCCACCGGCAGGCCGCTGACGTCGGCGAACATCTGCATCCAGGGCGCCGATTTGGCGGGGCCGCCGGTGACGCGCAACGCTTTAGCCGCCGGGAAGCGTTGCCGCATGCGGTTAAGGTGGGTCATATGACAGAACACCACGCCTTCGTAGATCGCCTGCACCAGATGTTCGCGCTGGTGGAAGGCCTGTAGGCCGTGGAAGCTGGCGCTCAGCCCCAGACCGGCGTTGGAGCCGTACAGGAAGGGGGCGAACAGCAGGCTGCTGGCGGCCTTGGGCAGCGCGGCGACCCAGTCATTGAGTTGGGCGTAGTCGCTCAGCCCCCATTGGCGGCAGAACCACTCCAGGTTGGCGGCTGAGGTGGGGCTGGCTTCGTGCACGATGTATTTCCCCGTCTCGGCGTGGCGGCCATAGACAAAGGGATGGTCGAAACCTTCGGTGATGCTGTCGGTGATGCCGCTGGTGACCGACCAGGTGCCCATCACCGCATTAAGCCGCGTCTCATCCTGCAACCCGGCGCACAGCGCGGTAGAAACCACGTCAAACAGGCCGCCAACCACCGGCGTTCCCGGCAATAACCCGGTAGCCTCGGCTGCAGCGGCGTTAACCCGCCCGGCGATCTCGGCGGAGCCAACGATCGGCGGCATGGCGGGCATGATGTCGCCGATACCTAACAGTTGCGCCAACGCCGGGTCATAGCGCCCGCCGCTTATCTGATACAGGTTGGATTCGGAGATATTGGTTTCTTCGCAGGCCAGCTCGCCGGTCAGGCAGTAACGCAGGTAATCGTGCGCCATCAGCACGCTGCCAATCCGGCGGTAGCGTTCCGGCTGGTGCAGCCTGACCCAGCGCAGTAGCGAGACCGGGTGGCCGGTCCACAACGTTTGCCGCGTCTGTGGGTACAATGCCTGCGGCACGCCCTGTTTCTGCCACTCTTGCACCTGCGCCAATGCGCGCTGGTCGGAAGACAGCATGGCGTTGCCCAGCGGCTGCCCTTGCGGGTCCAGCAGAAACGCGCCTTTACCCTGCGCCGAGATGCCGATGGCCTGAATACCAGCGGCTGCAATGTCGTAGCGGGCCAGCAATTCGCGGATCACCTCGGCGGCGGTATGCCACAGCGCGGGCATATCACGCTCCGCCCAGCCGGGTTGCGGCGCGATAATGTCCAGCGTACGGCGGGCTATACCCAGTTCAGTGCCATGCCGGTCATACAGACCGGCTTTGATAAAGGTGCCGCCGCAGTCCAGCCCCAGCCAATAGTCCATTATTCGGCCCCCGCTTTTTGGTCGCATCGATTCGGCAGCATCAACGCCAGCACCGAGGCGATGGCCAGCGACACTGCGAGGCTGTAAACGCCGACGTCTTTGCTGAACAAGGTGATCAACACGCCGACCATATAGGGGCCGCAGAAACCGCCGAGGTTGCCCAGAGCATTGATCACGCCGCGCGCGCCGCCGGCCACTTCGGCGTTAAACAGCTTGGGCGGAATGGTCCAGAACACCCCGGCGGCGGCTTGGATAAAGACGCCGCAGCCCACCAGCGCCGCGTACGACCACCAGATGTGATCCTTCAGCAGCACCGACAGCGCCATGCAGATGGCAAAGCAGGCCAGCGGCAGTGCGACGAAAACTTTGCGCTTGCCGGTGCGATCGGAGAGGGTGGAAATGATCAGCATGCCGAAGATGGCGCCGATATAGGGCAGGATAGCCAGCATCCCGACCTGCTCCATATTGCCGTTGGTGAGCCCCTTGAGAATGGTCGGCAGCCACAGGGTGTAGCCGTAAATCCCGGTCTGGTAGAAGAAGTTCACCAGAATCAACTGCCACATGATTTTGTCGCCCAGCACCCTACGCAGCGAGGCGTTGCGCACCGTTTTGCCTTTGATCAGCAACTGTTCGTCGTGCAGCGTTTTGATCAGATAGTCTTTTTCCGCCTGCGAAATCCATTTGGCCTCTTGTGGACGGTTGCTGATGGTGAAATACCACAGCGCCATCACGACCAGCGACAGCGCGCCCTCGACCAGGAACAGCATGCGCCAGTCCCAGGCGGTGATGATCCAGCCGGACAGCGGTGCGGTGAGGATGCCGGCGATCGGCACGAACATGATGACGATGGCGTTGGCGCGGCCGCGTTCCTTGTCCGGGAACCAGTTGCTGATCATGGTCAGCACCACCGGCAGCATGCCGCCTTCGGAAACGCCGAGGGCGAAGCGCAGGAACAGCAATTGATACTGGTTAGTGACCAGCCCGGTCAGCACGGAAATCACCGCCCAGGCCAACAACGACCAACCGATGAATTTCTTGCCGTTGCCGTACACCGCCAGCTTGCCGCCGGGTACCTGCAAGAACAGATAACCGATAAAGAAAATACCGCCGGCCAACCCGGCCATCGAGGCGGTGATGCCCAGTTCATCGTCCATGCCGCCGGGCATGGCGAAGGCGATGTTCACCCGGTCCATATAGGAAATAATGCAGGTAATAAGAATAGGCGGCACTATTCTCAACCAGCGTAATTTAGGGATCGCCTGGCTTTGGGTGACAGAAACAGAGGCTGTATTCATATATACACCTGTAGAGTCATTTAGTGGTGTTAAGGCGTAGGGGCGCCTACACAGGCCCGCAGGCCCGTGTCGTTCATGGTTATAAACTCGGTGTTGCTTATTGGGCGTTAAATAACGCCAGCGGTATTTTCACCACCACTTTGCGAATAGCGCAGGGCCGTTGATGAATACAGGCCGGGCGATGAACGTCCTGCGGAAAAAACACCGCGAAATTGCCGGGGCGCATTGTGAGCCAGGATTCGTCCGCGACGTCCCGATAAAAAATGATGTCGCGCTGCGCCAGCAATTCCTGATGGATCGGGTTATCGCCGCGATCTGCCGCTACGCCGATCAATTCGGTGCCGCTGACCAGAAACTGTACGTCTACGTTCTTGCGGTGTACTTCGGGCCGCAGTTCGTCCGGCGGTTGAGTGTGCAGATCCAGCACCTGCACCACGTAACCCGTGGCGGGATCTTCATAACGCCCGGCGGGCAGGGCGCTGAAATCGGTATTCTGCAAATAGGCGACGGCGTTGGCGACCGGCGCAGGGTACTGTTCGGATGCCGTATTGGCGATATGACCGAATATCATGGCGGTTCTCCTGTTACAGCGCCTGAATGCGCGCCCAGACGCGTTCATCGACCGGAATGCCGTCGCGCATGTTTTCCGCCTGGATGCGCGGGAATTTATGGCCCGGCAGGCGAATGGCGACTTCCGGGTTATCGCGTTCGGCGCTGGTGATGTAATCCATGATCCGTTGCAGCTTTTCGTCGCGGGTATTGCCGTCGATCAGGCGCTCGATCTCAATGGCGATAAACACCTGGGATACCCCGTACTCGTCGCGGTTGTCTTCGGTTACTTCCGCCACCGAGGATCCGCCGGACAACAGGGTGGCGATCATATCCAGCACAATCGACAGCGCCGATCCTTTCCAGTAACCCATAGGTAAAATGCGGCGGTTCTCTTCAATGGTGGCCGGATCGCGCGTCAACTGGCCGTCGTTGTCGAAGCCGCCGTCTACCGGCAGCGTTTTGCCGGCCAGCCGGTTCAGCTCCAGCGCGCCGTAGGAGAACATCGACATCGACATATCCACCATGGTGATGGGGTTGCCCGGCACCGCGACGATCAGCGGGTTGGTGCCGATGCGGCACTCTTTGGATCCCCACGGCGGCATCACGGCTGCCGAATTGGTCCAGCAGATGCCGATATAGCCTTTCTCCGCCGCCTGCCAGCCGTAACCGCCGCCGCGCATCCAGTGATTGGCGTTGCGCAGCGCCACCAGGCCGATACCGTGGCTATCGGCCAGTTGCATGGCGCGATCCATCATCCTGCGGGCGGTGAGGTTGCCGATGCCCTGATGGGCGTCCCATTGTTCGATTGCGCCCAGCGACAGCAGCTTGCTGGGTTCGGCGTCCGGCACGATATCGCCTGCGTCGAGCTGCTGAATAAAGCGCGGAAACCGGTTAACGCCGTGGGAGTAAACGCCGCTGGCCGAGGTGTCGGCGAACATGCCGGCGCAGTCGTCAGCGGTGGTTTCCGCCACGCCCCGCGACAGCAGTACGCGTTTGAATTGCTGTTTCAGATCGGTGTAACTCACTCTCATGCGGACTCTCCGTTACGGCGTTTTTGTGTGTTTTGTGCTCGTTAAATTTCAATATACGAAATCACATTTCAAATAAATGCTATACCTGCGGCTGAGTGAAGTCAAAGTAAGCAAAGAGAAAGTTATTTATATAAAACAGTGGGTTAAATTAATCTGGTGGTTTTGTGATCGGCGGCACGTTTTTGGGCCGTTGACGTGCTTCAGACGTGACAAAGCAGAGCGGAACAGGCCCGCTCTGCGTTCACTTCTCCTGTCAGTTATCCCTTTGTATTCAACACTCTGCGGTATAACGAGGTGGTGGCGGTAATGTACAGCTCGTTGCCGTCCGGCCCACCGAAGGTGCAATTGGAGACCCGTTCCGGCACGTCGATTTTTCCCTGCTGTTTCCCCCGGCTGTCGAAGATCAGCACGCCATCGGCGCAACTGCAAAACAGGTTGCCGGCCCTGTCTACGCAGAAGCCATCCGGGAAGCCGGGGGCTACGGCGGCGAAACGCCGGCCGCAGCTCAACTCACGCCCATCGACCTGATACACCCGCAATTCGCTGCGGCCGAGGGTCGGGAAATCGACGATCGACATATCTGCCACGTACAGCAACGACTCATCCGGTGAAAAGGCCAGGCCGTTCGGGCGCTGCAGATCGCAGGCGGCAATGTTCAACGAACCGTCGCGCGGGTCAAAGCAGTAGAGATAGCAGCCGATCACCTGGCTTTCCGACTTGTAACCTTCTTCGTCGCCGGTAATGCCGTAGGGCGGATCGGTGAACCAAATCGTGCCGTCAGAGCGCACCGCCACGTCGTTGGGTGAATTGAAACGCTTGCCGTCAACGCGTTCGATCAGCATGTGCACTTCACCGCTGCTTTCAGTGCGGGAGATGCCGCGGCGTCCGTGCTCGCAGCTGACCACCCGCCCTTCGGCATCGCGGGCATTGCCGTTGGCGTAGTGCGAAGGGGATCGCCACAGGCTCAGCTCCCCCTGCCGTGACCAGCGGAACATGCGGTTGCCTTTCACATCGCTGAACACCACCGCATCCTGCTGCGGCAGCCACACCGGTCCTTCAGCCCAGATGGCCGGTGAACACAGGCGCTCAAGCGGATGGTCCGCCATCAGTCCGTTCATACCGACCTCCGCTTACTTCACGCCCCAAATGGTTTTGTAGTGGCCCTGATAATCATTTTGCGGGTCATACAGGTTGTTGCTGCCACCGTCGGCGGCGATGTTGTCGCGCGTCACCAGGTGCGCCGGAGTGACATAGCCGGAAGGTGGCTGCTTGGCGAAGGCGCGGTTGAACTCATCCAGCAGTTGCCAGCCGTGCAGTTTCAGCGGTTCGGGCACCGTGGCAGACTGGCTGTCGCCGGAACGGATGCGCTGATAGGCGGAAATGGAGCCGTCGCCGGCGGAGATGTTATAAGGCGCATTCTTGCCGCCTTTGCCTGCGGTTTTCAGCGCCGGCGCCATGAAATCAAAGTACAAATCGTTGATCGCCAGCGCGTACTGGAATTTATCGCCGTATTTCTGCAGCAGGCTGAAGGTCATGGACGGCATGCGGTTGGAGGTGTCCGACAGCGGGGTGTCGATAAACTCCACCACTTTACAGCCACTGCATTTGCCGATTTCTTCTTTCATCACGTTGGCCTTGTCCAGCGCGATTTGATACAGAGAATCGGTAAAGATCAGCACGCTGGCCTTGCCGCCGGATTGCACCACCGCGTATTGGGCGGCGATGCGCGCCACTTCGTTGGAATCTGAGGTGACGTTATAGAACACATTGTATTTGGCGATCGGTCCCGGCTCCGGCACCGCGTGCCAGGCGGTCAGCACTATGCCTTGCTGGATGGCCTTCTTCAGCGGGATCTTGGCTACGTTCGGGTTCCAGCCGCCGATCACGATGCCGTCCGGCTTCTGGGCGATCGCCTGATTGAGCGAAGCCAACTGGTCTTTCACCGAGCCGCCGCCGTCCAAGGTTTCCAGCTTCCAGCCGGCGGCTTTCGCCGCTTCGCTCAGCCCTTCTTGCACGCCTTGCACGCCGCCGTTTTTCATGTCCGAAGCGATAAAGATGATTTTCTTGTTGGCCTGCAATTTTGGCCCGCTGGTGGGGCCGTCCCACTGGGTGACGCTGGCGGTGGCCTTGGCGACCGCCGCCGTGGCCTGATCGAGATAGGCGTCGGCCCAGGCGGGTGAGGCGACGCCGGCCAGCAGCAGGGTAGTCGGTAAGATCCAAAGACGTTTCATTGGGTGAGCTCCTGGTTAAGGATTGATCGCTTTTTGGTTATTTTTATCCGCCGTAACGGTCGGGCTGCGTTGTACCGCTTTTTGATTGAGTAACCGGCGGCGCTGGGCATAGCCCGCCAGGGTGATCGACAGCAGCAGCGTCGCGCCGTTGAACAGCGGCTCGACCCAGAACTCGCCGCCGAACTGTTGAATACCGGCGATGCCGATAGCCAGAATGGCGATGCCGACTACGGTGCCCCAGACGTTAACCCGGCCGGGGCGAATGGTGGTGCTGCCCAGGAAGGCGCCGACCAGTGCCGGCAGCAGGTAGTCCATGCCGACGCTGGCCTGGCCGACGCCCTGTTCGGCGGCGATCAGTACGCCGCTGAAGCCGGTCAACACGCTGGAGGCAATAAAGGCGCCGACAGTAAAGCGGTTGACCGAGATGCCGTTTAACCGCGCTGCCGCCGGGTTGCCACCCACCGCGTACATGCAGCGGCCCAGCGGCGTGTGTTCGGTGATCAACCACAGCACCACGGCGACGATCAACACGTAGAACGCGACGATCGGGATCCCGCCGATCTCGGTGTGGTGCAGGGCGATAAAGGCGTCCGGCAGATCGCCGACGATCTGGCGCCCGCCGGAGTGCCACAGCGCTATCGCATACAGCACTGTGCCGGAACCCAGGGTGGCAACGAAGCTGTCGATGTCCGCCAGCGCCACCAGAATGCCGTTCAGCAGGCCGTACAGCGCGGAGATGACCAACACCGTCAGCACCGCCATCTGCCACGAGAAGCCGTATTCCACCTGCAGGGTGATGGCGAGGATATGCCACAGCACGATGCCGAAGCCGACGTTAAGGTCAATTTTGCCGACGATCATCGGAATGGTCGCCGCCAGCGCCAGCAGGGCGATCTTGGATTTGCTGGAAAGGATCGCCTGCACCGTCAACATCGAGGCGAATGACGGTGCGATCAGCGAAAACAGGACAACCAGCGCAACGCACAGCAGCAGCAGGCCGTAGCGGGTGAGAACCTGCATCAGCCAGGGGCCGGCGCCGTCTTGCGACAGGCTGACCCTTTGCTCAAGCGCCGTTGATTTAACAGATGTTTTAGACATTACCCACCTCAGATTCTAACGTTGTTGCGAGGGTTTCCCCGGCGCTGGCGGAGGCCAGTTCCAATAAATTGGCGAATGACACCTGCTGATTTTTCAGCTCGCCGACCACTTTTCCCCGGTTAAACACCAGAGCGCGGTTGCAGATATGGGCGATCTCCTCAAAATCGTTGGAGACAACCAATACCGCCACGCCTTCTGCCAGGGATTTATTTAAGAGATGATAGATTTCCGCCCGTGCGCCGACGTCCACGCCGGCGGTGGGATCTTCCAGGATCAGCAGCGGTGCGCCCAGGTGCATCCAACGCGCCATCACCACCTTCTGCTGGTTGCCGCCGGACAGGGCGCTGATATCGATATTGACGTCCTTGGGCCGCACGTCGAACAACTGAACTTTCCACCAACTGGCCCCGATCTCGGCCCGGCGGCTATAGCGTGACAGCAGTTTGTGGCCGCTGGCCACAGGGTTGATAAACAGGTTTTCACGCACGCTCATCGACATCACCAGGCTTTCGCCGGTACGATCGCCTGCCACCAATGAGACGCCGCAGGCCATCGCCTGTTGCGGATTGCCGGCCGTATAGGGTTGGTCACGAAAATGGATCTCGCCGCCGTCGGCCTGGCGCAGACCGAACAGCAGCCGGCCGATCTCCTCTTGCCCGGCACCGCGCAGACCGGCCAGCGCCAGCATTTCGCCAGGTTGCAGGCTGAAACTGACCGGGCCGATATCGCCCACCACCAGGTTATTGAGCTGCAATACCGGCGGCCGGTGTTCCGGCAGCGGCTCGCGCTGATCGTCGGCCATGGCTTCGCCAACGATCATCTGCACCAGATCGCGCAGCGTGTAGTCGGCGGTATTGCCGCCGGCCACGTAGCGCCCGTCGCGCATTACGCACACCCGGTCGGCAATCTCGATCACTTCGTCCAGCCGGTGAGTGACGTAAATCATGCCGACTTTTTTGGCGCGCAGCCGGTTGATGACCGCGAACAGATGGCGCACGTCGTTGGCGGGCAGCGAGGCGGTGGGTTCATCCAGCACCAGCAATTCGGCATTGACCGCCACCGCCCGGGCGATCGCCAGCAATGATTTTTCGGTGCGCGACAGTTCGAATACCCTGGCATCGGGATCCAGCGCGATGCCGACGTCCTGCAACGCCTGAACGGCGCGGTGGCGGATGGCGCGCCAGTCGATCAAGCCAAAACGGCGCGGGAAGCCCATCACCAGCGCCATGTTTTCCGCTACCGTCATCCATTCGATCAGCCCGAGATCCTGATGAATAAAGGCAATAGGTTGGCGGCTGTCACTTTTTATCGCCGCAGCGGAGGCTATGCTGGCTCCCTGAAATTGAATGTCGCCGCCGTCGCGCGGGTAAACCCCCGCCAACACCTTGATCAACGTCGATTTTCCTGCGCCGTTCTCGCCCAGCAGGGCCAGTACCTCGCCCGGCATCACTTGCAGGCTGACGTCATTGACCGCCACGTTGCCGCCAAAACGTTTGACGATATGGCTGAGGGTGAGAATGGGTTGTTCCGCATTGTCTGGTGTCATGTGATGCGCCCCTGGTGTCCGGCATGCGCGATCGGCGCAATGCAAAATGGGTGAACTTCTGGTTGTTATATCGCCTTTAAATTTCATTATGCGAAATTCAATTTCAAAAATAATATGCCGATCGCTGATCTAAAGCAAAGCCAGAGGCATTTTAATTGTTGTTTTAAAACAATGTGTTATTTGTCTCTTTGCGGAATTGTGACGGACAACTCACTTCAGGGGTTACCCGATTGTTGCGCATTTTTAACCTGCTGCTGACAATGAAACGGCGTTCCGTCTTCACCTGATGCGGGCCTTGGGGTAACATTCCCGGCAAAGGGCCCGTTTGCCACGCCGTGGCGTTGGCCGGCGGCTCGACATTGGAGAAATTGCGCTATGAGCCTGAAAGCTGTCGACGATAAAGATGACAAGAAAGACAAACCCTTGGGCAGCCAAAGCCTGTTCCGCGGTTTGCAACTGATCGAGATCCTGAGTAACTTCCCTAATGGCTGCCCGCTGGCGCACCTGTCCGAGTTGGCAGGCATGAATAAAAGCACCGTCCATCGCCTGCTGCAGGGATTGCATACCAGCGGCTATGTGACCCAGGCGCCGTCGCCTGGCAGCTATCGCCTGACCACCAAATTTATTTCCATCGGCCAGAAGGCGCTTTCTTCGCTGAATATCATCCACGTTGCCGCGCCGCATCTGGAACAGCTGAATCTGGAAGTGGGGGAGACGGTGAATTTCTCCAGCCGGGAAGATGACCACGTCATTCTGATCTACAAGCTGGAGCCGACCACCGGCATGATGCGCACCCGTGCCTATATCGGCCAGCATATGCCGCTGTATTGCTCGGCGATGGGCAAGATTTTCATGGCCTACGGCAACAGCGACTATCCCGAACACTATTGGCAAACCCATCAGCAAGAGATTCAGACGTTGACGCGCAATACCATTACCGAGTTGCCGAAGATGTATGAGGAATTGGCCGATATCCGCCAGCGCGGCATGGCGATGGATCGTGAAGAGAATGAGCTGGGCGTGTCCTGCGTGGCGGCGCCGGTATTTGATATCCAGCAGCGGGTTCCTTATGCGGTGTCGGTGTCGCTGCCGACCGCCAAACTGCAACAGATTGGCGTGAAGGCCCTGATCAAGCCGGTGTTGGCGACGGCACAGCGCATTTCCCAGGAATTGGGGTTTGTGATCCCGGCTTGAGTATTAGCATCACTGATACTTGATTAGAAATATCAATTTCACCTAATAATTACTTCCTCGTATGATGCGCGTGTTGACCGACACGCGCCCCCCGAACGGCGCTTTTTCTCTGTGAGGAACACCATGCTAGCTGTCTTTCTGCAGGGCTTCGCCTTGAGCGCCGCGATGATCTTGCCGCTTGGCCCGCAAAACGTCTTCGTGATGAATCAGGGCATCCGCCGTCAGTACCATCTGATGATTGCGTCGCTGTGCGCATTGAGCGATATCGTGTTGATCTGCGCCGGTATTTTCGGTGGTAGCGCCTTACTGAGCCGTTCGCCGCTGTTGCTGGCGGCCGTCACCTGGGGTGGAGTGGCATTCTTGCTGTGGTACGGCTGGGGCGCATTTCGCACGGCGTTCAGCCGACAGTTGGCCTTGGCGACGGCAGAGGAGTTGAAACAGAGCCGTTGGCGTCTGGTGGTCACCATGCTGGCCGTGACCTGGCTTAATCCACATGTCTATCTGGATACCTTCGTGGTGCTGGGCAGCCTGGGTGGCCAACTGACGCCGGATGTGCGCTCCTGGTTCGCGCTGGGTGCGGTGAGCGCCTCCATCGTCTGGTTCTTCGCGCTGGCCCTGTTGGCTTCCTGGCTGGCGCCGTGGCTGAAAACCCAACTGGCGCAGCGCATTATCAATACGCTGGTGGGGCTGGTGATGTGGGCCATCGCAGGGCAATTGGCCTGGCAGGGGGCAAATTTATAAGAATTTGTCACTAATCCGAATTTAAAAGCCCGCGCGATATGCTACGTTTTATGCCAAGGAACCGGCTGTCAGGCCGGTAATCAGTTACAGCCTGTCATCAAGGAGACACTGTGAAGCTTAAAGCATTGGCTATGGCCGCAATGGTTGGATTAGGGACGCTGCCTCTGGCGCTGCAGGCGGCGGAGTTGCCGGAAGGGCCACACGTAGTCACCTCGGGTACCTCGAGCGTAGACGCTACCCCAGATATCGCGACGCTGGCTATCGAAGTCAGCGTTTCTTCCAAAGACGCCGGGCAGGCGAAAAAGCAGGTCGACGAGCGCGTGGCGCAATATTTCGATTTCCTGCAGAAAAACAATATCGAGAAGAAAGACATCAGCGCCGCCAATCTGCGCACTCAGCCGGAATATGATTACCTGAAAACCGGCGAGTCGGTATTGAAAGGCTACCGTGCGGTACGTCAGGTCCAGGTGACGTTACGTCAACTGGATAAACTGAACGAGCTGCTGGACGGCGCGTTGAAATCCGGCCTGAACGAGATCCGCTCAGTTGAGCTGGGCGTGGCGAAGCCGGATGTGTACCGCGAGCAGGCGCGCCAGAAGGCGATCGAGAATGCCACCCAGCAGGCCGCTTCTTTGGCGAAAGGCTTTAACGCCAAGCTGGGGCCGGTCTTCAGTATTCGTTACCATGTGGCCAACTACCAACCGATGCCGGTAGCGCGCATGTATAAATCGGCGGGGGCAGCGGCGGAAACCGATGCGGCGCAAACCTACGAACAGCAAAGCATTCACTTTGACGATCAGGTGGATGTGGTGTTCGAGTTGCAGCGTAACGCCGCTCAGTAACGGCAGGCTTGTTGCAGTAAAAAAGGTTCGCCACGGCGAACCTTTTCCATTTAATCCTGACGCAAAACCTGGCGGCCATGCTCCAGCAGGGCATCGGTCACTTTGCGCATCATGCGGCTCTCCGGCGCGAAACGGTGCCAGAACAGCATGCGGCGCTGGAACAGGCCCGGCGTCAGATCGATAAGCTCACCCGAATCCAGCTCTTTCTCAATTTGCAGGTGCGGGATCATGCAGCAGGTGGTGCCCTGGCGCGCCAGTTGCACGAAGGCTTCCGACGAGTTCACGATGTGGCAGGGCACGCTGCCCGGCGAAAGGTCAAAGTTCTGTTGCAGGAAAGCCTGGTGCATATCGTCGAGATGATCGAACGCCACCGCAGGCGCTTTCAGCAGCGCAGAGCGTGTGACGCCGTTCGGGAAATAGCGCTCGGCGAAGCCTTTCGAGGCGACGAACAGATAATCCAGCGCGCCCAGTTGGTCCACCAGACAGCTTGGCAGCGGTTGCGGCTGGATACTCACCGCACCCACCACTTCACCACGGCGCAGCCTTTCCTGGGTGCGTGTTTCGTCTTCCACCTGCAGGTTCAGGCGGATAGGGGAATCGGTCAGTACCGGTTTCAGTGCCGGCAACAGCCAGGTCGCCAGACTGTCGGCGTTGACCGCCAGCGACAGCAGCAGCGGCGTATCGGCGCCGGTGTCGTTACCCAACCACTCCTCTTCCAGCAGTTCCACCTGGTGCAACAGCGCCAGCAATTTCTGGCCCTGCTCGGTCGGGCGCGGCGGCACGGTGCGCACCAGCAGCGGTTGGCCGAACAGGTTTTCCAACTGTTTAATGCGCTGGGATACCGCCGATTGGGTGATGCAAAGTTTCTGTGCGGCGCGCTCGAAGCCGCGCTCACGGATCACCGCGTCCAGCGCTTGCAGCGTTCGATAGTCTGGGCGTTTCA
>RCUM01001007.1_pt1 | contig 12707 bp, 11 predicted proteins | sample 2166141 | NCBI WGS metagenome assembly RCUM01 (sample SAMN09932756, study PRJNA488358) | compost metagenome | isolation source: compost soil in crotonic acid-enriched | place: Germany: Experimental Botanical Garden
CTGCTCATAGAAACCCCAAAAGTGGACGGGTGTCCAACTTTTGGGGCGCAGCTCATTCCTTAAGTTTCGCGCCGAACTTGTGGGAGCGGACTTGCCCGCGAAGGGCTGCAAGGCAGCCCAAATAGGCGACACAGGGGTTTGGCGGCGAACACTGCGAAGCGCAATCCCTACCTGAAGAAAAGCCCTCAGACGCCTTGCGCCTCGGCCTCTTCATGGGCCTGACGCAACCGCTCGCGGCTGTTGCTCAGGTGCATGCGCATGGCCATCTTCGCCCCTTCACTGTCGCGACGGGCAATGGCCTCGTAGATCGCCTCATGCTCATGCACCAGGCGGCTCATGTAGTGCGCCTGGTCATCATGGGCCAAGCGTGCCGAATTGAGCCGGGTACGCGGGATGATGCTGGTGCCCAGGTGATTGATGATGTCGGCGAAGTAGTGGTTACCGCTGGCCTGGGCGATGCGCAGGTGAAACTGGAAATCCGCCGACACGGCATCGATCGCGTGGGCCGCACCCTCATTGAGCTCGTCCAGTGCCGCGCGCATGCCGACCAGCTCCTCGTCGCTGCGGCGCTGCGCAGCCAGGCCCGCCGACTCGATTTCCAGGGCGATGCGCAACTCCAGCACCGCCAGTACCTCGCGCAGGGTCACCACGGTCGCCGGATCGATCCGGAACCCGCCGGTAGCCGGTGCGTCCAGCACGAAGGTGCCGATGCCGTGGCGCGTCTCGACCTGGCCAGCGGCCTGCAGCCGCGAGATCGCCTCACGCACCACGGTGCGGCTGACGCCCTCCTCGGCCATGATCTGCGATTCGGTCGGCAGCTTGTCGCCGCGCTTGAGCTGGCCGCTGCGAATGCGCTCGGTCAGCACCGTGACCAGTTCCTGGGCCAGACTGCGCGGCTTGCGCCGGGTCCTTGCCTGTACCTGCTGCTCTGTCATGCCCTGTATTTCACCTTGAAAGACAGCGCTCATGATAGCGCAAGCAGTTGTACGATCACATACACCTGACAGGGTATTTGTTGTACCGTTCGCCACGTGCTTGCCCATCCATGGAAGGAGACCTGCTGCATGAAGACCCTCGACCGCGGTGACCTGGATTGCAGTCTTGCCTGGGTGAGCCTGCGCACACCGGTCCGCAATACGCTGCGCATGGCCGTCGCCTGACGGCAAATTGCTGGCCCCTAGCGTTCTTAAGCGAAGGCAAACTCTGTTTTTCTTCAGATACTTAGGACAGCAACATGCGAGTATTTCTAGCAACGGTAGCCGGCTGCCTGCTGGCCACGGTCGCCTTCGGCGCGCAGGCCAGGACGCTGAGCCAGAATGATCGCCACAGCTGCAGCTGGGGCTCGGAGATCGCGGCCCAGGCGCAGCAGGCCAAGCTCTCCGGCGTGACGCTGTATGCCACGCGCAAGAAGCTGCAAGTGCAACGTTTTCCCAAGCCGTGGATGCGCATGACGGCGTTCGGCATTACTGAGCAGACCTACAACAGCCGGTCCAGGCTCAAGCCTGCCGCGATCAAGCAGACATACTATGAGCAGTGCGTGCAACATGCGGTAGCGAAGCGATAAATTAATAAAAATCAATAATTTATGATTCATTTGTGAAGGAACACATTGAATGAGCGATGATCGTCAGAGACAAATTGACCACGGCCTAATGCCGACCCGCAACCTGGCCGAATGCCTGGCCGTGAATCAATCGACCCTCGCCGCCGCCCTCAGCGGCCAGCTGCCAGTCGCACTGGTCGAACAGCTGACCCACTGTGCCGAGCACTCCCAGGCCCTGGGCCTGTCGAAGAAAGTCGCGGCCCTCGGCCTGGCGCTTGCCCAGTGGTTGGAGCAGGCGCCGGCCGACAGCCGTCGATCGCTGTTCGAGCAGCTCCGCACCCATCCCTCCGATACCGTGCGCAGCTGGGCCGCATTCGCCCAGGCGCAGCTCTCGACCACACTCGATCTGGAAGCGGCCTTGCTGGCCCAATTGCGGTTTGCCCGGGACGAACATTTCGGCGTGCGCGAATGGGCCTGGATAGCGCTGCGTCCGCGCTTGAGCCAGGCATTGCCGCAAGCCCTCACGCTGCTGACCCGTCACGCCGAAAACGACGACCCGCTGGTGCGCCGTTTCTGCATCGAGGTCCTGCGCCCGCGCGGGGTCTGGTGCGAGCACATCGCCGCGCTCAAGCAATCACCCGAGGCGGCCGAAGCCTTGCTCATCCCTCATTTGGCGGAAGCCGAAAAATACCCTCAGGACTCGGTCGCCAACTGGCTGAACGACGCCAGCAAGACCCGCCCGGACTGGGTGCAGCAGCTGTTCGAGCGCCACCCACCCGCCTGCAAGGCGTCCCGGCGTATCCAACAGCGGGCCACCCGTAGCCTGACCCGCTGAATCGATAGCGACCTGACGTTAGCGTGAAGTCTCGACGCGCAACACTTCGGTGTAGATCGCGTCGACCGTCTGATCCACCTTGAGGTTCTTCATCCGCGCCTGCAGGTCAGGGTTCTCCACCTTGACCACCTGCAGCTTGCCTTCTGGCGGCAGCAGGCTCACTTCGTGTCGCTCCAGGTCGATCTTCTTGATCTGCGAGCGGACCTGGACCTGACGGAACGCCTCGCCACCGGGGTTGGGGTTGTCTGCGGTGGCGCGGATGGTGCCGGACTCCGAGCTCACCTTCGGCACGCTGCCGACGTCGGTGTTGAGTACATAGGCCACCGCGCGGGTGACATAGATATCGACCGTGTCGCCCACCTTGAGGTTGGGCAAGGCCTTGGCCTTCTCCGTGAGCTGGAAGGTTACCGGCTTGTCGTTGGGGCCCTGCACCGTGACCTGGCGGGTGGCCAGGTCGATCGCCAGCACCTTGGTGTTGATGTGGCTTTCCAGGGCTTCGGCGCCAATCGGCACCTCAGCGGCGTGGGCCGTAAGGCTGCCAGCGAAGACCAGCGAGGCAAGGGCTACAGCGCGAGCGAGAGTACTAATCGGATTCATAGGCCGGCTTCCATGTGATCAAGACCAGATTGGTGCGTGAAATGTTCACGCGCCAACAAGGATAGCCATTGGCAGCCTCCCTGCAGCCTCCATCTCTGCCTGCGAGCTGATTTGGCTCAATTTTCCATGACGCAGACCTTGCAACAGTAAATGAGATCTCTTTACACTTGCTTTACATTTACAAATCATTACTATTCGCAGCCTCAAAACAACAATGAGTCGTCAGTAATGGCAAAAATGTCTGTTGCCCCAGCATCTCTATCTGTGCTTGGTCTTCTGGTGGTCCCTGCTGTTCACGCTGAAACCCAAGGCACCCTCGCCCTGCCGGCAACATCCGTCACCAGTGCCTACGAGCAGCAAAGCTACAAGGCCAGCGAAAGCCGCAGCGCACTGAAGATCGACGCCCCCCTTCGTGACATTCCTCAGACCGTCAACGTCGTGCCCGAGAGTGTGATCAAGGATCAGGGCGCGCAATCCATGGAAGACGTCCTGAAGAACGTGCCCGGGGTCGGCCTGTCCAACGGCGACGGCCAGCGCGACCAGGTCACCATCCGTGGCTTCAGTGCCATCGGCGACATGTACATCGACGGCGTGCGCGACGACGCCCTGTACTTCCGCGACCTGTCCAACGTCGAGCGGGTCGAAGTGATCAAGGGCCCCGCTGCCGTGCTCTATGGCCGTGGTTCGTCCGGCGGCCTGATCAACAGCATCAGCAAGAAACCCGGTTTCGCCCCCAAACGCGAAGTGGGCGTGAGCTTCGACAGCGAAGGCAAACGCCGCACCCAGTTCGACACCGGCTGGGCTGACCAGCAGAGCAACCAGGCCTATCGCGTCACCGGCGCCTTCGAGGACAGCGACACCTTCCGCGACGATGGCTACATCGACCGCAAGGCCATCGCCCCGTCGGCCTACTTCCGGCTCTCCGATGACCTGGAGCTGAACCTGGGCGCCAGCTACCTGTACGACAAGCGCCTGATCGACTTCGGCATCCCGGCGCTGGGCAAGCGCCCGGTGGATGTCGACCGCGACACCCGCTTCGGCTCCGGCGATGCCGATCAGGACTACGCGCGCAGTGAAGTGTTCTCACTGACCGCAAGCCTGGACTACCGCATCAACGACGACTTCACCCTGACCAACACCAGCCGTTACTACCGCTACGACCTGGACCGCAACAACACCCTCGCCGACAGCAGCCCGACGCGTTTCGTCACCGCGCCCAACGGCGAGTTGCTGATCAAGCTCAACCGCGGCAACGTGGCCCGCGACGAGTACGGGATGTTCAACCAGACCGAACTCAAGCAGCAGGCGCAGTTGGCTGGCATGCAGCACAACCTGCTGTACGGCGTTGAAGTGGGCTTCCAGGACAAGTACCAGCGGGTGCTGAGCCAGAACAACGTGGCCCAGGTGCCGGTATTCCGCGACGGCCTGGTGCCGGTGCCGGACCACGCCGCCAACCTGTCCTCCAAGGGCACCAACTACCAGCAGACCAGCGGCCTCTACGTGCAGGACCTGATCGAGCTCAACGAGCACTGGAAGGCGCTGGTCGGCGTGCGATATGACATTTTCGGCCAGGAATACAACGACGACCGCGTGCAGAACGTCGACCTCGACCGCACCGACAAGACCTGGAGCCCGCGCGCCGGCCTGGTCTACCAGCCGGATGCGATCCAGTCCTACTACGTGTCGGTCAGCCGCAGCTATCAGCCGTCGGGCGAGGTGTTCGCCGTCAGCCCGAGCAACCAGCACCTGGAGCCTGAAGAGACCACCAACTACGAGGTGGGCGCCAAGTGGGACCTGCTCGACAGTCGCCTCTCGGTGACTGCAGCGGTGTTCCGCCTGGAACGCACCAACATGAAGACCGCAGACCCGGCCAACCCGAACCTGACCGTGCTGGCCGGCGAGCAACGCACCGATGGCTTCGAGGCCACCGTCAGCGGGCAGCTCACGGACAAGTGGCAGGTGTACGCCGGCTATGCCTACCTGGACGCTGAAATCACCAAGTCCAACAGCAAGACCAACGGCGTTGCCAACGAGGGCCAGACGCCGACGCTGACCCCGCGCAACAGCGCCAACATCTGGCTGGTGCGTACCCTCACCCCCGAGTGGCGCGTGGCAGCGGGTGCCAACTATGTCGACCAACGCTACACCGCGCTCGACAACGTGGTGGTCATGCCGGGCTACACCACGTTCGATGCCGCCCTGCTCTACAGCGTGCCGCAGTGGGACATGGCGTTGCGTCTGAAGAACGTGTTCGACCGCGACTACTATGCCTCGGCGCACGGTTCGGTAGACCTCATCACCCCAGGTGCGCCTCGCACCCTCGAAGCCAGCCTGAACTATCGTTTCTGATCGGTAGGTAAGCATCGGGCTGACGAGCCATCGCGGCGTGCGCTTTTGCAAACGCGATGGTTCACCGCTTCGCTTGAATGAAATATCCTGCAAGACATGCCGCACGCTGCTCCTTCCGAGCAGCTGCGCGCAATCATTCAAGGAGAGGATTGGCATGAGCGCATCACGGGGGCACCCCGGTGCACACTGGGCATTGACTACGTTGCTGGCCATGAGCCTGGCCGTTACCGCAGGATGCTCGAACAAGCCAGGCAAGGCGCGCTATGCGGCCACGACCGTGGGTTCCAACTGTTATGCCAAGGCATTGCCCAGCACCGGCGAAGGCGGCCTGGCCTGGGGCAATACCCTGAGCATCGCCCGCCAGAAGTCGCTGAACAACTGCGTGCGCTATGCCAGCCGATCCGGCGGCACACCCAAGACCTGCCAAGTGGTGATGGCCAAGTGCAAACGCTAGGCGCCGGCACATAACCCATTGCTCCTGTGGGAGCGGGCTTGCCCGCGAACACCGGCGCAGCCGGTGCCAGGCACCACGCTGGATTCTTCGCGGGCAAGCCCCGCAGAGATTTTGCGCAGACTCTTGGCTTTCAAGGTCGACCTGACTACCTCAGTCAGCTCCGGGTGATCACCACCTCAAGGTACTCACTCGGCACGACCAGCGACCGCGCGCCACCAATGTTGTTTTCGTTCAGCAGTTGCGTCAGGTCATGCTCCAGCGCCTGGGCAGCTTCCGCCTCCAGCGAGGCGAACGCCTTGTGTACTGGCCCGTACCAGGTACGGAACACCTCGATGAAATGCGCCGGTGTGCGATAGCGGAAATTGAACAGTTGATGGCTGACCTTCATCTGCCCCAGTGCGCTGTCGAACAACACGCGCAACTGTTCTTCGTCGCCCCAGCGCGAAGGCGGCAGCGCCCCGGCGGGCGGCGGAACATGGCGGCCAAGGGTCTTGAACATCTGTCCGACGAAGCCCTGCGGTGTCCAGTTCGCCAGACCGATCCGGCCAGCCGAACGACAGACACGGGCCAGCTCCTGGGCGGCCTGCGCCTGGTCGGGGGTGAACATCACGCCGAAGGTCGAGATCACGGCATCGAACCTGCCGTCAGCGAATGGCAGGGCTTCGGCATCGGCGACCTGGAACGTGACGTTGAGGTGTTCGGCGCGCGCCCGCTCTTCACCCCGCTTGAGCAGCTCCGGGACGTAGTCGGTGGACGTGACCAGACAACCGCGCCGCGCGGCAGCCAGCGTGGCATTGCCGTTGCCGGCGGCAACGTCCAGCACCTGCTCATCCCAGCCCAGGTCGCAGGCTTCGGCCAGGCGTTCGCCCACCAGTTGCAGGGTAGTGCCGATGACCGCGTAGTCGCCGCTGGCCCATGCCGCTTGCTGGCGGGCTTTCAATGCGTTGGTATCCAAAGGGGTGCTCATGGTCTGCGCCTTCATTCGGCACGCGACCGTGGTCCTTCTGGCGGTCAACGCGCCACTGGGTGGATTGGACGTTCTGCCCGTGGGGCCAGCGCTCAGCTAAACGCCTGCGAAGGCGTTGGGGCAAGCACCAGCGGGCGAGGTGCAAGACTGATTGGAAATAGTGCCAAGCGCTTGCCGCTATATGGCGGCAAGCGCTGGCAGGGGCCACATCCGATCAAGCGCGGGTTGCCTGATCGCCCCCTTCCAGGCCCATCTGCCAGAAGTCGCCCTCCAGCCACGAGGCCTGGCCGAAAATGCCTGCCAGCTCAACGAAGCGCTGCTCGGTCATGCTGCGCGCCGCCAGCTCATCCAGGTGCTTGCGCGCTGCGGCCGCCACCCCCTGATAGGCCTCGCCGGCGTATTCACCAATCCACTCCCGGTACGGGTGAGCGGACAGGTCGCCGATGCGCTCGGACAGCGTCCGACCGATCTCGGCATAGCCGATCACGCAGGGCGCCAATGCCACATGCAGCTCCAACAAGTCGCCAGCGGCGCCGCAGTCGAGCACATAGCGGGTGTAAGCGACGGTGGCCTGATGCTCCGGTGCGGCTTCGATGTCGGCCTGGCTCAGGCCCCAGCGCGCACAGAGGCGCAGGTGCAGTTCGGTCTCGTCGAGAATCGCCGCCAGGCCCGCCTGGGCGGCGCGGATATCGGCGGGCAGGCGGCTCTTGTAGGCGGCCAGGGCCCAGGCGCGGGCGAACTGGATCAGGAACAGGTAGTCCTGCACCAGGTAGGTCCGGAACGCCGCTTCGCTGAGCGTCCCCTCGCCCATCTGCCGCACGAAGTCATGATCGACGTAGCGCGTCCACTGCGGGGCAGCGGCCAGTTTCAGGCGGTCGAAGATATCCATGCTCACGCTACCTCGTCATAGATGGCATCGAAGAAAGCAAGCTCCAGGGCCACGGTGCGCTGGTAGAAGTCACTGCTCAGGGCGGCCTCGTGTGGCCCCACCCGGTCCAGCTCGTCCTGCAGAAACGCGACGAACGCCTGGAAGGCCGGGTTGTCGTGCAAGGTGATCCACTCGGCATGGACGAAGTGCTGGGGCAGCGGTTTGGGCGCTTTCAGGGCCCAGTCCAGGTACAAGCCTTCGGCGACATTGAGCACCGCCAGCGCGGCCGCATAGGACCGGGTGGCCGCCGCTTCGCGCATGATCGCCTTGAAGCCTGCGGTTGGTACGGTGTCGGCCGGTTCGCTGCGTTGCGCGGGGCTTACCCCCAGGGCCTCGAAGGCGCGCAGGAAGTAGGTGTTCTCGTCACTGGAGATCATCCCGGCAAAGCGGCCGAAGCGCAGGCGCGCCTCGAAGGTGTCGGCGGTGGCGATGGCCGCGCCCAGCAGGGTCAGGAAGCTGTCGAGGAAGCGGTGGTCCTGCACCAGGTAGTCGACCATGATCGGGTCCGGCAGGCTGCCGTCGCACAATTGGGTGACGAAGCGGTGGCCAACGGCCGCCGACCAGGTCGGCTCGCTGCGGCGGCGCAGGGACTGGCTGAAACGTTCGGTCATGTTGCTGTCCTTGATGAGGGTGACAGCGAGACCTTGAAAGTTGGCATGGACTGGCCTCGCAGTGAGGCCGGCAAAAAGGCAGGTTACAAGCCCCATCCCTTCGCCGGCATGATCCGGATCAGGTTCGAAGGGTCACCGCGCTGCAGCTTGCAGCGGTTTCTCAGCCCATTGCCGGGCTCCCCTTGGTGGCGCTCAGGTATACAGCAGCGGCGGCGCCGTTGTCACTCTTCAGCACGCTTGGCCCCCGAAAATTCCCAACGTTTGGGCCCTGGTTGCCCCACTTCCGGGCCCCATTCCCCACCCCGTACTGCGCCGGTATTTAGCGCGCCTCACGCTTTAGATGGATTTGTTTAACAAAGCATTACCGAAACATCTGTTGGCATAGCCGTTGCTCAAGCCCCTAAACCAGGGCAAAACGCCATCGGTGGCCCCAGGCCATAAGCTGCGAGCGAGGCATCGTGCAATGAAAACACCCGCCGTGATCCGCCCGACATGCCATGCATTCAGGCTGTCATCCGTAACCGCGCTGATGCTCAGCTTCGGGCTGATCTCGGCAATCGCCTCTCCACTCGATGACGTCAGCCAGCCACCGCCGACCGACCCGTCCTACTACAGCAATCAGCCGGCCGACCCCAACCCTGCGCTGCTCAACCTGTTCAACATGCCCGATGCCAACGAGGGTTCGCTGGAGCTTAAAGACGGTGCCTACGGTGATCGCTCGACCGTACGCATCGACAACGTGCTGCCACCCTTGTTGCAGACCTCCGCCCGCTACCCTACCAATGGCAAGCCCAGCCCACTGTTCGGCGCCCAACCGTTCACTCAGCAACTGCTGCTGTTCGAAGAATTCGGCTCGGAAAAACTCGACCCCAGCCTGCCACCGCCACCGTTGACGTTCCCGGTTCCAACCCTCGGCCAGCCGCCCGCACAAGACCCGAACATCGTGGCCCGCAGCGGCCCCAGCGGCACCGCCCTGGAAGCCTTCCTCAAGCAGCCTGGGCTGTATCCATTCCCAAACCAGTATTCCAACGTGCTCGACCGCAACCCCTGGAAGGCGCAGATCGAAATGTTCCTCAACCGCAGCCCGGTGGGCTCTCCGGCTGAAGGCCGTCCGCCAGGAAAGGGCTGGTCGCATCAACGCTGGAACGAGTTCTACCCGCAGACCGCCTTCAAGACCGCCCAGGCCGGTGCGCGCATCAACCTCGGCCTGCGTGACCGCAAGCAGCTGCACAACTATACCGTCGGCGAATTCGGCCCAGGCGGCTTGTACTACCAGACCTCCGACATCCCGACCACGCTGGGCACCACCAAAGGCATCGACACCCGCTTCCACCCGAACATGCCACTGCAGAACCACAAATCGCTGTGGACCTTCGACGGCACCTTCCCGGTAAAACTGCTGATGGTCCGCTATGGCCAGCCGATCCTCATGCGCCACTACAATGCCCTGCCGATCGACCCTTCGGCCAACGGCGGTTTCGGCCTGCACACCCTCTCGACCCACGAGCACAACGGCCATTCCCCGGCCGAGAGCGATGGTTTCGCCAACGCCTACTTCTTCCCCGGCCAGTACTACGACTACCGCTGGCCCGTGCAATTGGCCGGCTACGACACCATCAACACCAAGGCCGAGGACGCTCGCGCGGCCTTCCCCTGCGCCCCCGGTGAAACCCTGTTCGTCAACGACGCAACCCCCGGGCTGAAGACCTGCCAGAACGGCAGCATCAAGATCCGCGGCGATTGGCGCGAAACCATGAGCACCCACTGGTTCCACGACCACATGCTCGATTTCACCGCGCAGAACGTCTACAAGGGCAACGCGACGATGATGAACTACTACAGCGCCCTCGACCGCGGCAACGAGGCCCTGCAGGACGGCGTCAACCTGCGTTTGCCCAGCGGCAGCGGCCTGCCGTGGGGCAACCGCGACTATGACGTCAACCTGGTGATCGCCGACAAGGCCTGGGACGCTGCCGGTCAGCTGTGGTTCAACCCGTTCAACACCGACGGCTTCCTCGGCGACCAGATCCTGGTCAACTGGCAGTACCAGCCCAAGCTCAAGGTGCGGGCGCGCAGCTATCGCTTCCGCATCCTCAACGGCTCGGTGTCGCGCTACTTCAAGTTCGCCGTGGTGCGTGAAATCGCCGGTACCAGCGGCGAGTTCAAAGGGCCGTCCGGTTCCAACCTGTCCTATGCCCGCGTGCCGTTCCACATGATCGCCAACGACGGCAACATCATGGAACACGCCGTGCCGTTCGACGGCACCCTGGACCTCAATGGCGACGGCAACCTGCAGGACAACAACGGCATCCTGCCGCTGCAGGGCATCGCCGAACGCTATGACATCATCATCAACTTCGCCAAGAACGGCATCAAGGCCGGCGACAAGCTGTACTTCGTCAACCTCGAGGAACACCGCACCGGCAAGGGGCCGGAAGGCACCATCGCCCTGGCCGACGTGTTGTCGGGCAAATACAAGGCGGTGATCAAGCAGACCAGCAAGGGGCCGGAATGGGATGAAGGCGACCCGGCGGTCGGCAAGTTCCTGCAACTGCTGGTCCAACCGTATACCGGCCAGGACCAGAGCATGGACCCGGTGGCCTACGAACCAGCCAAACCGGGCAAGGCAGCCGGCAAGAAAATGATCCCGCTGACCCTGGACCGCAACTCCGCGACCGATCAAGCCAAGCTCAAGGATGCCCGCCACCGCGAATTCCTGTTCGGCCGCTCGGATGGCACCGACACCAACCCTTGGACCATCAAGACCGACGGCGGCTTCGGCTACGCCATGGACCCACGGCGCATCACCGCTGGCGTGCAATTGGCCAACGAAGCGACCCCAGGCGGCTTCAGCGGCGACGGCACCCTTGAAGTGTGGAAAATCAAGAACGGCGGCAATGGCTGGAGCCACCCAGTGCATGTGCACTTCGAGGAAGGCATCGTCCTCAGTCGCGACGGCAAGGCCCCACCGGAATGGGAGAAGTGGGCGCGCAAGGACGTCTACCGTATCGGTGCCGATGCCGACTCGTCGGAAGAAGTGGACGTGGCCATCCGCTTCCGCGAATTTGCCGGGACCTACATGGAGCACTGCCACAACACCCAGCATGAGGACAGCTCGATGCTGCTGCGCTGGGACCTGGAACACCCTGGTCAGTTCCAGGTGATGCCAACCCCGCTGCCGGGTTGGGACGGCGTGGAGTACGTCGCCTCCGTCGGCCTGCCGACCTTCCGCACCAAAGGGCATGACGATGAAGAGCCTGGCAACAAGCCGCCGGTGGCAGTGAACGACAGTGCTGCGACCACGTCCGACAAGCCGGTCACGATCAACGTGCTGGCCAACGACACCGACCCGGAACGTGACCTGCCGCTGACCGTTGTCGGCCTGGGCCAACCCGACTCCGGCCAGGGCACGGTCAGCACCAACGGCACCCAGGTGACCTACACCCCACCGACCACGGTCAGCGCACCATTCACCGCGAGCTTCACCTACACAGCGCGGGATGCCAAAGGTGCCGAATCGCTGGTACCGGCCACGGTGAGCGTCGCCGTGAGCCCGGCGGTGGTCGCCGACCAGATCGTGGTCAGCAGCGCCACCGTGCAGTTGCGCAGCGGCAACCGCTATACCTGGGACCTGTCCGGTACCACGACGGTCCTCACCGGCAACAGCATCACCGTGTCGGTAGCGACCACTAACGGCCCGCTCAACTTGGGCACTGCCATCCTGACGGCGGGCGCACCGGGTGCTCGCTGGCGGGTGTCGGTGACCACCACAGGCTTTGGTCCGGCAACGCCAGCAACGGCCACCATCCGTTCGGCGCTGGGGCAGACGGTGACCACGCCGATCAGCTACCGCTAGCCAACGCGTGAAACGGGGCCGCTCTGCGGCCCCTGTTCCAACCCGAAAACGAGGATTGCATCATGGCTGGGGCATGGCGTGTTCTGCTCGTGCTGTCACTGTTTGCCGCCAGCATTGCGTTCTGGCCGGTCAAACCACCGCAACCTCAAGCCGAGGAAGCGGCCACGCCCTGGGGCGCCGACTACTTTCCCAACATTCCCCTGCTGACCCAGGACGGCGAGAAGGTGCACTTCTTCGACGACCTGATCAAGGACAAGGTCGTCGCCATCAATTTCATCTTCACCGGTTGTTCCGATTCCTGCCCCGTGGAAACCGCCAGGTTGCGGCAAGTGCAAAAGCTGCTCGGTGACCGCGTGGGCAAGGACATCTTCATCTACTCGATCAGCATCGACCCCTACAACGACACCCCCGCCACCCTCAAGCGCTACGCCGAGAAATTCGGCATCGGCCCCGGCTGGACCCTGCTCACCGGCGAGCCCGCCGACATCGAACAACTGCGCCGCAGCCTCGGCCTTTATATAGAGGGACTGGAAAACGGCCGTTCAAAGGACCACAACCTGAGCCTGA
>RCUM01001017.1_pt1 | contig 12639 bp, 13 predicted proteins | sample 2166141 | NCBI WGS metagenome assembly RCUM01 (sample SAMN09932756, study PRJNA488358) | compost metagenome | isolation source: compost soil in crotonic acid-enriched | place: Germany: Experimental Botanical Garden
CCCAAATGAGTGATCCTAAGCAACCGTCTGGCGAAGGAAAGGAATCCGTGGACGACCTGTGGGCTGACGCGTTTAACGAGCAGCTTGCCACCGACAAAACCTCTGCCAGCGACGCGGTATTCAAATCGCTGGAACCGCAGGATGCCAGCGGTAGCCTGCAGGATATCGATCTGATCCTGGATATCCCGGTCAAACTGACCGTCGAACTGGGCCGCACCAAAATGACCATCAAGGAGCTGCTGCGCCTGTCGCAAGGCTCTGTCGTGGCGTTGGACGGGTTGGCGGGTGAACCCCTGGATATCATGATCAACGGTTATCTGATTGCCCAGGGCGAAGTGGTGGTGGTGGCCGACAAATTCGGCGTGCGCATCACCGACATCATTACCCCATCCGAACGTATGCGCCGCCTGAGCCGCTGATGAACCCAAACGCCACCGCGCCCGGTCAGGGCACCTTGCAACCCGCCACGCCGGCGTTACCGGCCGGTTCGGTGCTGACGCAGGTCAGTACCGCACTCGGCGGGATCCTGCTGCTGATCCTGCTGGCCGGCTGGCTGTTTCGCCGATTGGGGTTCGCCCCACAGGCACGCAACAGCAAGCTGTTAAACCTGCGGGCCAGTTGCCAGGTCGGTCAGCGTGAGCGCGTGGTGGTGGTCGAGGTGGACAACACCTTGCTGGTACTGGGCGTCACCGCCCAGCAAATCACCCCGCTGCATACCATGCCTGTCCCTGCGCAAGCGCAAGCGCAAGATAGCAGCACAACCGACAGCGCAGCGCCGGCTGATTTTCGCCAACTGATGCAAAAAGTTCTGAAACGTCCGGAAAAATCGGCATGACTCACACTCAACAATCAGCATCCCCGGCTATTGCCCCCCTCGGCGCGGATTGCCAGAAGGCCACCATCTTCCCCCTCTCCTGCCGGGTGAGGGGAAAACACCTCCTGGCCACTGCCCTGCTGCTGGCATGCCCAGCGGCTTTCGCGCAATTACCTGGGCTTATCAGCCAACCACTGGCGGGCGGCGGCCAAAGCTGGTCGCTGCCGGTGCAAACGCTGGTGCTGCTGACCTCGCTCAGTTTCCTGCCTGCGATGCTGCTGATGATGACCAGTTTCACCCGTATCATCATCGTACTCGGGCTATTGCGCAACGCGCTGGGCACCCCTTCCGCTCCACCGAATCAGGTGATGCTGGGTCTGGCGCTGTTTCTGACCTTTTTCATCATGTCGCCGGTATTCGACAAGGTCTATCAGGATGCCTACCTGCCGTTCAGCCAGGACAAAATCAGCCTGGACGTGGCAATGGATAAAGGCTCGCAGCCGCTGCGCGAATTTATGCTGCGCCAGACGCGTGAAACCGATTTGGCCCTGTACGCCAAGCTCGCTAACCTGCCGCCACTGGCCGGTCCGGAAGCGGTGCCGATGCGTATTCTACTGCCGGCTTACGTTACCAGCGAGCTGAAAACCGCATTCCAAATTGGCTTCACGGTGTTTATTCCGTTCCTGATTATCGATCTGGTGGTCGCCAGCGTGCTGATGGCGTTGGGGATGATGATGGTGCCCCCGGCGACTATCTCGCTGCCGTTCAAACTGATGTTGTTTGTGTTGGTGGATGGCTGGCAGTTGCTGCTTGGCTCGCTGGCACAAAGTTTCTATTCATAACCGGAGCCGCCGATGACCCCTGAATCCGTAATGGCGCTGGGCACCGAAGCGATGAAAGTGGCGCTGGCGCTGGCGGCCCCGATGCTGCTCGCTGCCTTGATCAGCGGTCTGGTGGTTAGCCTGCTGCAGGCCGCCACCCAGATCAACGAAATGACGTTGTCGTTTATCCCCAAAATTCTGGCGGTGGTCGCCACCATCGTGATTGCCGGCCCCTGGATGCTCAACCTGCTGCTGGACTATATGCGCACGCTGTTCACCAACCTGCCGAATCTGATTGGTTAACCATGCTCACATTTGACAGCGCGCAGTTCGGCGTCTGGCTTAGCCAATATTTCTGGCCGCTGTTGCGCATTCTGGCGCTGATCAGCACCGCGCCGGTGTTCAGCGAAAAACAAATCAGCAAGAAGGTGAAGATCGGTCTGGGCGGACTGATCGTGATCCTGATCGCCCCTGGATTACCCGTCAGTACCGTCCCTATCTTCTCCGCCGCCGGGCTATGGCTGGCCGCACAGCAAATCCTGATCGGCGTGGCGCTGGGGCTGACCATGCAGTTCGCCTTCGCGGCAATACGCCTGGCCGGCGAAGTGATCGGCATGCAGATGGGTCTGTCGTTCGCCACCTTCTTTGACCCCAGCGGCGGGCCGAACACCCCGGTGCTGGCGCGGCTGCTCAACCTGCTGGCAATGCTGCTGTTCCTCAGTTTTAACGGCCATCTGTGGTTGATTTCCCTGCTGGTCGACAGCTTCCATACCCTGCCTATCCAGGCCGAGCCGCTCAACGGCAACGGTTTTCTGGCACTGACCCAGGCCGGTTCGCTGATTTTCATCAACGGCATGATGTTGGCGCTGCCGCTGATTTGCCTGTTGCTGACGCTGAACATGACGCTCGGCCTGCTCAACCGTATGACGCCGCAACTGTCGGTATTCGTCATCGGTTTTCCGGTCACCATGACCATCGGCATTATGACCATTGGCATGATGATGCCGATGCTGGCGCCGTTTTGTGAGCACCTGTTCGGTGAGTTCTTCGACAGGCTGGCCGATGTGATTGGCAGCATGACCCCCTAGCGTTACCCCATTAGTGCGGCTTAACGGCCGCACCTCGCCGGACAAACTGGCAGTAAAATCCCTTTCTCGCTATAAAAAGTTGAAAAATCCAAATTAACACGATTTGGCTTCGATTATTGTTATTGCCTTGAATAATAAAATACCCACCTTAGAATGGCCTTGTTAAATATAAAGCCATCAGTAAAAACAGCCGTCGAAAAATAAAATAAAGGAGTGAATTTAAATATTAAATAACGCACAGGGAAGTTAAATAAAAACTCTGACATCCATCATCTGCAGGGATAAAAATACTTTCTCACCGGGGTCAGCCGGCGGGACAGGCATATTTATTATCTGCGGTTTTACCTCTACCCTCAGGAGCACAGAAATGAAAGCGAAAACCAACCGAAGAGCACGCAGAGCCTTAGGCATGGCGCACTGGGCAACCAACCGTATTCAAATTTCACTATCCTCTTCACCGAACGGTGAAAAATGGACCATGGTGAAAAAGAAAAAATAACAGCCAGGCTATAAATAAAATATAGCCTCTGGTGTTACCTCCCTTCCCGCCTGAATATTTAAACGTTTCCCGACGTTAAATCAGGCGAAAAAAAAGCACGTCACTCGAACCTTCGTGGGGGAAAGAGTGACGTGCCAAAAAAGTGCGCCCGGTTTCAAGAATGCTCTACAGAGATAGAGTTTTCTAAGCACACCCAATTAGTGACCCGCCATGACTTCACAACGGATGTTTATTATTGCCATTCATTCTGTAGGCGCGCTGCATGCTGCGCCCTAACTAACGGAGATGTTTCATTAACATACCCTATGGATTTCATGCTGCAGCTAGGCGCCCAGCTCACGCATCCCCAGGAGCTTACTTAAGTAAGTGACTGGGGTGAGTGAGTGCAGGTAACAACGCTGCAGCTTGAAAGACGACGGGTATCAGCGGTTCATCTGGAACAGCGACATCCCCTGCATATCACCGAAGGTTTTATACGACGCCTGCAAGGCCGCCTGCTGCATAAAGTAGCTGGAAATTGACTCGGCCAGATCGGCATCCACCAGCGCACTCATCTGCGTTTGGTTGATCATGTCGCGATCTTTGCCAATGCTGTCCAGCGTATCCATTTCCTGCAGTTGGTTACCCAGTTCGGCACGCACACTGAGCACCTTGTTGTAGGAGTTGTCCAGACCACGGTTGGCCTTGGCCAGCGCATCGTTCACCTGTTGCTTGGTGGCGTCGTCAGCATCCTTCAAGGGGGTTTTCAACGCCTTCAGCGCGATATCAATGCTTTCAAACACGTTAGAAACCGGCGCACTGCCGTCCGGCTCCGGCTTCGGGTTGCTGGTCAATGACATGAACACCGTATCGCCGGTATGGCCAATGGTCATGGTGCGGTTGGCATCCACTTTCTGCTCAACGGCCTTGTTACCGCCGGCGTAGCTGACTGAACCGCCGTTATCGACAAACGGGGGCTTGTCATTGACGAAGCCGCCAAACATGTAGCGGCCGTTGCCGTCAGTGCTGTTGGCCTGGTTGAGCAGTTGGTCTTTCAGCCCCTGCAGTTGGGTCGCCAGCGAATCGCGGTCATTATCGCTTTCGGTGCCGCCGGCATTGACGATCAGCGCCTTCATATCGGCGATGGTACTGGTTGCCCCGCCCAACACCGTCTCTTCCATCGACACGCTTTGGCGGGCAAAGGTCCGCGCCAGTGCATACTGGGTGTTTTCCGACTGGGACTGGGCCAGCATCACCGCCTGCGATGCCGCCAGCGGATCGTCGGACGGATTACTGACCTTTTTACCGCTGGAAAGCTGCTGTGCCGCCTTCATAAACAGTGATTGGTTGTCGGTAATGCCGGACATGTTCTGTTGGTACATCATGCTGGTGCTCATACGCATGGTGCAGATTCCTCAAAATCGGTGACCGGAGCCAATGCGGCCCCGGTTAAAATGAAAATCAACGGATATTCAGTAACGCATCAAACATCGAGCTGGCGGTCTGGATCACCTGCGCATTAGCCATGTAATACTGCTGGAAACGCAGCAGCTCACCGTACTCTTCATCCAGGTTAACGCCGGAAGCCGACTGCTGTTGGATAGTCAGCTGCTTGACGATATTGTTCTGTGAGGTCACCGAAACCTTGGCCGATGCCGTTTGGTTACCGACACTGCTAACCATGCTGGCGTAAGCACCGCTGAAGGTGGCCTTGCCGTCGACCAGCTTCTTGGTTTGCAGATCAAGCAGCTTTTTGGCGTTTTCGTTATCGCCGCGGCCGCTGTCGTCCTTACCGGCAGCGGCGATGTTTGAAGAGTTGGTGATGGCGACCTTCAGGCTGCCCGCTACGTCACTGACCGGCTTCACGGTGAAGCTGTCGTTCTTTTGCGCGTTACCTTCGATGCCGACCTTCAGGCCATCAAAACTTAACGTCGCTTTGCCATCGGCATCGGTACCCGCGGTGGCGTTCACCTTCACGTTGTCCGGCAGACGGCTCACCTGCCAGTTGCTGCCGTCAAATTCTACCCGGTAGTCATTGGCTTTCACCTTGCCGGTATCGGTGTAGGACACCGACAGCGCCGCATCGCCGGTATTGCGGCTGTTATCCACCACGCGTCCGCCACCGAAGTTGAAGAAGTCGGTCCCGGCGTCGCCGTTGAGATCAAACCCTGCACGGTGTTGCTGGTTAAAACTGTCGGCCATCGCCAGCGCCAACTGCCCCAGTTGGTTGCGAGCGCCATCCAGCGATTCCGTGCGGAATTTCAACACGCCGCTAACGCTGCCGCTGGTAATTTGCCCTTCAGGCACTTCGCTGACACCGTTGCCGCGGTTATAGCCGATGGTCAAACGGGCAGGATCGCCGCTGGAGGGGATGGCTTCAACCTGGTAGGCGTTGTTACCCTGCACCAGGGTCAGGCCGTTGGCGAAAGAGACCGTATAAGCATCGCCGTCCTGCTGGGTCACCTGCACCCCCACCACCTGGTTTAGCTCGGTGACCAACTGGTCGCGCTGATCCAGTAAGGCATTCGGCTCACCGCCGCTGCCGCGCAGGCGGGTGATTTCATCATTGAGTTTGGCAATCTGCTGGCTGTAGCTGTTGATCTGCGTCGCGCTATCACTGAGCTGCTGATTAACGCCGCTGTCCATATCTCGCAGATATTTATCGGTGTTATTGAACTGATTGACCAGACCATTGGCTTTGCCCAACACCGTTTGACGCGCTGCGTCATCACCGGCGTTGCTGACCAGATTCTCCAGGTTACTGAAGAAGTCCTGCATGTTGGTCGACAGGGTATTGGTTTTACTGGCCAGTAGATTATCGATCTGCGAAATTTTCTCGAAATAGGCGTTCTGCGCCCCGGCCTGGCTCTGCGCGCCGCGCAGCTGGTTGGTAATAAACTGATTATATTCGCGGTTGACGCTGGTGACGGTAACGCCGTTGCCAATAAAGCCATTCATGGTACTCATACCGCCATTCTGCGCCAGAATTGCCGTTTGGCGGTTATAGCCCGCCACGTTGTAATTGGAGATGTTGTTACTGACGGTGCTGAGCGCCACCTGAGCCGCATTCAGCCCGCTCATCGCGGTATTGATTAAGCTATTGGACATAAAAGTTCCTTTTGCTGCGGCGCCGCTGGCCCACAGAAGTCAATTAATCTGCTGAACCCACTCGCTCAGCCTGTGTTGGTTATCGGCAAAAAGCAGGGAAACTTGATAGCAAATTGCTAGCCCTATTCATGATTTATGACATTCGCAAATCCCCAAAATAATTGGCGTTGCAGCACGGCGGCCAGCAAGGGAGTCCCCGGAAGCTTGGTCTGCCAAGTGACCGGGGTGAGCTTGTGCAGCCAACACAGCTGCAGCGTCAAGAATGACGGGGATTTAGAACAGATCCTTCAGGTCATGGGTATAAGCCTTAACCACCTGATCGCCGGTGTTTTTCATCTGCTGGATCACGCTGACCAGCTTGTTGGCGTATTGCGGATCGGTAGCGTAACCGGCCTTCTGCAACGCATGTGCCGCCTGTTCGGGGCTGCGCGCATTGGCCACTTCGGCGTAGCGTGGGTTATTGGTCAACAGCTTGACGTAGTCGGCAATGGCTTCAACGTAAGAGCCGTACACCCGGAACTGCGCCTTGATCTTCTTCGCGGCCCCCTGCTCAAACTCGGTGGTGGTGACCTCGGTAACCGGCCCGCTCCAGCTGCTGCCGGCCTTGATGCCAAACAGGTTGTAGCTCGGCGAACCGTTGGCGGTCGGGATCTCACGCTGGCCCCAGCCCGATTCCAGCGCGGCCTGCGCCACAATCAACTGATGCGGAATGCCGCTCTGCTGGCTGGCAACGCGCGCCGGAACAGACAACCTGGCGACAAAGTTGCCGTTATTGAGCGACAGCGGCGACGCGGCAGGCGCTTTCGGTACCGCACGACGGATCATTTGCTCCAGCGCCTGATTTGGCAGCGTTTGCAGCACCTCACTGTCCTGATAAAGAAGGTCCAGCGCCATTGGCGACATGCCCGCCGTCTCACTCGGCACCGCGTTGGCGTTGCTCATCTGCCTGACCATCATGTCGGCCATCCCCAGCCCCTTTTGCGACATCTGCTGGGCAATCTGCTGGTCATACATTGAGGTATAGAGCCGCGACTGATCGCTGCTCAGCACCCCGTCCTTGGGTAGCGCGGCACGCATACTTTTCAGCATCATCTGCACGAACATGCCTTCAACCTGCTGCGCCACCTGTTTCAGATTGCCCTGCGGATCGCTCGCCGCGTCACGCTTAAGCCCGTTTAGCGCCTGCGCATCATAAGCGGCACCCGACATCGCCATCAGATCGCCGGCCATCAGATGATTTCCAACTTGGCACGCAGACAGCCGGCACTTTGCATTGCCTGCAGGATCGACATCAGATCGATCGGCGTAGCCCCCAATGCATTGAGCGCGCGGATCACGTTATTCAGATTGGCGCTGGCATTAACCTTCTGCAGCGAACCGCCCTGCTGCTGCACCGAAATCTGGGTATTCGGCGTCACCACGGTCTGCCCGCCGCCAAACGGCGTCGTTGGTTGGCTGACGGTATTTTGCCGATCGACCACCACCGACAGATTGCCCTGTGCCACCGCACAAGAATCCAGGATCACATCGCGGTTCATCACCACCGACCCGGTGCGTGAGTTGATGATCACTTTGGCATCCATCGCCCCGACGCTGACGTTAATGTTCTGGATCTCCGCCAGGAAACGCACCTGTGAACTGTTACCCTGCGGCACCAATACCTGAATAGTGCGGGCGTCCAACGGTGAGGCAGTGCCACCACCGCGCTGGCGGTTGATGGCATCGCTGATCTGCTGCGCCAGGGTGAAATCCTCATCGTTCAGTTGCAGATTAATCACGCCACCGGCACCGAAAGTGGTTGGCAGTTCGCGTTCAATGGTGGCCCCGTTACTGATGCGGCCACCGGCCAGTTGGTTGACCTGTACGCTGCTGCCGCCGGCCGAGGCACCGGCACCGCCCACCAGCACGTTGCCCTGCGCCAGCGCGTAAACCTGGTTATCAACGCCTTTCAGCGGCGTCATCAGCAAGGTACCGCCGCGCAGGCTCTTGGCGTTGCCCATTGAGGACACCACCACGTCAATATTCTGTCCGGTACGCGAAAACGGCGGCAGCCTGGCGGTCACCATCACCGCCGCCACGTTTTTCAGCTGCATATTGGTGCCCGGCGGCACGGTGATCCCCAACTGCGACAGCATATTGCTCAGGCTCTGGGTGGTGAACGGCGTCTGCATGGTTTGGTCACCGGAACCATCCAGCCCCACCACCAGCCCGTAACCGATCAGCGCGTTATCACGCACGCCCTGCACCGTGACCAGATCGCGAATGCGCTCCGCCGTTGCCGGTAAACACACCAGCCCAATCCACAGCGTAAGCAGTAATTTTTTCAGCATCGGTCAATCCTTAGAACGGTGAGACATTTAAGAAGAAGCGTTGCAACCAACCCATGGTCTGCGCCTCGTTGATATAGCCGTTGCCGACGTATTCAATGCGCGCATCTGCCACCTGAGTGGAAGTGACCGAGTTACTGCCGCTGATGGTGCGCGGATTCACTACCCCGGAGAAACGAATGAACTCGGTGCCCTGATTGATGGCGATCTGTTTTTCGCCCACCACGTGCAGGTTGCCGTTAACCAGCACCTGATTGACCGTGACGGTAATGGTGCCGTTAAAGGTATTGTTGGCATTGGCCCCGCCCTTGCCGCCGAAGGTGCTGTCGCCGGACATCTCCATATCGGCACGCGCATTGCCCAGCAGGCCGTCGAGATAGCGCGGCGCCGTGGCAACGCCAAACTTGCTGGCACCGTTGCGGCTGGCATTGGCGGAAGAACTTTTGCTGGCGCTGACGTTTTCTTGCAGCGCGATGGTCAGGGTGTCACCCACGTTACGCGGGCGGAGATCTTCAAACAGAGGCTGATAGCCGTAGTTCATCGGTTGTACCGTCTGGAAAATCGAGCCGTTGGGTACCGGTGCGCCCGCCGGAGCCGGTTGCGCCGTGGTCGTGCCATCCACCAGAGGTTTATGCGGAATATAAGCACAGCCGCCCAGCGTCAGCATCACCATCGCCGCCAACCAGCGTTTGCCTTGCGGCGGCACGTTTGCCATCAGAGTTGTGATTACCACGGGTATCGCCTTTGTTTCACAAAATAGGGTTACGGGCGCTGCCGCGCCCGTCAATTACAGTTGCGTCAGTTTTTGCAGCATCTGATCGGAAGTCGATACTGCTTTACTGTTGATCTCATAAGCACGCTGGGTCTGGATCATATTGACCAACTCTTCCGCCACGTTGACGTTGGAGGTTTCCACATAGCCCTGATACAGCAGGCCGGCGCCGTTTAAGCCAGGTGTGCTTTCGTTCGGCGCGCCGGAGCTTTCGGTCTCCTGGTACAGATTCTCGCCCATGCTTTCCAGGCCGCTGTCGTTGATAAAGGTGGTCAGCGTCAGCTGGCCCACCTGCTGGGCCGCGGTCTGGCCCTGCTGGGTGACGCTGACAATGCCGTCGCGACCCACGGTAATGCTCAGGGCATTGGCCGGAATGATGATTGCCGGCTGCACCTGGAAGCCGCTTGCCGTCACCAGTTGGCCATTCTGATCTCTCTGGAACGAACCGTCGCGGGTGTAAGCCAGGGTGCCGTCCGGCATCATCACCTGGAAAAAGCCTTGCCCCTTGATGGCGATGTCTTTGCTGTTATTGGTCTGCGACAGATTGCCCTGGCTGTGCAGGCGCTCAGTGGCCACCGGACGCACACCGGTACCAATCTGCAAACCGGACGGCAGCGTAGTCTGCTCGGAGGACTGAGCCCCCGGCTGGCGCATGGTCTGATACAGCAGGTCTTCAAATACCGCACGCTGGCGTTTGAAGCCGTTGGTGCTAACGTTGGCCAGGTTGTTGGCAATCACGTCCATGTTGGTCTGCTGCGCATCCAGACCGGTTTTGGCAATCCATAAAGATGGGATCATGGGTTATTTCCTTGCTGCTTAACTCAGTGATAACAACGAGTTGGCGCGCTGTTCATTTTCATCCACGCTGTGGATGACCTTCATCTGCATTTCAAAGCGACGGGCGTTGGCGATCATGTCGACCATGGTTTCCATCGGCTTGACGTTGCTGCCCTCCAGCACACCCGGCATCACCCGCACCAGCGGATCGTTCTGCAACTGATTGCCGCGTTGCTGCTGGGTTTCCGGCGTCAGGCGAAACAGCCCGTCGTCGCCGCGCATCACTTCACGCGCATTGGCCTTCACCAGCTTCAACCGCCCTATCTGGGCGATGGTGTTCGGCGGATCGCCGGCGTTCAGCGCCGAGATGGTGCCGTCGGCCGCGATGGTGATCTCTGCCGACGGCGGCACTTCAATCGGCCCGCCATCGCCCATCAGCGGCCTACCCTGCACCGTCAACTGCCCGGCGGACGAGATCTGGATGTTACCGTTGCGGGTGTAGGCTTCGCCGCCGTCCGGCAGGCTTACCGCCAGAAAACCGTCCTGCTGCAACGCAACGTCCAACGGGCGCGCGGTGTAGTTCAGCGCCCCCTGGCTCATGTCGGCACCCGGCGTCGACGCGGTGACCAACGTACGCGTCGGCAGGCTGGGCCCGTCCACCGGCACGGCACGCAGCGCCGAAAGTTGAGCACGAAAGCCCGGCGTCGACGCGTTGGCCAGGTTGTTGGCGGTAACGGACTGCTGTTCCAGCGTCTGTCGCGCTGCGCCCATCGCGGTATAAATCGCGTGATCCATAAATCAATCCTATTAGCGCAGGCTGACCAGCGTCTGCAGAATGGAGTCCTGGGTTTTGATGGTCTGGGCATTCGACTGGTAGTTACGCTGGGCGACGATCATATTCACCAACTCCTGGCTCAGATCGACGTTGGAGGCTTCCAACGCACCGCTGGTCAACTTGCCGAAGCCGCCGCCACCCGCAATACCCACACGCGGCTGGCCCGATGCACCGGTTTCCTGCCAGACGTTATCGCCCTGCGAGGACAGGCCTTCCGGGTTGGAGAAGTTGGCCATCACAATCTGCCCCAGCACCTGAGTCTGCTGGTTGGAATAGATGCCCACGACCGTACCGTCGTTGTTAATCTGGAAATTGGTGTACTCACCGGCGCCATAGCCGTCTTGCGACACCTTGCTGACCGAATCTGCGCTAACGCTCTGCTGCATGCTCTTGGCAAAGCTCAGGCTGAGGTTCTGCGCCGGAGCACCGTCCTTGGCGGACATCGGGACCAGCATGCTGAACTCGGCGGCGGTGCCTTGTTTACTGGTGGTACCGGTCAGGTTGCCGCTGGTATCGAAGGTCATGGTGCCGGCATCGACAGGCGCAGCGGAACCATCCTGGGTATACACCTGCCACTTGTTTTCGTCAGTCTTCACGAAATAGGCATTGATGTTATGTGCATTGCCCAATGAGTCGTAGGCAGTGATGGTGTTGACGTAGTTATAAGAATCCTGCTTGGCCGGATCGAAGGTCTTGTTGTCCGGTACCTTATGGGTGGACTTCAGGTTGGCTACCATGGTGCCTGATGTGGACGCCTTGGCGTTCATCATGCCTTCAGGAATACTGAGCGGCACCGGGTTGGCGCCCTGTTGAATGGTCGGCGGCGTACCGGCAGCCGGATAACCGGTCAACTGCAGGCCCTGCATATTGGTCAGGTTACGGTTTTCATCCAGTTTGAACTGGCCGTTACGGCTGTAGAAAACGCCACCGTCCTGGTCCTGCATGCGGAAGAAACCGTTGCCGGAAATCGCCACGTCCAGCGCACGGCTGGTCCCGGTGGTGGTGCCGCCCTTAAAGTTCTGGGTGATGCCCGCAACCTTGACACCCAGCCCGACCTGCGAACCGGCAAACATGTCGGCAAAGGAAACGGTGCCTGATTTAAAACCGGAAGTGGCGGAGTTAGCGATGTTATTACCGATCACGTCCAGGTTGGTTGCTGCTGCGTTCAAGCCGCTTACTGCCTGAGAAAAGGCCATGTCATTCTCCGAATAATGTTTAGGCTATCGTCCGATAACGCCCTGTGAATGAGTGAAATAAAAAATCGTATTAAAGAATTTGGCGGACTTCTTCCAGCGTGGTACTGCCCGCCAGGCCCAGATCCAGCTTCGCGCCGTTCGCATCGCGGATAACGCCGTTGACCATGCCAAAGTGCAGGCTGCGCGCCACCAACTGCTCGCCGTTACCCTTGGCGTTGATGGTGAAGCTGTAGGCTCCGTCGGGTGCGGCGGTACCGTCCGTCATCGAACCGTCCCAGCTAAACGAATGCACCCCGGCGGTCAGGCCGCCGAGTTCAATAGTGCGCACCGCTTTACCGGTGGCGTCGGTAATGGTGGCGGTCACCGAATCGGCCGCACGCTCCAGTTCCAGACCAAACGGCGTGGTGCTGACCTTGCCGTCTT
>RCUM01001030.1_pt1 | contig 12522 bp, 12 predicted proteins | sample 2166141 | NCBI WGS metagenome assembly RCUM01 (sample SAMN09932756, study PRJNA488358) | compost metagenome | isolation source: compost soil in crotonic acid-enriched | place: Germany: Experimental Botanical Garden
CCGGGGGGGGGGGACTGGGTGCATATCCGGACGACGAACCTGATAGAGTCGACATTTTCGACGGTCAGGCTACGAAGCAAGAGAGCGCGTAATTGCGGGTCTCGGGAGACCACGCTAACGATGGTTTACAAGCTGCTGGAAGTGGCCCAGAAGAAGTGTAAGCGACTGAAGGGATTTGCGCTGCTGACGTTGGTCGTGAACAACGTGAAATTCAAGGTCGGAGTACAGGTGCTGGATGAGTCAGACAGGAATGCCGCCTGACCGACTCCATACACCAGATTTGACAAAAGCTCAGTGAAGATCCGCCGCACATTTCTGTGGCCCCCAATTATATGACGACAGCACCTAAAAATAAAACAACAACGCTAGAACACTGCGATGCATGTCACAAAAAGTTCTTTTATATATTTACGGTCTCAATCGGATCAGATATAAGTTTTTTACCTCGAAATGTTTCGATGGTGTTAATGGGGGTGTTTAAATATGCAACATGTAAAACAATCTAGCAGCAAATCAGTCAAGGTATTCTCAGCGCAAGTAAACACTAAAGGTAAAGCGAACCTGTCGTCACTTACCGCTATAGCAAAAGCACACCTTGGTAAAAATGGTGAAGGTGATATCTGTGGAAGCTCGACTCGCGTGGTTAGTGGTTAATAATTAACGATATAGATGTTTCCATATAGAAATTTCTAAAGATCAAGAGGGGGGGGTTGAGTCCCCTCTTTTTATTACTCAGATGATAGGTAAAACACAATGAATGGATTCAAACTAATAACACCGCATGGCGATTATTTACTTGAGTGTAATACTGACTCAATGTTGGTTAAGGATGTTCTATTAACTAATCGTATTCCATACAACTCCGTTTCGGCATACAAGCTAGATGATACTGGTAAGCCAGAGTGTATCCCGTTCCAAACGTCTACTGTAAAGGAGCTAGAAGAACAGCATAAAGGCTTTGATATCGTTTTTCGAGCTGATCGTAACATCGACTATCAAGCAATTATTGGTAAAGATTTGGATGTATACCGTGATGCGGATTCAGTGCCAACGGCTGAATACACCTTTGATAACCATGATGGCTCAAGCAAAAAACATGTTTTTATGAGTCAGGAAGAGTGCCATGAGTTTGTGAATAGAGAGGTGCTTAAGTTCACTGGAAATTTTGTTGAAGACTATACCAATAAAAATATTGTTGTCGGCATTAGTGGTGGTGGCGATTCAAATACACTTCTAACTAGCCTTATTTATTCTGGCATCCCAAAAGAGAATATCATTCCAGTAATGATGATGGGCATTGCTGATTGGGATAAGGGTTTACATCGTGCGCATAAAATTTGTGAAGATGTTGGTCTAAAACTTAAGGTGGTTGAGTCGAATGAGGTTGATGTTATTATTCGTGGTGAGACAAATGGCGGAAGCTGGGCTGAAGACTTCGAGAGATGCTACCCAGAGTCAGACCTAGAAGTTATTGGAACTTTGGGGATCCGTCTTGTTTTGAGTCATGTTGCAAGAGAGAACGACACAAATATAATTGTAACCGGCCTGAACCTTGAGGATATTCTTGCTGAATCGATGTACTCAATTATTCGTGGTGAAAACCTATCCCCATTCCCTGTAAGAACTATTGACAATATTGATATCTGGTATCCGCTATACCGATGCCCTAAACGAATCCTTGATGGATGCCATCCAAAGCTATCATTAGAAAATTACATGGATAGATACCCAAGTAACCAGTACTGGCGTGCTTGCGGATATTACCTTGCTCAATCCATGTCGACGGTATCCGCAGGCATTGAGTTTCTACTTGTAGATGGCCTTCAGAAACAAAGCCAACAAAACCCACTTGAGCTGAGCTATTACAAAGAACTAGGTTTTAGCGCGTTGCCGAACATTCCGTCAGAATTACTGGAGAAATGGAGGCAGTACATCAATAAAGAGGTTGGGCAACAAGGGGGTTTAAATTGAATATCTTTGCAATCATTCTCGTTGGCTGTTTAACTCAGTTTTCTGGTATCGGCGTTATTGCTACAGCTATCTCTAAGCTTGAGTTGGTTGATAGTTCTGGTGCATTTTCATCTTCAGTATCAATAGCCAATACCTTGGGTGTTAGCTTTACAGGGATTCTACTCGGTGGTTTGTTGGCTCGATATCAAGGGTTTCGGATTGGCTTTTTTGCACCACTATTTTCATCGTTAATGATACCACCACTTATCTTTACAAATAACATCTATGTGATTTTGGCTATAGTTTTTTTTCTCTCTATCATTATTGGTTTAGACAACCCGAACAATAACTCATCACTAAATAAGATGATAAAAGACAAGAAAGATAAAGCCCATACATTCACAAAATATACCACAGCCATGCAATCATCTGTAATTGTCTCTCCGTTGTTGTCTGCGGGTATTGTGGTGTATTTCGGGCATGAAATTTCATTTATGTTCTTTATGCTATTTTATCTTTTAACTTGCCTGCCTTGGGTTCTGAGTAAGGAGTTGAGACAACTAGCATCGAACAAGGAGCTGCAAAGTCAAAATTTATGGTGTGGTTATAAAATCATTATGGACAGTCCAGCTCTGCGAGGCCTTACCATATCAAGGATTTTGAACAACCTACTATTTACTGGTCTAATTGTGCTGATACCAATGATGGTGGCAAAAGCATCGTCAACAAATGAGCAGTTCACTTTTATTCAAAATGTAGTTTTGTCACTTATTAGTGCAGGTTTTGTTGTTAATGGCTTGGTGTCAAACAATATACTAAAAATTCATCCAACTTTAGCTTCGACATTCGCCAAAATGTCCACGCTGTTTGCAGCGCTCGCTATCGCAGTATCAGCAAGTTTTGGTTTTGCTGAATATTCCCTGTATGTGATGGCTGTGATGATTGGGTGGGGGCAGTTCTATTTCCGGATATCAGGAATGACACTTGGTCAAGCAGTAACACCTCAAGAACATCTTGGGGAAGTAATCCTAGCTAGCGATACTTTAGTTAGGGGTATTACTGCTGGGTATTCAGTTTGTTTGCTCTTTTTGGTGAATGCATATGACTCCTTTGTGCCTCTTTTCATTTTTTGTATCATTGGATCTGCTGCGCCGGCTTTCTTGAACCGCTGCTCAAAAATTTACAGAGATGGACTTTCAAGTGAGGTGTGAATGAAAATTTTAACTAAATTAAACCAGAGCCTTATTGATAACGGGAGCGAGATTAGTAAGGTAAACCGAATTTTGTCGATATTGCTGAGTGACGGGATTCGCGCATTCGAGACAAAAGCAAAATGTGTCGTGATATCAGGTGAGTCCGGATCAGGAAAGACCAGATTGGCTAACATTATGTCAAATGTTAGCTATAGGACAATGGTTACAATTGATGCCAAAGATTTGTCCGAAGTTGGGTACACAGGTAAAGATCCAACAACGATATTTGAGAAGTTGTATTTATCAACAGAAAACGACAAGAATAAGGCTGAACTAGGCATCGTTCATATTGATGAGTTCGATAAGCTATGTGCGTCTCCATCTGTTGGTAAGGATGTCAATGGGGTTGGAATTCAACAGTCACTACTGAAGCCACTAGATGGGATCGAGGTTGGCATAAACAACCCTAGCGTGTCGAGAGTAAATCCACAACCAACTGTAAATTTGAATACTAAAAACATGATTTTTATATTAACTGGAAGTTTTAACGGAAAACCCATTAGAACCCCAAATGATTTAATTAAATGCGGTTTTATACCTGAACTTGCGAACAGAGTAGATTTTTTCCTTCATCTTGACCGTCCATCAGAGGAAACCCTCCGTCGGTTGGCCGCCAGCGATGAATATTATGGTGCTGCTATTGAGTATGCAAGTAGCAATAAATTAGAGATCTCATTTAAGGAAGATTTTAAAACCAAGTTAGCAAAACTCGCTTACAAGCTCGGAGGAAACTACAGATCTGTTAGTTATCTTTTTAACAATGTGGTTTACGGGAAGATTGCCGAGCTGGTGATAAGCGGAAGTGCAGAGTATGTCTTCAGTGGTGAGGATTTGGAGCTAGATTATGATTAATATCTATGATTTAAGGGAGTTTTACTCATTAACTATTGATGTGATTCTTAATCGAATATACACAAACTCTAGTCAGATCATTCTCTCAGGGAGAATTGATGAAAAGATTCAATTTGGCCTTAACCTTTCGGCTTTATGGGTAACTTCGCATCACCTTGAGAGGCGCTTGAAAGCAATGGCATCACCGCCTATTATTGACAATCTTATTTTAGACAACTCATATAAGGTACATGACTTAGAGTCTGTCTTGCAGTGTTGCAACAAAATATTGAGCTACAAGGAAGATGTATTGCTTGCTCATGAGCTTGAGACTGTCCAATTGATAAAAAGCCAACTGTCAAAATCAATGACCTTTGTAGGAGATGAAAAAATTGCTGAGTTTCCTCCTGCGAGATCAGATGATATGACCTTTAGTGAGAAGAAAGCATTTAGTGTCAATAGCAACGAAGAACTGGTTTCAAACAATGATAGCTACATTGCTTTTCTGTACTATGTTCTTGTTGATGTAGAAATTTCTGCAATGGAGATTTGCTCACATCAAATTTTAAAAAATAAGAACATGCCAAGAGAGTTTACACTAGATTTTGCAAAACAAATCTGGGATGAAGCTCGACACGCTCAATATATTTATCAATTATTTATAGAAAAAGGTGGCGACCTTAAAAGTCAGTCATATACAAACAACGTTATCGCGCGTTACATGCAGTCTAATTCGCTATTGGAGTCCCTAGTTATCCAGCAAATACTTCAAGAGGGAAATGCTGTTGAGATAAATTTATCTCTTATCAAGGAACTTACCATATTGAACCGATTGCCTGAAGCAAATGCATTTTACAATATTAATAACGATGAGGCTTACCATGTCAAAATTGGTAATAAGTGGATTGGTTATTTGATGGAAGCTAATGAGATTCAGGAGGAAGAATTGCTTGAGCTAATGTTAAACGCTGCGGATAAAATTGATATACCTCTGTTTGGTAAGGGCGGGTGGGATTCAGATATAAGGGCGCAAGTGGGTTTTCCTTCTTGGTTTATTGAGGTTAGAGAACAGATATACAATCACTGACATATACCATCTCCATACATAATGTATAAAAGCAACAATGGAGATTATGATCTGGTTCTTTACACGACTTCATAACGAAGGGTTATGTAACAAGTTTGGTTATTAGTAGAGCCTGTAAATAATTCTGTGTAACTGCCCACTCCATTACAGGTGACCGTTCAGACGATCACCGAACTCGATAATAAAGCGATTCAGGGCAGGCTTCCAATTCTGGATTGGCATGGTCCATTTCTTGGCGGCCTGCTGTATCGCGAGAAACGCCACTTTGGGCGCCGACTCATCGGTCGGGAACAGCTTCCTTTGCTTGGTCGCTTTGCGCAGCACGCTGTTCAGTGACTCGATCGCATTGGTGGTGTAGATCACCTTCCGGATTGCGGGGGGATAATCAAACAGCGTGATCAGATTGTCCCAGTTATTCTGCCACGAGCGCGCTATCTGTGGGTACTGGCTATCCCAGCGCTCGCCGAAGGTCGCGAGTGCCTGCTGAGCCTCACGTTCCGTCGCAGACTGGTAGATCTGCTTCAGTTCAGCCGTCACCGCCTTGTAGTCCTTCCAGGAGACATAGCGCAACGAGTTGCGGACCATGTGGACGATACACAGTTGCTGCATATTCCGGTCGAAAATGAACACCTATTCCGGTTTAAAATGAACGCTGATTCCGGCTTCCGTGTACACCGATTCCGGACACCTCAGAGCACGTACTCTGATGTCAGATGAACCGTCCTGTTCCAACGTCTTGGATCCACAACTGCCGCGCTGCGCTTGGCTGCTGGCTTGTTCGGTGAGTCGAAAAGATGCCTCCCCTCAAAGCTCAGCTTCTGCTCGAAGAACCCCTGTCCGCATACTTTCCGGAAATGGTGTTCACAGATTCCGGAATCACTGTTCAACTTCACCGGAATACGCAGTTGCACCTTGGTCTGGGGATATTCCACGGCAATGGCATCAGGGAAGCCCTTGAGACCATCCACACACGCGATCAGGATGTCTTCCAGGCCGCGGTTTTTCAGCTCGGTCAGGACCGATAGCCAGAACTTTGCCCCTTCGGTCTCGGCCAGCCACAGGCCCAACAGCTCCTTGTGCCCCTCCATATTGATGCCCAGTGCCAGATAGAGCGACTTGTTGATCACCCGCTGGCTCGCGCGGATCTTCAGCACAATGCAGTCCAGATAGACGATGGGATAGAGCGGATCCAGCGGCTGGTTTTGCCATTCGTGGACCTGCTCGATGACACGTTCGGTCACCTTCGATACCAGCCCCGCCGAGATGTCGGCGTCATACATCTCTTTGAACGCGTCCACGATATCGCGCGTGCTCAAGCCCTTGGCGTAGAGGGCGAGGATCTGGTCGTCCATCTGGGTCAGGCGTGACTGGCCCTTGCGTGCGGACGAACTGAGGTTCGAAGGAGGAGTTACGGTCTCGAGGGGCCTGGATAGTGACCTCTCCGTGCTGTCCTTTTAGGCGCTTGGTGGAATAGCCATTGCGATTGTTGCCGGTCCCGCGGCCTTGTAGGGCGTGTTTCTCGTAGCCCAGATGCTCGTCCATCTCGGCATTGAGCGCGGTCTCGACGGTGAGCTTGATCAGCTGTTGGGTGAGGGTGCCGAGATCTTTTTCAGACTTGATGTCTTTTGCCAGCTCAGCGGCCAGTGCTTTGAGTTTGTCTTGGTCCATTTGCTTACCCACGAAGGTATCCTTTTGAAAAAGTTACTTATTCGTGGGCGGTTACACAATTGGATTTACAGGCTCTATTAGTATCCCACTTTATTACTCTATCCTTTCTCGCTATCGGCGCTGGATTTGCAAATTGGTATTCTACTTTATTTTTATGTAGGTGTTTTTTTATGAAGAAGAATGCGCTATGTAGAATGATTGAGTATCCAACTTTATTACACGCATACAAAGAGCCGCTGTTGCGGCTCTTTTTGTTTGGCTGGCGGGGTTGCCGTTACGACAGCCGCAGGTTGGTGATGGTCACGTCGTCCAGCGAGGGCACTATGATGCCGCTGGAGATGCTCTTGGCGATCGCCTGGTTGCGGTTCTTCGAATCCGTCTTGTTGGTGACCTGATTGAGGTGGAAGTTCACGGTACGCTCGCTGATGCCGAGTATGGTGGCTATCTCCCAGGAGGTCTTGCCCTCGCTGGCCCAGAACAGGCACTCCTTCTCCCGATCCGACAGCTCGGCCAGATGCTTCATCAGGTCCGGCCTGCTCTTTATCAGCTGCAGCGCCGCGTTGAAGATGTAGCTGGCACAAAATGACAGCATGGGAACGTTTTCAAACATCAGGTCAGAGTTGGACCTTTCCTTGCTGATGAAGGAGAGGATGCCGTGTTCCCCCTGAGGGGTGTGCAGCGGGAAGGAGACACCGTTTCTCACGCCAAAGTCGGCGGCGAGGTTCATCACTTCCCGGCTGGCGCTGGGCAGCCAGGGGGAGTCGCAGTCGAGCTTGTTCCAGAAGATGGGCTGGGTCTGCTTCAGGCCCAGGAAGACCACAGGATCCTGGGTCAGGTAGTGCCGCTCCGTGTAGGCATCAAACCAGCTGGTCGGACAGTTGTTGAACAAGGCTACGTGGGATTTTTGCATGCTGATGGGGAAAATGATCAGCAAACGGAAGTAATCAAATCCCATCTGGTGACTGAAGCGCTCCAGTTGTTGCTGGATATCGCTGGTCTTCTTGGCCTTGGTGAACCGATCTATGTGTTCCCAGATCGCATCGTTAAACATGTAAGTCTCCTTCTTCGACCACTTATCATCCTGATCGAAAAGACATTTTTTAGTTATTTAAAATGGTGTTGTGACTACCAACGCCAGTTGTTCCCGTGCTTGTCTAAAAAGTATCCTGTTTTTTCAGCCACAGGCCAAGAAAATCATCTGATTGCCACTGGCACGACTCTTTGAGACAATGAGAATAGTTATCATTGTTAAGATTGTGTACCATGAAAAAGATCTGGGGTCTGGCCTTGTTGCCATTGGCCGTTCATTTCGTCGCCTCGGCAGACGATCTGGTCGCGCCCGCACTGAAAAACAGCATCGCGGATGGGAAAGCCTCCCAACAGCGCGTAGAAAAGGCGGCCGATGCCGCCGTTGCCGCCCGGCTGGAGCTGCAAAATGCCCAGCTGCAACTGCGGGATCTGGAAGCCTACAACCGCTACATGCAGTCTCTGGTGGCCGATCAGCAGAATGAGCTGGGCAAGCTGACTCAACAGCTGGAAGCGGTGCAGGAGACCCGTCAGGGCCTGATCCCGCTGATGTTGCAGATGCAGGCGGATCTGGAACAGCTGGTGCAGGATGACATTCCCCTGCGCAAGGAGGACCGTCTGGCGCGGGTCGAGCAGCTGAAGGTGACCCTGGCCCGGGCGGACGTGAGCGAGGCGGAGAAGTTCCGCCAGTTGCTGCAGGCCTACCAGATCGAAGCCGAATACGGCAGCCGGATGGATGCCTATCCCGCCCAGCTGGCGCTGGATGGTGCCGAGCGCCGGGTCGATGTGCTGGCGCTCGGTCGTGTCTCCCTGCTGGCCATGACAGCCGATCGCACCCAGGGCTGGCGCTGGTCCGCCGAGAGCAAGGCCTGGTTGCCGCTGGATAGCGAGTGGCTCACCCCCCTTGCCGATGCGCTGGACATGGCGGCCGACAAGAAAGTCCCGCAACTGTTGCATGTGCCCCTGTCTGTCGCGCGTAGCCAGGAGGCTCAGTCATGAAATGGTTCCCCCTTCTGATCACCCTCTCCCTCTGCTCCCAGCTGGCCCTTGCCAATGAAGAGTGGCAACAGCAGGAACAGGCCCGCGAGCAACAGGCACAGCAGGATCTGGCGTCTGTCTCCACCGAATTGCACAGTGCCCGCGCCAGACTGGCCGAGGCTCAGCGCCTGAGCAAGGAGCTGGCCGGCCAGTTTGCCAGCAATGAAAAGCAGCTGGTCGAGCTCAACACCCGCTGGGAGCAAGCCTCCGGCGACATGAACGAGATCTTCGCGGTGACCCGTCAGGGCGCCAGCGATGCGGTCAAGCTGCTGGGTGACTCCTCGGTGCAGGGCCAGTATCCGGATCGCCTGACTGCCTTGAAGGCCATGGCCCAGGACAAGCAGGTGCCGGATCGCGCCGCCCTCGCCCTGCTGCCCGCCACCCTGTTGCAGGAGATCCGCGAGTCGGGTCGGGTTGTCCAGTTCGATGGCAAGGTGCTCAATGCCCAGGGCGCGGCCAGTGAGCAGGCGCTGACCCGGGTCGGCAGCTTCGCGCTGTTTGGCAGCGAAGGCTTCCTGCAACCGAGCGGCGAAGGGCTGATCCCTGTACTGGGACTGCCCGGCGGCTTGCTGTCCGAGCTGACTGCTTATCAGGGCAAGGAAGGCGAGGCGTTGCCGCTGGATCCCTCCCACGGCGTCCTGCTCGAGATGCAGGCCCAGGCACCGACCTTCTGGCAACAAGTCCAGCAAGGGGGCCAGGTAGGCGCCATCATAGTGCTGCTGGCCGCCATCGGCCTCGGCATTGCCGCCGTGCGGCTCTGGACCCTCTCTCGCGAACTGACCCTGGTGCGTCGCCAGCTCAAGAGCGGCGAATACCACGCCGACAACGCCCTCGGTCGGGTGCTGACGGTGGCGGACAAGCACCCGGAGCTGAGCATGGAGACCCTCGAACTGAGGCTGGACGAGGCCATACTGCAGGAGACGCCCCGGATGGAGCGTGGCATCGGCATGGTCAAGGTGATCGCGGCCATTGCCCCCATGCTGGGGCTGCTCGGTACTGTCACCGGCATGATAGGCACCTTCCAGGCCATCACCCAGTTCGGTACCGGCGATCCCAAGATCATGGCGGGCGGCATCTCCATGGCGCTGATCACCACGGTACAGGGGCTGGTGGCCGCCATTCCGCTGATCCTGGCCCACAGCCTGCTGCAATCCCGTTTCACCGAGCTCTCCAACGTGCTGGAGCAGCAGGTCGCCGGCATTCTGGCCGAGCGGGCCGAGAATAACGGGGACGGGATGGAGCGGGTGGCATGATGGTCGACATCTGGCAACAGTTGCAGAGCTTCATGGGCCGTGGCGGCCCCGTGCTCTGGGTCATCCTGGCCTTGCTGGTGCTGATGTGGATTCTGATGATCGAGCGGTTGCTCTACCTCAATCTGGGCTTCGGCCCGCTGCAGCGGCAGCTGTTCGGCCGTTGGCAGGGACGCAGCGAGCGTCACAGCTGGCACGCCAAGGCAATCCGCAGCCGCTGGCTGGCCGAGGCCGAACTCGAGCTCAACCGCCATCTCATCTTCATCCGCACCCTGGTGGTGCTCTGCCCCATGCTGGGCCTGCTCGGCACTGTGACCGGCATGATAGGCGTATTCGATGCGTTGGCCGCCGCCAACCGCTTTAACCCGGAGAGCATGGCGGGCGGGATCTCCCGCGCCACCATCCCCACCATGGCAGGCATGGTGGTGGCGCTCTCCGGCGTGTTGTTACTCAGTCGTCTCGAGAGCCAGGCCAAGCGTGCGCTGGCCAAGACCCGGGACGGCCTGCGAGAAGAGAAGGTAATGCAATGAGACGGCAATCCAAACGCCAGCGTGATGAAGTGCAGATCGACATGACCCCCATGCTGGATATCGTGTTCATCATGCTGATCTTCTTCATCGTGACCACCTCCTTCGTACGGGAAGCCGGGCTAGAGGTGCACAGGCCCCAGGCGAGCCAGGCCAAGGCGCAGAAGTCCTCCAGCATCATGCTGGCGATCGGCGCCCAGGGGCAGATCTTCCTCGACCGCAAACAGGTGGATGTGGAGCGGGTGCAGGCCAGTCTGGCCCGCCTGCTGTCGGAGCAGCCCGAAGCCAGCCTGGTGATCCAGGCCGATGAGCGGGTGCCCCATGGCAAGGTGGTGCGGGTGATGGATGAGGCCAAGGCGGCAGGCATCGCCAATATCGCCGTGGCGGTGGCGCCGAAATGAAGTTCAAGCTGATGAGCCTGGGGCTGGGGATTGCTCTCAGCCTGGGGATCCTGCTGTTTATGGCCACGCTGGTGGAGCCGCCCAGAGGGGAGAAGGCGAGCGCCGAGCAGAAATCCATCGTCATCAACATGCAGACCGAGGTGAACGAGGTGCAGGTGCGCGAGCGTCCGGTACCCCAGGAGCCGGAACCCTTGCCGGAGCCTCCCGCCGCCCTAGCGTCTACGCCAATGCCCATGCTGGCGGCGGCGCCGCTGCCCTCGGTGCAGCCCAGCCTGGATCTGGTATCCAGCCTGAGCGCGGTGCAGGTATCTGCCCCCGGGGTCGCAACCAGCCCCACCCCGGTGGCGAGCGGCAGCTTCCATGGTCAGTCACAAGGCGCGGGCATAGGGGTCGGCGACATGCTGACCCCCTTGCAGCGGGTCGAACCCGTCTACCCCTATCGGGCCCAGCAGGCCGGCATAGAAGGCTCGGTGACCCTGCGCTTTAGCGTCGATGCCGAGGGGCGGGTACAGGATGTGGAAGTGATCGACGCCAAACCCAAGCGGCAGTTCGAGCGGGCGGCGATTCAGGCCGTCAGCAAGTGGCGCTACCAGCCAAGACCGGGTGCCACCGACAAGCTGGTGCAAACCATCAATCTCAAATTCAAATTGGAGTCGTAACCATGTTGCGGATCTGGATCTGTCTGCTGGCCCTGGTCAGCCAAGCCTGTCTGGCCATGGAAGTGAGCCCTCATTTCTCCCGTCAGCTGGAGCCCGTGATGAAGCTCTATCAGTCGGGTCAGTGGCAACAGGCCCAGAACAAGGCGACCGGGCTCAAGCCTGGCTCCGATGCCGAGCGCGCCTGGCTGGCCCAGTTGCAGGCTTCACTGGCGGCCAACTTGCAGCAGACCGCACAGGCGAGTCGCTACGTGGAGCAGGCGCTGGCCTATAAAGAGTGGCCCGAGCAGCAGCAGCTCCAGTTGCTGCGTCTGCGTGGGGATATCCAGGCCCAGCAATCCAACTGGTCAGGCGCCATCGCCAGTTACAAGGCGGCACTGGCACTCAAGTCCGACGATGTCTTGCGCTTGCGTCTGGCCGGCCTCTATTACCACAACAAGCAATATGGCGAGGCGGTCAGCCAGAGCGAGCAGTTGCTGAAGAAAGGCTGGCACAAGCAGACGGCGATCATTCGCCTCTCCGCCCTCACCGCCCTGCAACGTTATGGCGCAGCGGCAGAGCAGGCGGAAGAGCTGGTGCGTCATGAACCCAAAGAGAGCAAATGGTGGCAACAGGCCGTTTCGCTCAATCTCTCCGCCAAGCGTGGGGACCAGGCGCTGGCGCTGTTGCAGACCGCCATCGATCGTCAGTTGATGGACGATGCGGCCGCCCGCAACCAGCTGATCCGGCTCTATGCCTGGCAGGGGCTGCCCTATCGCGGCGCCCGTCTGCTGGAAGCGGCCATGGCCAAGGGACAGATGAAGGCGAGTGCCGAGAACCAGCAACTGCTGGCCCA
>RCUM01001033.1_pt1 | contig 12474 bp, 9 predicted proteins | sample 2166141 | NCBI WGS metagenome assembly RCUM01 (sample SAMN09932756, study PRJNA488358) | compost metagenome | isolation source: compost soil in crotonic acid-enriched | place: Germany: Experimental Botanical Garden
TGCAGTCGAAGGTGTTCATGCGCATCACCAGCGGCTCTGGCGGGCGCTGCTTGGTGATCACCGGCCAGGCGTCTTCCCAGAGCGCGATGATGCGGGCCTGCGGGAAGTGGTAGCCAACCTTGTTGTACACCGCGTCGAACTGGATATTGGCGCCCTTGTAGATACGCGGGCGGTCGGCGGTGAACGCCGATGCGCCACGGAAGTTCATGCCCGTCAGGCTTTCGCCGCTGGCGTACTCACCGATACCCGAAGACTGGGTCAGGCGCTTGCCACGGTCGTCCATGCACGGCTCGTAGAACGGAGCGCCGGCGGTAGGCAGCGCGCCATTGGTGCGGAATGCCTTGGAAACCGGCAGGCTGCCGGGGATCAGCGCATAGCTGGGGTGCTCGGCCTTGGCGTGGAACTGCATGGCCGCCTGCTCGACATCGGTGCCCTCTTCAGGCAGGTAGATCGGCTTGGCTTTGTGCACCACCTTGGAGAAGTCCAGCTTGGTGGTGGTGGTCACCGCTTCGCCACCGGCAGCCTTGCCGTCCAGGGCGTGACGCCCTAGACCACCGTCCCAGCCATCGACCTGGTTGGCGTCGAGGTTGGCCCACAGGGCCTTGCCGCTGGCCTTGAGTTGCCGCGCCAGGTCCGGATCGAGCATGTCCAGCGGCGGGGTCGGCGGACGTTGGCCGACGCTGCTTTCCATACCGCCGATCCAGAACGGATAGCCGGGGTTCTTCAGGGTGCCGTCGGCGTTGCGGTTGATCTCGCTGCGATCGACCAGGGCCAGGGAGCCGATGGCTTTGCGCACGGCGGGCGCTTGCACATGGTCATCATCACCCTCCTCTTCGTCGTCATCATCGTCATCGTCAGTGGCCGCAACCAGTTCCTCGGACAGTTTTGGCACTACCACGACCTTGCCCGGCATCGGCGCCATGGCCTTGCCGGGAAGCGGCACGATGGCCGGGATCGGCGTACCGGCGATGATCTCGCCATCGGGCAGTGCGCGAGCACCGACGGCGGGCTTGCCGCTGCGCAGGGCGAACGGGGTGCTGTGGAAGCCATTCTCGCCCTGCCCGCTCACTTCAAGCCGGGTGCCTTCTTCGAACACGTCGTGGACCCGCCACATGGCCCACATGCCCTGGGCGAAGTGCGGGTAGAAGTGGCAGTGGTAGATCGCATCGCCAGCGACCCGGTTACGGTTCCCCGAGCCGCCGTTGGCAATCTCATAGGTGTAGCCAACCCCCGCGCCGATGCCCTGGGCGTCGACGTAGTCGGAGTTGTCGTCGTTGGGGTTGAACAGCCACTGATGGCCGTGCAGGTGGAAAATGTGCTGCTCATGGCCGTTGTGGGTGTTGCGGAACTTGGTGAAGTCACCGATGTAGCTGTGGTGCACGTTGGCCGGTTCCGCCGGGTACAGGGCCATGGTCGCCTTGACGCCGGTGGCGCTGGCCGGTGGTGTCTCGCCTGGGCGGATGTGTTCCAGGCCGACGTTGGCCGGCACGTCGACCAGGGTGCCGACATCGCCGACGGTGTGGGCGCTGAGGAAGAACTCTTCATAGGCACACGACAGGCAGTCGTGCATCGGCCCTACGCCCAGGCGGTTGGCCACCACTTCGGCGCCCATGCCGCCGGAGCCATAGTTGATCATGAACGAATCGCGGGTTGGCTCCAGCACATGGCCCATGACCGGGTCGGCCCAGTAACCGGGGAAGGCCTGCGTGCCGGCGACTTCGTCGGCAAATTGCGAAGCGAAGTCACGGAAGGCTTCCAGGCGGTTGGGCAGCGCCGGGTTGCGCTTGCCCAGGCTCTCCAGCGGGTAGGTGGAGCGCGGGAAGCTGCCGTCCGGGTTGGGGCCCATGACCACGGCATCGGTTTCGCTGTTGAGAATCTCGTTGCCGTCGACCATGTTGATGATCGGCTTGCCGGCCTTGCCTTCGGTGATCCACGGTTCGACCTGCGGGTAGCGTGCCTCGTAGTCGATCACCGGCTGGCCGGTGGCGGTGCGGCCCGTGGTGGCCAGGCGCATTTCTTCTTCGGTGAGGGTGTTGCGGTAGCTGCGACCGTATTTGGGCAGTACCACGACTTGACCGAACAGACCGTTGGCGACGTTGCCCGCCGTGCCTTCGCCGCCAAAGGTGGCGGCTTTGCTGGTGGCGGCAAAGGCCCCTTCGCGCTCGGCGTACAGGGTGTAGCTGCGGGTACTGCCGGGCGACACCAGGAAGTTGCCACTGCGGCCGGTGTTGGCGGAAATGTCGGCGATGCTGTTCACCGCCTGCAGGCCGTTGACCTGGAAGCCTACCAGGCGCTCGGCGACCTGCTCGTCGGCGACGAAGCCTTCACCGCCTTCGTTCTCGACTTCGTTTTCCGGCCCTTCTTCCTCTTCACCCTCGACCTCGTTTTCGTCGTGGTCGATCCCGTGCTTGTTGGGGTTGGCCTGATAAGCCAGCAGGTTGGTGAGGTTGACGGTCAGGCACTCGCCGGCGGCCACGCGCAGCACGATCGGCCGTGGGCGTTTGTCCGGGCGCAGGGTGACCTTGCCCGGCACGGCGGCACCGCCCTTGCTGAGCGGTACCTGCTTGTCGTCCACCACATCCTCGCGGAGGGCGAACATCATGCCGTTGGCGTTTTGCGCACCAAGACGGTTGAACATCATTGGCTGGTCCAATGCCACCACGTTGGCCACCAGGGTACGCTGGCACTGCACAGCCGCCTCGCTGGTCGCTTGCCAACCGAATACGGCAAGCACGAGTGATGTCAGGACTGAGCCTTTGAGCGGGGTCGACATGGTGCACCTCCGGGACACAGGGACTCTTCGTGGAGGCTGAGCAAGGTGCGTGCCAAATCATAATATTGATATTTATCAGCTGGTTAGCGCTTCAACCGAAACAGGTTGGGGAGGATTCCCCAACGTAATTCCCCGTTTCAGGGGACGGATCGCGGCGAGCGCCCTGTCAGCCCCGCGATTGACGGAAAACCCGCCCCGTGCTCTCCTTACACCCTGTTACACCCTGCGTTCAGGTGCCCCTTCAGGGGTGAAACGGGAAACCGGTGCGTCGCAGGCCCTGCCCAGGGCCCGACAAGGCCGGTGCTGCCCCCGCAACGGTAAGCGAGCGAAGCGTCTAGACCACTGTGCCACTCCCCAGCGGCATGGGAAGGTGACGCTTGCCAAGGAGCCCTGCTCCTCCTCGTGAGCCCGGAGACCGGCCTGACGTTCATGAACACCCCGCGGTGGGCGGGCGCTGTCGCATTCCCTTGGGCGTCGTTCGCCGGGGGCTGCCGCGCTTGCCCGTTGCCCACAAAAAGCAGAGGAACGCGACATGCCCGTCACCAGCGCCAAACACAGTATCGCCACCCCCGTCACCCTCAGCCAGCGCATGGCTATCGCCATCGGTGCCAGCCTGCTGGGCCTGTGCCTGGTCTACTTCGCCGGTTTCTCGCACATCGAGGCCGTGCACAATGCAGCCCACGATACCCGCCACAGCGCCGCCTTCCCTTGCCACTGAGTTCGCCCCGATGATCAAGCGCATCGCCCGTACCGCGGGTTTCAGCGGCCTGCTCGCCGCCTTGTTGCTGACCCTGCTGCAAAGCTTCTGGGTCGCCCCGCTGATCCTTGAGGCGGAAACCTATGAATCGGCAGCGCCAGCCGCCGAGCATCATGCACACGACGCTGGCGCGGTCGCCGCCCATGAGCACAGCGCCGAAGCCTGGTCGCCGGAAGACGGCTGGCAGCGCGTGCTGTCCACCACCGGCGGCAACCTGGTGGTCGCCGTCGGTTTCGCGCTGATTCTCGCCGCGCTGTACAGCGTACGTGAGCCCAATCGCGTCGCCACAGGTGTGTGGTGGGGCTTGGCCGGTTTTGCCGTGTTCTGCCTGGCACCGACCCTCGGCCTGCCACCGGAACTGCCAGGCACGGCGGCGGCCGACCTGGGGCAACGGCAGAACTGGTGGGTAGGCACCGCCGCCGCCACTGCAGCAGGCCTGGCGCTGCTGGTGTTTGCCCGTCACTGGCTGCTCAAAGTGCTGGGTGCGGTCTTGCTGGTGTTGCCGCACGTGATTGGCGCGCCGCAACCGGACGTCCATGAAAGCCTGGCACCCGAGGCGCTGGAGACCCAGTTCAAGATCGCCTCGTGGCTGACCAATGCCGCCTTCTGGGTGGCCCTGGGCGTGCTCAGCTGCTGGCTGTACCGTCGCCCCAGCCAGGCCTGATGAGCGCCGCTACGTCGATGCCGGCGCTGTACGCCGGCTTCGGCTGCCGCCGGGGCTGCCCGGCGGACATTCTCCACGCCCTGCTGTGCCAGTCCTTGGCTGACCAGGGCCTGGCGCTGACCACCCTGCGCGGTATCGCCAGTATCGCGTTCAAGGCAGACGAACCCGGTCTGCAGCAGCTTGCCGAGCGACTCGCCCTGCCGCTGGTGCTGTACGATGCGGCGCAACTGCTGCCCTACGACGCCCAGCTCAGCCACCGCTCTGCGCTTGCCTATGCCCACAGCGGTTGCTGGGGCGTGGCGGAAAGCACGGCCTTGGCCCTGGCCCACCAGCAACAGGGCAGCGCCAGGCTGCTGGTCACGCGCCAGACGCTCGGCCCCGCGACCCTCGCTGTGGCGTGCGGACGCTGATCGCTACCTCTATTTACCTGCAAGGATTTTTCATGACGGTCTACTTCATTGGCGCAGGGCCCGGCGACCCGGAACTGATCACGGTCAAAGGCCAGCGCCTGATTCGTCAGTGCCCGGTGATCATCTATGCCGGCTCCCTGGTGCCCGCGGCAGTGCTCGAAGGGCATCAGGCCGAGCGCGTGGTCAACAGCGCCGAATTGCACCTGGAGCAGATCGTCACGCTGATGCGCAGTGCCCACGAGCGCGGCCAGGATGTCGCCCGGGTACACAGCGGCGACCCCAGCCTGTATGGCGCCATCGGCGAACAGATCAGTCATTTGCGCGTACTGGGCATCGACTACCAGATCATCCCCGGCGTCACCGCCACTGCCGCCAGTGCCGCCCTGCTCGGCTGCGAACTGACGTTGCCGGGCATCGCGCAAACGGTGATCCTGACCCGCTACGGCGACAGCTCGCCGATGCCCGCCGGCGAGAAATTGGCGGACCTGGCCCGACACGGCAGCACCCTGGCCATCCACCTGGGCGTCAAGCACCTGTCGCGCATCGTCAGCGACCTGTTGCCCCACTACGGGCCGGACTGCCCGGTGGCGGTGATCCACCGCGCGACCTGGCCGGATCAGGACTGGGTCCGCGGCACCCTGGCAGACATCGTCGAACAGGTGGCGGCCAAGGACTTTCGCCGTACCGCGCTCATTCTGGTGGGGCATGTGCTGGGTGATGCGCCGTTCGACGAGTCGGCGTTGTATCGCGCAGGCCACGCTCACCTGTATCGCCCGCACGGCTGATATTGCCAGCGCGGTGAACGCCGTAGCAGACTCCAGCTTCCCTACACGGACTGGAGTCATGCCCATGCTGGAACTACGTCCCAATTGCGAATGCTGCGATGCCGACCTGCCGGGCGATAGCGCGCAGGCGTTGATCTGCTCGTTCGAGTGCACGTTCTGTCAAGCCTGCGCCGATACTCGCTTCCACGGGCAGTGCCCGAACTGCGGTGGGCAACTGACGGCCCGTCCGACCCGAGTCGGCCAGGCACTGGTCAACCATCCCGCCTCCACCCAGCGCATCCGCAAGCCCCACGCCGCCTGCGCGTGACCTGCCGCCCGTCGGCAACCCGCCGCCATGCCCTACGCAGGCGCCAATCTCCGGCGTTTTTGTAGGGCTTTTCCACAGATTCTGCCGACTTTTTCAACACATCTATACTCGCCATTATCAATTACTTGGAATGGACGTATGGTGCAGCGCTGCTGAACAGCCCTTGCATACGTATTCCTGAGAGTTTCCAGGAAACGGACCACATTCCGACAGGAGTTACCTACATGACAACCGTGCTGATCGTCGACGATCACCCCATCGTTCGGCTTTCCTTGCGCATCCTGCTTGAACGCGAGCGTTTTCACGTCGTCGGCGAAGTCGGTAATGGCAGCGAAGTGGCGCAGGAAGTACGCAACCTGCGGCCCGATGTAGTGGTGCTCGACATTGGCCTGCCCGGGCTGGATGGCATGGAGGTGATCAAGCGCCTGCAAGCACTGGAGCCTAAACCCAAGATCATGGTGCTGACCGGCCAGGCCACCGACCTTTACGTGCGCCGGTGCCTGGATGCCGGCATTGGAGCATTCGTGACCAAGGATGAGGACCACGAAGCCCTGATTTTCGCCCTCAAGGCCTTGACCAAAGGCTACTCGACCTTTCCGCAGATGGCGGTCAACAGCAACTCGCTGGAGAGCGAAGCAAGACGCCTTGGCAGCCTGTCCAACCGCGAGATGGAAGTACTGCGTCGACTGACGCGCGGGGAGAACAACAAGAGCATCGGCGCCTGCATGAACCTCAGTGCCAAGACCATCAGCACTTACCGTGGCCGCATCATGGACAAGCTCAAGACTGAGTCACTGGTGGAAATGGTTGATCTGGCCAAACGCAACAACGTCATCTGAGCGCCCGAGCGCCATGAAACGTTTGCTGACTGGCATGCTCCTGGCGCTCAGTCTGGCCGGCCCGCTTGTGGCCCTGGCCGACACCGAGCCGCGGCAATTGCTGGCGCGTTCGACCAGCGCCGCACCGGCGTTGCAACTGGACGCCCGGGATCGCCAGTGGCTGGCCCAGCGCCAAGGCTTGGTACTGGGGAGTTCGCGCCCCGACTACCCGCCCTTTGAAATCAATATCAGCCAGGGTGACTACGAAGGCCTGAGCGCTGACTATGCCGGGCTGATCGGCGAACAGCTGGGGGTGCCGATCACGGTGCAGCGCTTCGCCAGCCGTCACGAGGCGATTGCCGCCTTGCGAGAGGGTCGCATCGACTTGCTGGGCAGCTCCAACGGCTTCGAGGCGGCCGACGCGAAGCTGAGCCTGAGCCTGCCCTATGCCGACGACCTGCCGGTCATCGTCACCCGTGAGGGCCGCACGCTGAAGAACGCCCAAGGCCTCGATGGCCTGCGCCTGGCCATGGTCGATCACTACCTGCCGGGCGAGACGGTTCGGGCGCTTTACCCCAATGCCCAATTGAGCTTGTATCGCTCCGCCTTGAGTGGGCTGGCGGCGGTCGAACTGGGCGAGGCGGACGCTTACCTGGGTGACGCCATCAGCACGGACTTCATCATCGGCAAAAGCTACCAGGGCATGGTCAAGATCGACCATTTCTGCAACGTCGCGCCCGGTACCTTCTCGTTCGCCCTCGCCAACGATAACCTGCGCCTGCGGCGGCTGGTGGATGCCGCCCTGGGCAGGATCACCGAAAGCGAGCGTTTGAACATCCTGCGGCGCTGGAGCAGCGGCAACACCAGCCTGCTGCTGGAGCGCCACCTCTCGGCGCTGACGCCCGAGGAGCACGCGTGGATAACCGCTCATCCGACGGTGACCGTGCTGGTCAATACGGCGCTTGCCCCCCTGACGTTCAACGATGCGCAACAGCGCTCCAGCGGCATTACCCTGGACTTGCTCAAGCAGATCACACTGCGCACTGGGTTGCAGTTCAACGTGCTCGAGCGCAGCTCGGTACAGGTCATGGTCGAACAGGTCGCCCAGGGCCAGGCCCAGATGATCGGCGCCCTGGGCTACGGCCGGGAGCGTGAGACGCAACTGCGCTACACCCGCCCTTACCTGGTCAGCCCGAGGGTATTGGTCACCCGCAGCCAGATGGCCTGGCCAGCCCAGGCCAGGGCCCTGGATGGGCAACGCGTGGTCCTGCTGCGCGGCTCGCCGCAGCGCGCTGAAATCGAGCGTCAGTACCCGCGCGCCAAGGTGGTCGAGGTGGACAACCCGCTGGGCCTGATGGAAGCGCTGGTCAACGACCATGCCGACATCGCCTTGAGCAGCCACATCAATGCGACGTACTACATCAACAACGTTTTCCCCGGCAAACTGCGCATCGCCGCAGTGCTTGGCGACGACCCCGCCATCGCGGCCTTCGCCGTTGCCCCGGACCAACCGCAGCTGCAGGCTATTCTCGACAAGACGCTGCTGAGCATTCCCCCCGAAGAGCTGGATCAACTGGTCAACCGCTGGCGCACCAGCACGCTGGTCAGTGACAGCCCTTGGCGCGACTACCGAACGCTGGCGCTGCAAGTGCTGGTGCTGTCGACGTTGCTGCTGGCCGGTGTAGTGTTCTGGAACAGCTACCTGCGCAAGCTGATCCACCAACGCACCGAAGCACAACGTGCGCTGCAGGCACAACTGGCGCTCAGCCGTGGCTTGCTGGAGCAACTGCGTCAGGCCAAGGACGAGGCTGAACAGGCCAGCCAGACCAAGAGCACGTTCCTGGCGACCATGAGCCACGAAATCCGCACGCCGATGAACGCCGTGATCGGCCTTCTGGAGCTGGCCCTGGAAGACAGCCGCAGCGGCCGCTGCGACACCACTACGCTGAAAACCGCGCATGACTCGGCTATCGGCCTGCTTGAGCTGATCGGCGATATCCTGGATATCTCGCGCATCGAGTCGGGACACATGACCTTGCAGCCGGTCGCCACTGACCTGGTCGAACTGGTGCGCGCCACCTTGCGTGTGTTCGAGGGCAATGCCCGGATCAAAGGCCTGCACCTGCACAGCGCGCTACCCGCCAGTCCAGTCTGGGTGTTGGCCGACCCGCTGCGACTCAAGCAGATACTCTCCAACCTGCTGAGCAATGCCATCAAGTTCACGGATCGCGGGGAGGTGCACACCAGCCTTGAGTTCACCGCGCAAACCGAGCATAGCGAGCTGCGCGTCGCACTGTGCGTGCGCGACACAGGCATCGGCATCAGTGCGGCCGACCAGGCGCGTCTGTTCAGCGCCTTTGCCCAGGCTGACGGCCCGCGAACACGCCAGGGCGCAGGTCTGGGCCTGGTCATCAGCCGCACGCTGGTCGAGCTGATGGGCGGCCAACTGCACCTGCAAAGTGTCGAAGGCCTAGGTAGCCGGGTACACATCGAACTGCAATTGCCCGCCAGTGCGGCACCCGCCCCCACCGAGCCGATTCCTGCAGCCGCAGAGGGTAGCAACAGGCCGCTCGACATTCTGGTAGTGGATGACTACCCCGCCAACCTGATGCTGCTGGAAAAACAGCTGAACACGCTGGGGCACCGCGTGAGCCTGGCCGAGGATGGCAAAAAGGCCATGGCGCTGTGGCAACAAGGTACGTTCGACCTGGTGATCACCGACTGCAGCATGCCGGTCATGGACGGCCATGAGTTGACCCGCAGAATTCGTGCCGAGGAACATCAGCGCGAGCTGCCAGGCTGCCGGATTCTCGGGGTGACCGCCAACGCCCAGGCCGAGGAACGTGCCCGATGCCTGGCCAGCGGCATGGATGACTGTCTGTTCAAGCCCATCGGCTTGCAGACCCTCAAGGCACACCTGCCGCACGGCCCGGGCAATGGCGCGGCACCGCCGCCGCGCACCAGCGGCTTCCAACTCAGTGAACTGCGCCACCTCACGCAAGACGACCAACAACTGACCCGCCAGCTTCTGGAACAGTTGTCACAGAGTGCCAGCGAAGACCTGACGGCCCTGCGTGCACTCGCTGCCGATGCCGATCGCGAAGCCGTGCGGGCCTTGGCTCATAGAATCAAGGGCGGCGCCAAGATGCTCAAGGTGCGCGGTGTGGTCAAGGATTGTGAAGCGATCGAGCAGGCCCAGGCCCAGGGTTTGCCCACCAACGGCCTGCAGTTGCAATTGCAGGCCAGCCTGGAAAGCCTGCAGCGTGAGTTGGCTGACACCCTCACGACGATTGCAGCGTCGAGCTGACGGTTGCGAAAATTCAGGAGCTTTCCCGAACCATCAGTTCAAAGCCCAAATCCTGCTGCTCGACCGCCACCCGCTTGCCGTCGAGCAAGGCCAGCAACGCCTGCGCCGCGCCGCGCCCGACGGCGGCCCGTGGCGTGCGGATCGAGGTGAGGCGCGGCACCATGTGCGCCGAGGCCGGCAGGTCGTTGAAACCGACCATCGCCACCCGGTTCGGCACCTCGATACCCTGACGCAACGCCTGCAGCACCGCACCCTGGGCCAAGTCGTCGTTGCAGAAGAAGATGCCATCGACATCCGGTGCCTGTTCCAGCAACTGGCTGAACAGTTCGCTGCCCAGTGCGATAGACGACGGCTGCGGGGCCAGGATCTCAAGCTCGGTAGCCTGCATGCCGGCCTCGACCAACGCCTCGCGAAAGCCTTCGGCACGCTGCATCACCCGTGGGTCGAGCTGCGCGGCGATGAATGCCAGGCGTCGACGGCCGCGCTCGATCAGGTGCCTGGCGGCTGCCCTGCCGGCCTGCTGCTGGGAAAAGCCCACCGACAGTGCGCCTGGCTCGGCGCCCAACTCCATCATGTGCACGCAGGGCACGCCGCTGGCAGCCAGCAACTGTCGGGATGCGTCGCTGCGCTCGAAACCGGTGAGCAGCATGCCGCACGGTTGATAGGCCAGATAATTGCGAATCAGGTTCTCTTCTTCGGCAATATCGTAGTGATAGTTACCAATCAACACTTCAAGGCCACGCGGACGCATCACCTCGTGGATGGCCTCCAGGGTGTCGATGAACAACTGGTTGGACAACGACGGAATCAACACCACCACCGACTGGCTGCGCGCCGAGGCGAGCGCGCGCGCCGCTGGGTTGGCGACGTAGCCCAGGGTGGCCGCTGCGGCGGCGACCTTCGCCACCAGTTCCGGCGCGACCGTGCTCACCCCGCGCAGCGCGCGCGAGGCGGTAATCGGGGAAACCCCGGAAAGCCTGGCGACTTCTGCCAGCGTGGGACGACCTGTAGTGCGGGAGCCGGTGCGAGACATGAATGTTGTAATTTTACTACTTGCCAAAGGAGGGGAACGGCCACTAAGGTAGCGCTGTCTCAGGACGCAGGCAATGTAATCTTTGGTAGCGGTTCCACACCTGCTCTGTGCCAAGCGTCCATACTGCGTAAGGACAAGATCAATAACACCGGGGAGGTGGCTTTTCGTCGACGACGAGACAGCGCTACCTCACCCCGCAGGAGGTACTGATGAATTCTTCCCTGTCCGCCATTGTGGTGATGGGCGTGGCTGGTTGCGGCAAAAGCTGCATCGGCGCTGCCATCGCTGCCAGAAGCGGCGGCCGCCTGATCGAAGGCGACGCGTTTCACCCTGCCGAGAACATCCGCAAGATGAGCGCCGGCATCCCCCTTGACGACGCAGATCGTGCCGGTTGGCTGATTCGCCTGGGCCAGGAGCTGCAAGACACCGTCAGCCAGGGCGAGCGGCCGATCCTGACCTGCTCGGCACTCAAACGTCGTTACCGCGACACCCTGCGCGAAGCCATGCCTGGCCTGCGTTTCGTGTTCCTCGAACTGACCCCTGCCGAGGCCGAAAAGCGCGTCCTCGCCCGCCCCGGTCATTTCATGCCGGCCAGCCTCATCGACAGCCAGTTCGCTGCACTTGAAGCCCCCCACGGCGAGCCACTGACATTACCCCTCGACGCCACCCAGCCGATCCTGGCGCTGGCCGATGCGGTCGACACCTGGCTAAAGCCGTACGGTGAGCGGAGCCTGGCGCGGATCGCCTGAACCGGCGGTTTCTCCGCTCACCAAAGATAGCGCTGTCTCGACGCCTGCCAGCGTCTGAAGTTCACTAAAAGCTACGCACAAAAACAACGATAAGACCGAGGCATTACCACCATGTTCGGACTGGCTACTGATACCTTCCTGCTGCTCGACGCACTGGTCACCATCGTCGGGCTGATCGTGCTGATCACCCATTTCAAGGTCCACCCCTTCGTCGCCCTGACCCTCGCGGCAGGCTTTCTTGGCCTGACCTCCGGGATGCCGGTGGCCAAGGTCATGAAAGCGTTCCAGGACGGCTTCGGCGGCGTGCTCGGCTTCGTCGGTATCGTGCTCGCCCTCGGCACCATGCTCGGCAAGCTGATGGCCGACTCCGGCGGTGCCGACCAGATCGCACAGACGCTCATCCGTGCCTTCGGCAAGAAGAACGTGCACTGGGCAATGATGTTCGCCGCATTTCTGGTGGGCATCCCGCTGTTCTTCGAAATCGGCTTCGTACTGTTGATTCCGCTGGTGTTCATCGTCGCCCGGCGCTCGGGGGTGTCGCTGATCAAGATCGGCATTCCGCTGCTGGCCGGCCTCTCCGTGGTCCACGGCCTGGTGCCGCCGCACCCGGGGCCGTTGCTGGCGATCGGCATTTTCCACGCCGACATCGGCAAGACCATCTTCTACGGCCTGATCGTGGCCCTGCCCACGGCGATCATCGCCGGCCCGCTGTTCGGTAATCTGATTTCGCGCTACATCCCCGGCAACCCGTCCCAGGAGTTGATGGACCAGATCGCCAAGGAGTCCGACCAGAGCAACCTGCCCAGCTTCACCGTGACCCTGGTCACCGTGCTGCTGCCGGTGGTGCTGATGCTGCTGAAGACCTTCGCCG
>RCUM01001035.1_pt1 | contig 12450 bp, 12 predicted proteins | sample 2166141 | NCBI WGS metagenome assembly RCUM01 (sample SAMN09932756, study PRJNA488358) | compost metagenome | isolation source: compost soil in crotonic acid-enriched | place: Germany: Experimental Botanical Garden
CCATGTCCCAGTTCATGCGTAGGTTATTGGCCAGGTCTTCACGCTTGAGCAAGGCGTTGATAACAGCAGTGTGTTTATCGACCACCGACGGATTACCCTGGTCGTCCAACGGCGTGTGCGCCTCCAGATAGACCTTGCCGCCACTGATACCGAACTTGTAGGGCTCGTTGATGATGCGCACCGGCGTACCCACCGGCACCATCTTCGACAGTTCCAGCACGTTGTTGTTGAGCATGCGGAAGCAACCGTGGCTGGTACGCATGCCAATGCCGAACTTCTTGTTCGAACCATGGATCAGGTAGCCCGGCACGCCGAGGGTGAACTTGAACGGCCCCAGCGGGTTGTCCGGGCCGGCCGGCACCACGCTCGGCAGGATGTCGCCGTCAGCCGCGTGCTCGGCACGGATCGACGCTGGCGGGGTCCAGGTCGGGTTCGGCGTCTTGGCGGTGATCTTGGTATTGGCGATCGGCGAACCCCAGCCTTCACGGCCAATGCCCAGCGGGAAGGTATGCACCACGTTCTGCCCTTTCGGGAAGTAGTACAGGCGGTATTCGGCCAGGTTGATGACGATGCCCTCACGCGGGCCAGGCGGCAGGATGTAGCGGGTCGGCAGGATGATCTCGGTGCCGGCACCTGGCAGCCATGGGTCCACGCCCGGGTTGGCGGCGATCATTTCCAGGTAGCCGAGGTCGTTGGCAGTGCCGATATCGGCGAACGTGTCCTCGTACTTTGCCTTGATCACATGCACCTGGCCGATGATGTCTTCACCGGGCGGCGGCAGTGGCAGCTCCAGCGCAGCAGCGGGGCCCGCTACCAGCAGGGCGGCCAGGGACAGGCTACGGGTGACGGCAGGAAAGCGCGGCAACATCCGGTAAATCCTTCGAAAGGTGGGTCAAGAGAATCGATTGTACACCCGCGCCGATGCAAGCGGGAGGCATTGGCGCCATGCAAGCGTTTCAGATGATGAAAGGCGCGGTGTTCAGCCGCCCTGCAGCTCCGGCCACACCGGGCGCATGCCGCGCCGCTGGGCATCGAGGATGGCGCGGCACAGGTCGCACAGGCGGCCGTCGCGGTAGATCGAGCGCGCCACCCCCGACCAGCGCGGTTGCGCCGGCAGCAGGCCACCGCACAGAGTGCGGTCGGCCGGTACGCCCAGCTCGAGCTGGCGGGCCACGAGGTGGACGCGGATTTCCTGGCAGGCGAACAGGTCGAGCTGCTCATCAGGCTCGATCAGTTGGTAGGCATACAGGGACCAGGCAGGGCGCGGCATCGGTGGCACTCGAAACGGGGGGCGCAACATTAGCCGAAAGCCGGCGCCGTTTAAAGCGTCACAGCAAGGGTTTTATCGCCGGCCAGGCATTTTCCAGCAGGCGCTGCTGGGCGGCCTGGGCCGGGTGAATGCCATCGGCCTGCATCAACTCAGGCACGCCCCCTACCCCCTCGAGGAAAAACGGCACCCATGGCACCTGTTTTTCTGCCGCCAGCTGTTCATACACCCGGGCGAAGGCGGTGGTGTAGCGCACGCCATAATTGGGCGGCAGACGCATGCCCAGCAGCACCACCTTGGCACCGGCCTTGCGCGAACTCTCGATCATCGAGGCAAGATTTTGTTGCAATTGCGCTGGCGACTGCCCGCGCAGGCCATCGTTGCCGCCCAGCTCCAGCACCACCAGGCTCGGCTTGTGCGCTGCAAGCAGCGCCGGCAGCCGCGCCTGGCCACCTGCACTGGTGTCGCCGCTGATCGATGCATTGACCACTTTGTCGTCGAAACCTTCGTCCCGCAGGCGGGTCTGCAACAGGGAGACCCAGCCCTGGCGGGTATCCAGGCCAAAACCGGCGCTGATACTATCGCCGACAACCAGCAGTGTTCCCGCCGCCGCGCTCTGGGCCAGGCAATACAGGGCCAGACCGGCACTCAACCACCACACTCGCATCGGATTCTCCATGGGCCCCAGCATTCTCGTTGCGCAGAACCTTAGCAAAGTGGTCCCCAGCGCGGAAGGTGACCTGACCATCCTGCACGCGCTGTCCCTCGACCTGGCCCAGGGCGACAGCCTGGCCATCGTCGGCGCCTCGGGCTCGGGCAAGTCGACCCTGCTCGGCCTGCTCGCCGGCCTCGACCAGCCCAGTGCCGGCAAGGTCATCCTCGCTGGCCACGACCTGGGGCCGCTGGATGAAGACCAGCGCGCGCGGGTGCGCGCCGAGCATGTGGGCTTCGTGTTCCAGTCGTTCCAGCTGCTCGACAGCCTCAACGCCCTGGAAAACGTCATGCTGCCGCTGGAGCTGGACGGCCGCCGCGATGCCCGCGAACACGCGCGCACCCTGCTCGAACGGGTCGGCCTGGGCAAGCGCCTGAGCCACACCCCGCGCCAGCTTTCGGGCGGCGAACAGCAACGGGTGGCCATCGCCCGTGCCTTCGCCGCGCAACCGGCAGTGCTGTTCGCCGACGAACCCACCGGCAACCTCGACAGCCACACCGGCGAGCGCATCAGCGACCTGCTGTTCGAATTGAACAAGGAACGCGGCACCACCCTGGTACTGGTCACCCATGACGAACGCCTGGCCCGGCGCTGCCGCCGCCAGATCCGCCTGGATGCGGGCCGCCTGGTGGCCCCGGTGGAGGCCTGATGAACCACATGCCGCTGTCCCGCCTGTGCGGCCTGGCCCTGCGCCAGTTGTTGCGCGACATTCGCGCCAGCGAAGTGCGCGTGCTGTTCTTCGCCCTGCTGGTGGCGGTCGCGGCCAGCACTGCCATCGGCTATTTCGGTGCCCGTCTCAACGGCGCCATGCAACTGCGCGCCAGCGAGTTCCTCGGTGCCGACCTGGTGCTGCAGGGCAGCGCCCCGGCCCGCGACCAGCAGATAGAAGCCGGCAAGGCGCTTGGCTTGCGCCACGCCCAGGTGGTCGAGTTCACCAGCGTGGTCGGCGGCGACAACGGTATCCAGCTGTCCAGCGTCAAGGCTGCCGATGGTGCCTACCCGTTGCGCGGGCAAGTGCGCAGTGCCGCGGCGCCCTATGCCGCAGAAACCCCGGGCGGAGGCCCGGCACCTGGCGAAGCATGGGTCGAACCACGCCTGCTGGCGGCTCTGGGGCTGAAGGTTGGCGACAGCATCGACGTGGGCATGAAGACGCTGCGCATGAGCCGCGTACTGACCTACGAACCGGACCGCGCCAACAACTTCTATAGCCTTACCCCACGGGTAATGATGAACCTGGCCGACCTGCAAGCCACCGGCGTGATCCAGCCGGGCAGCCGGGTCACCTACCGCGACCTGTGGCGCGGCGATGCCGAAGCGTTGGCACAGTACCGCGGGGCACTGAAAAAGGACCTGGCCGCCAACCAGCGCCTGCGCGACACCCGCGATGGCAACCAGCAGGTCGGCGGCGCCCTGGGCAAGGCCGAGCGCTACCTGAACATGGCCAGCCTGGTGGCGGTGCTGCTGGCAGGCGTCGCCGTTGCCCTGTCGGCCAGCCGCTATGCCGCACGCCGCCTGGACGCCAGCGCCTTGCTGCGCTGCCTGGGCCTTTCGCGCCGCCAGGCACTGGGCCTGTACTGCCTGCAATTGGCCATGCTCGGCCTGGTCGCCGCGCTGGCCGGCGCCCTGCTCGGCTGGCTGGCCCAGCTGGGCCTGTTCCGCCTGCTGCATGGCCTGCTACCAAGCGTGGTGCCTGCAGGCGGCATCGTCCCGGCCCTGGCCGGCATCGCTACCGGGCTGGTGGCCCTGGCCGGCTTCGCCCTGCCGCCAATCGCCGCCCTGGGCCAGGTGCCGCCGCTGCGCGTGCTACGCCGCGACCTGCTGCCGATACCGCCCAGCAGCTGGCTGGTGTACGGCGCGGCCCTGTTCGCCCTGGGCCTGATCATGTGGCGCCTGAGCCTCGACCTGCTGCTCACCTTCGCCCTGCTCGGTGGCGGCCTGGTCGCCGCGCTGCTGCTCGGTGGCCTGCTGCTGCTCGGTTTGCGCAGCCTGCGCCAATTGCTGGCCGGGGCCCCGCTGACCTGGCGCCTGGGGCTGGGCCAACTGCTGCGCCACCCCATGGCCGCTGCCGGCCAGGCCCTGGCCTTTGGCCTGATCCTGCTGGCCATGGCCCTGGTCGCCCTGCTGCGCGCGGAACTGCTCGACACCTGGCAAGCGCAGCTGCCCAAGGATGCACCCAACCATTTTGCCCTGAACATCCTGCCGGATGACCGTGAGCCCTTCGCCCAACACCTGCAGCAGGTCAACGCCACCTCGGCGCCGCTGTACCCGGTGACACCCGGCCGCCTGGTGCGCATCAACGAGCAACCGGTGCAGCAGGTGGTCAGCAAGGACTCGGCAGGCGAGCGCGCCGTGCAGCGCGACCTCAGCCTGACCTGGGCGGCCGAACTGCCCGAAGGCAACACACTGACGGGTGGCAACTGGTGGCAGGCGTTGCCCGCCGAAGATGAAATCCCCGGTGTGTCGGTGGAGGCGGAACTGGCCAGCAGCCTGAAGCTGCAACTGGGCGACCTGCTGACCTTCGACATCGGCGGCCAGCAGCGCCAGGCCCGGGTCAGCAGCCTGCGCAGCGTGCACTGGGACAGCTTCCAGCCGAACTTCTACATGATCTTCCAACCCGGCACCTTGCAGGGACTGCCGACCACCTACCTGACCAGCTTCTATCTGTCACCGGGCCACGACCTGGATGTCGTTGCCCTGTCGCGGGCGTTCCCGGCGGTGACCATTCTCCAGGTCGACGCTTTGCTGGAACAGCTGCGCAGCATCCTCGCCCAGGTCACCCTGGCGGTCGAATACGTACTTCTGTTCGTGTTGGCAGCGGGCTTGGCGGTGCTGTTCGCCGGTTTGCAGGCGACATTGGACGAGCGTATCCGCCAAGGTGCCTTGTTACGCGCACTGGGTGCGCCGCGGCCATTACTGATCAAGGTCCGGCGCATCGAGTTCGGGCTGCTGGGTGCAGCCAGCGGGCTGCTTGCGGCGGTAGGCTGCGAGCTGATTACCCTGGTGCTGTATCGCTATGCCTTCGACCTGCAGTGGAGCCCGCACCCGTGGCTGCTGATATTGCCGCTGGCCGGTGCGCTGCTGGTAGGAGGTGCCGGGGTACTGGGAACGCGGCGGGCGTTGAATGCCAGCCCGCTGACGGTATTGCGAGAGGGGTGAAGCGGATCATTGCCCGTAGCTGATGCTGCCCACGTACCAGGTCGCTTCACCGGTCGGCGTATGCACCAGCACTTCATCGCCCTGCTCTTTCTTGAGCAGGGCACGGGCCATGGGCGAATCGATCGAGATGTAGTCGTTGCGCCCATAGATCTCGTCATAACCGACGATGCGAAACTTCAGGGTCTCGCCAGCGTCGTTCTCGATTTCGACCCAGGCACCGAAAAACACCTTGCCTTCCTGCTGCGGCGAATAGGCAACTACCTTGACATCCTCCAGACGCTTGCGCAGATAACGCACACGGCGGTCAATCTCGCGCAGCAGTTTCTTGTTGTACTGGTAATCGGCATTCTCGCTTCGGTCACCCAGCGAGGCCGCCCAGGCGACCTTTTGAGTGATCTCCGGGCGATACACCCGCCACAGATGATCCAGCTCCTGCTTCAGCGCTTGATGACCTTCCGTCGTGATGATGTTGGTGCTCAACAGCGCTCTCCTCAGCGGCGGGTAATCAGGCCTTGGCGAGCGATGCGGGTAAGGTGACCGATGACCTCGGCGGCATCCTCCGATGCAGGTGCCTGGATCACCGCCAGATCGAATCGATCGTTGCCATACTGCGCGAAATGGCAGCCGGTTTCGGCGAACTGGATGAGAAACGCACGCGCCTGACCCTTGCGCCGTGACAGGCCTTCGAGGTGACGCAAAAGGGTGGGCTGATGCTGACCGCCGAGCAGGATGCGCGGCGTGCGAGCGGCCTGATGGGCAGGCAGTGGGCTCAAGCAGACACTGGTACGTGGACAGCTCATGGAGTATCTCTCCGCCTCGCGAATCCCGCTGGGCAGCGGTGGGAGGCGTCACCGAACCAGCGCTTTAGCGGTATTTCGGATGACCCACAGAGGGGGCTTCTCCCGCGCCCCGCAAGTAGCTGTTTAAATCGGCGCAGGCGGTATCCTAGAGGCTGGAGCCGCAAGCTGCAAGTGGACCTTGATCGCAGTTTGCCCCGCAGACCTTGCAAAGGTATGTCAGCGGGGCGATCAGCGCTTGGCGACTCGCTCCAGCGCACCGCGCTCGCGATTGAACGCCAGGAAGTACTTGTTGATGCTGTTGACGAAATTGACCGGCCCCATCCCCACCTGCTCCATGGCGATACGTTCGGTCTGGAAGAACCACTGATTGCCGTTGAGCCCACGCCGCCGGGCCTCGGCACGCATGGCCTGAACCCGTTCTGGCCCCAGGTTGTACGCCGCCAGGATGAACGCCATGCGCTCGCGTTCATTGATCTGGGGGCTGGCGAAGAACTTGCGGCGGATCAGCGCCAGGTAGCGGGCGCTGGCCTGGACGTTACCATCGAGCGTAGCGGTATTGCTCACCCCGACCCGCTGCGCGGCTGACGGCGTGATCTGCATCAGGCCATGGGCGCCACCCGTTCCGCGCGCTTTCGGGTTGAGGGTCGACTCCTTGAACGCCAGCGCGGCCAGATTGAGCCAGTCGATCTGTTGCGCTTGGCCATGTTTCTGCAGTACCGAGCGCAACGACGCCAAGCGTTGCCGGTCCTTGCTTGCCAGGGGGTTGTGCACACGGTACTGGCGTCGATAGATACGCTCGAACGCGGCGTCCTGGTTGTCCGGCGCACGGTAGCCCTTGAGGAAGCGATCGACCGTGGCCAGCAGTTGCGTCGCATCGCGCCGCACATACCAGCGCATGGCCTGCGGCGCACCGAGCTGCACCCGGCTGTCCAGGCGCAGGCGCGGCATCACCCTGGCCCAGCGCTGGGCGATCGGCCGCTCCACCACCGTCAGGTGATAGATGCCGGCCTGGACCATTTCCAGTACATCCTCCACGGCCAGGGTCGAATCGACCCACTCCACTTTGATCGGTGGCCGCTTGCGCAAGGCGAGCTTCTGATTGACCTGCTGGATCACCGCGCCGGCCGCACTTGCGCTGGTCAATGCCACGGTGTGACCGGACAACTGCTCGACATGGCGAAAACTGCGCTCGCCCTTGCGCCCGACCAGCTGCAGCGGCACCTGGTCCAGCACTGGGGCGCTGCCGGTCACCCCACGCACCAGCCCAGGATCGAGCAATTCGCCCGGCGCGGCGAGGTCGCCCTCGCCCCGCTGCAATGCGCCGAGCAGTTGATCCTTGGCCCGTGGAATGAGTTTGAGCTGAATCTCCTGGCCATCGGCGGTGCGCGCATTGAGGTAATGCTCCAAACCACGCAGGCGATAGTATTCGATGCCCACTGGCTCGCCTTTGACCTCACCCGAGCTGTTACGGCTCTGATTGACCAGCACCCGCAACACTTTGCTGCTGCGAATCTGCTCCAGGTCGCGCACCTTGCTCGCCGGAACGTTCTGCTGCGGCCCCGGCGCACCGGCATGCGCCACCCCGGCGGCAACCAGCCCGAGCGTGAGCACAGCAGTCAGCAGGGATCGAAGCATGCGGATACGTGTCCGAGGTCGGTGGGCGGCTTCCATGTGGCGCTGACAGTCCGTAATAAATGACGGCAGAAGACCACGGCAACAGCATGAAGTTCTTGGTTTTTTCCGATTATCGCGGTTTTTGCTATGCTGGCCGCCCCGCGGCACGAGGTAGCACCATGCAACTGTTCGATATCGGCGTCAACCTGACCAACAGCAGTTTCCACGACCAACAGGCGGCCGTGGTCGAGCGCGCCATCGAGGCCGGCGTCACCCAGATGGTCCTCACGGGCACCAGCCTGGCAGTCAGCGAGCAGGCGCTAGAGCTGTGCCTGCAGCTCGACCCGCCAGGCCAGCATTTGTTCGCCACGGCCGGCGTACATCCCCACGATGCGAAATCCTGGGATGCCAACAGCGAGCGGCGGTTGCGCCAACTGCTGAACGAGCAGCGCGTGCGCGCCGTAGGTGAATGCGGCCTGGACTTCAATCGGGACTTCTCCCCTCGCCCGCAGCAAGAAAAAGCCCTGGAAGCGCAATTGACGCTGGCGGCCGAGCTGCGCTTGCCCGTGTTCCTGCACGAACGTGACGCCAGCGAACGACTGCTGGCTATCCTCAAGGATTACCGGGACCACCTGACTGCCGCCGTGGTGCACTGCTTTACCGGTGAGCGCGAAGCGCTGTTCGCCTATCTGGACATGGACCTGCACATCGGCATCACGGGCTGGATCTGCGACGAACGTCGTGGCACGCACCTGCATCCCTTGGTAGGCAACATCGCCGAGGGCCGCCTGATGCTGGAAAGCGATGCGCCCTACCTGCTGCCGCGCAGCCTGCGGCCCAAACCGAAAAATGGGCGTAACGAACCCGCCTACCTGCCCGAAGTCCTGCGCGAAGTGGCACGGCATCGGGGTGAACGCGAGGAACGAACGGCCGCGCACACAACGGCCACGGCACGGGCGTTTTTCGGGCTTGGGGATCGTTGATTCACATCAAGACAGGCTCTGGTGGATGCAGGCACAATGATGGCACCTTGCCAACATTGTTTCCGCTCAACTCAGAGAAGACCTGCCCATGGGTGCCTGGCTTAGCAATATTTCCCTGAAGTACAAGTTCTGGGCCGTCAACGCGGTGGCCTTCGTCACCACCTTGTTGCTGGTGCTGTATGCCGTGCACCTGGAGCAACGCGCCCGCGCCGAGGCGGTCCAGGTCCAGGTGCATGCCCAGGCTCAGCTGCTTGCGGCCTGGCCAGCCGGACAACCCTTGCCGCGCCAGGCCAACGTCATCACCTGGCAACCGGGCCAGACCCCCAGCTTTGCCGGCGCACCACTGGAAGCCCTGCGCAACGCCCGAGGCTGGGTCGAGTTGCCTGCCGCGTGGCTGTTCGGCGACAACCCGCTGCGCGGCGCACAGGTCCTGAGCCTGGGCGATCAACAGGTGGCGGTGCTCGCGCAATCACCGAGTCTGCGCCAGGTGTTCTTCGAGCGTTTTACCAATTACGCCGTGTGCGTACTGATCCTCATGCTGGCCATGCTCGGCGCGTCGCAGTTGCTGATCCGCTTCCTGCTCAGCCAGCTCAACACCCTCAAGGACGTCATGCTGCACGTGGAGAAAACCGGCGACCTGTCGGCACGCGTGCCGCTGGCCTGTGGCGACGAAGTCGGGCAGATGGCGGGCGCGTTCAATGCCATGCAGGCCACCTATCATCGCGTGGTCAGCACCGTGGCGCGGACCGCCGCGCAACTCGACTCGGGCGCCGCGCGCCTGGCGGCGAGCATGAACGATGTGCGCCAAGGCATGCTCGGCCAGCAGAGCGAGACCGATCAGGCGGCCACTGCCATCAACCAGATGTCGGCCACGGTGCATCACATCGCCCAGCACGCCGGCGCCACCCGCGACCTGTCGCAGACCGCCGACACCCTGGCCGGCAGTGGCAAGGAGGTCGTCAGCCGGGTGCAGGATTCGATTTCCGGCCTGTCCAGCGGCGTGCAGCAAACCGCCGAGATGATTCGCCAGTTGGCCGAGGACAGTCAGAAGATCAATGGCGTGGTCGGGGTGATCCACAGCATTGCCGAGCAGACCAACCTGCTGGCATTGAACGCCGCCATCGAAGCCGCCCGCGCCGGAGACCTGGGCCGCGGTTTTGCGGTAGTCGCCGACGAAGTGCGCAACCTGGCCAAGCGCGTGCAAACCTCGACCGACGAGATCACTGCCATGGTCTCTGCCCTGCAGTCAGGCACCCGTGATGCCGTGGAGTTCATGCAGGAGAGCTCATTCAAGGCCGACGACTGCGTTCGACAGGCTCAGGATGCCGGCGCAGCCCTGGCCGAGATCACCGATGCGGTGGCACAGATGCGCGAAAGCAACACCCAGATCGCCGTGGCCGCCGAACAGCAGAGCCAGGTCGCCGAAGAGATGAACCGTGCGGTGGTGAGCATCCGCGACGTTACCGAGCACACCGTGCAACAGACCGTCGGCTCGGCCACCACCAGCAGCGAGCTGGCGACCCTGGCCGGCGAGCTGAACAAGGCCATCGGCCAGCTCACACTATAGTCACCATAGCCAGCCTCGATTGGCCCCTGCATCGGGGTCGCACTAAGCTTTGGGCATGACCGAGAGGAAATGCCCATGAGCAAACGTCTGCCCAACCTGCCCCACTGGCAATGGCGCGGTTATCACCACAATCATCGCCACCCGGCCAACCTTGTCCTGCACCTGATCGCCGTGCCGCTGTTCATCCTCGGCGCATTGCTGGTGCTTTCCGGCCTGTTCTCGCTGGACCTGGGGCAGATCGCCGTCGGTGTCATTGCCGTGATCGCAGGCCTCGGCCTGCAGCGCCACGGCCATCGCCTGGAAGCCGAGCAACCCGAGCCGTTCGCCAACCGCAAGGACGCCGTGCAGCGACTGTTGACCGAGCAGTTCATCACCTTTCCGCGCTTCGTGCTGAGCGGCGCCTGGTGGCGCGCCTGGCGTGAGCGGCACAAGCATCGGCGCTAGGCGAACACCGTTACCGTTTGCCGGCTCAGCGCCAGCAACTCGCCGTCGGCGGTCCACAGCGCGGCAGCGGCGTGCCCGTAGCCGTCGCGGGCATATTCGGTCTCGACGCAATAGCGGCACCAGTCCTGGGTCGAAAGCCGTGGCGTAGGCTGCATGAACTCGATGGTCCAGGTCAGGGTGCTGCCTGCGGCTGGCTGCTTGAGATAGGGCAGCAGGCTGGGTGGCCATGCATCCACCAGGGCCAACAGCAATGCCTCGCTGACTTGCTCGTCAGCGACATCGCGCAGACGCACCCAGCCCCCCATCTGTCGTGATGAGTTACCGCTGAACGGCAGCCCGCCCACCGCCCAGCGCAAGGCCACATGGCGCATGAATTCCGGGGTTACACCTTTGATGTAGGGCAGCTCGGGAGCTTGTTCCACGGGTTTCATGGCAAAAGCCGGCTGGGCCGGGACCTGGACAGCCGACGGGCGCCCTGCCCCGAAGTTGCCCTGCACCAGAGTAACCACCTGGCCATTCTGTACAGCACGCCCCAGCAGCGTGCTGACCGCCTTGCCCTCACGCAGCACCTCGACCTCGAAATGGGTCGGTACATCGGGCGCGGCCGGGGCAACGAAGCTGATCGCCAGCGAACGCACGGGACGGTCGTCGGACAGTTTCAGGCGCATGGCCTCGTAGACCATGGCGGCCATCAACCCGCCGAACGCGGCACGACCCTGGGCCCAGGAGGCGGGAATACTGACCGGCTCGGCATGCTGGCGAGCGGCTTCGAGCAACTGGGTGAAGTTCATGGCGGGTGAGCTCCTGCATGGGATCGATCAGGGGCCGCACGACAGCGGCCAGCGTCGAACCATACTAACCAGAGCATTCCCGCCATTCAGGGGCATTTCGGTCATTTGCCGGCCTATCGCCGCTGCAATGCCGTCTGCAAGGCCTCCAGCGTGACATCGGACTTGCGTTCGGCTTCGTGCAGTTCCTGCTCCCAATCGATCTTGCACGGCGCCAGGTCGGCATGCTCGCGCGCCTGCAACAGCCATTGCAGGCGATCGTGCCAATCACCCAAGTCGGACTGGGCCTTTTTCAGCAGGCGCTGCAGCTTCTTGCCGGCATGTTCGAGTTGCGGATAGGCCTCGTCGCCATAGCGCGCGCGCTTGATTAGCAGGCGCAGGCGATGTCGATCGTGGGCAGGATCCGCCAGCGCCTTGCGCAACTTGCGCCACTGTTTGTCCAGGCGCTTGTCGATGCGTGTGTCCAGCGCACGTACCAGCCCTTCCCGGTCGGCAGCACGCAAAAACAGCGGGAATGCGTCGACAATCGCCAGGACACGGGTCAATTGGGCGCTGCTCGCCACACGCGCAAAGGTCGCACCGCGCCCTTCCAGACGCCGCTGTCCGGGCCCGGTAACGCCGCGGGCGATCAGCTCGGCTGCCAGCACCTCACGGTCACGCAGCGGCGTGGTCAAGCTACCCAATGCCCCGGCCGCACCCTCCAGTTGCTCCACACCGGGCAGATCGCGCAAGGGCCGCAACAGGCTGCGCAGGCGCCGCACAGCGATGCGCAGATCGTGCAAGGCCTCGCTGTCGGTGTTGGCTGCCAGCCGTTCGCGGCATGCCAGCAGGCGCACCTGCAGGCTCAGCACCTGGGCGACGACATGATCGAGCATGGCGGACATAGGACGCTCCTTGGTCAGCGACCAGCACGCGACTCACGAATGTAGAACCGCGCCTTCTCGGCTTTCTTGGTACAGCCTTCGAAGCCCTCGAACTGCTGCTGGGTCTTGGCCCCGGTCAGCAACGATAACGCCTTCGAATAGCTCACGGTCCCGGCAAACCCCTCGGCCTTGGCCAGGTCGAGCTCCTTCCAGGCGGCATCCAGCTGGGTCGCGCAGCTGTCACGGTAGGCCGTCT
>RCUM01001037.1_pt1 | contig 12432 bp, 13 predicted proteins | sample 2166141 | NCBI WGS metagenome assembly RCUM01 (sample SAMN09932756, study PRJNA488358) | compost metagenome | isolation source: compost soil in crotonic acid-enriched | place: Germany: Experimental Botanical Garden
CCTTGCGCCACTGCGGCAGGCCGATCAGCACCACCGCGCCGATGATCACCGCCATCGCCACGCACTCTTCGGCACCGATCTGTTCGCCGGCGAAGACGATCCCCAGCAGCACCGCCACCGCCGGGTTGACGTAGGCATAGCTGGTGGCCGCCGCCGGACGCACGTGCTTGAGCAGGTACATGTAGGCACTGAAGGCCAGGATCGAACCGAAGAACACCAGGTAAGCCAGCGCGCCCCAGCCAGCCGCGGTGGGCATCTGGGTCATGCGCTCGCCGGACAGCGCGCTGCCCAACAGCAGTGCCACGCCGCCTACCAGCATCTCGGCGGCGCTGGCCATGGGGCCTTGCGGCAGCGGCAGGCTCTTGCTCCACACCGAACCAAAGGCCCACGACGCGGCGGCGAACAGGATCAATGCCGCGCCCATGGGGCTGGCCTGCAGGTTGGAGCCGAGGTTGAGCATGCCGATGCCGACCAGGCCCAGGGCGATCCCCGCCCATTCCAGGCGCGAATTGCGCTGACCGAACAGCAAGCCGAACACCAGGGTGAACAGCGGTACGGTCGCCACCGCCAGCGCCGCCACTCCCGACGCCACGCCGGCGTGCTCGGCCACGGTCACGCCACCATTGCCACAGCTGAGCAGCAGAAAGCCGATCGCCCCCGCCGCACGCCACTGGGTCCAGGTAGGCGCCGGCACCCCGCGCCAGCGCAGGAACCCGTACAGCAGGCCGCCCGCGATGACGAAACGCACCCCGGCCATGAGCATCGGAGGCCAGGACTCGACGCCGATGCGTATGAACAAGTAGGTGGAGCCCCATACCAGGTACAGGGCCAGGAAGGCACCGATGAGCAAGAGCGGGAAGCGACGGGAGGCAGGCATGGCAAAGTACTCGAAATCCGTTTACGGGTGACTTAGTTTAGAAAGGCCCGCAGCCAAACTTAAGCTGCAAAACACGTTTAAACGACCGTAACACTTTGCAATGAATGGTTGTTTCAGCCATTTTCCGTTGAATACAAGGCAGACAGGAAACCTCCATGGACAAGTACGATCGCATGCTCCTCGCCGCCCTGCTCGAAGACGGCCGGGCCACCTACGCACAGCTGGCCCGCCAGGTGAACCTGTCGCCACCGGCGGTGGCTGAACGGGTAGCCAAGCTTGAAGCGATTGGGGTCATTACCGGCTACGCAGCCAAGGTCAACCTGGAAAAGATCGGCCTGCCGATTCAATGCGTGATCGAACTGCGCCTGGCCAGTCACGGCAACCAGCAGGCCTATGACGCGCTGTCACGCATTCCCGAGCTGACCGAATGCCACCGGGTCACGGGGGATCCGTGCGTGATCATGCAGGCGGCGGTGGGGTCGATGACGGAACTGGAGGCGCTGATCAACCGCGTTTCGCAGCTGGGCTTCAGCAAGACCTCGATCATTCTGTCGAGCGCGGTGGAGCGCCGGGTGCCGCTCGATCACCTGCAGGTCAATGGCAAGAAACCGTAAGGCGGCCGTCAATGGCGCAACAGCAACCGTCCCTCGATAGGCACATAGCGGCTGGCCGCCCGAATCAACGACATCGCGGTCAGCCCTGGCACGCCATAGACCACCGCTTCGGTACCGTGGCGCTGGATCACCCGCTCCAGCAACAGGTCGAAGTCGCCATCGCCTGACGCCAGCACCACTTGGTCGACCCGGCTGGCGGCGTCGATCACATCGAGGGTGATGCCCACGTCCCAATCGCCCTTGGCCGAGCCATCGCTGCGCTGGATGAAGGGTTTGAGGCGTACGTCGAAACCGAGGTTGCGCAAGATCTGCTGGAATTGCTGCTGCTTGCTGTCGCCACGATCGATGGCATAGGCCACGGCTTCGACGATCTGCCCTTCGCGGCTGACTTCCGACCACAGCGCGCTGTAGTTGAAATGGCAGCCATGGACCTGGCGGACGGTGTAATAGAGGTTCTGCACATCGGCGAACAGCGCGATTTTCTTCACCTTCGAACCCCTTGCATGACGAAAGGGGCGCAAAAGCGCCCCTGAAAATCACGGCAGTATGCCAGACCTGTCAGACGTAAGAGTCGTCGTCGGAGAAGAACCCGCCGTCATCGCTGCCGTAATCGGTGTCAGCGTAGCTGCCCTGGTCACTGCCCCAACCGCCATTGTCCGACACTTGCTGCTCGGCGCCAGCGTCGTTCCAACCACTGCTGTCGCTGGCCGGCGCTGCTTCTTCCTTGGCGACATCAGCCACTTCCTCGGGCTTTGAGTCGTGATTGAACAGGCTGCTGATGCCCTGTGCCAGCAACACACCACCTGCCACACCGGCAGCGGTCTGCATTGCGCCACCGAGGAAGCTGCTGGCCCCACCACGGGCCGGGGCTGCGCCGAAGCCGGCTTGCGGCTGTTGCTGCTGCGCCTGGGGACGCGCGAAACCCGGTGCGGCCGGCTCACGCCAACCGCCAGCGGACGCAACCGGCGCCGAGGCGCGCTGCGGCTGGGCAACCGGTTCCGGATTGCGTGCACCGGAACCAAAGATACCGCTGAGGAAACCACCACCGCTGTTGCTGGTACTGCGCGAAGCCTCGGCCTGCGCACGCGCCTGCTTGAGTTCGGCTTCCAACTGCTTGTTCTGCTCGTCGAGACGCTTGATCGCAGCTTCCTGAACCAGAATCGCCTGGGCCATGTAGTAAGGCGCCGCCGGCTGCTGACGCAGATGTTGCTCGATGCATGCCTGGGCCTGGGCATCGCGAGGCTGGCTCGGATCTTCGGCTTGCTTGATGCGGCCGAACAGGCCATCGATTACGGTTTGTTCTTCAGTGTTCATGAAGCGACCTCATGGGAAGCGGGACAACGGACGCGTCAAAGATGGGGCGTTCGGGCGTAGGATTCAATCACCGCAGCCGTGAAAGTTTTTTCAGCAAGTGACCGCGCAAGCCCCGCTGTGGGCTAAAGTTAGGCCCCTGCTTTTACTGCCATGCGATGTTGACCGATGAATCCGCTGAGCGTTCTGCGCGACTCCCTGTACTTCTTCCGCCGCCACCTGCCGAACATCCTCCAGCTGTGCCTGCCGTTGGTGGTGCTGGAGGCCTTGCTCACCCAGCTGCTGTACCGGCAGATGGGCGACCAGGCCTCGCCGGCCTACGGCATGCTGGTCAGCCTGCTGTTCTACCCGCTGTACAGCGCGGCGCTGATCCTTTATCTCGACACCCGCAGCAACGGCCAGGACATCGCCAAGCGCGACCTGTTCGCCCGCGCCCTGCAACTGTGGCCGCAACTGGCCCTGCTGATCCTGATCAGCTCGCTGCTGATCATGGCCGGCCTGGCGCTGTTCATCTTCCCGGGCGTGTGGATCATGATCAACCTGGTGTTCGCCGAGTACCTGCTGGTGCTGCGCGGCCTGCCCGTGGTGCAGGCGATGCGCGAGAGCGCGCGGATGACCACCGGGCACTTCCTGCGCATCATGGTCTGCGTACTCGGCGTGCTGGCCCCCATCTGGCTGCTCGACGGCCTGCTGCTGATGGCGTTTCCCGAGCCTGCACCCGCCGTGGAGCTGGCCATGAACAGCCTCAGCGGCTTCCTGCAGCTGTTCAGTACCGTGGTGCTGTACCGGTTGTTCATGTTGCTCGAGGGTGAAGCCGGCGCTTGAGCGATCACCCTGGAAGCGTTTCGATCTCCGCTGCCCCGCGGCGCCGGCCTAAGGTGCCAATCCCCCTGTCCACTCAAGGAGATTGCAATGGACCCGGAGATTCAGGCGGCCTACGCCCAATCGTTTCGCGGCAAGCTCTACCTATGCGCTTTCGACCGCTATATCCCGCTGCGCTTGAGCCGCACCAGTGACAAGTTCTCTTGGGGCGTCACCCCAGAGAACGATTGGCTACAAGCAGGAGGTGAGCAGAACTCACCCACGATGGACTTTACCTTCGATTCCCAGACGGATGACCGCTTGCACTTTCACATAGCCATTCCTGGGCCTCGGGACATGAAGAAACTGGGTGTCAGTGTCAACGGATACTTGGGTTTCTACTGGTTTGCAGAAGTGAAGGACTTCTGGAAGATCGAACCGCTGATGCAGACGGACGCCGGCCTGTTCTGCCACTTGCGCGACCACTTGGGCCAGCGAGTGGGTTTCCTCAAGGACTTCCCCCACAGAAGCAGGCAATGGGTTGCCCTGCTGAACGTCAAGGAAGGTGAGACTTGTACCTTCCTGCTCAAGAAAATCCCATGACACTCGCAGATTACGTACCCCGCGGTTTGGCCCGCGCCGTGGCTTCGGCCACCAGCGGGTCATCCGGCCAGTAATGCTTGGGATAGCGGCCCTTGAGGTCTTTCTTCACTTCGGCATAAGTCGTACGCCAGAAATTGGCCAGGTCCTGGGTGACCTGCACCGGCCGCCGCGCCGGCGAAAGCAGGTGCAGTTTGACTTGCTGTCGACCGTTGGCGATGCGCGGCGTATCGGCAAGGCCGAACAACTCCTGCAGGCGCACCGCGAGAATTGGCGGGGTTTCGCTGTAGTCCAGGCGGATACTCGAACCCGACGGCACGGACAAGTGCGCGGGCGCCAGTTCGTCCAGACGTTGTGGCAATGGCCAGGGCAACAGGTTGCGCAGCATCGATGAAAGATCCAGCGCAGAGAAGTGGCTGAGACGCGACACCTTCCCCAGGTAAGGCTGCAGCCAATGCTCCAGGCTGGCGAGCAAGGCCTCGTCGCCCAGGTCGGGCCATTCGCTCTGGCCGTCTTTCGCCACATCGAGCTGGCGCAGCAGCGCGACCCGTGCTTGCCACTGACGCAGCTCAGGCGTCCAGGTCAGCAGATTGAGCCCCTTGCGCCGTACCAGGCCCAGCAACGCCTTGGCCCGGGCTTCGTCATCCAGGCTCGGTAGCGGTTCGCGGCTCAGCACCAGCTCACCGACCTTGCGCTGGCGCTCGGCGCGCAGCACCTGTTCGCGCTCATCCCAATCGAGGATATCGATCCGCTCGACCTGTTCGGCCAGCACCTCATCGAGCAAACCCGGATCGAATTCGGCGGCCAGGTAGATACGCTCTTCCCGCTGCCCCTGTCGGCTACCCAGATCGGCAATCACCAGCCACGGGCACTTCATCAAGCCATCGACCTCGGCGAACAATGCCGCACGGCCATTGGCCAGGCGATATTCCGCCCCGCCTTCGCGACGTTGCTGTGCAACTCGGTCAGGGTAGGCCAGCGCCAGCAAGGCCCCCAGCCAGCGCGGGTGATCAGGGTCGGCGACCGGCGCGCCCGCCTTGCCGCGCAACAAACCACGGTATTGCCGGGCCAACTGCCGGGCACGCTGCACCCCTCCTTGCCCGCCTCGGGACGCCTTGCTTTCGCCGCTGACCAGCGCCAGGCGGCTGTGCAGGTCGGCGCCGCCGCCGCGCTGGATGTCGCGCTCACCCAGCAACGCCGCTACATCGCAGGCCATCTCGGCCAGGCCCAGTTGCTGGCCACGCAGCAGCAGATGCGCAATGCGCGGGTGGGCGGGCAGCTCGGCCATCGCCTGGCCGTGCTCGCTGAGCTGTCCACGGCTGCCGGCCTTGAAGGCGCCAAGACGCGCCAGCAGGTCCTGGGCCTGGGTGAATGCAGCACTGGGCGGTTGATCGAGCCAGCACAACTGATCAGGGGCGACGCCCCAACGGGCCAACTGCAGGGCCAACCCCGCCAGGTCAGCCTGCAGCACTTCGGCAGTGCCGTGGGCGGCCAGCTGGTCGTGCTGGGCCTCGGACCACAGGCGGTAACACACGCCGGGCTCAAGACGCCCGGCTCGGCCTGCGCGCTGGGTGGCGCTGGCGCGGGAGATCCGCTGGGTATCCAGGCGAGTCATGCCGCTGCCTGGGTCGAAACGCGGCACCCGCGCCAGGCCTGCGTCGATCACCACACGCACACCGTCGATGGTCAGGCTGGTTTCGGCGATGTTGGTGGCCAGCACCACCTTGCGCATACCCTTGGGCGCCGGATCGATGGCGGCGCGCTGGGCATTGAGGTCGAGCTCGCCATGCAGCGGGCAGAGCAGGATCTCGCGGCGCTCGCTCAAGGCCTCCTGAAGCTGCTGGTGAACCCGGCGGATCTCGGCCTGCCCGGGCAAGAACACCAGCACACTGCCGGACTGGTCCGCCAAGGCCTGCAGCACACTGTCGACGACCCGCGGCTCAATGAACTCGCCTGGCTGGAACGGCCTGCCCCACTGGATATCCACCGGGTGCATGCGCCCTTCGCTGCTCACCACCGGTGCGTCGTCGAGCAAGCGCGACAGGCGCTCGCCTTCCAGGGTCGCGGACATCAGCAGAATCTTCAGCGGTGACTCATCACGCAGCAGCGCGCGGCCATTGAGGCTCAGCGCCAGCGCCAGGTCGGCGTCCAGGCTGCGCTCATGGAACTCGTCGAAGATCAGCAGCCCCACCCCCTCCAGCGCCGGATCAGACTGCAAGCGGCGAGTGAGAATACCTTCGGTGACCACTTCGATACGGGTCCTGGGCCCGACCTTGCTGTCCAGGCGGATGCGGTAGCCCACGGTTTCACCGACCTTCTCGCCCAGCTCACTGGCCAGCCGCTCGGCCGCCGCACGGGCGGCCAGGCGGCGTGGTTCGAGCATGACAATGGTCTGCCCGGCCAGCCACGGCGCGTCCAGCAAGGCCAGTGGCACGCGGGTGGTCTTGCCGGCGCCGGGTGGCGCTTCGAGCACGGCTTCGTGACGGTTTTCCAGGGCCTGGCGCAAGGCGGGCAAGACAGTATCGATCGGTAATGAAATCATGGTGGTCCTCGAACAGTCGGCCGAGTATAACGGCGAACCGAGCCCGCTCTATCATGGTCTTAGCTACAGGTACTGGCACATCGCCTGGCCTTGCAGGACATCTTTTCCGGAGATTTACATGCGCATCCCTTCCCGCGTCATCGGTGGCGCCCTGATTGCCACCTTGCTGACCCAGCTGACGGCCTGTGGCACGCTGTTCTACCCTGACCGCCGCGGCCAGATCGAAGGCAAGGTCGACCCGGTGATCGTCGCGCTCGATGCCATCGGCATCCTGTTCTACGTGATTCCCGGCCTGATCGCCTTTGGCGTCGACTTCGCCACGGGCGCCATCTATTACCCTGGCGGCACCACGGCGCAGGTCGCGCCGGAAAAACTGCGCGAAGCGGTCACTGCCGATGGCAAGGTCGACAACCTCAAGCTGCAGGCTATCCTCGAAAGCGAACTGGGCCAGCGCCTGCCGCTGAACGATCCACGCCTGCTCCAGCAGCGTGGCAGTGTCCAGCAGTTGGCCGCCTACGGCCTGGTGCCTGCCGCCTGAAACTCTCAAGGACGTAGCCCACGGCATGATCACGCCCGCTGAACACCAGCGCCTGCTGCGCCTGGCCACCCGCGCCTCGCTGGCGGTGGCCAGCATCCTGGTCCTGAGCAAGGCCATCGCCTGGTGGCTGAGTGGTTCGGTCAGCCTGCTGGCGGGCCTGACCGACTCGGCACTGGATGCCGTTGCCTCGTTTCTCAATTTGCTCGCCGTGCACTACGCCCTGCGCCCGGCCGATGACGACCATCGTTTCGGCCACGGCAAGGCCGAGGCGCTGGCTGGCATGGCCCAGGCTTTGTTCATCGGGGTCAGTGCGGTGCTGATCGGGGTGCAGGCGGTCGATCGCCTGCAGTCGCCGCAGCCGCTGGGCGATACCGCTGTCGGCATCGCCGTGATGCTGCTGTCACTGGTGCTGACCGTCGCCTTGCTGGCATTGCAGAGCAAGGTGATTCGCCTGACCGGATCGACCGCGGTGCGCGCCGACTCGCTGCACTACCGCTCGGACCTGCTGCTCAACGGCAGCATTCTCCTGGCCCTGGTGCTGGCGCGGTTCGGCTGGCCGCAGCTGGACGCACTGTTTGGCCTCGGTATTGCGTTCTACATTCTCTGGAGCGCATTGCAAATCGCCCGCGAGAGTACGGCGATCCTGATGGACAAGGAACTGCCGGGCGACATCGGCGAGGGCATGTCAGCGTTGGTGCTGGCGATTCCCGGCGTCAAAGGTGTGCATGACCTGCGCACGCGGATGTCGGGCAACCGCTGGTTCGTCCAGCTGCACCTGGAGTTGCCCGGCGAACTGCCGCTGCATGACGCGCATGCGCTGTGCGTCGAGGCTTCGAAGGTGATCCGCGAACGTTATCCACAGGCCGACGTGATGGTGCACGCGGATCCTGTCTGACCCCAGGTCATTCAGTTGATGCTGTAGCCCCGCCCGCTGAAACAGGCCCCCAGCGCCCGTCGATAGGCTTCCGACACATGGGCCGGCGGCGCATGCCGCGCTGACGCCGGATCGAACCCTGACTGGCCTGCCGCCCAGCGATGGCACTGGTAGCGATCCTGATGCTGCTGCTCCCGTCCCTGGCCGTACAGCGGATAGGCCATCACGTCGTAGCGATTGCCGTCAGGCCGCTGGCCCGGGCCCCCTCCTGGCCAATAACGGTTGTCGCCATAGCGCCGGGGGATGTCCTGGTAATAACCCTCACGCGGCGGTTGGGTCTGTCGCACTTCGTCGCGCGAAGTGAGCGGCGATCTGCCGACGCTGCCGCCATTGGGATCTTCGGCCGAAGCCCCCAGGCTGATGACCAGCCCCAGCAAACCAACACCGGCCCACTGCCTGCTGCGCGACTTCATGCTGTTCCTCACCGTAATAGACCCTGCAAGCGCCGCCAGTCTACCGCGCCCGCACTACCCACAAGGCAAAATCGCGGGCAAGAAAAAAGGGAGGCCCTGGGGCCTCCCTTTGGAAATTGTCGTCCGTGCTCGACACTTGTGGCGTCGGCTCACCTCACAGCGTCTTCTGGACGTTGTGTAGCCCGGGGGCCTGGCGGATCCTGTTGGATGGCTGGCCGCGAGCGCCCGTCTAGAGCGCGTCGCCGTGGACTGATGTCCGGGCAGTGATTCTGTGGATAAAGATACGGGATGGGCAGCAGCAGAGGATTGCGAAGATTGCTAGGATAAATAGCACTTGCGCAATTTTTCACTCAGGATCGATAATTCGCAGCAATTCGAACAGAAAAGGCCTTTTCCATGAGCAAGCTCGACCGCTACGACCTGAGCATCCTCGCCGAATTGCAGCGCGATGCGCGCATCTCCAATCAGGAGTTGGCCGAACGCATCGGCCTGTCGCCATCGCCTTGCTCGCGTCGGGTCAAGCAGCTGGAAGATGACGGCTATATCTCGCGCCAAGTGGCCCTGCTCGACCGCAAGAAGCTCGGCCTGAGCCTCACGGCCTACGTGCTGATCGGCATGGACCGCCACACCCCGGAGCGTTTCGAGACGTTCGAGGCCGCCATTCGCAACCTGCCGCAGGTGCTTGAATGCAGCCTGGTCACCGGCATGGACGCCGACTACCAGCTGAAGGTGGTGGTGCCCGACATGGACCACTATCAGAAACTGCTACTGGGCAGCCTGACCCGCATCGAAGGCGTCACCAGCGTGCGTTCGAGCTTCGTGCTCAACCAGGTCCTGGCCAGCACCGAGCTGCCGTTGACCCACCTTCGCTGATTGATCCCTGCGCCCGACGTATACTCGGCTGCTCAGCCTGCCTGGAGAACATTGATGGATCCCGCCGTATTCGAAGAATGGATGATGATCATCCTGGTCACCGTGCTCATCGGTTTCATGGGCTTCATCGTCTGGGACCTGGCGAAAAAGTCGAAAGCAGGCCGCTTTGGCACGCTGATCCTGTTCTTCGTGCTGGGCCTGGGCGTGCTGGCGTTCATCATCAAGACCGTGGTGGTAGCGTTTATCGAAGGGGTCTAGCGGGGAAGCTTGGCCGCGACTTCGCGCCAGCAGCCCTGATCCAGCCCTTCCAGCGTCCAGTCGCCAATTCGCACCCGCACCAGGCGCAAGGTCGGTAGCCCTACCGCCGCCGTCATGCGCCGCACCTGGCGATTGCGCCCTTCGCGGATGACCAGTTCCAGCCAACTGGTCGGCACGCTCTTGCGAAACCGTACTGGCGGGTTGCGCGGCCATAGCTCGGGCTCCTCAAGGCGCCGGGCCTCGGCGGGCAAGGTCGGGCCGTCATTGAGCTCGACACCCTCACGCAAGCGCTGGATCTGCTCATCGCTCGGTTCGCCTTCAACCTGCACCCAGTAGGTCTTGGCCAACTTGTGCTTGGGGTCGGCGATGCGCGCCTGCAGGCCGCCATCGTTGGTCAGCAACAGCAGCCCCTCGCTGTCGCGGTCGAGCCGGCCGGCCGGATAGACACCGGGAACATCGATGTAGTCCTTGAGGGTCGCGCGCCCTTCCCCGTCGCTGAACTGAGTGAGCACATCGAACGGCTTGTTGAACAGGATCAGGCGTGGCTCGGCCGGTGGCGCCTTGGCTTGGCGTCGCGGGTCGGCAGGCCGCGCCTGAGGGCGGCGCGGCTTGGAACGGGGTGGCAGTGGCATGGATCCTCAGCGGAACGGCGGCTCATCGAAGCTGCGCAGTTTACGCGAGTGCAGCGAGTTGAGCTCGGTGCGCAGCAGGTCGAGGGCGGCAATGCCGATCTTCAGATGCTGGCTGACCGCCCGGTTATAGAAGGCGTTGGCCGAACCCGGCAGCTTGATCTCGCTGTGCAACGGCTTGTCGGACACACACAGCAAGGTGCCGTACGGTACGCGCAAGCGGTAACCCTGGGCGGCAATGGTACCGCTTTCCATATCCACCGCCACGGCACGCGACAGGTTGATCAACGGCCGCTCCTGGGCCCAGCGCAGCTCCCAGTTGCGGTCGTCATAGGTCAGTACGGTGCCGGTGCGCAGGCGCTTTTTCAGTTCTTCGCCGCGCTCGCCGGTGACTTGCGCCGCCGCCTCCTGCAGCGCCATCTGCACCTCGGCCAGGGCCGGGATGGGGATGTTCGGCGGCACCACCCGATCGAGGATACCGTCACGGCGCATGTAGGCATGCGCCAGCACGTAGTCGCCGATGGTCTGCGACTGGCGCAGGCCGCCACAGTGGCCGATCATCAGCCAGCAGTGAGGGCGCAGCACGGCCAGGTGGTCGGTGATGTTCTTGGCGTTGGACGGACCGACACCGATGTTGACCAGGGTGATGCCGTCACCGTCGGCGGCAATCAGGTGATAGGCCGGCATCTGGAAGCGGTGCCAGACCACGCTGGCCACCAGGGCCTGCACTTCGCCGTGATCCATGCCCTTGTCGATCACCACGTTGCCCGGCAGCACCATGTGCACGAAGCGAGGGTCTTCCCGCAGCTGCTCCAGGCCATGGCTGATGAACTGGTCGACGTAACGGTGGTAGTTGGTCAGCAGGATCCACGGCTGCACGTGGCGCCAGTCACTGCCCGTGTAGTGCACCAGGCGACGCAGGGAGAAATCGACGCGGGCGGCATCGAACAGCGCCAGCGGCAGGGTTTCGGCATTGCCCCAGTCATACAGACCGTCGGCGATGTTGTCGGTGGCGGCCGACAGGTCGGTGCTGGGGAACACCCGCGCCAGCACGGCGGCGGTGATGCCGCTGCCGGCCAGCTCGTCGCCCTGGTCGACCACGTACGGGTACGGAATGTTCTGTTCGCTGACGCCGACTTCCACGGTCACCGTGTAGTCGTGCATCAAGGGCCGCAACTGCTCCAGCAGGTAGCCACGGAACGCGGCGGGCTGAGTGACGGTTACGCTGTAGGTGCCTGCCACCTGGACCTTGGCATAGGCACGGGTGGTGGCCGCGACTTCGCCATGGCTGTAGTAGGTCAGGCGCAGCGCCGGGTAGCGGAACAAGGCACGCTCGTCGGCGTCAGGTTCGGTGCGGTCTTTCAGGTAACGCTTGAGGGCCTGGCTGAGGGCCCCGGTGGCCTGGTCATGCAGGGCCGCGAGACGATCGACGGCCTGTTCGGGAGTATCAACGACTACAAAGGCGTGGCTCACACTGTGCTTCCTGTCTGGACATGCATGCCATCCATCTTGCCTGCCTTTTTTGCCAATTACATCCCTGCCAGCCTGCACCGATCAGGCCGGTGTGGCCCGGGCCACCAGCGCCTCGACATCGACACCACGCGGCAGCGCGCCATAAACCCGACCACCAGCGCCCAGGCGGCTGGCGATGAAGGCATCGCTGACGGTCGCGTTGCCCGCTTCGAGCAACAGTTTGGCCTGCAGGGCGATGGCAATGTCCTCGGTCAACTGGCGGGCGCGGTACTGGATATCGCCGGTGTCGGCGAAGGCACCCTTGAGGTTGCCGATGTGCGCCGCCAAGCGGGGGTCGCCATGGCCATCCCCCAGCTCGACGAACAGCGCATCGAGCACGCCCGGCTCCTTCGACAAGGCCCGCAGCACATCCAGGCACTGCACATTGCCAGAGCCCTCCCAGGTGGAGTTGACCGGCGCCTCGCGATACAGCCGCGGCAGAATGCTGTCTTCGACATAGCCCGCACCGCCCAGGCATTCGGCAGCCTCGTTGATCATGGCCGGCGCACGCTTGCAGCTCCAGTACTTGC
>RCUM01001038.1_pt1 | contig 12430 bp, 12 predicted proteins | sample 2166141 | NCBI WGS metagenome assembly RCUM01 (sample SAMN09932756, study PRJNA488358) | compost metagenome | isolation source: compost soil in crotonic acid-enriched | place: Germany: Experimental Botanical Garden
GGGGTAAGATTGTCCATGGAGCACATTTGTACTCTTTTCGGAGCACGCTGAACAGCCCCCTTCGTCGTCAGCTTTCGCTATCATCCCCAGGCGTGTGATTTTTTGATCTGGATACCCAATGCTGACTGCCCTGCTGTTCGACCTCGACGGAACCCTCACCGACACTGACACCTTGCACCTGCAGGCCTTTCGCCAACTGCTGCGCGAGCATGACGGCCGCGAGCTGAGCCAGGCGCAGTTCGATGCCCAGGTCAGCGGCCGCGCCAACGGCGAGCTGTTCGCCGAGCTGTTTGCCGGTGCCAGTGCCGAGCAGTGCCAGGTGCTGGCCGACCGCAAGGAGGCGCTGTTCCGCGACATGTCGCCGGCTCTCGAGCCGATGCCGGGCCTTGTGCGCCTGCTGGAACATGCCCGGGCTCATGACATCGGCATGTGCGTGGTGACCAACGCACCGCGGCTGAACGCCGAGCACATGCTGAACGCCATGGGCCTGGGCCAGCACTTTGAACATGTGCTGGTGGCCGAAGAACTGGCACGGCCCAAACCGGACCCGCTGCCCTACCTCACCGGCCTGCAGCGGCTGGGTGCCGAGGCCGGGCAAGCGCTGGCCTTCGAGGACTCATTGCCGGGGACGGCCGCGGCCAGTGGCGCGGGGATCTTTACCGTGGGCGTGGCCACGACGCAGACCCCGGAGCGGTTGCTGGCGGCGGGCGCCAGGCTGGTTGTCGACGATTTCAATGATGCGGCGTTGTGGGCGTTGATCGAGCGTATGGCTTCAGCTAGGGGGTGTGTTCCCGAAGGCTAGGGAGTGGGAGCCGAACCTGCTGGCGCTGCAGCCGGGGTGCCGGATGTACAGCCTTGAACGCTAAGCCGTGACGCCGCATTTCGCCCTTGCAGCCATACCGCCAAAGCCGCCAACCCTGCGGGTAGCAACAACGAAGCGAATACCTGGGCAAAGCTCCAGCCCAGTGCCAGCATCTGTGCCCCGGCAAAGGCACTGAGAATCGCACCCAGGCGCCCGATGCCGCTCATCCAGCTGGCGCCGGTCGCCCGTGCTTCAGTCGGGTAAAAAGCCGCCGCCAGTGCATTCATGCCAACACTTGCCCCATTAAGGCCAAAGCCCACAGCGCTCGCAACCGCACACAACCAGGCGAAGTCCGCAGCGACCTGACCAATTGCAAAAATCACCGCACCACTGAACAGGAAGGTCAGTACCAGCACGCGCTGCGCCGGGTAGCGATCCATGGCCCAACCCACCGAAATCGCGCCCAACGGGCCGCCAATCTGGAAACAGGCCGTGACGATGGCCGCTTCGGCCACCGAGAACCCGCCCCCCTCCTTCACCAGCGTCGGCAACCAGCCGCTGAACAGATAGACCAGGAACAGCGCCAGCACGTACCCGCCCCAGAGCATGCAGGTACCAAAGCGATACCGCGCAGAGAGGATGGTGCCGATTGCACCGCCTGCAGCCTGGGCTTTACCGGGCAAGACAAAGGTCGTGTCGGCGTTGACATGCTCAGGTGCCAGGCGACGGACAATGGCCAGAATGCGCTTGCGGTCCGCCCCTTTGCTGACCAGGAACGTCACCGATTCCGGCAGGCGCCAATACAGCAACGGCAGGACCATCAGCGGCAACACCCCACCTAATGCCAAGACACTGCGCCAGCCCAGGTTCGGAATCATCCAGGCGCTGACGAAACCACCTGCCGCCGCGCCCAGGGAGAAGCCGCAGAATGCCAGGGTAATGAGCAGCGAGCGGCTGCGTGCCGGGGCATACTCGCTGACCAGGGTGCTGGCATTGGGCATGGCTGCGCCCAGGCCCAGGCCGGTCAGAAAGCGCAACGCGACCAGGGCTTCCAGGTTGGGTGAAAAGGCCGAGGCCAGTGTCCAGAGGCCGAACAGCAGGACGCTGCACAGCAATACCGCCTTGCGCCCGTAACGGTCCGCCAAGGGGCCGGCAATCAAGGCGCCGAGTGCCAGGCCGATCAACGCGGCGCTCAATACCGGGCCCAGACTTTGCGCATCCAGGCCCCAGTCGCTTTTCAATTGCGGGGCAATGAAGCCGATGATGGCGACGTCCAGGCCGTCCAGGGCGATGATGAGAAAGCCAAGGAACACCACCCATTTCTGGTAGCGGCCGATGGGTTGCTGGTCGATCAGTTGGCGCACGTCGAGCGTGTTGTTCATAGGTGTCACCTGTTGTTGTTGTTATGACGGTGTTTGTCGCAGCCCTAGTGGAAAAGGCTGGGTAAGCGCACAGGCCTTATGATGCGTGTTTCCTGAGCCACTACCAGGTCGCGGGTAGCATGCAGGTACGCGGCAAAGTCCGGGTCGGCATCCCGCGCTGCGCTGCGCTTCTCGAAGTCATCGAGGCTGTCATAGCCCCACAAGTGCACCACCTGGTTCAACGGCCCGATGCTGCTGGTGTAAAACGCCAGGGGTGCACCGAGGTGGCGCAGCAGGATCGGCATCGCCAGCTGGTCGAACGCCTCGAGAAAGGCCGCCATGCCGCGCGGGCGAATGGTGTAGATGCGGTGGTCGACCACAAGCTTGTCCATCACGCGACCTCCCGTGCGTTGCCCGCCGCCAGCCCCTGCTCGACACCCGCCAGGTGGCGCCCGGTGATGTAGGCAAAGGTCATGATCGGCCCCAGGGTGATGCCCGCCCCGGGGTAGTTGCCGCCCATGATGCTGGCGCGGTCGTTACCCACCGCATACAGGCCGTCGATGACTTGCCCGTCGGCCGCCAACACTTCACCGGTCACACGGGTGCGCAGCCCGTCGAAAGTGCCCAGATCGCCCATGATGACTTTCACGGCAAAGTACGGTCCCTCGCCAACCGGCGCTACGCACGGGTTGGGTTGTTGCTGCGGGTCGGCCAGGTAGCGATTGAAGCTGGTGCTGCCGCGGCCGAACTGACGGTCTTCACCGTGGACAGCGCCAAGGTTGTACTCGCGCACAGTCTGCTCCAGCCCTTGCGCATCGATACCGGCCTTGCCGGCCAACTCCGCCAGGGTCTGGCCCTTGAGCAGGTAACCGTTGCGCAGCAATGGCCCCAGCGGCATCGGCGCAGGCTTGGCAAAGCCCAGCCCGTATTTGGCCAGTGTGCGGCGGTCGCACACCAGCCACATGGCGGTTTCTGCCTGGTCGGAACACGCCTCAATCAGCGCTGCGCCTACGTCGTGGTAGGCATTCGACTCGTTGGTGAATCGCTGCCCCGAACGCAGCACGCCGATCACACCCGGCTTGTAGCGGTCGAGCAAATGCGGAAAGGCAATATGCCGCCCACCACCCACCGGCACCTTCGACACCGGCATCCAGGCTGCAGGTGCCTGCAGGCAGATATCGACCTTTGCTCCCAGCGCCTCGGCCATGCGCGCACCATCGCCGGTGTTGCCCGCTGGCACCGGTGAAAAATGCTCGCCGCCACGCCGTACATGCGGGTAGGCCTGGCGCAGCCGTTGCAGGTCATGGGAGAAACCGCCACAGGCCAGCACCACCCCGCGCCGGGCCTCGATGCGCTGCTCGCTGCCGGCCTGCCCGGTCACCGCCCCCACTACCCGCGCCCCTTCGCGCAGCAACTGCCGCGCCGGGGTGCCTGTGAGAATCGGAATGCCCAGGTCCAGTGCCGAGCGTACCAGCCTTGCCGCCAGGGCATTGCCACTGGTGACCTGGGTGCCGCGTCGGTACAAGGCCAGCTCCTTCAAATGGGTCAGCAGGCGTTTGGCCACGTAGGCGAACGAGGTCAACGAACGGGTGACATTGAAGAAGTGCTTGAGGTCGGCATTCGACGAGTTGAACATCATGCCGATGAAGGTGATGGTCTTCAGCGGCGGGCGCAGCCGCGCCATGTCGGGCCCCAGACCACGGATGTCGTAAGGTGCGGCCAGTATCGAGCGGCCCACATCGACGCCGCCTTCCACCTGCGGGTGATAATCGGGGTACAGCGTGGGCACGAACTTGACTGCCGTCTCGCGCTCGAAAAACTCAACCATCTGCGGCGCGTAGCGCAAGAATGCCTCCACCCCGGCCGCATCGAAGCAGGCACCGGTTTCGTTGCGCAGGTAGGTCATGGCCGCTGCTTGGCTGTCATTGCCCCCGTGCCGGGTGCCCGGCACCCACAATACGCCGCCGGAAAACGCCGTGGTGCCGCCGAAGCACGCCTCCTTTTCGATGACGATCACATCCAGGCCAAGCTTTTTCGCCGTGATGGCTGTCGCCAGGCCACCAGCACCCGCACCGATGACCAGTACATCGCAGCTACGCGTATTCATTGGCCTGCCCCCTCGAAGCCAGGGCGCGGGATCAATGCCATGGGCATGCTTTCCAATCCGCCATCCACGGTCAGCTCGGCGCCGTTGATATAGTCGGCGCGGCGGCTGGCCAGAAACAGCACGGCTTCGGCGATGTCTTGCGGCTCACCGATGCGCTGGTTGGCGGTCATGGCGCTACGCCGGCGCTCCACCTGTGGGTCGGCATAGAACGCCGCCGACAATGGCGTGCGGATCAAACCCGGGCATACGGCGTTGCTGCGCACACCGCGTGGCCCCCATTCCACGGCAATCTGCCGCGACAACATGCTGACGCCTGCCTTCGCCGCGCTGTAGGCACCACTGTTGGGTTGCGGGTAATGTGCTGCAATCGAGGCCACATGCACGATACGGCCCTGGCCGCAGTCCAGCATGGAACGGCCAAAGGCCTGGGCACACAAGAGGTAGCCACTGAGGTTGACCGCCAGCACCTGGTTCCATTGTTCCAGGCTTAGCGTGTCCAGCGCACCGGGGCGCAGCACGCTGGCATTGTTGACCAGTACATCGCAGCGCCCATGCAGCGCCTGTACCTGGGCCGCAGCCTGCTCCACGCTGGCCGGGTCGGCAATGTCGCAGGCCAGGGCACTGACTTCGCCTGCACTGTGTTCCCCCAGGGTGGCCGCCAGTTCGCGGCATTTGTCCAGGTCGCGGTCAAGCAGCACCACGTGGGCCTGCTGCTCCACCAAGGCTGCGGCCAACGCTGCGCCAATGCCGCCGGCCGCGCCGGTCACCACGCATACGGCCGACTCCAGGCCTAGCCACTGAGAAAGGATCTTGTTGTTGTGCATGCTGCTCTCCAGAGCGTTGCTTGTTCTGGGCAACAGGCTATGGCCGGCAGGCCCACCGGCAGAATGGACAAAACCTGCAACCAGCCCCACATTCCCGTCAATTTGCCCACTGCGCCCTGAAGCCTGCGGGCAGCTATGGCACAGTAGCGGGTACTGAACAGAACAATTACAACACCATGAACAAGATCCCCAATTACGCCCTGTACGGTGAAACCGCGCAGCCGGTGTGGCACGAAGCCTTGCATGTGGAGCAGATATCCCAGCGCTCTGGCGCGCACAACTGGGAGATTGCCGCACACCGTCACGAAGGCTTGCTGCAGCTGTTGTACCTGCAAAGCGGTGGCGGCGAGGTGCTGTTCGACAGTGACCGGTTTCAGGTTCATGCACCCTGCGTGGTGTACGTCCCGGCGCAGGTGGTGCATGGATTTCATTGGGCCAGCCAGGTAGAAGGCCAGGTAATCACGGCTGCGCAGCACCCGCTGGATAGCATCGCCCAGGTGCTGGCACCCAACGTGCGGGTGCAACTGCGCAAACCACAGGTGATTGCCCTGCCCCACTGGGCCGCCGATGAAGACCCGTTGTTGCCCCTGTTTCGGGCCCTGCGCGAGGAATACCACAACCGCGCCCGCGAGCATGTGGCCAGCAGCATGGCGCTATTGCTGGCACTGATGATCCATGTCCTGCGCCATGAGCCGTACATGCCCGCAGGTGAGCAGCGCCCAGTATCAAGACGCAGCCAGCAACTGACGGCTTTTCGCGAGCTGGTAGACATGCACTACCGCGCGCACTGGCCACTGGCGGAATACGCCGCCGAATTGGGCATGACCCTGGTGACGTTGGGGCGGTTGTGCCAGGAACACCTGGGCATGACGCCGATGAATGTGATCAATGCCCGACTGGTGCTGGAGGCCAAGCGCATGCTCGGGCATTCGAGCCTGAGCGTGAAAGAGATCGCCCATGAGCTGGGGTTTGCCGATGTGGGGTATTTCAGCCGGTTCTTTCGCAAGCAGGCGGGGGTGAGCCCTAGCGGATTTCGGGAGGGCCAGTAACGCCCGCAGGTTCTGTGGGCGGTACTGGCAATGCACGCGTCTGTGGCTTACCCGCGAAGAAACCCGTGCAGGAAACATCAAACAGCCAAGGCCCGCTGCACTTCCCCCACCGTGGTCGCCAAACTGCTCAGGTGCAGGCTCGACACCCGCTCCACCGGCGCCTGATCCAGCGGCCATTGCAAGGCAATGCTGCCGACCAGGCGCCCTTCGGCATGTACCGGCAAGGCAATGGCGCGGATCAGGAACGGCAGGCGCACCGGGTATTCCCAGTAGCCTTCGGTGCGCTGACCAAAGCCCTTGTGCGCTTGTTCTTCGATATCGCGCAACAACCCGTCGTCACCCAGCCGCTCATGGGCCGCCAGGCGCTGCACTTCGTCCACCGCCAGCTCCCCCAGGCACGCCCGCCCCATCGCCGAATGAAACAGGCTGGCATGCTGCCCAACAATCTGACTGGTGTGCGGATAGCGCTTGCGCAGCACCTGGGGAATGGCGCTTTCCATCACCTCCAGCCGCTGGCCGTCGAAACACGACAGGTCAGCGACCAGCCCGGTGCGCTCACTCAGCTCCAGCAGCATGGGCGCTGCGCTTTCCACCAGGCGCCGCTTGAAACGCAACTGGCGGTCACCGAACAGGCGTCGCGCGCACAGCCGGTAGCGCCGGTCGGCAAGGCCGCGGTACACCCAGCCTTGCGCCTGCAAGGTGGCGATCATGCGCGACACCGTGGCCTTGGGCAGCGCCGTCAGGTAGTGCAGTTCTTCGAGGCCCAACGCCTGGTGTTCGCCCAGCAGGTCGACAATGGCCAGCGCCCGCTCCACCGAACGCACGCCGCCACTGTCTGCCGTGATGCCCATGGGTATGACCTCCTTGTAGCGGGATGGTCAGGATAGCCAGCAAGATCCGCGCCTGCCCGTGCTTTCATGGCGCAAGCAGGCGTTGTGGCGGGCAGCGCACCACCCAGCGGGTGAGCTGTTCATGGGCATACGCCAGCTGCAGCACGGCATGGTCGGCCTGCGCCGGGCCTATGATTTGCAGGCCCATGGGCAACCCGGCAGCATTGAACCCCACCGGCACGCTGATGCTCGGCAAACCGGCCAGGGTCGGCCCGATCACCACTTCCATCCAGCGGTGGTAGGTGTCCATTGGCCGCCCCCCGACCACCGTTGGCCATGGCTGGCGTGCATCGAAAGGGAACACCTGGGCCGAGGGCAACAGCAGGAAGTCGTAACGCTCGAACAGCTTGCCCATGGCGCGGTACCAGTCACTGCGGTCCAACGAAGCCTGGTACAGCGCCGCCGCACTCAGCTGCAAGCCACCTTCCACCTCCCACTGTGCTTCGGGCTTGAGCAATGCGCGCTTGCCGGGGTCGGCATAGGCTGCGCCGAGGTTGCCATGCACCAGGAAGTGGCGGTGGGTCAGCCAGCATTGCCACAAGCGCGCCAGGTCGAATGCCGGCTGGCAGGCCTCGACCTGGCAGCCCAGCTTGGCAAAGTCGGGCAGCGCCGACTCGCACAGGCTCATTACCCCGTCATCCATCGGCAGATAGCCGTTGTAGTCGCCCAGCCAGCCCACGCGTACTCCGCGAAAATCGCGCGGCAAGCCAACGGCAAAATCGCGCCAGCCTTCGCTCAGCGACAGCGGCGCCCGGGCATCAACACCCGCCTGTATCGACAGCAGCCGCGCCACGTCGACCACACTGCGGCCCATCGGCCCTTCTGTGGCCAGCTGCTGCACGAACAGCTCGGGCGCAGGCCCATACGGCACGCGGCCCTGCGATGGGCGCAGGCCGAACAGGTTATTGAACGCCGCCGGGTTGCGCAGCGAGCCCATCATGTCGCTGCCGTCGGCCACCGGCAGCAAGCGCATGGCCAGCGCCGCTGCAGCCCCACCGCTGCTGCCACCCGCCACCCGCGACGGGTCGTAGGCGTTGGTGGTGGTGCCAAACAAGGGGTTGTAGCTTTGCGAGCCCAGGCCAAACTCGGGCACATTGCTCTTGCCCATGATCAATGCCCCGCTCGCCCGCACCCGCGCCACGCTGATCGCATCCTGCTCGGGTACCTGCTCGACAAACAGCGGCGAGCCGAGCGTGGTACGCAGCCCGGCCGTGGCGGCGAGGTCCTTGATTGCCTGCGGCATGCCATGCATCCAGCCGCGCGAATGACCACAGGCCAGTTCGCGGTCACGCGTCTCGGCCTCGGCCAGCAGCACTTCGGCCGGGCGCAGCGAGACCAGTGCATTGACCTGCCGATTGAAGCGCTCGACATGCCCCAGGTAAGCCTGCATCACCTCCCGGCATGACAACTGGCGGGCATGGATGGCCTGGGACAGTGCCTCGGCATCAAGGGCAACAATGGGGTCGATGGCTAGCGGCTTCACGGTTTTACTCCAAGGTTGAAGGCGGCAGGCTTGACTGCCCGCGGTGCTTCTTTCAGGCAATAGGTGCCCAGCAATGTCAGCAGGCAGGCAAACAGCACGTAGAACGCCGGCGCCACTGGGGTGCCGAGCACCTGGGTGAGCCAGGTCACGATCAACGGGGCAAAGCCACCGAACACCATCACCGCCACGTTGTAGGCCACCGACACGCCGGTGGAACGCACCTGGACCGGGAACTGTTCGGCCAGGGCAGTAGGTGCCGGGCCGAAGAAGCCACCGATGGCCGTGCACAACAGCAGTTGCATGACCAACAGGCGCTCCAGGGAAGGCGCAGCGGCCACCCACACATACAGTGGGTAAACCATCACGAAGAACGCCAGGGTGAAGGCCATCAGCACCGGGCGCCGCCCCAGCCGGTCAGACAGCGCCCCGGACAACGGAATCACGAGGGTCATCAGCCCCACGGCGAGCATCTGCACCAGCAGCACCTGGTCCAGCGGCAGGCCTAGGCTTTTGTGGGCGAAGGTCGGCATGTTCACCAGCACCACGTAGAACGATACCGTCGCGCCGCAGGCCAACCCCATCGACACCAGCAGGCTGCGCCGGTGTTCACGCAGCACCTGCCACAGGCCGGGCGACTGGCCATTGGCATGGCGACGCGCCTCGACAAACGCCTCAGGCTCCTCCATATGCTTGCGAATCCACAGCCCGACCGGCCCGATCAGCAGGCCCAGCACGAACGGGATGCGCCAGCCCCAGCTGTCCAGCGCCTCAGGCGAGCACAGGTGGGTAACCAACGCCACCATTGCCGCCCCGGAAAACACCGCCAGGCACTGCCCTACCAATTGCCACGAACCATACAGGCCCTTGCGGTGGGCAGGCGCGCTTTCCACCAGAAACGCCGTGGCGCTGGCGTATTCACCACCGGTGGCAAAGCCCTGCAGCATGCGCGCCACCACGATCAGCAGCGGCGCAGCCATGCCGATGGCCAGGTAGTCGGGCGCGAAGGCGATCATGGCGATGGACACGGTCATCAGGCGGATGATCATCTGCATGGCCGCCTTGCGGCCCTTGCGGTCGGAATACATGCCCAGCAGCACGCCGCCCACAGGGCGCATGAAAAACCCGACGCCGAAGGTGGCAAGGGCCATCAGCAGCGAGGCGTACGCGTCGTCGGACGGGAAGAACTGCCGGGCGATGATGCTGGCCAGAAAGCCATACACGATAAAGTCATACCATTCCAGGGCGTTGCCGATAACGGCGGCCACCACTTGCCGGGTACGCGACACGCCGGTGCTCGAAGTCTGCATAGGGAACACTCCACACAATGATTGGGTGATCGCCCAGGCGCAGTCGCGCCCGGGTTCCAGCGGCAGTGGTCAAAAAGGGACAATCAGGCAGGTGCCAGCCAGCGCTCTGCCAGCGCGCCCCAGTAGGCGGCGCCGGTCAGCAGGATGTCGTCGTTGAAGTCGTAGGCCGGGTTGTGCACCATCGGCCGGGATACACCATTGCCGATGAACAGGTAGGCCCCCGGGCAGCGCTGCAGCATCCAGGCGAAGTCTTCGCTGCCCATCAGCTTGCGGGTGTTGCCATCCACCGCCTGGGCGCCCAGCAACTCGACCCCTACCTGGGTGGCAAAGGCGTTTTCAGCGGCATGGTTGACCAGCACCGGGTAGGCCGGGCGGTGCTCGATGCTGGCGCGGCAGCCAAAGCTCTCGGCCTGACTGACGATGATTGCCCGCACCCGCTCAAGGGCCTGCGCCCGCACCTCGGCGTTCAGTGCGCGCAGGCTAAGGCGCAACAGCGCCTGTTGCGGAATCACGTTGGCCGCTTCGCCGGCCTGTAACGCGCCGACGGTGACCACTGCCGCCTCCTGCGCATCGATATTGCGCGCCACCACGGTTTGCAGCGCCATCACCACACTGGCGGCCGCCACCAGCGGGTCGACGGTCAGGTGCGGCATCGAGCCATGGCCACCCACCCCGTCCAGGGTCACCGTCAGCAGGTCTTGCGAAGCCATCATCGGCCCTTCACGAAACCCCAGGTGCCCGGCCGGCAGCCCTGGCATGTTGTGCATGCCGAATAGCGCATCACATGGGAAGCGCTCCAACAGGCCGTCGGCCAGCATCGCCTCGGCACCGCCCTGGCCCTCCTCGGCCGGCTGGAAGATCAGTGTCAGCGTGCCGTCGAACTGCCGGGTGGCCGCCAGGTAGCGTGCGGCGCCAAGCAGCATGGTGGTGTGCCCGTCATGACCACAGGCGTGCATGCAGCCTGGGTGCTGGCTGCTGTATGCCGCACCCGTTGCTTCGTGGATGGGCAGCGCGTCCATGTCGGCGCGCAGGCCCAGCCGGCGGGGGCTGCTGCCATTGCGCAGCACGCCGACCACGCCGGTCTTGCCGATACCGGTGTGCACTTCATAGCCCCATGCCTCCAGCAGTCGGGCGACCAATGCCGAGGTGCGGCTTTCTTCAAAGCCCAGTTCCGGGTGAGCGTGGATATCGTGACGAATCGCGTGCAGGTCGCTGGCCACGTCGGCGAGCCAGGCCTGGATATGCTGATGTCGGGACATGTGGAGTCTCCTCGCGCGGGTGGTTTCCCGTTCTTGTTGTTCGCCTTCAGGTCACGACAGGTGAGGCAGGTCGTGCTTGGCTCACAGATAAGCGCGAGTGACGCGGGATCACAAACGAATGTGGTTCCGCCCAGCGGAACCAGTCGGGGGGGAGAAGCGGAATGGGTGTGGAGCTGGAGTCGTAGGCAAAGCTGTACGTGGCGTTGTTTTCGTTGAATAGTGCGGTCAGGCGCTGCGCTTTGTCATACTCGTAACGAACTCGCTGGCCCTTGGCGTCCTGGCCCCTGTTCACACGAACTACACTGCAACCGTGAGGTCTGGGCCTTGCATTTACATCAAGGCAATCGCTGTTCTTCATAACCATTAGGGAAGACATTTATTATGCTCACCAACTCGCCGGACTCACATTTAAAACTAACTTCGAAGTCACTAAATGCAGATCCAATATGCTCTTTTTGCCGAACATGTATTTTTTCTAGGCGATTATCAGCGCAGACATAATTTGACTCACTGCATCCGTACTGCCCCCAGTTCATATCTTTCACCACCGCTCCCTCTTCAAGCAATGAAATCAAAATATTCCTAAGTTTTCCGGCGCTGGCAAAATGGACCCGCTCAATACATCCGCCGCCATAGAGATAGAACTTCTTATTTATGATATTTTCAGATTGCCCATAAATCTCCAAAAAAACAACTTTATCATTCTCATCCAAATGATACAGATGAGTATTCTTTACATGAGCTGGAATTTTTTCAACGCTTTCCCTTTTTTAAATTCGGCCCGCTCGATTTCATATGGACTGACGTCATATAGCGACCCCTTGCTTATTACTATTCGATCTGTATAAAGCCTCAGACAAACAAGAAGACAGGAACTCCTCAGTTCGCGATTCAATTTCCAGATATTTTTTCAAGATCTTTTAAGTCATTCATACTTTTATCCAGCCTAGAATATTCCGCGGGCAATTTCAGAGTTGATCTTATTTAACTCACAGATCTGATCACTAAAAAGCAGACACAGAACGCCAATCCCAGGCGCCTCGAGATCCATATCGAGCTTATCACTCACCTTCATATAACCCTGCATACCTCAAGCCATTATAGTTAGCCTTTAGAGGCTTGGAAATATCCGTACCACCATCGGAGTACCAAAAAATTGCATTAGCCTTAGTAATGTTAAGCCTCAAACACTCTGCCTTTAAGCCCTCAATAGATCTGGAGTCAACCGCAGATTCAACCAAGATTTCATCTAAACTAACCTCCTCCGCTTTCCTTTGTATAATTCCTATGAAATCCTCGTCATACCATCTCACACCAATATCTCTGCAAAACCCACAAACCTTGTATG
>RCUM01001040.1_pt1 | contig 12427 bp, 10 predicted proteins | sample 2166141 | NCBI WGS metagenome assembly RCUM01 (sample SAMN09932756, study PRJNA488358) | compost metagenome | isolation source: compost soil in crotonic acid-enriched | place: Germany: Experimental Botanical Garden
TCGGCGCCTCCAACATCGTTGGCCGCCCGATGGCCATGGAGCTGCTGCTGGCCGGTTGCACCGTGACCGTCACCCACCGCTTCACCAAGGACCTGGCCGGCCACGTTGGCCGTGCCGACCTGGTGGTAGTCGCCGCCGGCAAGCCGGGCCTGGTCAAGGGCGAGTGGATCAAGGAAGGCGCGATCGTGATCGACGTCGGCATCAACCGCCAGGAAGATGGCAAGCTGGTCGGCGACGTGGTCTACGAGACCGCCCTGCCCCGTGCCGGCTGGATCACGCCGGTGCCGGGTGGGGTAGGCCCGATGACCCGGGCGTGCTTGCTGGAAAACACGCTGTATGCGGCAGAAGAGCTGCATCAGTAAGGCAAAACGGCACCTCTGCTAAAGGTGCCGTTTTTCTATGCGCCGGTCGCGAAGCGCCTCACGCAATCACTTGCGCGCCGCCTCCCACGACTTGAGCAGTTCGCTGTAATTCACCGTCTCCCCCTTGGGCTTCTCGTTGGCCAGCTTTGGCTTCGGTGCGCCCGGCTGGTCGAACCAGTACTGGGCATCCTTCTCCGGATTGAGCTTGGGCGCGCAGGTTGCCTGGGCCTTTGAACGCTCCAGGCGCTCGAGCATGCGATCCTGATCGCGGGCCAGGCCGTCGAGGGCTTGCTGCGGGGTCTTCTCGCCACTGGCCACTTCGGCGATATGGCTCCACCACAACTGCGCCAATCGCGGATAGTCCGGCACATTGGTGCCGGTCGGTGTCCACTGCACCCGCGCCGGGCTGCGGTAGAACTCCACCAACCCACCGAGCTTGGGCGCCAGGTCGGTCATGGCCTGGGAGTTGATGTCCGACTCGCGGATCGGTGTCAGACCGACGATGGTCTTTTTCAGCGACACGGTCTTCGAGGTGACGAACTGGGCGTACAGCCAGGCCGCCAGGCGCTGCTTCTCGGGGGTGGACTTGAAGAAGGTCCAGGAACCGGTGTCCTGATACCCCAGCTTCATCCCCTCCTCCCAGTACGGGCCCTTGGGTGACGGCGCCATGCGCCACTTCGGCGTGCCATCGGCATTGACCACGGGCAGCCCCGGCTTGGTCATGTCGGCCGTGAAGGCGGTGTACCAGAAGATCTGCTGGGCAATGTTGCCCTGTGCAGGCACCGGCCCAGCCTCGGAGAAGGTCATGCCCTGGGCTTCCTTGGGCGCATAGGCACGCATCCAGTCCACATACTTCTGTGTCGCGTAGACGGCCGCCGGGCCGTTGGTGTCGCCGCCGCGGGTCACGCTGGAGCCCACCGGGTGGCAATCCTCCACGCGAATCCCCCACTCGTCCACCGGCAGGCCATTGGGCAGGCCCTTGTCGCCGCCGCCGGCCATGGAGAACCAGGCATCGGTGAAACGCCAGCCCAACGATGGGTCTTTCTTGCCGTAGTCCATGTGCCCATAGACCCGCTTGCCGTCGATTTCCTTGACGTCTTCGCTGAAGAACTTGGCGATATCTTCATACGCCGACCAGTTCACCGGCACGCCCAGTTCATAGCCGTACTTTTCCTTGAACCTGGCTTTGAGCTCAGGCCGCTCGAACCAGTCGGCACGGAACCAGTAGAGGTTGGCGAACTGCTGATCGGGCAGTTGATAGACCTTGCCGTCCGGTGCGGTGGTGAACGAAATGCCGATGAAGTCTTTCAGATCCAGCGTCGGCGACGTGTAGTCCTTGCCTTCATTGGCCATCAGATCGGTGATCGATTGCACCTTGCCATAGCGAAAATGCGTACCGATCAGGTCGGAGTCATTGACCCAGCCGTCATAGATGTTCTTGTCCGATTGCATCTGCGTCTGCAGTTTTTCCACCACGTCGCCTTCCTGCAGCAGGTCGTGGGTCAGCTGGATGCCGGTGATCTCGCTGAAGGCCTTGGCCAGCACCTTCGATTCATACTCATGGGTGGTGATGGTTTCAGACACCACATTGATCTTCATCCCACGAAACGGCTCGGCCGCCTTGATGAACCACTTGAGCTCCGCGAGCTGTTGCTCTGGCGTCAGGGTCGATGGTTTGAACTCGCTGCCGACCCATTTCTTCGCCGCGTCCTCGTACTGGTCCGCCCAAGCCGTGCCCTGCAGACCAGCGAGCAGCAGCAGCGTGGCCAGGGTCAAATGTCGTCGATTGTCGTTGTTGTCGAACATCATGATCTCCCGATTGAGATTATCCACGGAGCCGTTCGCTCAGCCCCAGCGCAACACCACCACGAGCCAGGCCAGCGACAGCAGCGAGGCCACCCACAACGGCCAGTCGCTGACCCCGACCACCAGCAGATGCAGGTAGGCGCTGGCCAGCAAGCCGATGAACAGCCGATCGCCACGGCTGGTGACGATCGGCAGGAAGCCACGGCGCTCCACGCAGGGGCGCCGCAACTCGAACACGGTCATGCCCGTCAACAGCACCCCGACCGCTGCGAAGAACACTGCAGTCGGCAAGGTCCAGGCCATCCACTCCATGCGCATGCCTCCCTACACCCGGCCCAGGGCGAAGCCCTTGGCCACATGGTTGCGAACGAACCAGATCACCAGCATGCCCGGCAGGATGGTCAGCACCCCGGCGGCTGCCAGCACTCCCCAGTCGATACCCGACGCAGACACCGTGCGGGTCATCACCGCCGCGATCGGCTTGGCGTTGACCGAGGTCAACGTGCGCGCCAGCAGCAGCTCGACCCAGGAGAACATGAAGCAGAAAAACGCCGTCACGCCGATGCCGGAGCCAATCAGCGGGATGAAGATCTTCACGAAGAAGCGCGGGAAGCTGTAGCCGTCGATGTAGGCTGTTTCGTCGATTTCCTTCGGCACACCAGACATGAACCCCTCGAGAATCCACACCGCCAGCGGCACGTTGAACAGGCAGTGGGCCAGGGCCACGGCAATGTGCGTGTCGAACAGGCCAATCGAGGAATACAACTGGAAGAACGGCAGCAGGAACACCGCAGGCGGCGCCATGCGATTGGTCAGCAGCCAGAAGAACAGGTGACGGTCGCCGAGGAAGCGATAACGCGAGAAGGCATAGGCCGCTGGCAGCGCCACCGCCAGCGAGATCAACGTGTTCAGGCACACGTAGTACAGCGAATTGAGGTAGCCGTTGTACCAGCTGGCGTCGGTGAAAATCACCCGATAATTGTCGAAGGTGAAGGCCGCTGGCCACAGGGTCAGGCCACCGAGTATTTCGCTGTTGCTCTTGAACGACATGTTCAGCAGCCAGTAGATCGGCACCAGCAGGAAGAAGAAGTACAGCAGCAGGGCCAGCGATTTGCGCGTGCTCATGGCCTAGTCCTTGTCGGCATGGGTCATGGCTGTGTAGAACAGCCACGACACCAGCAGGATGATCAGGAAGTACACCAGCGAGAACGCCGCCGCCGGGCCCAGGTCGAACTGCCCCACGGCCATGCGCGTGAGGGTCTGGCTGAGGAAGGTGGTGGCGTTGCCGGGCCCGCCACCGGTCAGCACGAAGGGCTCGGTGTAGATCATGAAGCTGTCCATGAAGCGCAGCATCACCGCGATCAGCAAGACATTCTTGAGCTTCGGCAACTGGATATGGCGGAACACCGCCCAGGCCGAGGCACGGTCGATGCGGGCAGCCTGGTAGTAGACATCGGGGATGGCCCGCAAACCCGAATAGCACAGCAACGCCACCAGCGACGTCCAGTGCCAGACGTCCATCACCAGTACGGTAAGCCAGGCATCGAAGGGATCACCGGCATAGTTGTAGTTCACCCCAAGCTTGGCCAGGGTGGCGCCGAGCAGGCCGATGTCGGCACGGCCGAAGATCTGCCAGATGGTGCCGACCACGTTCCACGGGATCAGCAACGGTATGGCCATGACGATCAGGCACACCGAGGCCATCCGCCCCTTGGTCGGCATCGTCAGGGCGATGCCGATGCCCAGGGGAATTTCAATCAGCAGCACGCACGCCGAATAGATGAACTGGCGCAGCAAGGCATCGTGCAGCGCCGGGTCGCGCAGCACTTGGCGGTACCAGTCGGCCCCGACGAAATAGCGGTTGGACTGGTCGAAGATGTCCTGCACCGAGTAGTTGACCACGGTCATCATCGGCAGCACGGCGCTGAAGGCGACCAGCAGAAACACCGGCAACACCAGCCACCAGGCTTTGTTGTTGGGCACCTTGTTCATGCGCCTGCCTCCAGCAACAGGTCGTCGACATACAGCAGCAACCACTGGCTCGGCAGGCTGACCCAGGCCTGCGCCACGGGCAGCGGGCGGTCCTCGCCCAGGCGCGCCTTGAGCGTGGCGCCGCCGAGCTGAAGGGTGACGATGCGATAGGTGCCGAGGTCTTCGACATCCACCACCTGCGCCGGATAGCCGTCATCGAACGGGCTGTCCCAGACCTGCACGAACTCCGGCCGAATGCCCACCTGCAAGCGCCCGCCCGCTGTCGCTGCCAGGCGCTCGCGCAGGCCATCGGGCAGCGTCAGGTGGATATCGCCAAAGACCACGCCGTCCGCCTCGGCGTGCACTTCGATCAGGTTCATCCCGGGGCTGCCGATGAAGTAGCCGACAAAGGTATGCCGCGGCCGCTCGAACAACTCGCGCGGTGTGCCGAACTGGACGATCCGTCCACCGTGCATCACCGCGATCTTGTCGGCGAAGGTCGAGGCCTCCAGCTGATCGTGGGTGACGTAGATCATGGTGATGTTGAACTGCTCGTGAATCTGCTTGAGCTTGCGCCGCAGTTTCCATTTCAGGTGCGGGTCGATCACCGTCAACGGCTCATCGAAGAGAATCGCCGAGACGTCGTCGCGGACCAGACCGCGCCCCATGGAGACTTTCTGCTTTTCGTCAGCGCTGAGGTTGCGCGCCTTCTTGTTCAGCACTGCAGCCAAGTCGAGCACCTCGGCGATTTCTGCAACCCGCGCGCGTACCCGAGCCTCCCCCACACCTTGATTGCGCAGCGGAAAGGCCAGGTTGTCGAACACCGTCATGGTGTCGTACACCACTGGGAACTGGAACACCTGGGCGATGTTGCGCGCCTGCGGCGACAGCTCGTTGACCGGCTTGCCGTCGAACAGCACCTCGCCGTGGGACGGCGTCAGCAGGCCGGAAATGATGTTGAGCAACGTCGACTTGCCGCACCCCGAGGGCCCGAGCAAAGCGTAGGCCCCACCCTGCTCCCACACATGGTCCAGCTCATGCAGGGCGTAGTCGCTCTGCGCGAGCGGCTGACGGCTGTAGCTGTGGGCCAGTTGACGCAGACGGATTTCGGCCATCAGTGGCTCCTGACCTGGCGCAGGCCCGGTGCCTGGACCAGCTTCCCGGCGCTGTCGAAGACGAACAGCTTGTGGGTGGGGATGAACACACGGATCGGGGTATCCACCGGGTACTCATGCACGCCAGGCAGGTGCAGGATCATCCGCCAGTAGTCGTTGCGCACGTGCAGGAACGTCTCCGAACCACTGATTTCGCCCAGCTCGACCAGTACTGCCAGCTCCAGGTCGTCGTCATGGCTCGGCACCAGGGTGATATGACTGGGTCGCACACCGAAGCGGTACTCGCCATCGCCCAGGCGCTGCAGGTCGGCATTGCGGGCGAAGTGCACGGCCTGCCCCAGGCTGACTTCTGCGCCGCTGATGCGGCCGCTCACCAGGTTGATCGGCGGTTCGCAGAACAGCTCGGCCGCCAGCACGCTGCAGGGCTGCTGATAGACCTGCGTGGTCGGTCCGCTCTGCACGATGCGGCCTTCATGGACAATGGTGGTGGTGCCGCCCAAGGCCAGCGCTTCGTTGGGCTCGGTGGTGGCGTACACCGCGATGCACTGGCGCGCCGCGAACAACTCGCGCAGCTCCTGGCGCAAGCCTTCGCGCAGCTTGTAATCGAGGTTGACCAGCGGCTCGTCGAACAGCACCAGCGAGGCGTCCTTGACCAGTGCCCGAGCCATCGCCGTGCGCTGCTGCTGGCCGCCGGACAGTTCCAGCGGCAGGCGTTGCAGGAAAGCCTCGATACGCAGCATCTCGGCGGTTTCCTGCACTCGGCGGCGGATTTCGGGCTCGCTCATGCGTGCCTGGCGCAACGGCGAGGCGATGTTTTCGTACACGCTCAGGGTCGGGTAGTTGATGAACTGCTGATAGACCATCGACACGTTGCGCTGGCGCACCGGCCTGCCCGTGACGTCCTCACCGTCCATCAGCACACGCCCCTGATCCGGTCGGTCGAGCCCGGCCATCAGCCGCATGAGGCTGGTCTTGCCGGCCAGGGTGCGGCCCAGCAGCACGTTGAACGAGCCGGGCTCGAAGCGCAGCGAAGCCTCGGCAATCCACGCCTGGCTATCAACGCTGCGGCTGACCTGCTGCAACACCAACGACATGGCACGGCCTTCCTGGAGGGATGTTCAGCGAAGTTAGCCAGTTTCATGCCAGGCGAAGCCGACGCCTCTACTGCAGGGCCCTGGCCAGCGAAGGTGCTCATCTACCGTTCACAAGTGAACACATCCGCTGCACAACTGAACAACTGCAGGTTTGACATTGAACAACCCTGGACAACACTGAACAGCGGTCGACAAAAACAACAACAGTACCCTCACAGGACGGGCCCATGGCCGCTTGCGCTCCGACCCATGCCCAGTTGATCCAGGCCTCCTGGGCGCGTTGTCGCGACCACGGTTTGCAACCCCAGAGCGCACCGGACTTCGACTGCCTGGACAGCGCCGAACTCAGCGCCCTGCTGGAGCGGCGCCATGACCTGCTGCGCCTGACCCGCGAACAAGTGCTGCCGCAATATGCCGACCTGCTGGGCAACGCCAGCTACCTGGTGATGCTGGCCGATGCCAGTGGTTGTGTGCTCGATACCTGGGGCACGCGGCGGTTCATAGCAGCGCGCCAGCAACAGGGTTTCAGCGCCGGCGCCCACTGGTGCGAGCGCGGCGTGGGGACCAACGCCCTGGGGACTTCACTGATCTGCGGCGAACCGATCCACGTCGGCCAGGACGAACACTTCCTGCGCCAGAATCGCTACCTGTCCAGCGCCGCCACCCCACTGTTCGACGCCGAGCGGCAGTTGATCGGCGTGCTCGACGTGGCCAGCGACGGCTACCTGCCCGAGGCCCAGACCCTGGGCCTGGTGCGCATGATGGGGCAGAGCCTGGAGAACCGGTTGATCCTCGCCCAGCACGCCGACCAGCATCGACAACTGCTGTTCAACAGCGCTTCCGACAACCTCGACAGCCCGTGGGCCGGCCTGCTGGTTTTCGACGAGCACGGCCAGGTCATCGCCGCCAATCACCGGGCCGACAGCTTGCTGGGACGCAATCCGCTGCGACAAGGCCTGGAGCAGTTGTTCCAGGTGCCGCTGCGCCAGTTGCTGGCCCACCCACAGCAACAGGCCTTCGCCCTGCAGGCGCTCGGGCGCAACCGTTTTCATTGTCAGTGGCAAGCGCCACGACGCAGCAACACGGCGGCAACCAGGCGCAGTGCCGATCCACGCCTGGACAAAGCCCTGACCCAGGCCGGGCTGCTGCTGGAGAAAGACATCCCGGTGCTGATCCAGGGAGAAACCGGTGTCGGCAAGGAAGTGTTCGTCGACACCCTGCACCGCGCCAGCAGCCGTTGCACGCAGCCACTGGTGGCGGTCAACTGCGCGGCAATTCCGAGCGAACTGGTCGAGTCGGAACTGTTCGGCTACGAGAAAGGCGCCTTCACCGGCGCCCACCACAAAGGCAATGCCGGGCTGATCCGCAAGGCCGACCAGGGCATTCTGTTCCTCGACGAAATCGGCGACATGCCGTTGCCGACCCAGGCCCGACTGCTGCGTGTGTTGCAAGCTCGCAGCATCCAGCCGCTGGGCAGCGGCGAGCCCGTGGCGGTGGACATCCGGGTGGTTTCAGCGAGCAACCGCGACCTGGCCGAGGAAGTCCGCGCAGGCAGGTTTCGCCAGGACCTGTACTACCGCATCGCCGGGCTTGCGGTGAAGTTACCGGCACTGCGCGAGCGCAGCGACCGGCGGCAACTGATCGAGCAGGTGCACGCCCGTTATCGCGAGGCTTGTCAGCCTGAACGCTTGCCCGCGGCCATCGCCGACCTGCTCGATGACCATCCGTGGCCGGGTAACCTGCGGGAGCTGACAAGCGTCATGCAGGTAGCGCTGGCACTGGCCGGAAATGCACCGGTCAGCATCGACCACCTGCCCGAGAGTTTCCTCGCCGAAGCGCACGCTGTACTACCGGCCAGCGCTTGTCAGGCACAGCAGGACGATCTGCAGGCCATGCTGCAAAAAGCCAATGGCAACCTGTCGGCACTGGCGCGGTTGCTGGGGATCAGCCGAACCACGCTGTACAAACGACTGCGCGATCGATGACGCACTGCCCGGCGCAACCAGAGCCACAGGGCGTGGGCGCTAATAGCCCTTCCACTCCTCCGGCTGCCGATAACCGGCCACCCATTCCTCCACACAGTCCACCGGCATCGGACGGGCAATGCAGTAGCCCTGCGCCAGCTCACAGCCCAGTTTCATCAGCACCTGCCCGTGCTCGACGCTCTCCAGCCCTTCGGCAATCACCTCGCGGCCGAACGCCCGCGCCAGACCGATCACGCCGCCGGTCAGTGCCAGGTCGTCCTGGTCATGGAGGATGTCGCGCACGAACGATTTGTCGATCTTGATCGTTTGCGTCGGCAGGCGCTTGAGGTAGCTCAGCGACGAATAGCCGGTGCCAAAATCATCCAGGGAGAAACGCACCCCCAGCGCCCGACAGGCATCCAGGCAACGGCTGACATGCTGCAGGTTGTCGATCGCCACCGACTCGACGATCTCCAGGTCCAGTCGCGTCGGATCGACCCCAGGGTGTTCCGCCAGCAACTGCTGCAGACGCTCGACGAAGTCGCCACGCTGCAAATGACGGGCAGCGATATTGACGCTCAACGACCACGGCCAGCCTTGACGCTGCCAGACCTGCAGTTGGCTCAGGGCCTGGTCGATCACCCACTCGCCGATTTCGACGATCAGGTCGGTCTGCTCCACCAACGGCAAAAACTCGCCCGGCAGCACCAGCCCGCGCCCCGGCCGCTGCCAGCGCAACAACGCTTCGAAGCCCAGCACCTGGCCACTGCGCAGGTTGACCTTGGGCTGGTAATACAGGCACAACTCGCGATTGCGCAACGCCCTGCGTACCCGCGCCACGGTCTGGTGGGTGGCCTTGAGTTCCTGCTCCTGGGAGACATCGAACACATGGAAGCGATTGCGCCCGCGCTGCTTGGCCACGTACATGGCCTGGTCGGCATGGCGCACCAAGGTGTCGGCGTCCTCTTCGTCCTGCGGGAACAACGTCACGCCGATGCTCGCGCTCAGCGACAGCGTGTGCTCACGCACTACGTAAGGCGCGGCCAGGGCCCGCAGTACACGCTGCAGCGCGGCATTGAGCTGACGGTCTCCGTCGACGTGGCGCAGGATCAGCACGAACTCATCGCCCGACAGCCGCGCGACGGCATCGCCGCCGCGCAGAATGCCTTTCAGCCGCTGCGCTACTTCGACCAGCAACAGGTCGCCGGTGGCGTGCCCGTAACCATCGTTGACCGCCTTGAAACCATCCAGATCGAGCATGCACACCGCCAGCGGCGTGTCTTCCCGGCGGGAGAAGGCCAAGGCCTGATTGAGCAGGTCGGACAGGTAGGCGCGGTTGGGCAGGCCGGTCAGCACATCGTGCCCCACCCGCCACTGCAGGGTGTGCAGCAACTGACGTTTCTCGGTCACGTCGAAGCGGATCGACACGTACTTGCGCACGTTGCCGGTCGCCGGGTCGATCAGCGGCACCATGGTGCTGTCGACCCAGTACAGCGAACCGTCCTTGGCCCGGTTGCAGATCTCGCCCTTCCACACCTTGCCGGCGGCCAGGGCACGCCACATGCCGAGGAAGAATTCCGGCTCATGCAGGCCCGAATTGAGAATCCGGTGATTGGCGCCCAGCAATTCCTCACGGCTGTAGCCCGAGATACTGCAGAACTGCTGGTTGACGTAGGTGATACACCCGCGCAAATCGGTTTCGGAAAAGATCGCGGCCGCGTCCACGGCTGCGCGATAGATATCGTCCATAAGCATCATGCTCTACCGGTTGAATCGCTCCACGAGGGCGCGCAATCCGGCGCACACCTGTTCCAGTTCAGCACCGCGCGAGGCGGCGGCGTTGGCGCTGTGGGCGCTGTGCTGGGCGATGCCCGCCACGCCATTGATCTGCCGCGACACCTCTTCGGCCACCGAGGACTGCTGCTGCGAGGCCGTGGCCATCTGCTGGCTCATGTCGCTGATGCGCTGCACGGCCTGGCGAATGCCGTGCAATGCCTGTTGGGCCTCATTCACCTGGGCCACGCCCTGCTCGGCCCCGTCGATACCCTGGCTGGCGATCACCACGGCCTGCTCCGCGCCTTCACGCAGCGCATCGATGATCGCCTGGATGTGCAGGGTCGACTGCCGGGTCTTGTCGGCCAAGGCTCGCACCTCATCGGCCACCACGGCAAAGCCGCGCCCCTGCTCACCGGCACGGGCCGCTTCGATGGCGGCATTGAGCGCCAGCAGGTTGGTCTGTTCGGCAATGCCGCGAATCATCCCGGCCGCCTGGGCAATGGACTCAGTCTGATCGGCCAGGCGAGTGACGGCCTGGTTGATCTGCTCCACCGTACCGGCCAGGGCACGAATCGCCGTGCCACTGGCATCGGCCACCCGATTGCCCTGTTCGGCCAGCAGGTTGGCGGTGTGTGCTTCGGCAGCAGTGAGCTGCACATGGTTGGCCACTTCACCGATGGAGGCCGCCATCTCGGTCATGGCGGTCGCGCTCAAGTCGGTTTCGGCACGCTGTTCCAACAGCGCGCTCTCGGTCCCACGGGACAACCGACCGGCGTCATGGGCGGCCACCGCCATCTGCGCGGCCAGGTCGCTCAGGCGCGTGAGCGCGGTTTTCAGACGCGCCTCCTCGCTGATCAGGATCAGTTGCAGTTGCCCGGCCGCACCGGGCAGATCGCTGTAGGTCAGGGCCGAGATCGGGTCGGCGAAGGTGCCATCGGCGCCCTGGATGACCCGCTGCAACTGGCGGCTCAGGTCGTTGCGCACCCACAGGCCATAGGCTGCGAACAGCGCTAGGGTCAGCCCCTGCCCTGGCAGGCCAGGCCACAGCTGATGCGCGCCCACGGCCAACGCGCCCGCAGCCAGCGGCAAGGCCAGCGACTGCCCCAGCAGCGCCATGCGACGCCCCACGGCAAGGGCCGGCTTGCCTTGGCGCAGACGCGCATACAGGGCCTCGGCCCGGCGCACCTGCTCACGGGTCGGGCAGACCCGGACCGATTCGTAGCCCACCACGCGCCCGCCTTCGAGGATCGGCGTGACGTAGGCATTGACCCAATAAAAGTCGCCGTTGCGGCAGCGGTTCTTGACGATACCCATCCAGCTCTTGCCCGCCTTGAGGTAGCGCCACATCAACTCGAACACCGCTTCCGGCATGTCAGGATGGCGCACCAGGTTGTGCGGGCTGCCGATCAGTTCGGCCTCGCTGTAGCCGCTGATGGCGGCGAATTCCGGGTTGCAGTAGGTGATCAGGCTGGCGGTGTCGGTGGCTGAGATCAGCCGCTGATCAGGGGGAAAACGTTGCTCGACCGGGGTTACCGGGAGGTTGAAACGCACGATGAGACTCCATTCACTGACATGCCGGGGTCCTGCTCGCCAAGGGTCTTCGGAACCGATCCAGGTCGATCCGCTCCAAAGCCCGAATGTGCTACCAGCCGTTCCGGCAGGGAGCCGAATCACTCTGGAGGCACGACGATGACTGCCCGGTCAGGCGGCGAATTCTACGAAATTCATCACATAAATCAAATAAAGGTGACCGAACATGGCGTTGTGCTATGTCGATAGATATCGTTAAGTTCTTGATTCTAAATGGGAATTAAGTGATGACGAGATCAGCTCTGGGTTCTGCCCTGCGCCGCTACCGCAAGCTGGCGGGTCTGACGCAGGCACAATTCGGCGAGCGGACCGGCTTCGACCCCAAGACCATCAGCCGCTTCGAGACCGGCACCTACACCCCCAGCATCGACGCATTGCTGATCTTCGCCGGGGTACTGGGCATCAAGCCCAAGGACTTCTTCGCCGAGCCGGACGACGAAGAGGAACAGCGCGCCTACCTGTTCGGCGTCATTCACAACGCGACCACCGCAGACCTTGGCAAGCTGATTGCAGCAGTGGACCAGGCATTGGCCAAGTCTTGAGCTGATTGGTGTGAGGCACCCGGGGCTGCTGCACAGCCCTAACAAACCCCATGCACCGAACTAGAGCCTGGCAAGCCCGATTGCGCCATAACTGGTCAGACCGGTAAGGCCAAAAACCCTTGCAATGTCGGATTTTTCGCGCTTTTATGGCTTCGCGCTGAACAAACCGGTAAGACCACAATAATTAAGTCCTGCGCTCTTTCGCCC
>RCUM01001045.1_pt1 | contig 12366 bp, 10 predicted proteins | sample 2166141 | NCBI WGS metagenome assembly RCUM01 (sample SAMN09932756, study PRJNA488358) | compost metagenome | isolation source: compost soil in crotonic acid-enriched | place: Germany: Experimental Botanical Garden
AATAATGTAAATGTTCAGCAGAGTGAATAATTTAGCTATTCGTGTCATTTGTCAGTTTTTTGTAAACGACTCACGCCTGAAAAAAGCTTAAGCGTGATATGACGCACAAAATCACCGGTTATTCTGTCTGAGAACCATAAGTTATTTTAATGGTATACCAAAGATATCTGCGCCGATCGGCGTAGGAAAAATGATGTTTTTGCTGCGATGAAAGCATAGACCCTGCGCGATAAAACCGGCCGGCGTCGGCCGCAGTTTGGCCAGTAGGGGCATGGCTCGCGGGGCGGAAACTTGCAGCGACAAGCCGGCGTTCCGGTCGGGGGAAAAGGCCACCGACATAGAGCCGATGATGGCGGCTAAACCGTCGGCGATGCCGTTGAAGGAGCTGGAACTGGCGGCAGGGGAATTGACGTTTTCTGCAGTTTGGTTATGCATGTTTTGTTCTGATCGCAGGGTATATAGGACATCAATAGTTTATGCCCAGAACATTACCAGAGAGTGAGTAACGTTTATACCCTGCGGCGCTAATAAATTTCCAATATTATTATTCGCGTGCTAATCAGATCGCTGCCGGTCCCTGCGGGTCGTGATGTTTGCCGCGCCACCAGACCAGCAGATTCAGCACGCACAAAACGCCTCCCGTGGCGGCGACGCCCAACCACCCTGCGTGCTGATAGGCCGAAGCGGACAACAGCGAGCCGAGTGCGCCGCCGATAAAATAGCTGGTCATGTAACCGGCAGTCAGACGGTTACGCGCTTCCGGCATAATGCGGTACATCACGCTCTGGTTGGTGACGTGGACGGCTTGCACCGCCAGATCGAGGATCAGAATACCGGCGATCAGTGCCCACAGCGATTGTGCAGCGAAAGCGATGGGGATCCACGACAGCAGCAGCAGCACCAGGCCCAGGGTAGTGGTCAACCCGGCCTTGCCCTTGTCGGCCAGATGCCCGGCACGGGAGGCGGTCAGCGCACCGGCGGCACCCACCAGGCCGAACAGACCGATCACTCCTTCGGAATAACCAAACGGCGGCGCAGCCAGCAGGAAGGCCATTGAGGTCCACAGCACGCTGAAGTTGGCGAACGACAGCGCGCCAATCGCGGCGCGGGTGCGCAGCAGCGGCGTACCGTAAAACAGGGTAAAGATCGATTTCAGTAACTGGGGATAATTCAGACCCGAATGCAGTTTGTAACGCGGCAACGCACGCCACAGGATCAGAGCCATCAGGATCATCAGCCCGCTGGCCACCCAGTAAATGGTGCGCCAGCCGCCGATCGACGCCAGCGCCCCAGCCACGGTACGTGCCAGCAGGATGCCGAGCAGCAGGCCGCTCATGATGATGCCGACGGTTTTGCCGCGCTTTTCCGGATGAGACAGGGTTGCGGCCAGCGGGACCAGGATTTGCGCTACCACCGAGAACAATCCGGTAAGCGCGGTACCGAGGATCATCATCGGTAAGGTGGTTGAACTGGCGGTGATCAACATGCCGCCGGCTGCCAGCAGCGTCATGAAGACGATTAACCCGCGCCGTTCAAACATATCGCCGAGCGGGACCAGCAGCAGCAAGCCAACGGCGTAACCCGATTGAGCGGCTGTGACGATAAAACCGGCCTGATTGACCGACAGCTCAAAGTTCTTGGCAATGGTTTCCAGCAACGGCTGCGCATAATAATTACTGGCGACGGCCAGGCCGGTGGCGATAGCGATCAGGACAATCAGCGCCGGGCTGAGGCCCGGATGTGGATTTTGTTGGTTCATGAGGGCTTAGTCACAAGAAGAAGTGATGCGAAGTATCGGGCAGGACAGCACATGAAACCAATGTATAATTTTCATTTGATTAATCTCCTTTTGCGATAGATGCCATGAACCTGAAACAGATCCGCTTTGCACTGGCGGTAGCCGAAGAGCAGAGCTTTACCCGTGCGGCGCAACGCTGCCACACGGTGCAGTCGGCTCTCAGCCATCAAATTGCCAAACTGGAGGAAGAACTGGGCTGCGCATTGTTTGAACGCACCTCGCGTCGGGTCAGGCTGACCAGCGCCGGACAGGCGTTTATTCTGCCTGCGCAGCGGCTGCTGGCGGCCAAACAATCGCTGGTGGAAGAAGTGGTGGCGGCCAACGGCACGATTTCCGGTACCTTGACCATCGGGACCATCTCCACCATAAACGCGATTGATCTGACCGAAAAACTGAGCAAGTTTCATCGCCACTATCCGGCGGTTAACATCAGGCTGTATGTGGGCATGAGTGAGGAACTGCTTGAGGATGTCCGTCAACAGAAGACCGACGTGGCGTTTGTCGGGATCTGGCCGGGAGATATCGATATGCTGCCGGTATCCCATCGTCAGTTGACCGATGAGCCCCTGGTGGCGCTGGTGGCGGCGCAGCACCCCTTAGCCAGCCGCCAGCGTGTCAATCTGCAAACCCTGTCGGAAGTGCCGCTGGTGGATTTTTACAGCGGTACCGGCGCCCGGCGCCAGACCGACCGCGCGTTTCAGGCGGCGGGCATCAAGCGGCATATCAGTTTTGAAATCGATCATATCGAATGGCTGGAGAATCTGGTGCAGCGGGGGTTGGCGGCGGGCATTGTGCCGATCTCGACGGCGCAGCGTCTGAGCGCGCTGGTGTCTATCCCGATTGAAGATGGCCCACGGCGGCAGGTGTATTGCGTATGGCCGCAGCAGCTATCGAGGACCGCCGAACGCTTTTTGCAATTCAGCGGGATTGAACTGACGCAATAGGGGGCGCAGTGGCCTGCGCCCGCAGGGGGTTATTTCTTCGCGGCTTCCGCGGCGGTTTTCACCCAACCGTCGAAGGTCGCCTGGTGCGCCTTGATCCAGCCGTTAACATGGTTTTGGATATCGGCGTCGGACGCCTGGCCTTCATGCATACGCAGATTCTGCGCATTCACGTCGGCAATCGGCAGCTTCATAATGGCGAACAATTTGGCGGCCGCCGGGTTGGCTTCGGCCCACTTTTTGTTGGCGGCGATACGCATGGTGTTCACCGGGAAACCATAGTTGGCACCGTTCGGCAGCTTGGTATCCACATTTTTCTGCTCGCCCGGCAGGGAAGAGAACGGCACCTGCAGCCAGACCACGTCGCGCCCCGGCACCAACACGTCGCTTACCCAGTACGGTGTCCAGGTGTAGTAGAGTATCGGTTTGCCTTCTTTGTAGCGGGTAATGGTATCGGCGATCATCGCCGCGTAGTTGCCCTGGTTGTGCTCGACGGTTTTGCTCAGGCCATAGGCCTCGATATGGTGGTTAATCACCGCCTCGCAACCCCAACCCGGCGTACAGCCGGTCAGATCCGCCTTGCCGTCGCCGTTGGTGTCAAACAACTTGGCGATCTTCGGATCTTTGAGCTGTTCAACGTTGGTAATGTGGTATTTATCGGCGGTTTTCTTGTCGATCAGGTAACCCTGCGCCGCGCCGTTGACGTACACCCCTTCACGATAGAACTTGGCGTCGCCGCCTGCGGCCTTGTACTGATCGGCATGCAGCGGATCCCAGTTCACCGCCAGGAAGGTGGCGTCGCCGGAGGCAATAGAGGTGTAGGCGACGTTATAATCCACTTCGCGGGTGTCTTTGACGTCATAACCGAGCTTTTCCAGCGCCTTGCTGACCAACTGCGTCTGGAAGGTTTCTTCGGAAATGGTGCTCTGTAGCGGCTGTACCGTTACGCCTTTTCCCGGTAAGTCAGCGGCGAAAACCGCCTGCGAGCCAATCAGTGTCGTAAGGGCAACCGCCCAGATTCCTGTAGTGCGCATAGTGAAATACCTTTTTTATGTTGTGAAGTCGGGGTTATTTCGCCGCCGCGGCAGCGGTGTTTACCCAGCCGTCAAAAGTGGCCTGATGGGCTTTAATCCAGCCGTCTACGTGGCGCTGTATATCGTCCGCTCCATTCTCGCCGTTGTGCATGCGCAGGTTTTGCGCGTTCACGTCCGCCAGCGGCAATTTCATGATGGCGAACAATTTGGCGGCGGCCGGATTGGCCTGTGCCCACTGCTTGTTGGCGACGATGTGTTCGTTATTGACGGCGAAACCGTAGTTCTTGCCGTTTGGCAACGCGGTGTTGCTGTCTTTCAGTGATCCCGGGCTGGCGGAGAACGGAACGGTCAGCCAGACAACGTCACGGCCGGGCACCAGTTCGTCGCTGACCCAATAAGGCGTCCAGGTGAAGTACAGCACCGGTTTGCCCTGCTTATAGCGGGTCAGGGTGTCGGCGATGATGGCGGAGTAGTTGCCCTGATTTTGGGTTACGGTACCGCTGAGCCCGTAGGCCTTGATATGGGTGTCAATCACGCTGTCGCACACCCAGCCCGGTTCACAGCCGGCCAGATCGGCCTTGCCGTCGCCATCGGCGTCAAACAGCTTTGCCAGCTTGGGATCTTTCAACTGGGAAATATCGCTGATGTGGTATTTATCGGCGGTTTTTTTATCGATCAAATACCCCTGCGCCGCATTGGTGATATAAGCGCCCTGGCGATAAAACTTCTTGTCGCCGCCGGCGCTGTTGTACATATCGGTTTGCAGCGGATCCCAGTTCACCGCCATGTAGGTGGCGTCGCCGGAGGCGATGGAGGTATAGGCGACGTTGTAATCCACCTCGCCGGTGGGCTGGACGTCGTAGCCCAGTTTTACCAACGCGCGGTTGACCAGCTCGGTCTGAAAACTTTCTTCCGCGAGTGTGCTTTGCAGCGGTTTAACCGTGACGCCTTTGCCGGGAAGTTCGGCGGCGAACGCCTGTGTGCTTAGCAATGAAGTCAGGGCAACAGCCCAAATTCTTGTCGAGCGCATAGTGTTTCCTTCGGTTTTATGGAGCGGCCGGCGCCCCCGACGGTTCGCCGGGGGCAGGGCTATTAAGGCTTTTTGATGAAGGGGCGGGTAAGCAGCCCGATCGGGCCGTGAGCGTACCAGCGGCCCATGCCTTTGCTGCGGCGATCGCGCCCCAGCGACTGGGTGAGACGATCGAGAATTATCGCCAGGATCACGATGCCGACACCGCCCACGGCGGCCAGCCCCATGTCCAGCCGGCCGATGCCGCGCAGCACCATTTGGCCCAGACCGCCGACGGCGATCATCGAGGCGATAACCACCATCGACAGCGCCAGCATCAGGGTTTGGTTAACGCCTGCCATAATGGTCGGCATCGCCAGTGGCAACTGCACTTTGAACAAAAGCTGGCGCGGGCTGGAGCCGAAGGATTCGGCCGCCTCTATCAGATCTTCCGGCACCTGTTTGATGCCGAGAATGGTCAGACGCACGATCGGCGGTAGCGCGAAGATAATGGTGACCACTACCCCCGGCACGTTGCCGATACCGAACAGCATGACGATCGGCACCAGATAGACGAACGCCGGCGTGGTCTGCATGGCGTCGAGCAGCGGCCGTATGATCTTGGCAGCATGTTTGCTGCGCGCCAGCCAAATGCCCAGAGGCAATCCGATGACAATGCAAAAGAACAGGGCGGTCAGCACCAGCGCCAGCGTTACCATGGCCTGCGACCAGGCGCCAATCGCCCCAATCGCAATCAGGGACACCAAGGTAGCGGCACCCATGCCGAGGCTGGAGATCTGCCAGGCGATCAGTGAAAACACCAGAATGGCGATCGGAGCCGGCATGCCGAGCAATAACTGCTGAAAGCCGCTGAGGATAAAGTCGACCGGCACGCGTATCCCCTGGAACAGCGGGCGAAAGTGCAGCACCAGCCAGTCGATGCCTTGAGTCACCCAGGAATCGAACGGCACCCAGGCCTTGTGGAACGGATCGAGCAGGTTGAAATGTTCCGGCTGGGCCGGTGCGCTGTTAAGCCAGTCAGAACCCTGAGCGGCCTGATTGGCCGCGTCGTGTGCTGCCGGTGGCGGTGCGCTGGACCAGGCATCGCTGGCGCCAGCGCCATCGGCAGGAGCTGCGGAGGCGGCGGCATCAGTCGCCGGCGCGGCGCTGGGAGTGGCAGGCGCGGTGGCCCATGGATCCTGTGTTGTATCACTCATTTGCTGGGCCCTCTTTATCCAGGGCCTGCAGCAGCATGGCCTTGGAAATAATTCCGATATAGTTATTTTCTTCGCAGACCACCGGCACCGCGCAGGGGGCCTGGGCGACCAATGAAATCAGTTCGCTCAGCGGCATATCCGCCGGTACCGGGGCTGGCGCATCCAGCAGGGCGTCATCCAGCGTCTGGTTGGCGGCCAGCGCCTGTTTGAGCGAATCTACCGACACCACGCCGATAAATTTCTTTCCGCGTTCAACAACATAACCATAATCGCGGTCTTCATCGCGCAGCAGCTGCAACGCCGAGCGCGGACCAAAACCGGGGGTTTTACGAATCAGGGCCACCGGGCGGCGTTTGGCGATATCCTTCGCGCTGAACACGTGGCTGATATCCACGCCGCGGAAGAAGGTGCGGACATAATCGTTGGCCGGATTATTTAATATTTCCTCCGGCGTACCGACCTGAATCACCTCGCCGCCTTGCATAATCGCAATGCGATCGCCAATACGCATCGCCTCATCCAAATCGTGGGAAATAAACACGATGGTACGCTGATGCCGGGCCTGTAATTTGACCAACTCATCTTGCATTTCGGTGCGGATTAAGGGGTCTAGCGCCGAGAAGGCTTCATCCATCAATAATATGTCCGGATTATTCGCCATGGCGCGGGCTAATCCCACGCGCTGACGCATCCCACCGGAAAGCTCATCGGGATAAGAGTGCGCATAATTCTCCAGGCCGACCTGTCGCAGGGCTTCCAGGGCTTTTTCCTGGCGCTCCTGTGGCGGTATTCCGGCTAATTCCATGCCGAAGGCGGTATTATTCAATACGTTCATATGCGGCATTAGAGCAAATGACTGGAACACCATGCTGATTTTATTTCGGCGCACGGTACGCAGCGCGCTGTCAGATATTTTGGCGATATCCTCTCCGTCAATCAGCACCTCGCCGCGAGTGGGTTCTATCAGACGATTGAGAAGGCGTACCAGGGTGGATTTTCCCGAACCGGAAAGCCCCATGATGACAAATATCTCGCCTTCTTCAATGGCCAGAGAGGCGTCTTTCACGCCAAGTGATAATCCGGTTTTTTCAAACAGTTGGTCTTTTGTCAGACCTTTCTCAATCAGTTTGAATGCTCGCTCCGGATGTTCGCCAAATATCTTATACAGGTTCTTTACTTCGAGTTTAATTGCCATGCAATTTGCTGTTTCCTCTGATGAATTATCAAACGATAAAAACGTCCTAAATAGAAAATAATAGTCGCCTATACCCTAACACAGTGAAGATCTGAGACAACCCTCAATGTCCCGGAATGAGAATATTGGCGGTTTACATAGGCCTGTCGATTAGTTATGGTAGCTTGGCCCACGTTCAATTATGGTCAGGGTATTTATGAATTATATTTCTCGTTGAAAGTTGATATTTCACAGGAATAATGGCAAAAAAATCCCGTTTTATTTCCCCTTCAGACTGCCGTTCAGACAATAAAAAACCCGACCATAGGCCGGGTAAAAGTCATCAGTATTTCATCAGTATTCAACGACAGGTGCCGATATCGAGGGGGATATCGTCGCATGCAGTGTATCCCCCTTATATGACAGCCATATTGCAGCTTAAGCTTTGCGATACAGGCGGCGTGGATGGCCGATATTGCCGTACATCATCTCCACGCGCACGAATTGGTTGGCGACGCAGTATTCCAGGTAACGTCGGGCGGTGGTTTTGCTGATGCCGACCTGTTCGACGACGTCTTCCACCGCGTGCGCGATCTCCGGCCGGTTGATAAACAGCGCCTGCACCAGCTCCAGCGTATTGGCTTCGATGCCTTTGGCGCTCGGTTCGCTGGAAAACTGTTTGGATTGCAGGTTATACAGCGCGTCGACGCTGCTCTGGTCTATCACTTTGAAGCTGCGCTGGGTTTGCACAAACTGCATAAAACGCTCCAGCGAGTTACGCAGCCGCTTGTAGGACACGGGTTTGATGATGTAATCGAAAGCACCGTTGCGGATCGCCTGGCTGCAGGTATTCATATCGCTGGCGGCGGTAATAAAGATCACCGAACACCCGGGGTTTTTCACCGCCGGCTCTTCCATCAGTTCAATGCCCTGGCCGTCCGGCAGAAAGTTATCCAGCAGGATCAGCCGTGGCTGGTGCGCCTTGACTTTGGCCCTGGCTTCGGCCAGCGTGGCGGCATGAGCCACCACCCGCAGAGCAAAGTTCTGCTCTATGAACTCTGCGTGCAGCGTCGCCAGCTGCGGCTCATCTTCCACGATCAAAACGTCCAGTGCTTCGTGTTGCATAATCGGGTGCTCAAGACTGTTATAAGGTTTTTAGGTCTCTATCCGTCGTCTTTCAAACCTCGGCGTTGTTGCCTGCGGCCTGAAATTCATAGGGGATAAACAAGGAAAATATGGCGCCGTGCGGATCGTTGTCCGACACTTCTATGCTGCCGTGTGCCTGCGCCACGTGGCTGGCGACCAGATGCAGGCCGATGCCGTGGTCGCCTTTGTCGTCTTTGGTGGTGACGCCCTGTTCAAACAGCGTATCGCGCACCTCCGCAGCAATGCCGGTACCGCGATCGGCCACTTCAATCACCAGCTCATTGCTGCTGTCGCTGATATAGAGTTCTACCGCTTCGTGTGGCGCGTCGCAATGCAGCGTAGCCTCTACCGCATTATCCAGCAAATTACCGATGATCGACATCAGTTCGGTTTCATTCAGCGCCGCCGGGATCTGCCGCAACTGGCAGGCGGGATCAAAGCGCAGCTCGACGCCTTTTTCCTTTGCGCTGGAGTATTTGCCCAACAGCAGGCCACACAGCGCGGCCGAGCTGAAGCGCTGCGAGATAAAGTCGAGGATCTCTTGCGCGCCTTCCGACTGAGCCTCCACATAACGGATTGCCTCGTCGTAACGCTGCATATGCAGCAGCCCGGCGAGGGTGGCGGTCCAGTTCAGTTGTTCATGGCGCATAATGCGCAGGTTGTCGGCATAGCGCTTGACCTGGCTTAGCTGGCTGCTCAGGGTATTGATGTCATTTTTGTCGCGGAAGCTGATCACCCAGCCTTGCAGCACATCTTCTTGCATGATGCGTACCCGGCTGGCGATTACCCGCACGTGGTTGAAGCGGCACACTTCATCGTGAGTGTCGTGCCGCAGTTGCGACGCACCGAAGAAGTCAGGCTGCGACTGGATCACTTCGCCGATTTCACGGCCCATCAGGGTGCTGGCGGGTTGCCGCAGATCCAGCAGTTCGCGCGCCGCGTGGTTGATGGTGATGATCTGCAACTGGGGATCGACGGCAATAACGCCTTCGTAGATCGCTTCCAGCAGGGCTTTTTGCTGGCGTACCAGCAACGCAATTTCTTTGGGCTCTAGCCAGAACATTTGGCGTTTTAAATTTTTCGATAGCAGCCAGGAAAAAATAAACAGGGCGATTAACAACAGTACAATGGAACCGACGATCTGCGTCAGGGTTCGCGCATTCAAATTGTCGATATGTGACTTCAGATAGCCAACCGAAACAATGCCGATGACATGATTATTTTCATCCAGTATCGGTGCTTTGCTGCGCAATGAAATGCCGATACCGCCTTTGCGGATCGAAATAATGCTTTTCCCTTCCAGGACTTCCTTATTATCGCCGCCGACCATCGGCGTGCCGAAGCGATTGGCGTATTCAGAATGGTAAAGATGCCTGGCGCGATTATCGCCGATGACAATATAACTGGCATCGCTGCTGGCGCGTATTTTCTTCATCAGCGCGGCGACTTGCTCAGGGTCGTTTTTTTCCACGGCGCTGACCAGGGAGGGGATCAGCGCTATCTCCCGCGCCTGCACCTGCGCCCGCGCGCCAAGGTCACGGTGCAACTGGGCATCCAACTGATAGTAGGTGTAAGCACCAATCAACGTCAGCAGCAGACAGGAGAAGGCGACCAGGCACAGGAACAGCTTGATTTGAAATGAGAGTTTTACGCGCATGGACGGGGGCACCGTGAGAGTTCCTGAGCGCTTACCCTATCATGAGTCGCGGCCAATGTAATATTGCGCCCGATCAAGTTGTGATCGCAGACACGGGATTATGCTTGCCGGGCATAGTTATTCAATGGCTGCGATAAAACGGATAAGTTTTAAATAAAAAATAACATTAACACCATTAAAACCATGGCTGATTTTACATAACTACAATTAACGCCATAGAAACCATAACCACCATTAAAAACCCTTTTTTATTTTGAACAAAATCACAGCAGATAATCCGTGCGTTTCTCTATGATGGCTGAACAAACTAATAAGAGGCCAGATTATGAGCACAACAGATGATTCTTACCTCGTCGCCAAAGACAAAACGGCTGAAATACCGCTGAGAGAAAAATGGTGGCACATACTGGACAATTACAAAGTAGGGATTATTCCGTTACCGTTCTTTATTCTGGCCGGCGTACTTATTTTACTGGATTGCCTGGAAGGGAAATTACCGAGCGATATCGTGGTGATGGTCGCCACGCTGGCTTTCTTTGGCTTTGCCTGCGGCGAGTTCGGTAAACGCCTGCCGCTGATCGGCAAAATGGGGGCGGCGGCGATCTGCGCCACCTTTATTCCTTCCGCATTGGTGCATTACGGTCTGCTGCCGGACGTGGTGGTGGAATCGACCACCAAATTCTATAAGTCGACCAATATTCTTTATCTCTATATCTGCTGCATTATCGTCGGCAGCATTATGAGCATGAACCGCCAGGTGTTGATTCAGGGTTTCCTGCGGATCTTCGCGCCCATGTTGTGCGGTGAGATTGTCGGCATGCTGGTGGGGATGGCGGTCGGCATGGCGCTTGGGCTGGAGCCGTTCCAGATCTTCTTCTTCCTGATCCTGCCGATCATGGCCGGTGGCGTCGGCGAAGGGGCTATACCGCTGTCGATGGGATACGCGGCGATCTTGCATATGGAACAGGGCGTGGCGCTGGGCCGTATTTTGCCGATTGTCATGCTCGGCAGCCTGACCGCCATTATCCTTGCCGGCCTGCTCAACCAGCTCGGCAAACGCTATCCGCACCTGACCGGCGAAGGCAGCCTGATGCCAAGCAAGCAGGGTGACAGCGATATGGCCGCCGTGGATAAAATCAGCGGCAAGGTGGATGTCAGCACCATTGCCTGCGGCGCTTTGCTGGCTATTTTGCTGTACATGGTGGGGATGTTGCTGCACCGCATGATTGGCTTGCCTGCACCTGTCGGCATGTTGTTTGCCGCCGTGGCGGTGAAGCTGGCGCACGGCGTGTCGCCGCGCATTCAGGAAGGTTCGCAGGTGGTGTATAAATTTTTCCGCACCGCGGTGACCTATCCGATTCTGTTTGCCGTCGGCGTGGCGATCACCCCGTGGCAGGAACTGGTGAACGCCTTCACCCTGCAGAACCTGGTGGTGATTGTCAGCACCGTCTGCGCGCTGGTGGCGACCGGCTTCTTCGTCGGCAAGAAAATTGGCATGCATCCCATTGATGTGGCGATTGTCTCCTGCTGCCAGAGCGGGCAGGGCGGCACCGGTGACGTCGCTATTCTTACCGCCGGCAACCGCATGTCGCTGATGCCGTTCGCCCAAATTGCTACCCGTATCGGCGGTGCGATTAACGTCTCGCTCTCTCTGCTGGTACTGGCCAAATTTTTCGCATAATAACCAATAAGACCCAAGCATTTCTTTGCCTTTCCCCGCCCCCGCGGGGATTTTTTTGCCCGTTCGGCGCTCAGGCCGAACGGGCGAGGTAGTGTGGCTTACGCCGCCTGTTTGACGGACGCGTCATACCAGGCGAAATAACGTTCCACACCCTGGCGGCCGGATTCAATCAGCGCGCGTTTTTTGGCCTCGCTGATGGCGAAATCCAGTGTACCGACATCAAGGGTATCGACATAAAGGGTCCGCTTCCAGTCATCGCTGTCCAGATGTACCTTGGTCTGAATATCCAGCATGGTGTTAATCACCGTCAGGGTGAAATCGCACAGGTTATTGATGGCGGCTTTATTGACCGATTGGCCCGCCGCCTGTGCAATTTCGCCGGCGGAATCCAGACGAATACCCAGGGTTCGGGTATTGATTCGTTGCGTGGTTCCATCGATATAAGGCGGCGATGTGGTGAAATCGTAATCGAACATGCGTACCGGATAGTTATCGATGGTGCCTCCATCGATACACAGATCGCCCAGCTGATTGTTTTTAGCGACAAAGGCGAAGGGGAATGACATGGAGATCCGCAATCCATCCGCGACCTTCATGCGCGGCGTTGTCTGATGGGAGTACACCTCGCGCAGCCCGCTGTTTAAATTGGCGCCAATAAAGTAGAGGGATTTAAATCCTTTTGTTTCTTTCAATGCTTCAAATTTTTCAA
>RCUM01001048.1_pt1 | contig 12311 bp, 8 predicted proteins | sample 2166141 | NCBI WGS metagenome assembly RCUM01 (sample SAMN09932756, study PRJNA488358) | compost metagenome | isolation source: compost soil in crotonic acid-enriched | place: Germany: Experimental Botanical Garden
GTGGACTGGAAGAACTGTTAAAAAGCGAACTGGAAGCGCTGGGCGCTCACGCCTGTAAAGTAGTGCAGGGTGGGGTACATTTTCAGGGTGACGATCGTCTTCTGTACCAAAGCTTGCTGTGGAGCCGTTTGGCCTCACGTATTTTGCTGCCGTTGAATGAATTCCGCGTACACAGCGATCTGGATTTGTACCTGGGCGTACAGGCGATCGACTGGACGAGCATTTTTGGTGTGGATAAAACTTTCGCCGTTCACTTCAGTGGCGTTAACGAAGAGATCCGCAACAGCCAGTATGGCGCACTGAAGGTCAAGGACGCCATTGTCGACAGTTTTACCCGCAAGATTGAACAACGCCCGACGGTAGCGAAGCAGCAGCCGGACATTCGCGTCAATGTATTCCTGCAGCGCGATATGGCCAGCGTAGCGCTGGATCTGAGCGGTGAAGGCCTGCACCAGCGTGGTTATCGTGATCTGACCGGACAGGCACCGCTGAAAGAAAGCCTGGCAGCGGCGATTGTACAGCGTTCTGGCTGGCAGCCGGGCACGCCAATGCTGGATCCAATGTGTGGTTCGGGTACCCTGCTGATCGAAGCGGCGATGATTGCTTCCGATCGCGCACCTGGCCTGCATCGTCAACACTGGGGCTTTACCGCCTGGAATGGTCACAACGTCGATCTGTGGCGTGAAGTGATCACCGAAGCGCAGGTACGCGCCCGTCGTGGCCTGCAGGAAACCACCTCGCGTTTCTTCGGCTCTGATATTGATCGCCGGGTGATTGAAATGGCACGCGGTAACGCCCGTCGTGCCGGCGTCGCCGAACTGATTACCTTTAACGTCAACGACGTAGCCAAACTGACCAACCCGCTGCCGGAAGGCCCGACGGGAACCGTAGTCTGCAACCCGCCATACGGTGAACGTCTGGAAAGTGAACCGGCGTTGATTGCCTTGCATAATATGCTGGGTCGTATCATGAAAAGCGCTTTTGGTGGCTGGCAGTTGTCACTGTTCAGCGCCTCACCGGAACTGTTGAGCTGCCTGCAACTGCGTGCCGAGCGCCAGTTCAAGGCAAAAAATGGCCCGTTGGACTGCGTGCAGAAAAATTACCAACTGGCAGAAAACCCGCTGGGTGCTGGTGGCGTACAGGTGGCGGAAGATTTTGCCAACCGTCTGCGCAAAAACCTGAAGAAGCTCGACAAGTGGGCCAAACAGCAGGGCATTGAGTGCTACCGCCTGTACGATGCTGACCTGCCGGAATATAACGTGGCGGTGGATCGCTACGGCAGCAAAGTCGTGGTGCAGGAATATGCGCCGCCGAAAACCATTGATGCTCAGAAGGCTCGTCAACGCCTGTTCGACGTGATCAACGCCACGTTGGCGGTGCTGGAATTGCCGTCCAACCAGTTGATCCTGAAAACCCGCGAACGCCAGAAAGGTAAAAATCAGTACGAAAAACTGGCGCAGAAGGGCGAATTCCTGCTGGTGGAAGAGTTCAACGCCAAGCTGTGGGTTAACCTGACGGACTATCTCGATACCGGTCTGTTCCTCGACCACCGTATTGCCCGCCGCATGTTGGGGGAGATGAGCAAAGGCAAAGACTTCCTCAACCTGTTTGCCTATACCGGCACCGCCAGCGTGCATGCCGGGCTGGGTGGGGCGCGCAGTACCACGACGGTGGATATGTCGCGCACCTATCTGGAATGGGCGGAGAAAAACCTGCGGGTTAACGGCCTGACCGGCAAACAGCACAGATTGATCCATGCGGATTGCCTGTCATGGATGCAAAATGCCGACGAACAATTCGATGTGATCTTTATCGATCCGCCGACCTTCTCCAACTCCAAGCGGATGGAGAACACTTTTGACGTTCAGCGCGATCACCTGGCGCTGATGCAAGATTTGAAACGGTTGCTGCGTCGTAACGGAACCATCATGTTCTCGAACAACAAGCGCGGTTTCCAGATGGATATGGCCGGCCTGAGCGAACTGGGTCTGGAGGCGAAAGAGATCACCGCCCAGACGCAGTCGCAGGACTTTGCCCGTAACCGTCAAATTCATAACTGCTGGCTGCTCACCCATGCCGGCGAAGGAAAATAATTACTATGTCGTTAATCAGCATGTCCGGCGCCTGGCTGTCCTTCAGCGATGCGCCGCTTTTAGACAACACCGAAATTCATATTGAAGACAACGAACGCGTTTGTCTGGTTGGGCGCAACGGCGCCGGTAAATCCACGCTGTTAAAGATCCTCGGCAAAGAAATTCCGCTGGACGATGGCCGGGTGATTTACGAGCAGGATCTGATTGTGGCGCGTCTGCAGCAGGATCCCCCGCGCAATATTGGCGGTACGGTATTCGATTTTGTCGCTGAAGGCGTAGCCGAGCAGGCGGAACATCTGAAAGCCTATCACGCGATTTCGCATTTGGTGGAAACCGATCCCAGCGAGAAAAATCTGACGCGCATGGCGCAGATTATGGAGATCCTCGATCACCAGGGGCTGTGGCAACTCGACAGCCGCATCAGCGAAGTGCTGTTGCAACTGGGGCTGGACGGCGACGCAGAGCTGTCCTCGCTCTCCGGCGGTTGGCTGCGCAAGGCCGCTCTGGGTCGTGCGCTGGTCAGCTCGCCGCGCGTGTTGCTGCTCGACGAACCGACCAACCACCTGGATATCTCAACCATCGACTGGCTGGAAGGTTTCCTGAAAGAGTTCCAGGGCAGCATCGTGTTCATTTCCCATGACCGTTCCTTTATCCGCAACATGGCGACGCGCATTGTCGATCTCGATCGCGGCAAGCTGGTGTCCTGGCCGGGCAACTACGATTTATACCTGCTGAGCAAAGAAGAAGCGCTACGGGTGGAAGAGCTGCAAAATGCCGAATTTGACCGCAAGCTGGCGCAGGAAGAAGTGTGGATCCGTCAGGGCATCAAGGCGCGTCGTACCCGTAACGAAGGCCGCGTTCGTGCGCTGAAGGCGTTGCGTAACGAGCGATCCGAACGCCGTGAAGTGATGGGCACCGCCAAAATGCAGGTGGAAGAAGCGGTACGCTCCGGCAAGATCGTGTTTGAGATGGAAGACGTTAACTATCAGGTTGGCGGCAAAGTGTTGGTACGTAATTTCTCCGCCCAGGTGCAGCGTGGCGACAAAATTGCGTTGGTTGGTCCGAACGGCTGCGGCAAGACTACGCTGCTGAAACTGATGCTCAGCCAGTTGAAAGCCGACAGCGGCCGTGTGCACTGCGGGACCAAGCTGGAAGTGGCCTACTTCGACCAGCACCGTGCGGATCTGGATCCGGAGCGCACGGTCATGGACAACCTGGCGGAAGGTAAGCAGGAAGTATTGGTCAACGGCCGTTCACGCCACGTATTGGGTTATCTGCAGGACTTCCTGTTCCACCCTAAACGGGCGATGACGCCGGTGAAAGCCTTGTCGGGCGGTGAGCGTAACCGTCTGTTGCTGGCCAAACTGTTCCTGAAGCCTAGTAACTTATTGATCCTCGATGAACCTACCAACGACCTGGATGTTGAAACGCTGGAGTTGCTGGAAGAGCTGATCGACGGCTACCAGGGCACCGTGATGTTGGTCAGCCACGATCGTCAGTTCGTTGATAACTCAGTGACCGAATGCTGGATCTTTGAAGGCAACGGTGAGATCAGCACCTTCGTTGGCGGTTATTACGACGCGCATCATCAACGCGCGACGGCTAAACCGATCCGCCAGGTTACGGCTGAACAGAACAAGCCCGTAGCAGAAAAAAAGGCTGAACAGCCAAAGAAAACAGCGGCTAAACTGAGCTATAACCTGTTACGTGAGCTGGAGCAGTTACCGCAACGCCTGGAACAACTGGAAGCGGAAATTACTGCGCTGCAGGCACAAATGAGCGATGCTGATTTCTTCACGCGTCCTCACAGCGAAACGCAACAGGTGCTGACGGCGCTGGCTACGGCCGAAGGGGCACTGGAAGAAGCCTTCGCCCGTTGGGAAGAGTTGGAAGCGATGAAAAACGGCTAACCGTTGAGAATACCGCCCGCGCGCTGCTGGGGGCGGTATTGCCGTACCGGTGAGCAACGTTGTTAAGGAGGAATATGGTGTGTTCCCACGAGAATCACGAGCAGCACAGCCATGCAACGCACGCGAAGCAGCAACAGGACAATCTGATGCTGTGCCCGCAGTGCGACATGCTGGTGGCATTGCCGCCGCTGGCATATGGTTCAAAAGCGGTATGCCCGCGTTGTAAGACTACCCTCAGTTCCCGCTGGGAGGAACCGCGCAAGCGGCCGATCGGCTACGCCCTCAGCGCCTTGTTTATGCTGGTGCTGGCGAATATTTTCCCGTTTATCAATATGCGCGTTGCCGGCCTTGGTAACGAAATCAAACTGATCCAAATCCCGCAGGTGATGGTGGCAGAAGACTATGCCAGCATGGCCACGCTGTTTATGGTGTTTGTTCAACTGATCCCGGCATTTTGCATGGTGGCGATCATTTTGCTGTGCGCCAAAGTCCCTATCCCCACCGGTTTGAAAGAGTGGATGGCCAAAATGCTGTTCCAGTTTAAAACCTGGTGCATGGTGGAGATTTTCCTGGCCGGGGTGCTGGTCAGCTTCGTTAAGCTGATGGCTTATGGTGATATTGGCGTCGGCAGCAGCTTTGTGCCGTACTGCCTGTTTTGCCTGCTACAGGTGCGCGCTTTCCAGTGTGTCGATCGTCGCTGGCTGTGGAATGACATTAAACCCGCACCGCGCCTTGATCGTCCGATAGAAGTCGGGCGTACCGGGCTGCGTCAGGGGCTGCGTTCCTGCCAGTGTTGCACGGCCATTTTACCGGCGGAACTGACCCAGTGCCCGCGCTGCCATTCCCGTGGCTACGTGCGCCGCCGGCACAGTCTGCAATGGACGATGGCGCTGCTACTCACCTCTATCCTGCTGTATATTCCGGCAAACCTGATGCCGATTATGGTTACCGAGGCATTGGGCAACAAGCTCACTTCTACTATCATGGCCGGGGTGATCCTGCTGTGGGGAGAAGGATCTTACCCGGTGGCGATGGTGATCTTCATCGCCAGTATTATGGTGCCGTCGCTAAAAATGTTGGCGATCGGCTGGCTGTGTTGGGACGCTAACGGTACCGGCAAGGCACGGGCCGACAGCGAGCGAATGCATCTGATTTATGAAGTGGTTGAATTTGTTGGCCGCTGGTCAATGATTGACGTGTTTGTGATTGCCGTGCTTTCGGCATTGGTACGGATGGGACAATTGATGAGTATTTATCCTGCTACTGGCGCACTGCTGTTCGCCATGGTGGTGATCCTCACTATGTTTGCTGCCATGACGTTTGACCCCCGGCTGACCTGGGATCGCGTAAATGAAACAATAAAAAAGGAGCCGCAAGGTGACGGAAAATAATCATAGCGTCGCGGACGTTGAAAAGATCAAGCGCTGGTCGCCGGTGTGGATTGTTCCCATCGTCACCGCGTTGATCGGCGCGTGGATCCTGTTTTACCACTTTAGCCATCAGGGGCCGGTGGTGACCTTGGTGACCACCACTGCCGAAGGGTTGGAGGCGGGAAAAACCAAAATCAAGAGCCGTAGCGTCGACGTCGGTGTCGTCGAGACCGTGACGCTAAGTGATGACCTGAGCAAGGTGATGGTGCAGGCGCGGCTTAACTCTGGTATGGAGAAACTGCTGCACCAGGATAGCGCCTTTTGGGTGGTTAAACCGCAGATTGGTCGCGAAGGCGTTTCCGGCCTGGGTACGTTATTGTCCGGCGCCTATATCGAACTGCAACCGGGCACCAAGGGCAAGGCAGGCAAGGATAATTACCAACTGCTGGATGCGCCGCCACTGGCGTCTCCAGATGCCAAAGGGCTGCGCATCGTGCTCGACAGCGAAAAATCGGGTCAGTTGAATGCCGGCGACCCGGTGCTGTTCCGCGGTTATCGCGTCGGTTCGGTAGAGACCAGCTATTTTGATCCCAAGATGCGCGCCATGCGTTACCAGCTGTTTATCTCCGCGCCTTATGATCAACTGGTGACCAGCAACGTGCGCTTCTGGAAAGACAGCGGCGTGGCGTTCGACATGTCGGCACAGGGCATGCGGGTAGAAATGGGTTCGCTGGCCACCTTGTTCAGCGGCGGTGTAAGTTTTGACGTACCGGAAGGCTGGGATCGCGGCGAGCAGGTTAAAGAAAAGACGGAGTATGAGCTGTTCGATAATCAGCGCAGCATCCAGGATTCGTTGTACACCGTACACAAGGATTACCTGATGTTCTTCTCCGATTCGATTCGCGGTTTGCAGCCGGGCGCACCGGTAGAATTCCGTGGCATCCGTTTGGGTACCGTATCGCAAGTGCCATTCTATAAAAAGGGCATGATGCAGCGTCTGGATAACGATTACCGTATTCCTGTGCTGATCCGCATTGAACCGGATCGTTTCCAGAAACAGCTGGGCGGCGATTTCGATATTGAGGGGCATTTGAAGGATGCGGAAGCGCGTGGTATGCGCGCCTCGCTGAAGTCCGCCAACCTGCTGACCGGCTCGCTGTATATCGATCTGGACTTCTATCCGCAGGAGAAAGCCTGGAAAGGGCCGCGTGAGCTGTTCGGTTATCCGTTGATGCCGACCACCAGCGGCGGCTTGGCGCAGATCCAGCAGAAACTGATGCAGACGCTGGATAAGATCAACTCGTTGCCATTGAATCCGATGATCAACGAAGCGACCAAAACCCTGGCGGAAAGTCAGAAAACCATGCAGTCGACGCAGAAAACCATGCAGTCGTTGAACGATATCATCGCCAGCAAAGAGATGAAGGCGCTGCCGCAGGATATGCAAAAAACGCTGCAGGAACTCAATCGCAGTGTGAAAGGGTTCCAGCCAGGTTCTCCGGCCTACAACAAGATGATCGGCGATATGCAACGTCTTGATCAGGTGCTGCGTGAACTGCAACCCGTTCTGCGTACCCTGAACGAAAAGAGCAACGCGCTGGTATTTGAAGCCGCGGGCAGTAACGATCCTCAGCCGAAGAAGGCCAATAAATGATGAAATGGATTCCGGTAGCCCTGGCGCTGTTACTCAGCGCCTGTAGCAGCACACCACAGAAAACCTACTATCAACTGCCGGCGTTGGGTGCGCCGGCACCGGCCAGTACCGGTACTGCGACGCGTCAGCTGTGGTTGGAACACGTCAGCGTGGCGGATTACCTGGCGCAGAACGGTGTGGTTTACCAGACCAATGACGTGCAGTACGTGATAGCTCAGAACAACCTGTGGGCCAGCCCGCTCGATCAACAACTGCAGCAGACGCTGGTTACCAACCTGAGTGGCGCGTTGCCAGGGTGGGTGGTGTCTTCTCAGCCGATGAGCAGCGAGCAGGATGTGCTTAATGTCACTGTCAGCGGCTTCCACGGCCGCTTTGACGGCAAGGCGATTATCCGTGGCGAGTGGGTGCTGAATCATCAGGGCAATCTGACCAAACGGCCGTTTAGCCTGGAATTGAAACAGGGCGAGGACGGCTACGACGCGCTGGTGCGTACGTTGGCGCAGGGCTGGCAGCAGGAAGCCCAAGCTATCGCCTCCCAGGCGGGGCGTTTTTAGTCATAATTTGTACTAAAACGGTCTAATCCCTTCCGGCGAGAGATATTAAAACTTTTCTCCGGGAGGGATTTTTATTTCATTTCAATGAATTACCCTGTTTTCCAGCATATCAGCCACTTAGCCAATTCTGCGGGCGTAGCTCACAAATATGACATTGGCGTGAATTTTGCGCATTGATCTTCCCTTCATTTAGCGCTATTGCTTATACGTGGCTGCACAAAAAGCAGCCATTGTTTTCTTTCCAACTGACCAAAAAGTGAGGGAAACGAGGCATGAAGAGACAGAAACGCGATCGTCTGGAAAGGGCGCATTCGAAAGGTTATCAGGCAGGTATTTTAGGACATCCGAAAGATCTTTGTCCTTATAAAACAACTGTGGACAGCCGGTCTCAATGGCTGGGAGGTTGGCGAGAAGCCATGGAAGACAGGGCTGTGACCGCTTAAGCGGCTCCCTGTCAAATAAAAGGAACAACCTCCGCCCAGCGCGGAGGTTTGTGTTTAATGGGGATTACCCCTGCCAGCGTTTCAACAAGATACTCGCATTCACACCACCAAAACCAAAGCCGTTCGACAGTGCGTAGCTTATGGCCATGGGTTCCGCTTTATTCGCAACCAGGTGCAGCCCCTCTGCAGCCGGATCCGGACTTTCCAAATTCAGCGTGGCGGGTGCAATCTGGTCACGCAGCGCCAGTGCGGTAAAGATGGTTTCCAGCCCGCCGGCGGCACCGAGCAGATGACCGGTTGCTGATTTGGTTGAGGTAACCGCTACGCTGCCGTTCGTGCCGAACAGATGCTTAATGGCGTTAATTTCGCCCAAATCCCCTACCGGTGTGGATGTCGCATGCGCGTTCAGGTGTTGAACCTGCTCCGGTGCTACGCCAGCCTGTTTGAGGGCAATTTTCATGGCACGGTAGGCACCGTCACCATCCTCGGCCCCCGAAGTCATGTGGTAGGCATCTGCGCTGGTGCCATAACCGACAATTTCAGCCAGCGGTGTTGCCCCACGGGCCAGCGCATGCTCCAGTGTCTCAATCACCAGCATGCCGGCACCTTCACCCATAACAAACCCGTTGCGTGCACTGTCAAAAGGCCGTGAGGCTGTTGCGGCGGCGTCTGCAGGCGTTGTGGACATGGCACGCGCCGCTGCAAAACCCCCAAGGCTGACGGTGTCGATAGCCGCTTCCGTACCGCCACACAGCGCGATATCCGCTTCATCGTTACGAATCATACGTACGGCATCGCCAATGGCCTGTACGCCTGCGGCACAGGCCGTCACGGGGGCGCCAATAGGGCCCTTGAACTGATGTTTAATCGATACGTGACCGGCAGCCAGATTAACCAGGAACGAAGGGATGGTGAAAGGTGACAGGCGTTTGGCACCACGGCTGTCGGTGGTGCGTACCGCATGGGCGATAGCCGGGAAGCCGCCAATGCCGGAAGCGATCACGGTTGCGGTGCGTTCCTGCTTGTCTTCAGTGTCTGCTACCCAACCTGCCTGGCGGATAGCCTCATCGGCCGCTGCCATGGCGAGCAGGATAAAGCGGTCCATTTTCTTCTGGTCTTTTGGTGCAACCGAAAGGTCGGGGTCGAAGCCCGCCTCGGGATCCTGTTCCAAAGTGGGCACCTGACCACCGATTTTCACCTGCAGGTCTGCGACGATCTCTTCTGGCAGCGGACGAATGCCGGACTGGCCGTTCAGCAGACGCTGCCAGATAGCCTCTACGCCGCATCCCAGTGGCGAAACGGCGCCCATGCCGGTAATGACTATACGACGAGTGTTCATAGTGACTCCTTGGATGATTCAGGGGGAAATGCAGAAAGGTTCTGCAGCATCAGGGCCGCGCGCTGGCGCATGCCGTCGGTCGCTGCCGGCCCTGGGGCTAAAGTAATATTATGCAGCGCAATGGGCTGCTGGGTAATGCTGTCGATCAGTTGCACGCGTATGGGTTGCCCGGTACGACGATCGACCAGTTCGGCACTGATGCCGTCTTCGGCCAGGTGGGTATTCCCCCAGTGAAACAGGGCTGCAAGCACCGGGAAAAAATCTTTGCCGCGTTCAGTGAGCAAGTACTGGTAGCGTACCGGTCGTGTTTGATAGCGTTGTTTATGCAGTATGCCGCTTTCTACCAGATACTTCAGGCGACGGGTCAATATGGTGGGCGAAAGTCCAAGGCTCTGCTGGAACTCATCAAACCGGGACAAGCCATGGAACGCATCGCGAAGTATCAGGATGCTCCACCACTCCCCGACGCGGTCCAGTGAGCGAGCTACTGGGCATGGCATGTTATCAAAACGAGTTTTTTGCATGGCATACCTCCTGGTTACTACAATTATTGTAGTTACTGTTTAGCCGCTATGGACGCAACGATTAAAAGATAACTAAGGGAAATAAACGGCGACCCGGAAGGCCGCCGTGATTGCGGTTAGAACGCCGCAGTGTCCTTGAACAGGCCCACTTTCAGATCGCTGGCGGTGTAAATGACCTGACCATCGACCAGGACTTCACCATCAGCCACACCCATAATCAGTTTACGGATGATCACACGCTTGAAGTTAATGCGGTAGGTGACTTTCTTCGCGGTAGGTAAAACCTGGCCGGTGAATTTAACTTCACCCACGCCCAGCGCACGACCTTTACCTTCGCCGCCCAGCCAGCCGAGGTAGAAACCTACCAACTGCCACATGGCATCCAGACCCAGGCAGCCTGGCATCACCGGATCGCCGATAAAGTGGCAACCAAAGAACCATAGGTCTGGATTAATATCCAGTTCCGCTTCCACATAACCCTTGTTGTGGGTACCACCGTCTTCGGTCATTTTGACCACGCGGTCCATCATCAACATGTTACCTGCCGGCAACGGCGGGCCACCGGCGCCAAACAGCTCGCCACGGCCGGATGCTTCGAGGTCTTCTTTCGTATAGGAGTCGCGTTTTTCTACCATGTTCTCAGTAAGCCTTATTTTATTGAAGGACGCAGATTAGCTAACACGTGTACGCTGAACAAGTCCGATCAGCCGTGGTTGAACCAGTTGAGCCAACGAAGCGGCCATGGCCAGCGCCGGCGTTCCTGCGGATTCACCTGTGCTATCCGTTCCTGAATGGCAGCTAACAGGTTCGGTTGCTGTTCATCAGAGTAGGGGTAACCGGTGAGTAATGGCAAGGCTTCCGCAGCGCTATTGACGGCCCACAGATGGAACTGTCCCTCGCGCACCGCATCGACCACGTCCTGATGCAGACACAGATGGCGCACATTGGTGGCGGGCAGAATAATGCCCTGTTTGCCGGTCAAACCCCGACGTTGGCAAACTTCAAAAAAACCTTCGATTTTTTCGTTAACGCCGCCAATCGGCTGCACATTACCGAATTGGTCGACAGAACCGGTTACTGCAATCTGCTGGGTAATTGGCTGTAGTGACAGTGCGCTGATGAGCGCACACAGCTCAGCCAATGAGGCGCTGTCACCGTCCACTTCGCCATAAGATTGTTCAAACACGATCGAAGCAGAGAAGGGCAGCGGTTGGTCCAGCTCCAGTTCAGAAATCAGGAACGCCTGCATAATCATCATGCCCTTGGCATGCAGATTGCCGCCAAGCTCGGCTTTGCGCTCAACGTCGGTGAATTCACCATCGCCAAGATGTACGACACAGCTGATACGGGAGGGTTCACCGAAACTGCGCGGATGGCCAGGGTATTCCAGCACCGACAGGCCATTGATCTGACCGACGACTTCGCCTTCGGTCTCAATCAGGATTTGGCCCAGCTCAATTTCATCCTGCATCCGTTCGGCAAGATAGCTTTCACGCCACTCGCGCGCATTCAGCGCGGCTTCAAATGCTTTGGCAGTGATGCTTTCTTCTTCGACGTACAGTGCGGCTTCGGAAAGTTGTTGGCCGAGCCACAGTGGGGACAGCGGCAGGTTGCCCTGATCGCCGCTGTGACGTACTGCCTGTATCATCAGCGGGTACCAGGCATCGGCTGCCAGCGGTGGCAGTTGTTGCTCTTCGATGAGGCTATTGACGTAGCCACACCATTGCACCATGTCATCGATTTCGGTGAGTTGCAGATCTTCCTCGTATTCACCGTAGACTGACTGCTCACTCAGCTCCGGTTCAATATCATGGAAATCTGCAAGGCCGTGACGGTCGCCTACCACAATTAACCGCAATTCCAGCGGCATGGCTGGAATGGTAATTGGCAATGGGCGTGTCTCATCCGGGGAAACCCAGTGGAACTGACGTTGGGTGATCATCTGCTTCAAACGCAGCCACAGCAGCGGCTGAGCCAGCAGAGAACGCGCAGACAGGATCAGTACACCACCGTTGGCCTGATGCACCAGGCCGGGCTGCAGGTTGATTTCACCATTGTGGATCCGGACGCAGCCAAACAGCTGTTCAGGTTCAACCCACTCTTGATACACGCAGGCACCACCGGCGGCAAAGGGTTCATCACCCTGGCTGGCGGGTTCTACGCTGACCTTGCTGCCCTGGATCACATAGTGACTGCCCTTGAACGCGGTGTTCTGCGGCTGCAGTTGTTCAACTGCCTGGGCGATCAGCGCCAGATACTCACGCGTTTCTTGCGCTTTCAACAACATGAAACGCGGTGGTGACTGTGGATGGCAAAACAGCGTCAGTGCGTTTTCCAGCCGAGGCTGAATAGAGGCAAAGGACACGGGGGCCAACTGCGCGGCGGTATCAAATATCGCTTGATAAGGCGTAACGTCCGGCAACA
>RCUM01001051.1_pt1 | contig 12277 bp, 13 predicted proteins | sample 2166141 | NCBI WGS metagenome assembly RCUM01 (sample SAMN09932756, study PRJNA488358) | compost metagenome | isolation source: compost soil in crotonic acid-enriched | place: Germany: Experimental Botanical Garden
TTCGCAGTGAACTGAACGAAGCGGCCGATACCCTGGCGAAATTTATCAATGACGATGCCAATATCGACGCCATTCAACGCGCGGCAGTGCTGCTGGCCGATTCCTTTAAAGCCGGTGGGAAAGTGATTTCCTGTGGCAATGGCGGTTCTCACTGTGACGCCATGCACTTTGCCGAAGAGCTGACCGGTCGCTACCGCGAAAACCGTCCAGGCTATCCGGCGATTGCCATTTCCGATGTCAGCCACCTGTCTTGCGTCAGCAACGATTTCGGTTACGAATACGTGTTCTCACGTTACGTGGAAGCGGTAGGCCGCGAAGGCGACGTATTGCTGGGCATTTCCACTTCGGGCAATTCGGGCAACATCATTAAAGCTATCGAAGCGGCGCGCGCCAAAGGGATGAAAGTGATCACCCTGACGGGTAAAGACGGCGGCAAAATGGCCGGCTCCGCCGATGTGGAAATCCGTGTACCGCACTTCGGCTACGCAGACCGTATTCAGGAAATCCATATCAAAGCGATTCACATCTTGATTCAGCTGATTGAAAAAGAGATGGTTAAAGCGTAATGGCTTCAGGGGGCATGCCGCCCCCACGACATTTTTAGGGGCGCCGCATGCTGCGCCCGCATAGACAGTGCCAGTGTGGGTAAGGAGTGGCAAGCGATGTGTGAACTGCTCGGGATGAGCGCGAACGTACCGACCGATATCTGCTTTAGCTTTACCGGGCTGGTTCAGCGCGGTGGCCGTACCGGGCCACATAAAGATGGTTGGGGCATTACCTTCTATGAAGGGAACGGCTGCCGTACGTTTAAGGATCCCCAACCGAGTTTCGATTCGCCGATCGCCCGCCTGGTGCAGGAGTACCCGATCAAATCCTGCGCGGTGGTATCGCATATCCGCCAGGCCAACCGCGGTGAAGTGGCGCTGGAAAATACCCACCCGTTTACCCGCGAGCTGTGGGGCCGCAACTGGACCTACGCGCACAATGGTCAGTTGAAAGGCTATCGCCAGTTGGAAACCGGTACCTTCCGCCCGGTGGGCCAGACTGACAGCGAATATGCGTTCTGCTGGCTGCTGCATCAGCTTTCCCTGAAATATCCGCGCACCCCGAGCCGTTGGCCGCCGGTATTCCGCTATATCGCTTTGCTGGCGGATCAACTGCGCAAGAAAGGGGTATTCAATATGTTGCTGTCGGACGGGCGTTTTGTGATGGCCTACTGCTCCACCAATTTATATTGGATCACCCGCCGCGCGCCGTTTGGCAAAGCCACGTTGCTCGATCAGGATGTGGAGATTGATTTTCAGCAGCAGACCACACCCAACGATGTGGTCACGGTGATTGCTACCCAGCCGCTGACGGCGAATGAAACCTGGCACAAGATTGCGCCAGGCGAGTTCGCATTATTTCACTTCGGTGAGCGGCTTGGTTTGAGCGAAGGGGTTGGTGCTGGCAGCGGGAGCCGTTGACGCGTACTGCGTCATCTGGTTGCTGCTCATGACGGGCTGACCCAGCACGTACTGGCCATTGGAGACGCTGACCACCGGCGGCAGGTGATTCTTGACGAAGTAGTCGTAGCCCGGTTTCAACTGGTTCCAGAAGGCGATATCGCTGGATGAGCGGTGACGCTTCAGGTTCTGTTCGGTCATGCGGAACGGATAGATGCTGATATCGATCCGGTTCTGACCATAAGCGAATGCGGCTTCTACGTAACGGTAGATCTCATCCATATAGGTGTTGGTCATCGCGTAACAACCAATCGATTTACATTCGCCGTGGATCATCAGATAAGCGCCGGAATAACCCTGCGACTTGTCGTAATCGTTCGGGAAGCCGATATTTATTGCGCGATAATATTTGCTGTCGGGTTTCAGATGGCGTGCGTCGACGCTATAAAAACCTTCCGGGCTTTTGAAGTCGCCTTCACGGCGTTTCGGGCCAAGCCCGCCGGAAAAATTACAGATGCGGAAGGAGTTCACCAGACGGAATTCATTGCCCATTTTGGCATACAATTCCAGCGTGCGTTCTTCTTTGAAGATCTGAATATAGACCGGTGAACCTACTAATTGCTGTTTAACTACCGGTGCCTCGGGAACCTGCTCGCTGGCGCTGCAGGCCGTGATCATCGGCATAGAAAAAAGCATCGCAAACAACAGCGCGATTTTGCTCATTATTATTCCTGCTTATATTTATCTGCTGGCTCAATGAACTCGGCCGGCATGCCACTGATTATTGTTTTACTGCTTTAAAACACCGCCAGATTACCAGTGTGTTTTTTTTTAGCAATATGCGATATGTATAAAAAAACTACAAACTTCGATAAAAGTGAATCGACAGGCAGTTTTTAACGATTGGTGATGCAAAACAGCAGAAATTTAATTGCATTTGCTTGACTCAGGTCACTGCTCAACGCAGAACAAAGTGGTGAAAAATGTTAATATTCCGTCTCCAATTAACCTGTTGTTGCAGTTGCATAAGAAGGCCTCGAGCTTATCTCCATGGCGATAACATGGGTTCTGCGGCAACAAAGTATTAACAGCGTTTTTGTCGAGAAAACCTTTTTTATCGTGCCGAACGAGGCCGGCGGGAGTTAATCAAGGGAATGTGCGTAACCCCATTTTATCGGCGCGAAAAAATTCATGTTGAGCGTGATGCCGTTGCGCTTAACCCGGAGGCTGCCGTTGCAGTCTCATCATCCAGGCATCGTCAGCGCCAGCCTCTGGGGCCGGTAAGACGTGTAAACCTAGCCAACATCGTATAAATCCTATGATTAAAATCAGAAAAGGGTTAGATCTGCCCATTGCCGGAGCTCCGGTTCAGGCGATTCAGGACGGCCCACCAGTTCAGCATGTTGCCCTGCTTGGGGAAGAGTACGTCGGCATGCGCCCTTCCATGTTAGTGCAGGAAGGCGATACCGTTAAGAAAGGCCAGGCGTTGTTCGAAGATAAAAAGAACCCCGGGGTTTTCTTCACGGCTCCCGCCAGCGGGCGCATTGCGGCAATCAACCGCGGTGAGCGCCGCGTGTTGCAGTCCGTGGTGATTGCGATAGAAAACGGTGGTGACGAGCAACTTGAGTTCGCTCATTATCCGGTCGCCGAACTGGCGGAGCTGCCGCGAGAGCAGGTTGAAGGCGAACTGATCGCCAGCGGCCTGTGGACCGCGCTGCGCACCCGCCCCTTCAGTAAAACGCCGCGTCCCGGCACCACCCCGCGCGCCATCTTCGTGACCGCCATGGACAGCCAGCCGTTGGCCGCCGATCCGCAGGTGATCATTGCCGGGCAACGGGAGGCCTTTAACGCCGGGCTGGCGGTGCTGGCGCGCCTGACCGACGGCAAGTTGCACGTTTGCCACGCCGCAGGAGCGAATCTGGGCAAACAGCCTGGTGCGCAGATAACCTACAACGAATTCGCCGGCCCGCATCCCGCCGGGCTGGTGGGCACCCACATTCACTTCCTCGAACCGGTCAGTTTGAAAAAAACCGTCTGGCATATCGGCTATCAGGACGTCATCGCCATCGGCACGCTGTTCACCACCGGCCATCTCGACACCCGTCGGGTGGTGGCGCTGGCCGGGCCGCAGGTGGAACAGCCGGTGCTGCTGCGTACCCGGTTGGGCGCCAGCATTGAGCAACTGACCGCCGGTCGCCTTAAAAGCGGCGAGAACCGGGTGATTTCCGGCTCGGTACTGAGCGGCACCCATGTCGCCGGCCCGAATGCGTATCTCGGCCGTTTTCACTCGCAGGTTTGCGTGCTGCAGGAAGGGCGTGATAAACAGCTGTTCGGCTGGATCGCACCTTCACCGGACAAATTCTCCATTACCCGCACCACGCTGGGCCACTTCCTGAAAAATAAGCTGTTCGCCTTCTCGACCACCACCCACGGCGGCGAGCGCGCAATGGTCCCGATCGGCAACTACGAACGGGTGATGCCGCTGGACATTCTGCCGACTCTGCTGCTGCGCGATCTGCTGGCGGGCGATACCGACAGCGCGCAGGCGCTGGGTTGTCTGGAGCTGGATGAGGAAGATCTGGCGCTGTGCACTTTCGTTTGTCCGGGCAAGTATGAATATGCGCCGGTGCTGCGCGACGTGCTGACCAAGATTGAGCAGGAAGGATAACCGATGGGCCTGAAGAACTTTTTTGACAAGATCGAGCATCACTTCACGCCGGGCGGCAAGCTGGAAAAGTGGTACCCGCTGTTTGAAGCGACTACCACGGTGTTTTACACCCCCGGTCTGGTGACGCGCGGCGCTTCGCACGTGCGCGACGCCATCGATCTGAAACGCATGATGATCCTGGTATGGCTGGCGGTGTTCCCGGCGATGTTCTGGGGCATGTACAACGTCGGCCAGCAGGCCATTCCGGCGCTGCACCATCTGTACAGCGGCGATCAACTCCAACAGGTGCTGGCGGGCGACTGGCATTACCGGTTGGCGCAATGGCTGGGGGCGTCGCTGGCGGCGGATGCCGGCTGGATCAGCAAAATGGTGCTGGGCGCCTGCTACTTTATGCCGATCTACGCCGTGGTGTTTCTCGTCGGCGGTTTCTGGGAAGTGCTGTTCGCGGTCATCCGCAAGCATGAGATTAACGAAGGTTTCTTCGTCACGTCTATTTTGTTCGCGCTGATTGTGCCGCCAACGCTACCGTTGTGGCAGGCGGCGCTGGGCATCAGCTTCGGCGTGGTGGTGGCGAAAGAGATTTTCGGCGGCACCGGGCGCAATTTCCTCAACCCGGCGCTGGCGGGGCGCGCTTTCTTGTTCTTTGCCTATCCGGCGCAGATCTCCGGTGACCTGGTGTGGACCGCCGCCGACGGCTTCTCCGGCGCGACGCCCTTGGCGCAATGGAGCGTGGGCGGGGCGCACAGCCTGAGCAACGTGGCTACCGGCCAGTCGATCAGTTGGATGGACGCCTTCCTCGGCAATATCCCAGGTTCGGTCGGCGAGGTCTCCACGCTGATGATCCTGATCGGCGGTGCGATTATCCTGTTTGGCCGCGTGGCTTCCTGGCGCATTGTCGCCGGCGTGATGCTCGGCATGATGGCAACCGCCTTCCTGTTCAACAGCATCGGCTCCGCCACCAACCCGCTGTTCGCCATGCCGTGGTATTGGCATCTGGTGTTGGGCGGCTTTGCCTTCGGCATGATCTTTATGGCCACCGACCCGGTTTCCGCCGCCTTTACCAACAAGGGAAAGTGGTGGTACGGCATCCTGATTGGCGTGATGTGCGTGTTGATCCGGGTGGTCAACCCGGCCTACCCGGAAGGCATGATGCTGGCGATCCTGTTCGCCAACCTGTTCGCGCCGCTGTTCGATTATCTGGTGGTGCAGGCCAACATCAAGCGGAGAAAAGCCCGTGGCGAATGAATCTAAAAACGACACTATCGGTAAAACGCTGCTGGTGGTGCTGCTGCTGTGTCTGGTGTGTTCGGTGGTGGTGGCGGGTTCCGCCGTCGGCCTGAAGTCCAAACAGCAAGAGCAAAAGCTGCTCGACAAGCAGCGCAATATCCTCGATGTGGCCGGTCTGTTACAGCCGAAGATGGAAGGCGAGCAGGTCAAGGCGCTGTTCACCCAGCGTATCGAACCGCGCCTGCTGGATTTGAACAGCGGCGAGTTTGTGGCGGGCAATGCGGCGGCGTTCGATCTGGCCGCTGCGCTGCGCGACGATGCCAAAAGCGTCGCCTTGTCGGCGGGCGAAGATCCGGCCGGCATCAAACGCCGCAGCAACCGGGCGGAGATCTATCTGGTGCGCGATAACGGCGGGGCGGTGAACCAAATCGTGCTGCCGGTCTACGGCACCGGTCTGTGGTCGATGATGTACGCTTTTGTGGCGCTGGACAGTGACGGCAACAGGGTGAAAGGCATCACTTATTACGATCAGGGGGAGACCCCGGGCCTGGGCGGTGAAGTTGAGAATGCCGGTTGGCGCCGGCAGTGGATCGGTAAAAAGTTGTTTGATAACGACGGCAAGCCGGCGATCCGCGTGGTGAAAGGCGGGGCGCGTCAGGGGGATGAGCACGGGGTGGACGGTTTGTCCGGTGCCACGCTGACCTCCAACGGCGTGCAGCACACTTTTGATTTCTGGTTGGGTGAGCAAGGTTTTGGCCCATTCCTGAAAAAAGTTCGTGAAGGAGCGCTGAAAAATGGCTGATTCCAAAGAGATTAAGCGGGTCCTGCTCGGGCCGCTGTTTGACAACAACCCGATAGCCTTGCAGGTTCTCGGGGTGTGTTCCGCGCTGGCGGTGACCACCAAGCTGGAAACGGCGGTGGTGATGACCATCGCGGTGACCTTGGTCACGGCGTTCTCCAGCTTCTTTATTTCCCTGATCCGTCACCATATTCCGAACAGCGTGCGCATCATCGTGCAGATGGCGATTATCGCCTCGCTGGTGATCGTGGTCGATCAGCTGCTGCGCGCCTATGCGTTCGAGATTTCCAAGCAGCTGTCGGTGTTTGTCGGCCTGATCATCACCAACTGTATCGTGATGGGGCGTGCCGAAGCCTACGCCATGAAGTCGCCGCCGATTGAAAGCTTTATGGACGGTATCGGCAACGGGCTGGGTTATGGGGTGATCCTGGTGCTGGTCGGTTTCCTGCGCGAGCTGATTGGCTCGGGCAAGCTGTTTGGCATTCCGGTGCTGGATACGGTGCAGAACGGCGGCTGGTATCAGCCGAACGGCCTGTTCCTGCTGGCGCCGAGCGCGTTCTTTATCATCGGCCTGCTGATTTGGGTGCTGCGCACCCTGAAACCTGCACAGATCGAAAAGGAGTAACGGCCGATGGAACATTATATCAGCCTGTTTGTGCGCGCGGTGTTCGTCGAGAACATGGCGTTGGCGTTCTTCCTGGGGATGTGTACCTTCCTGGCGGTGTCGAAGAAGGTGTCGACCGCCTTCGGTCTGGGCATCGCCGTGACCATAGTGCTCGGCATCTCGGTGCCGGCGAACAACCTGGTCTACAACCTGGTGCTGCGCGATGGCGCGTTGATGGAAGGCGTCGATCTGAGCTTCCTCAACTTCATTACCTTTATCGGCGTGATCGCCGCGCTGGTGCAGATTCTGGAGATGATCCTCGATCGCTTCTTCCCGTCGTTGTACAACGCACTCGGCATTTTCCTGCCGTTGATCACCGTGAACTGCGCCATTTTCGGCGGCGTGTCCTTTATGGTGCAACGCGACTACAACTTTGCAGAATCGGTGGTGTACGGCTTCGGTTCCGGCACCGGCTGGATGTTGGCGATTGTCGCGATGGCGGGGATCCGCGAAAAACTCAAGTATGCCAATGTCCCCGCAGGGTTGCGCGGCCTGGGCATTACCTTTATCACCACCGGGCTGATGGCGTTGGGCTTTATGTCCTTCTCCGGTGTTCAGTTGTAAAGGCGGGAAGAATCTATGGAAATTATTTTAGGCGTCGCGATGTTTACCGGCATCGTTATGGTGCTGGTACTGCTGATCCTGTTCGCCAAATCAAAGCTGGTGAACACCGGTGACATTGCGGTGGAAGTTAACGGCGATCAGGGCAAGAGTTTTAACGCCCCGGCGGGCGACAAGCTGCTGAACATGCTCTCCAGCCAGGGGATCTTCGTGTCCTCGGCCTGCGGCGGTGGCGGCTCCTGCGGCCAGTGCCGGGTGGTGATTAAAGAGGGCGGCGGCGATATCCTGCCGACCGAACTTTCGCACATCAACAAGCGCGAAGCGAAAGAAGGCTGCCGCCTGGCCTGCCAGGTGAACGTGAAGCAGAATCTGAAAATCGAGCTGCCGGAAGAGATTTTTGGCGTGAAAAAGTGGGAGTGCGAGGTTATCTCCAATGATAACAAAGCCACCTTTATCAAAGAGCTGAAGCTGAAAATTCCCGATGGCGAAGACGTACCGTTCCGCGCCGGCGGGTTTATCCAGATCGAAGCGCCGGCCCATGACATCAGCTATGCCGATTTTGACGTGCCGGAGGAGTACCGCGGCGACTGGGACAAGTTCAACCTGTTCCGCTACCGCTCGGCGGTGAACGACACCACGGTGCGCGCTTACTCAATGGCGAACTACCCGGATGAAAAGGGCATCATCATGCTCAACGTGCGTATCGCTACGCCGCCGCCGCGCGCGCCGGACGTGCCGCCGGGCATTATGTCCTCCTATATCTGGTCGCTGAAGGCCGGCGACAAGGTGACCATCTCCGGGCCGTTCGGCGAGTTCTTCGCCAAAGACACCGATGCCGAAATGATCTTTATCGGCGGTGGCGCCGGCATGGCGCCGATGCGTTCGCATATCTTCGATCAGCTCAATCGCCTGAACTCGAAGCGCAAAATCACCTTCTGGTACGGCGCGCGTTCGCTGCGTGAAATGTTCTACGAGGATGATTTCAACCGGTTGCAGGCGGAGAATGAAAACTTCACCTGGCACGTGGCGCTGTCCGATCCCCAGCCTGAGGATAACTGGACCGGCTACACCGGCTTTATCCATAATGTTCTGCTGGAGAACTATCTGAAGCACCACCCGGCGCCGGAAGACTGCGAGTTTTATATGTGCGGCCCGCCGATGATGAACGCCGCAGTGATCAAGATGCTGAAAGATCTGGGGGTCGAAGATGAAAATATCATGCTGGATGACTTTGGTGGCTAAATGCGCATAGGGGCAATGAAGGGTTGGATGACGACGTTGGCGTTGGGCGCCACGTTGTTGTTGACCGGGTGCGGGCCGGAGCAGGTGAATCTCGATGGCAAAACCATGGGGACCTCTTATTCGATCCGTTATGTCACCGGCGAAGGCACGCCGTCGGCGGCCAGAATTCAGGCGGAGATCGACAAACGCCTGGAGTTGGTGAACGATCAAATGTCCACCTACCGGCCGGGCTCGGAACTGAGCCGCTTCAACGCCAGCCGCGAGGTGGGCAAGCCCTTCCCGGTCTCGGCCGCGACGACCGAGGTGGTGTTGGAAGCGTTGCGCATTAACCGCGTGACCGACGGCGCGCTGGACGTGACCGTCGGGCCGCTGGTCAATCTGTGGGGCTTTGGCCCGGAAGGGCGGCCGGACAAGGTGCCGAGCGCTGCCGAACTGGAACAGCGCCGCGCCTGGACCGGCATCGACAAACTGTCGGTGCAGGGCAACGCGCTGGTGAAACACATTCCGGAACTGTATGTCGATCTCTCGTCCATCGCCAAAGGCTATGGCGTGGATGTGATAGCCCAGTACCTGCAATCGCAGCAGGTGAAAAATTACATGGTGGATATCGGCGGCGAGGTGCGTACCCGCGGCCACAACGGCGAGAAAAAACCGTGGCGTATCGCCATTGAGCGGCCGACGGCCGGCGTGGAGCAAAAAGCGCAGTTGGTGATCCAGTCGGGCGAGATATCAATCGCCACCTCAGGGGATTACCGCAACTACTTTGAGCAAGACGGTGTGCGCTACTCGCACACCATAGATCCGATCACCGGCCGGCCGATCCATCATCATCTGGTTTCGGTCACCGTACTGAGCCCGACCTGCATGGCCGCCGACGGCCTGTCGACCGGGCTGAACGTGCTGGGGCCGGAACGAGGTATGGCGTTGGCCAACCTGATGGGGATCCCGGTGTTCATGATTGTGAAAACCGCCAACGGATTTGAAGAGCGTTACTCCGAGGCGTTTAAACCCTATCTGAAAAAGAGCTCATGAGGCCGCTATGTTGACGGTATTTATCGCCACCTTCGTGCTGTTTCTGCTGGTTATCGGCGGCATGTCGCTGGGCTATGTGTTCAAGCGCAAAAGCCTGCAGGGCAGTTGCGGCGGCATCGCTTCGCTGGGAATGGAAAAGGTCTGCGACTGCCCGGAGCCCTGTGATGCGCGCAAGAAACGCGAAGCCAAAGAGGCGTTGCGACGGCAACAGTTGGAAAAACACCGGATCATCTGAAGACGAGGGGCGCACGTGGCGCCCCTTTTTTTACCGGCTATTTGGCCTTGCGAAAGGCTTTCGCCTCGTCCGGTGAGTTGACCATCACTCCGTCGGCCCCCAGCGCCAGTGCCTGCCGGTATTCCGCCGGTGAATTGACGCCGAACAAAATGATGTGCGCCGGACCTTGCGAACGGAAACAATCGATCGACTCTTTATCCCAGGTCAGAAACGCTTTCGAGCGCCCTTCGCCCAACGTGTATTTCTCCACCACTTCCACTTCACGTTTCAGCTCCAGCCCGTACCAGCGCGGTTGCTGATTATCCGCTTTCAATTCGCACTGGTGCGCCATGGTGACATTGGCCAGCAGGGTGCGGGTTTCGTCGCGGCTTTCAAAGCGTTTGATTTGTGGCGGCAGCGCTTGCAGGTATTTGGCATCGGTAGAATACACGCGGGTGCGGTTCAGGCTGTCGGCCTTCTCCAGCGTTGTCAGCAGCGCTTGGCCAAATTGCGCCGGATCGGCGTCCGGCGACTTGATATCCAGATAGAAGGTCACCTTGGGGAAAGCTTCCAGGATCTCGTCCAGACGCGGGATACCTATGCCTTTGCCGCGAAACGGATGGGTTTCACCTTTTGCGAATGACCAGCCGGCATCCACTTTGGCCAGTTGTTCGGCAGTATGGGCGGAGACCGGCCCCTGTTCGTTGGTCAATGCTTTGAGATCGGAAGGACGGTACAGCACGATCGCGCCGTCTTTGGATTGCTGCAGCGTAATCCAAATGGCGTCGGCACCATTTTTCAGGGCAGTTTCAATCGCGATGCGGGTATTTTCCGGCGCGTCTGCGGTGCCGCCGCGGTGGGCGATAATGGCTGGGGCATGGCCGACGGCGGCCCCCGTCGCCAGCGAAACCAGCGACAGTGCGGAAGCCAACAGCAAATGGGAAAACCTGATCATGCGGAATACCTTTTATGATGTACCCGTCCTCTTTCGAGCCGCAGCCTTGCGAGCCGCCACATGAAATCCATAGGGTACAAGGATGAGAGAGTAAGTCAGCGGAAATCATACTATTGAAAAATTAAGCTTTTTTAACAACGCGGAAATATCTGGCTCAAACGCCGTTTTTTCCATGTCCACCGAGTCTTGAGCTTTCGATTATTGGCTGTATACTTATACAGTGTTATTGGAGGCGCGATGCGTAAAATCATTCATGTCGATATGGACTGCTTCTTCGCGGCGGTAGAAATGCGCGACGATCCCAGCCTGCGCGATATTCCGTTGGCGATCGGCGGCAGTGCCGACCGGCGCGGGGTGATCAGCACCGCCAACTACCCCGCACGCCGCTATGGCGTGCACAGCGCCATGTCGACTGCGATGGCGTTTAAACTGTGCCCGCACCTCAGGTTGTTGCCAGGCCGCATGGCGGCGTACAAGGAAGCCTCGCTGCACATTCGCGAAATTTTTGCCCGCTACACCTCGCTGATTGAACCGCTGTCGCTGGACGAAGCCTATCTGGACGTGACCGACTGCACCCAGTGCAACGGTTCGGCGACGCTGATCGCCCAGGAAATCCGCCAGGCAATTGCCGAAGAGCTTAATCTCACGGCCTCTGCGGGCATCGCACCGATCAAGTTCCTCGCCAAAATTGCCTCGGAGCTGAACAAACCGAACGGGCAATACGTCATCACGCCGGCGCAGGTGCCGGCTTTTTTGCAGCAACTGCCGCTGAGCAAAATCCCCGGCGTGGGTAAAGTGACCGCCAAACGGCTGGAGGAAGTGGGGCTGATCACCTGCGCCGATGTGCAGCAGTACGATCTGGCGCTGCTGCTCAAGCGCTTCGGCAAATTTGGCCGGGTGCTGTGGGAGCGCTGCCAGGGCATTGATCTGCGCGAGGTTTCGCCGGAGCGGCTGCGTAAATCGGTGGGGGTGGAACGCACGCTGGCGGAAGACATTCATGACTGGGAAGACTGCGAGGCGCTGATTGTCGACAAGCTCTATCCCGAGCTGGAAATGCGGCTGCGCAAGGTGAAACCGGATCTGCATATCGCGCGGCAGGGCGTGAAGCTGAAGTTTCAGGATTTTCAGCAGACCACTCAGGAACACGTCTGGCCGGTGCTGAATAAAGACGATTTGCTCAACGTGGCGCGGCAGGCGTGGCGTGAGCGGCGGGAAGGCCGTGGCGTACGGCTGGTCGGTTTGCACGTAACGCTGCTGGATCCGCAGCTTGAGCGGCAACTGTTGCTGCCGTGGGAATAAAAAGGCCGGCGAGAGGCCAGCCTTTTAATGTTAAACGCTTTAATTACGCGCGCTCGGGGATGGCTTTCAACAGCGCGGTCAGCAGCTTCCAGTACAGGCCGACGCTTTCGATATGTACCTGCTCATCCGGCGAGTGTGGCCCGGTGATGGTTGGCCCAATCGACACCATAT
>RCUM01001058.1_pt1 | contig 12205 bp, 7 predicted proteins | sample 2166141 | NCBI WGS metagenome assembly RCUM01 (sample SAMN09932756, study PRJNA488358) | compost metagenome | isolation source: compost soil in crotonic acid-enriched | place: Germany: Experimental Botanical Garden
CAATGAGAGTGCGCGCATCATGCCACTGGCGATAAAAAAGTCAATCAGCTCTTATATGTATACCGCACAATTTGTATTACGCGGCCTATTTAACGGCGGAGTGGCCGCCGGCGCCTGCGATGTTAGGCACCTGACGGCCATTCATTTTTTATCAGAAATACAGTTCTAAAGATTCAACTTCAGCCGTGCATTCCGCACCCCAGGCACCCAGGGTGATTTGCGCTAATTGCGCCAGTCCCTGATAGAAAGGATGCTGCGCATTGGCTTCCAGCAGTTCCAGATAGCGTGGTGCCCATGGCAACAAATGTTTCGCCAGCAGTTGCTCGACCAACCCGCCCTGACGTTCTTCGGCCAGCCACGCCACCATCATCAGCAAAGTGCCAATATGATCTTCCGGCTCATTGCGATCGTGCTGAGCTTCAATGCCGTTGGCCCGTAACCACTTGCGCAACCGCAGGGTCGAATGACCAAACAGCACGTTCTCTTTGTCCAGATACACCGAACCCCATAATGGCGCCGGTAAGGTATCAGGCCCCACAAACAGACGTTGGTAAGCTTCCGCCAGGGATTCATCCTGTTGATCTTCAATACCGGTCGCAATCAGCGCAGCCGCCGTCTGTAACCGATCAGCATCGCCATACGGCCACTCTTTGACCCACTCAGATTCAGACAGGGTTGCCAACAGCTGTTGGCCGTCTTCACTTTCTGGCGGCGCGTACAGCAACACACCCAGCACCCGCCCCGTTAAAGCGATATTTTCAAGCGTCATAAATCAAGGATCCTTTTAAGGGCGCAGTTTATCACTGCGCCTCACTACAATATTAACCGGCCACCGACATGCCGACGGTCATATGCAGGCCGTAGAACACGCCCCGCCCGACCAGCTCACCGGCGATAACCAGAATCAAACCTAAAGCCATTCCCATCACGCTAGCGTTACCACGGCGCAACAGCGGGCAGATCCAGCAGCCCAACCCCAGCACCACCAGCACCAAACGCCCAACCATTAATTGCCCGTACTGTGGGATAAGCGCTGATGCCTGCTGTACCGAACTGCTGATGCTGGCTAGCTCGTAGCCTTGCATCATAACGGTCCCCAGACTGACCAACAGCGCCACCACGCTCAGAGTAGCCAGTGAATGCCGGGTTGTAACATCCAGCCCCGCAAAACGCAGCAACAAAACGCCCAGCATTGGCCCCCCGATCGGTACCGTCAGGAAAAAGCTCAGCGTAGTGTAACCCTTATGCCAGGTTGGCACCGTATCGATTTGATATACCCGCGTCATCATGTAAACAAAGACCAGGCCCAGTGCCATGGTCATCCACAACCACACCCGACCCAATAATGGCGGTATTTTGCCCAATACCGCCAACAGCCAATAACAACCGCCGACGGCGAAGAACAAGGCGCCAGCGGCTATTTCGTTACTCAATGCCGAAGCGCCAATGCGGTTCAACGAGTTAAACGCCCGCCACGGCGAACCGAGGTGCAGCGTGGAAGCCATGAAAGCGATGCCCATCAACAACCACAGGAAGAACATCGCGCGGTGAACTGCCCTGCGCTGCTGTTCGTTCAGGTTACCGCCAATTATGGCGAGCCCCATGACGATAACCCCTCCTACCACACATTGTCCCAATACGGTAAACAACATCAGCGGCCATTCTTGCCATCCCATGCCCATATCAAACCTCCTTTGGATTGGCCAAATAGCCAGTGGTGTCGCCACTTGGGCGGCTGTTGGCATTGGGTTTTACCACCAGGCACGGTCGGGTAAAATGCGCCGCCGGCAAGGGGGCCACCTGCGCCAGAGAACCATGCTGCTGCCGCAGTTGCTCAATCGGGCCAAAATCCAGGGCCCGCAGTGGACAAGATTCCACGCAGATAGGTTTATGGCCTTCGGCTACCCGCTTATAACAGCCATCGCACTTGGTCATGTGGCCCTTGGTCGAATTGTACTGCGGTGCGCCGTATGGGCAGGCCATATGGCAGTAGCGACAGCCGATACACACCTCTTCATTCACCACCACAAAGCCGTCTTCCCGCTTGTGCATCGCGCCGGTCGGACACACTTTGGTGCAGGCGGGATCTTCACAGTGGTTGCAGGCAATCGACAAATAATAAGCGAATACATTTTGTTGCCAGCCGTCGCCATCCTGGAACCAATCTCCTCCGGCATATTCATAGATGCGGCGGAAACTGACGTCCGGCGTCAAATTTTTATAGTCTTTGCAGGCCAGTTCGCAGGTTTTGCAGCCAGTGCAACGACTTGAATCGATAAAGAATCCATATTGCTGAGTCATTTGGTCCTCCCTTACACCCGAGGTAGTTGGAGTTGCATCGCGGCGGCAACTAAGCGCATCCCCAGGATGCGTACAGGTAGTACGTGACTGGGGTAAGCGCAGGCGGCCAACAAAGATGCGGCTTCAAGTACGCAGGGTTATACCTTTTCGATTTGAATCAGGTTGGTATGCTGCGGATTACCCTTGGCCAACGGCGAAGGCCGGTGGGTGGTCAGGGTATTCATACAGGCACCATGGTCGACACGGTCACCGCGCATATCGGCCTGATGCCAGGCTCCCTGCCCCATCGCGACAACGCCAGGCATGATCCGCGGCGTCACTTTGGCTTCGACACGCACTTCGCCACGCCCATTAAATACCCGCACCTTGTCGCCGCCGATAATGCCGCGCGACTGGGCGTCCAGTGGGTTGATCCACACCTCCTGACGACAGGCCGCCTGCAACACATCGATGTTGCCGTAGGTCGAGTGGGTACGGGCCTTGTAATGGAAGCCAAACATTTGCAATGGGTAAGTGTTGCGCAGAGGATCGTCCCAACCTTCAAAAGTAGAGGCGTAAATTGGCAACGGGCTGATGGTTTCATCTTTTTCCAACTGCCAGCTGTCGGCTATCTCAGCCAGCCTGGAGGAATAGATTTCTATTTTGCCGGACGGCGTTTTTAATGGATTCGCTTCGGGATCCTGGCGGAATTTTTTGTAGGCGACAAAATGCCCATTGGGATCTTTGCGCTTATAAATCCCCATACTGCGCAACTCTTCATAACCCGGCAACAGCGGATCCCTGTCCTGCATTTTGGCGTACAAATGTTGCAGCCATTGCGCCTGGGTACGCCCTTCGGTGAACTTCTGATGCACCTCTGGCCCCAGCCGACGCGCCACTTCACTCAGCACCTCATAGATGCCCTTGCGTTCAAATTTGGCGGGGGTTGCAGGCTGGATAAAGATCAGATACCCCATGTTGCCGGCATAGTCGTTGGGAATAATGTCTTCCTGTTCGACGGTCATCAGATCCGGCAGTAAAATGTCGGCATATTTGGCCGACGAGGTCATAAAGTTTTCGAGCACCACGATCATTTCGCACTGGGATTCGTCCTGCAAAATATCGTGGGTTTTGTTGATGTCGGAATGCTGGTTGGTGATGGTGTTACCGGCATAGTTCCAGATGAACTTGATCGGCACATTCAGTTTGTCCTGCCCACGAACCCCGTCGCGTTTGGCGGTCATCTCCGGACCGCGCACTATGGCATCGGTCCAGCTAAAACAGGAGATTTGCGCTTTGACCGGGTTTGCCAATACCGGCATCCGCTCAATGGTAATGGTGTAGGTTGATTCACGCGCCCCGCTGTTGCCGCCATTGATGCCAACATTGCCGGTCAGGATAGGCAGCATGGCGATTGCACGCGAGGTCAGTTCGCCATTGGCCTGTCGCTGTGGCCCCCAGCCCTGGCAGATGTAGGCTGGTTTCGCCGTGCCTATTTCCCGCGCCAGTTTGATAATACGTTCGGCCGGAATGCCGGTAATTTTCGCCGCCCACTGCGGCGTTTTTTCAACGCCGTCTTCACCTTGCCCAAGAATGTAAGCCTTATAATGCCCATTTACCGGCGCATCGGCTGGCAAGGTTTTTTCGTCATAGCCGATGCAATACCGATCCAGAAACGGTTGGTCGACCAACTGTTCGCTGATCAATACATGCGCCAGCCCGGCAACCAATGCCGCATCCGTGCCGGGACGAATAGGGATCCATTCGTCCTCACGTCCGGCGGCCGTATCGGTGTAACGCGGATCGATAACGATCATGCGCGCATGAGAACGTTCACGCGCCTGCTCCAGATAATAGGTAATGCCGCCGCCGCTCATCCGCGTTTCCGCCGGGTTGTTACCGAACATCACCACCAGCTTGCTGTTTTCGATGTCAGACGTGCTGTTGCCTTCGTTGCTGCCATAGGTATAGGGCATGGCGCAGGCGATTTGCGCTGTGCTGTAGGTGCCATACTGGCTGAGGTAACCGCCATAGCAGTTCATCAGCCGAGCGACCAGCGACGCATTCGGTGACGAACGGGTAATGTTGCCGCCGACGATGCCCGAGGTGTAATTGATATATACCGCTTCGTTACCGTACTGTTCGACGATGCGTTTTAGGTTGTCGGCAATGCTATCAAAAGCTTCTTCCCAACTGATGCGCTTGAACTTGCCTTCACCCCGCTTGCCAACACGTTTCATCGGGTAATTCAGACGATCGGGATGATTCATGCGGCGGCGAATAGAACGGCCACGCAAACAGGCCCGAACCTGGTGGTCGCCATATGCGTCCAGTCCGGTGTTATCGGTTTCGACCCAATAGACTTCGTTATCACGCACGTGCAAACGCAAGGCGCAGCGGCTACCGCAGTTGACCGAGCAAGCCCCCCAAACCACTTTATCCTGCGCGGTTTTTTGCACACCTTCGCTGATTGAATCCGCCAATGCGCGGCGACTAAACGGTAAGGCTATACCCCCCACGGCCATAGCCAGCCCGACGATACCGCCGGACTTTACCAAGGTGCGACGGCTAACGCCTGCAGACACTTGGCTGTTTTCTTTGTTTTCCGACATAACTCACTCCACGTTTTACCCTGGTATTGATAAACGTCATGCCTTTGACTCAAGGCGGCGAGCAGAGGAGACAGAACTGATGTCTGCTGATGAGCGTGAGCAAAAACCCTCCTCTATACAGGGATATTACTCAGAAGTGGGTAGTGAACTTTGTCTGCTATCAATAAAGCGGGGGAAGGAGATGAAAGAAAAAGACCTTTCGAACAAAAGGATAATAATTTTCTTATAAAAAAAGCGCCCGCAGGCGCTTTTCATAGAACTGGCAATAAGTTAGCCGATATATTCCAGGCCGCCCATATACGGACGTAATACTTCCGGCACCTGAACACGGCCATCGGCCAGCTGGTAGTTTTCCAGCACGGCAACCAGCGTACGACCGACTGCCAGACCAGAACCGTTCAGCGTATGCACCAGGCGCGGCTTCTTCTCGGTTTTGCTACGGCAGCGAGCCTGCATGCGGCGTGCCTGGTAATCCCACATGTTGGAACAAGATGAGATTTCACGGTAAGTGTTCTGCGCCGGCAGCCACACTTCAAGATCGTAGGTTTTGCATGAGCCTGCCCCCATGTCGCCGGTACACAGCAACATTTTACGGTACGGCAGGTTCAGCAGCTGCAGCACTTTCTCCGCATGACCGGTCAGCTCTTCCAGCGTAGCCATGGAGTCTTCCGGACGGACGATTTGCACCATCTCGACCTTGTCGAACTGGTGCATGCGGATCAGACCGCGGGTATCGCGACCATAAGAACCGGCTTCGGCACGGAAACATGGCGTATGCGCGGTCATCTTCAGCGGCAGTGATTCTTCTTCCAGGATCTCGTCGCGTACCAGGTTGGTCAACGGCACTTCTGCAGTTGGGATCAGCGCGTAGTTGCTGCTGTCGGATTCCTCTTCCAGCGGTTTGGTGTGGAACAGATCTTCACCAAACTTCGGCAACTGGCCGGTACCGTACAACGTGGCGTGGTTAACCAGGTAAGGCACGTAGGTTTCCTGGTAGCCGTGCTGTTCGGTATGCAGATCCAGCATGAACTGGGATAACGCACGGTGCATGCGGGCGATTTGCCCTTTCATCACCACAAAGCGTGAACCGGTCAGTTTTACGGCGGCGGCGAAGTCCAGACCACCGGCCATTTCGCCCAGATCCACATGATCGCGTACCTGAAAATCATACTGGCGCGGCTCGCCCCAGCGGCTGACTTCCTGGTTATCGCTGTCGTCTTTGCCATCCGGCACTGCATCATCCGGCAGGTTCGGGATCGCCAACGCATAATCGCGGATCTCAGTCTGCAACTGATCCAGAGCGGCCTTGGCAATATCCAGCTTGTCACCCAGCTCGTTGACTTCGCGACGCAGCGGCTCAATGTCTTCCCCGCGCGCTTTAGCCGCGCCGATGGATTTCGATCGGGAGTTACGTTCTGCCTGCAGCGTTTCGGATTCCACCTGCAGAACTTTGCGGCGCTCTTCTTGCGAACGCAGCAGATCCAGATCGAGTTTAAAGCCTCGGCGAGCCAGTTTGACGGCGACTGCGTCTAGCTCATTACGCAGCAGATTGGGATCGAGCATGCTAATCCTGTGCTTATTGTTATTGAAAGAAAATTTGTCGTTTTATTTGGCTGAATATCAACCGAATAAAGAAAGGGTGATACCCGCTAACCTTACCGCAACGGCAACGCTAGCGGTAGCGTTTTGTCTGGCTATTTTGATCCTGCTCAGCCAGCCATGCCAGCTTTTCGCCGATTTTACCTTCCAGCCCGCGTGAGGTTGGATGATAGTAACGCGTCCTGGCCATTTCAGCTGGGAAATAGTCCTCGCCGGCGGCATAGGCATTGGGTTCGTCGTGAGCGTAACGATACTCTGCACCCAGCCCCATTTCCTTCATCAGCTTGGTTGGCGCATTGCGCAGATGTTCGGGCACATCATAATCCGCCCGCTCTTTAGCATCGCGCATCGCCGCTTTGAAGGCGGTATAAACGGCATTACTTTTTGGCGCGCAGGCCAGGTAAACGATCGCTTGAGCAATCGCACGTTCACCTTCGGCCGGACCAACGCGGGTAAAGCAGTCCCAGGCGGCGATCGCCACCTGCATACCGCGCGGATCGGCATTGCCGACATCTTCCGAAGCAATGGCCAGCAGCCGGCGCGCCACATACAGCGGATCGCCTCCGGCGGTAATAATGCGCGCATACCAGTACAGCGCAGCATCCGGGGCGGAACCTCGCACCGATTTATGCAGCGCCGAAATAAGATCGTAAAAACGATCGCCTTTATTGTCGAAGCGCGCGCTGCGTTCGCCTGAGACTTCTTTCAGTAATTCCGGCGTCAGCACGCGAATGCCTTTGGCGTCGATCTCCGCCATGTCCGCCATCATCTCCAGGCTGTTCAACGCCCGGCGCGCATCGCCGCCCACCAGTTCCGACAGCATGCGGCGGGTCTCTTCCGGCAGCTCGATATTCTGGCCGCCAAACCCCCGGCTGTTGTCCTGCATCGCCTGATCAAGCACCTGGCTGATATCTTCTGCCGTCAACGCTTTCAGCAAATACACGCGGGCGCGGGACAACAGCGCCGAGTTAAGCTCAAAGGACGGGTTTTCGGTTGTCGCGCCAATAAAGGTAATGGTGCCGTCTTCAATATGCGGCAGAAAGGCATCCTGCTGGCTTTTGTTGAAACGGTGTACCTCATCGACAAACAAAATGGTGCGACGACCGGCGTCACGATTCTGTCGTGCCCTCTCAATCGCCTCACGGATTTCTTTGATGCCCGATGTCACGGCGGAAATTCGCTCGACGTCCGCCTGGCCGTAGCGGCCGATCAGCTCCGCCAGCGTCGTTTTCCCGGTGCCCGGCGGCCCCCATAGAATCATCGAATGCAGTTGCCCCGCCTCGATGGCGCGCGGCAAAGGCTTACCGGCAGCCAGCAGGTGTTGCTGGCCGATGTATTGCGCCAGCGTGGTTGGCCGCATCCGCGCGGCCAATGGCTGGAATTCATTCTGGGAAAAATCGAGCGACATGTTACTCACGCAGACCTCACTGGCGCTGGTCGTCCAGCGTCACCCCCTTCGGCGGGGTAAATTTGAATTTGGCGGCGTCAACAGAGGTATTTTGTTGGCTTTTCAGCGCGTAAGAGCTGCGCTGGCCGTCTTGCTCAACCGCGGCAAAACTGCGGATAGTACCGCTGTTGGTTACGGTGATGGCGAACTGTTTCAGGTTGCCGCTGCTGGATTTTGGCGTCAGCTCAAAATCATCGCCTTTCTGCTTAACGTTGTACTGTTTCCAGTCGTTGGCGTTATTGCGGGTAATCAGCATAAATGGCGTATTGCCGGTCGCATTTTTCAACCAAGTCGCGGTGACTTGCTCAACAAAAGGATTGTAGAACCATAAGGTTTGGCCATCCGACACCAGCACGCTCTCGTCCGGCGAGGTCATATGCCAATTAAACAGGTTCGGACGTTTCACCCAGAGTTCACCTTCCCCCTGCTGTACCGCAGCACCATCGCTGCTGGTCACGGTCTGGGCGAAGCTGGCGTGGAAACTGTTCACTTTCGCCAGGCGACTTTGCAAATCCTGCGCAGCGTCGGCCAGCACAGAGGTGGAAGCGAATCCCGAAAGCAGACAACAGGCAACTAACAGTTTTTTCATTATTCCAGATACCTTATGAAATGCGTTTACCGCAAGGCGGTGCCGTGCGGGTCAAATTAACCCTTAACACCCTTACTCTACCCGAAGCTATCCGCAGGCAGATAGGCCAATGTTCTGAGAAGCCGAGGGTTTACGCTTCTTTGCACAAGGGCCGCCAAGCGGCCCTTCAGAGTGCTGACAAAGTCCTCTGTACTCAAAAGTTAGGTTTTATGCACTAATAAAACAAAGGATTATGTCTTCAGGTTTATCCCAAACATCCGAAAACCACGTTTTCGGGTGTTTGTCATCAGTCTAAAGGGCCGCTAAGCGGCCCTTTATTATTAAATAACAACGTCTAAACTAAAGCTTCGTCAGTCATGCCGTGGCGGTGCCAGCACCTCGCGATTGCCGTTGTGCCCCTGCTCGCTGACAATGCCCTGCGCTTCCATCTGTTCGATGATGCGCGCGGCACGGTTATAGCCGATACGGAACTGACGCTGTACGCCGGAAATGGAGGCGCGGCGTTTATCCACCACAAACTCCACCGCCTGGTCAAACAGCGGATCCAGCTCTTCATCACCTTCCAGACCGCCGCCAGCACCACCCTCACCGTCGTCACCGCCGTTGAGGATACCCTCTTTATATTGAGGTCGCTCACGCGCTTTCCAATCCTTAACTACCGCATGCACTTCCTGATCGCGCACAAATGCACCATGTACACGGACCGGAATGGAGGAGTTAGGGGCCAGATACAACATGTCGCCCATCCCCAGCAGCGATTCAGCACCGCCCTGATCGAGGATAGTGCGCGAGTCAATCTTGCTCGACACGGTAAAGGCGATACGGGTCGGGATGTTGGCCTTGATCAGGCCGGTGATCACATCCACCGAAGGACGCTGTGTTGCCAGCACCAGGTGGATACCCGCCGCACGCGCTTTCTGCGCCAGACGAGCAATCAGCTCCTCAACCTTTTTACCAACCGTCATGATCAGGTCAGCGAACTCGTCGACCATCACCACGATGTAAGGCTCTTTCTCCAGAACCGGCGGCGTGATGTCCATGCTGTCGGTCGGTTTCCAGAACGGATCCGGGATTGGACGTCCCATCGCCTCGGCCTGATCGACACGTTCGTTGTAACCTGCCAGGTTACGCACGCCGAGCGCAGACATCAGCTTGTAGCGACGCTCCATCTCGGCGACGCACCAACGCAAGGCATTGGCGGCGTCTTTCATGTCGGTAACCACGTCCGTCAGCAGGTGTGGAATACCTTCATAGACCGACAGCTCCAGCATTTTCGGATCAATCATGATAAAGCGCACTTCTTTCGGCGTGGCCTTATACAGAATGCTCAGGATCATGGCATTGACCCCAACCGATTTACCGGAGCCGGTGGTCCCCGCCACCAGCAGGTGTGGCATTTTCGCCAAGTCGGCCACCACCGGCTCGCCGGAGATGTCTTTACCCAGAACGATCGCCAACGGCGATGGATTATCGCGGAATGCCGGGCAATCCAGCACTTCTCGGAGATAGACCGTCTGACGTTTAACGTTAGGCAATTCCAGGCCGACATAGGGCTTGCCGGGGATCACTTCAACCACACGCACCGCGGAAGTTGACAGTGAACGCGCCAGGTCACGCGACAGGTTGGAAATACGCGCTGCTTTAACGCCCGGCGCCAGATCCAGTTCGAAACGGGTAATGACCGGGCCTGGCAAAATGTCTACCACGTCGGCTTTCACCCGATAATCGGCCAGGCTGGCTTCCACCAAACGCGCCTTCTGTTCCAACGCGAAGGAATCCACCGGCTCAACCTCTTTCGGCGCTTCGGTCAGCAGATCAAGCGTCGGTAGAGGCGTGGTCGGTTTTTGCAACGGCATATCGTTGCGCATCAGGAACGGGTGGATCAGGCTGTCCATTGCCGGCTGCTGCGGGGCCGTCGGCGCCGGTTGCGCTACAGGCTGCTGATAGGCCGGTGGTTGCTGTTGCGCTGCCGGTTGCTGATAAGCAGGTTGAGCAGGCTGATATGCTTGTGCCGGCGGAGTCTGAGGTTGCGTTGGCGGCGCATAAGCCGGCGCGGCTGGCTCAAACTGGCCGAAAGGCACATCATCCTCGCGTTCGCTTTGTTGCTCAATGCGATCTTCAAGCTGTGGCGACAGGGTGAACAGTGGCTCAACCGGGCCATCGTCAACCAAATCATCCATCGGCGAGAAGCCGAACGCATTACGAGTATCTACTGGCGTAGTTGGCTGTACCGAAGGCGCAGCCTCTTGCTGCCCATAGCGCTGATTCTGCTGTTCGGCAAACGCCTGACGCAGTTCGGCCTCTTGCAGAGCAGCCTCATCATCCTGGTTATCCTGCGCGTACTCCTCGCCATAACGCTGGTTTTGCTGTTCGGCAAACGCCTGACGCAGCGCCGCTTCCTGCAAAGCTTCATCGTCTTGATCTGACGGAAGAGCATTGGCATTCGGCAATGGCTCGTCGTCCCCACGGTTACGCTGTTCCTGTTCGGCCATTCGCTGCGAAGGCAGCTTGATGCCGTAAGAAGCCAGTTCACGTCGGGTTGGGATGCGCACCGGATTCGGACGCGGCAACTCAGGCCCCAGGCCTTGTTTGACCTGCGAGTTAGCGTCGCTGGTGGCCGTAAAGGCCGGCATAAAGGTATTGGCGGCAACAGCGCCGGCAACTGCCGTTGCTGCAGCCTGCGCCTGAGGTTTCACGCTGCCGAACGATGGCACTGCAGGCTCACCGGCACTGAAACCGGCCGGAGCAGTGATGTCAGCGCTATCGCGTTGAGCGGCGGAGAAATCAAACGGAGAACGATCGTGCGACGGTGATGCTGCCGGCGCGTCCCAGTTCCCCATACGCGGTTCGTCATCGTCCTGGTAAGGATCGGCCGGACGCGTTACCTTCGGCGTCGGCGTCTCTTCAGGAATTTCAAATGAATACAGCGGTGGAGCACTGTTTTCCGCTGGCGTACTCATCGGACTCTGGTTCACCGAGGCCGGAGCCGTTGGAGCTACCGTAACCGACGGCGCCTGTGCCACAACCGGGGCTGCGGTAACAGGTTCACGAGCCACCGCTGGCGCGACAGGCGCGACATCGGCATCTTCGTCGTCATTCGCCCGCAGGCCGCTGAGCAATGGATCCTCAGCCTCTTCCGCCGCAATTTTGGCGGTTTCCGTCACCGAAGGCGCTGAGAACAAGACGTCGTCTTCCGCCGCGTTGGCCACAGCCGCCGTCGAGGCCGCAGCAAGCGCTGCCCCTTTCTCTGCCGATTCTGGCTGATCTTCGACGTAACGGTCGTCATCGTCGTGATAACGATCGTCACGGCGCGAACGGTTGGTCATAAAGGTGGCCGTCCCCAGCACCACGCCGCCGATCCTCTCGGCAATCACCAGCCATGACCAGCCGGTAAACAGCGTAAGGCCCGCCGCCCAAACGCAAAGCAGCGCCAAGGTTGCGCCGATGCCGTTGAACCAGGGGAGCATGGCGTTGCTCAGCAAACTGCCGATAACGCCGCCGGAGGCAAAGTAATAGAGATCGTCGACGTTCAGTGCCGCCAGGCCACACGAAGTGAGCACCAGCGCCAATGTGCCGATCAGGCGCAGTGAAAGCGCAAAGTAATCGATGTATTCGCCGCTGCCGCGCTGACGATAAGCCGCCCAGCACAACACCAGCATGATCGGCGGTATCGCATAG
>RCUM01001061.1_pt1 | contig 12157 bp, 10 predicted proteins | sample 2166141 | NCBI WGS metagenome assembly RCUM01 (sample SAMN09932756, study PRJNA488358) | compost metagenome | isolation source: compost soil in crotonic acid-enriched | place: Germany: Experimental Botanical Garden
GCATTGCGCTGAAAGAGCAGCAGGCCGATCTCAATCTGAAACTGTTTTTGATGTCGGACGCGGTGGTGGCCGGCCTCGCCGGGCAACAGCCGCACGAAGGTTATCATTTGCAGCAGATGCTGGAGATCCTCACCGCGCAGCAAGTGCCGGTAAAATTGTGTAAAACCTGCGCCGACGCGCGTGGCGTCAGCCGGTTGCCGCTGGCTGACGGGGTGGAAATCGGTACGCTGGTGGAACTGGCGCAATGGACGCTGGCCGCCGAGAAAGTATTGACGTTCTGATCCCGCTACATCTGTACATCACCAGCAACGTTTTTCTTATTCGTTGGCTATCTGCGATCGTGATAATCTTTCGGCTTCATTATTGATTCGAAGTCAAATCATGCATCGCAGGTTAGCTAAACGTCCTTTTCTGACGTTACCCTCGTTCTTCGGGGGGGATATCTCCCGCGCCCTCGTTCTGTTTTTATTGATCGCCATTTGTGCGGTCTGCCAGCCTGTTGCCCATGCGGCGTTGAACGGCGATGCGCCGTCGCGCAGTGAAATTCAAAACCAGCTTGATGCGCTTAATAAGCAGAAGACGCTGACGCCGGTCAATAAGCTCACCCAGCAGGATCTGACCCGCACGCTCGAACTGCTGGACGCCATCGAACGCGTCAAACAGGATGGCGCCGAGCTTAAACAGCAGTTGCAGTTGGCACCGGGCAAGCTACGCCAGGTGACCGAAGATCTGGATGCGCTGAAAGTCCCTGTGGATAGCGCGGCCGCCAGAGCCGATCTGCTGCCGCTCTCCCTGCGCCAACTGGAAACCCGCCTTTACCAGACGCTGGACGAACTGCAAACCGCGCAGGAAAACCTCTCCGCCTATAACAGCCAACTGGTTTCGCTGCAGACCCAGCCGGAACGGGTGCAAAGCAGCATGTATACCGCGTCACAGCGTCTGCAGGAGATCCGTAACCAGCTCAACGATCAGACGCCGGGCCAAAACTCGCTGCGCGACAGCCAGCAGGTGATGTTGGCAACGGAGCAGGTGTTGCTCAATGCGCAGATTGATCTGCAGCGCAGGAGCCTGGAAGCCAACACCACCTTGCAGGACCTGCTGCAGAAACAGCGCGATTACACCACCGGACACATCGACGCGTTGGACCGATCGGTGCAGTTGCTGCAAGAAGTGGTTAACAGCAAACGCCTGACGCTGTCTGAAAAAACCGCCAAAGAGGCGCAGAATCCGGAAGACGCCACGGACATCCAACAGGATAAGCTGGTCAGTAAAGAGCTGGACGTCAATCGCCAACTCAGCCAGCGGCTGATTGCCGCTACGGAAGAGAGCAACATACTGTTTCAACAGAATATCCGGGTAAAGAACTGGCTCGATCGCGGCCTGCAGTCGGAGCGTAATCTGAAGGAGCAGATCCAGGTACTGAAGGGCAGTCTGGTGCTGTCGCGCATTCTTTACCAGCAGCAGCAAAACTTGCCGCAGGGCACGCTGGTGGCGGATATGGGCACGCGAATCGCCGATTTGCGCCTGGAGCAGTTTGATATCAACCAGCAGCGCGACGACCTGTTCAAGGGCGACGACTACATCAATAAGCTGCTTGTCGACAGCAAAGAGAAAGCCAGTGCGGACGTGCTCGATGCGCTGAACGAAATCGTCGATATGCGCCGTGAGCTGTTGGATCAGTTGAATAAGCAGCTCAGCAACCAGCTTGCGCAGTCGATCAGCTTGCAGATTAACCAACAGCAACTGACCAGCGTTTACAGCTCGTTGCAAGATACGCTGACCCAGCAGATATTCTGGGTTAACAGCAACAAACCGATCGATCTGGCGTGGTTGAAAGCCTTGCCGGGCGCGGTCAAAGATCAAATTGCCGCACTCGATTTCAAACTGGACACCGGCAAAATGCTGCAGGGCGGGTTGAATGCGTTGGTGTTCCTCATCCCGATGCTGATTCTGATAGCCCTGCTGCGCTGGCGCTACAAGCTGATCGATACGCACCTGCAAAAGCTGGCTAATGATGTCGGGCAGCTAAAACGCGATAGCCAACTGCACACGCCGAAGGCCATTATGCTGACCTTGCTGAAAGTGCTGCCCGGCTCGGCGCTGCTGCTTGGTGCCGGTTTCTGGTGTTACCGCGCGGAAATCGGCCTCAGCGATTTTCTGTGGGCACTGTCGCAACAGCTGGCGCTGTTCTGGCTGATTTTCGGCTTTACCTACCGTACGCTGGCGCCAGGCGGCGTTACCGAGCGCCACTTCAACTTTTCCACCGGACTGTGCGCGCACTACCGCCGGCAGACCCTGCGCCTGGGGTTGGCGCTGCTGCCGCTGATCTTCTGGTCGGTGCTGGGCGAGAAAGCGCCGCTGCGGCTGGTGGAGGATGTTATCGGCCAGGTGGTGGTGATGCTGACGCTGGCGCTGCTTGCCGTGCTGGTGTTTCCGCTGTGCCGCGACGGCTGGCGCGAGAAAGGTTCGCACGCGGTGCAACTGGTGATCATCACCGCCATTGCCGCCACGCCGCTAATCCTGCTCGGCCTGATGTTCGCCGGTTATTTCTACACCACGTTGCGTCTGGCCGGCCGCTGGATCGACAGCCTGTATCTGTTCTTCCTGTGGAACATCGTTTATCTGACCGCCATTCGCGGCCTGAGCGTTGCGGCTCGTCGCTTGGCTTACCGCCGCGCGCTGGCGCGTCGCCAGAGTCTGGCGAAAGAGGGGGCAGAAGGCGGGGAACCTGTCGAGGAGGCGCCTTTGGCGCTGGATCAGATCAACCAGCAGTCGCTGCGCCTGACCACCATGGCGCTGTTCATCATCTTTGCCTGCGCTTTCTACGGCATTTGGTCAGATCTGGTGACGGTGATTTCGTATCTGGACAGCATCACGCTGTGGCATTACACCACCACCGTTGCCGGCGGCAGCGTGCCGCAGGCGGTGACGCTGGGCAACATGATGGTGGCCATCGCGGCGGTGATCGTCGCTTATGTCATGACGCGCAACTTGCCGGGCCTGCTGGAGGTCGTAGTGCTGTCGCGGCTGCAACTGCGGCAAGGCGCGTCTTACGCCATCACCACTATACTGACCTATCTGATCACCACCGTGGGCGCCGTTACCGCGCTCGGATCGCTGGGCGTGTCCTGGGACAAGCTGCAATGGCTGGCCGCCGGGTTGACCGTCGGTCTGGGCTTCGGCCTGCAGGAGATTTTCGCCAACTTTGTTTCTGGCCTGATCATTCTGTTCGAGCGGCCGATCCGCATCGGCGACACCATTACTATCGGCACTTTCTCCGGCTCGGTCAGCAAAATCCGCATTCGCGCCACCACCATTACCGATTTCGATCGTAAAGAGGTGATCATCCCGAACAAGGCGTTCGTTACCGAGCGGCTGATCAACTGGTCGCTGTCAGACACCATTACTCGGGTGTTGATCAAGGTTGGGGTGGCGTACGGTTCCGATCTGGACAAGGTGAAAGCGGTGCTGTTGCAGGCTGCGCATGATAACCCGCGGGTGATGACCGATCCGGAACCGCAGGTTTTCTTCCTTAACTTTGGCGCCAGCACGCTGGATCACGAATTGCGTCTTTATGTTCGTGAATTGCGTGACCGCAGCTATACCGTCGATGAGCTGAACCGCTCGATCGATCGCCTGTGCCGGGAGAACGACATTAATATCGCCTTCAACCAGCTGGAGGTGTATTTGCACAACCAGCAGGGTAACGAGGTACAGGAAGTGAAACGGACGCTGTCGCAGGATGGGGGCAGCCCGTCGGCTGGATAATGGGATGAAAGCGAGGGTTCAGTTCAATTCAAGGCTGAACCCTTTTTACTGCCCGGCGGGCAGGTAGGGCGTGGTGACGCCGTTGCGTTGCAGTTTTTCCTGATAGTCCCGTTTGACAATATCCAGCGCCGCCAGCGCGATGGCTGGATCGATCTCGTTACATTCCAGCAGGTAAATCAGGTCTACCGCCAGCTGCAATTCTGGTGAGGCATTATCTAGAGACATAAAACCAACGTTTTTGTTTAGTAGGTGAATGAATAAGGTGTCGCTTCGGCTGAGTATAGTGAACAAGGCGCACGGCGGGGAATAATCATTAAAGTATTGTGATAAATCTTCAAAAACCGTTTTCTTTACGCTCGATGCTGCGCTCAATGCGTGCCAGTGCCTGACGGCAACGTACCAATCTGCCCTCCAGCGCCGCCAGTTCGTGCTGCAGCTTTTGCTGTGCGGCAAAGGTGGTTTGTCTTCCCAGCAGGCTTTCCCGATCCTGAATCATCGACATTAACCGGCGTTCATAATCCTGATGTTCGGCCAGCTTGTGATACAAATCGACCGCCACCACTTCTTTCGGCTGATTTTTACGGCGCAACGCCTGTGTCGCCAGTTCGCGCTGCAGAGCGGTGATCTGGGCCACCAGCTTCTCTGCCAGAAAGGCGACCTGACTGATGCGGCTGTCGTTGGCTGCCGTCTGCAACTGGGCGAAGTTCCTTTGCACTTCTGCCAGATAATCACGCAGCCGGGTGCCGCGATTGGAAAACAGCGCGGCGTCAAAGCGCGCCTGAGGGATAGGGGCGTCGCCACGCGGCGTGACCTCGGCGGCCAAGGCCGCGATCTGCTGTTCTAACACCTGTAATAGACGGTGAGTGCTCACGTTGGCTCCATTCAAATTTCACAGGGCTCAGCTTGCCCGCGATCCCGCCGTGAAACAAGCGCGGCGCGCATATTCCGGCCATTGCGGCTGGTGGCGCAGGGGATGACGGTGATAAAGTAACGCCAGACAGACTAGCGGACAAGGGCTCGCATGACGCGTTGGTTATTGATTATCCTCGGTTGGTTGGCGGTGGTACTGGCGACGCTGGGCGTGGTGCTGCCGCTGCTGCCGACCACGCCATTTCTGCTGCTGGCCGCCTGGTGTTTTGCCCGCTCATCGCCGCGTTTTCACCATTGGCTGCTGTATCGTTCCTGGTTCGGCCCTTATCTGCGCCATTGGCAACAGCATCGTGCGTTGCCGCCAGGGGCCAAAGGGAAGGCGGTAGCGGTGATTGTGCTGACGTTTGCGGTTTCGCTGTGGCTGGTTAAACTCTGGTGGGTGCGCGGGGTGTTGTTGCTGATGCTGGCTATTCTGCTGACCTTTATGCTGCGTCTGCCGGTTGTTGATCTGCCGCAACAAAAACAGCGCTGATCCTGTCTTATTATGCCCTGGGGCTTTCAAGTCGGCCGCTCCTGCACATTCATGCGCTCGCGGCATTTACGCATCCCTCTATAACGCAGCCAGGCGATCCGCTCGCTCATCCTCAGAGGCTTGCTCAGGCAAGTCACTGGCGATGGGCGAGTGCGGATAACAACGCTGTAACTTGAAAGATGACGGGGATGGTTGCATTTGTCCGCCAGTTTGCATAGATTTGGGCGTTTTCGTGCGCGAGTTGCTTCCCATTCCTTCTTTATATCGGGCTGGGTGACGCAGTTTGCGCGCAAGTCTTCAGGTAGTTTTATCAGGCAACAATTATGACCGCTACTGCGCAGCAGCTTCAGTTTATTAAAGACAGTATCAAAACCATCCCGGATTACCCTAAGCCGGGCATACTGTTCCGTGACGTCACCAGCCTGCTGGAAAACCCGCTGGCTTACGCGGCCAGCATTGAATTGCTGGTTGAGCGCTACCGCGATGCGGGCGTGACCAAAGTGGTGGGCACCGAAGCGCGCGGTTTCCTGTTCGGCGCTCCGGTGGCGTTGGCGTTGGGCGTGGGTTTTGTGCCGGTACGCAAGCCGGGCAAGCTGCCGCGTGCGACCCTCAGCGAGAGCTATGAGCTGGAATACGGCACCGATCAATTGGAAATCCACACCGACGCCATCGTGGCCGGCGATAAAGTGCTGGTGGTTGACGATCTGCTGGCGACCGGCGGTACCATTGAGGCCACCGCGAAACTGATCCGCCGTCTGGGCGGGGAAGTTAAAGACGCCGCTTTCATCATCAATCTGCCGGAGCTCGGCGGTGAAGCGCGTTTAAATAAGCAGGGCATCGAATGCTACAGCCTGGTCTGCTTCGCAGGCCACTGATCCTGCATTGTCCCAATGCCACAACGGCCTCGCGGATCGCCGCGGGGCTGTGTTAGCATGACCCTCTAGATTCCTCGACTTCTCCGGTATTAATGAGCTATCAGGTTCTTGCCCGTAAGTGGCGCCCTCAAACGTTTGCAGATGTTGTCGGACAAGAACACGTCCTGACGGCGCTGGCTAACGGCCTCTCGCTGGGGCGGATTCATCACGCCTATCTGTTTTCAGGTACGCGCGGCGTGGGTAAAACCACCATTGCGCGCCTGCTGGCCAAAGGCCTGAACTGTGAAACCGGCATCACCGCCACGCCGTGCGGCCAATGCGATAACTGCCGCGAGATTGAGCAAGGGCGTTTTGTCGATCTGATCGAGATCGACGCCGCGTCCAGAACCAAGGTGGAAGACACCCGCGATCTGCTGGATAACGTCCAATACGCGCCCGCCCGCGGCCGTTTCAAAGTTTACCTGATTGACGAAGTGCACATGCTCTCGCGTCACAGCTTCAATGCGCTGTTGAAAACGCTGGAAGAGCCGCCTTCGCACGTGAAGTTCCTGCTGGCGACCACCGATCCGCAAAAGCTGCCGGTGACCATTCTGTCACGCTGCCTGCAATTCCATCTCAAAGCGCTGGATGTCGATCAGATCCGCAACCAACTGGAAACGGTGTTGCAGGCGGAGAACATCACCAGCGATCAACGTGCGTTGCAACTGTTGGCGCGCGCCGCCGACGGCAGTATGCGCGACGCGCTCAGCCTGACCGACCAGGCGATTGCCATGGGGCAAGGTCAGGTGACGACCGCCACCGTAAGCCAAATGCTGGGCACGCTGGACGACGAACAACCGCTGGCCATCCTTGAAGCGCTGGTGAGCGCCGACGGCGAAAAGGTCATGGCGCAGGTCGCGCAGGCGGCTTCTCGCGGCGTAGATTGGGAGAATTTGCTGATCGAGACGCTGGCGCTGTTGCACCGCATTGCGATGGTGCAATTGCTGCCGTCGGTACTGGATAATCATTACGCCGCTATTGAACAAAGGCTGCGTGAACTGGCGCGTACCTTGCCGCCGACTGACGTACAGCTTTATTACCAAACGCTGCTGGTAGGGCGCAAAGAGCTGGCTTTTGCGCCGGATCGTCGCATGGGGGTTGAGATGACCCTGCTGCGTGCGTTGGCGTTTCACCCGAAAGCGGTGATCCCGGAGCCGGTGGCGCCGGTGCAAATTGCCCCTGCGCAGATGGCGCAGCCGCGGGCCCCCTCTGCCCAGCCGCCACAGTTTCAGGACGCGCCACCGCCGTTAGGGCAGGCCGCACCGCAGAACAATCCACCGGCGAACCTACCGGATGCCACCGCGCAGTTATTAAAAGCGCGCACCCAACTGCTGCGGCAGGGAGCATCCACACCAAAAAAGAATGAGCCGGCGGCGCCAGGAAAAGCGCGGCCGGCAAACTCAGCACTGGAGCGTTTGGCTTCAGTGACTGAGCGCAGCCAGCAGCGCCTGGCGGAAAAACAGGTGCAGGAAAAACCGGCCAAACCGGAAGCCTACCGTTGGCGGGCGCTGACCGAGCCGGAAGCGGAGCCGGAACCTCTGGCGACGCCGAAAGCGTTGCGCACCGCACTTGAGCATGAGAAAACGCCCGAGCTGTCGGCCAAGCTGGTGGTCGAGTCGCTTGAGCGTGATCCCTGGGCGGCAGAGATCGATAAGCTGAAAATCCCGAAACTGGTGCAGCAACTGGCGTTGAACGCCGTGAAACAACAGCTGGAACCAGGCAAAATTTGTCTCCGCCTGCGGTCTTCGCAGCGCCATCTGAACTCGCCTTCGGCGCAGAAGGTGCTGACTGACGCGCTCAGCGAGTTGTACGGCAGCCCGGTTGAGTTGACCGTGGTGGAAGACGATAATCCGGCGGAGCGGACTCCGCTGGAGTGGCGGCAAGCCATTTATGAAGAAAAACTGGCGCAGGCGCGCCAGTCCATCGTTGCGGATACCAATATCCAGACGCTGCGCCGCTTCTTCGACGCGGATCTGGATGAAGAGAGTATTCGCCCCCTTTAAACGCTGCGCAAAGTGCGCGGCCCTAGCGACGAGAGACGACTATGTTTGGTAAAGGCGGTCTGGGCAACCTGATGAAGCAAGCCCAGCAAATGCAAGAAAAAATGCAACAGATGCAGGAAGAAGTCGCCAAATTGGAAGTGACTGGCGAATCTGGTGCAGGCCTGGTGAAAGTCACCATTAACGGCGCGCACAACTGCCGTCGCGTGGAGATCGATCAAAGCCTGATGGAAGACGATAAAGAGATGCTGGAAGACCTGATCGCCGCTGCGTTTAACGACGCCGCGCGCCGCATCGACGAAACCCAGAAAGAGAAGATGGCGTCTGTTTCCAGCGGCATGCAATTGCCACCTGGCTTTAAGATGCCGTTCTGATGCAAACCAGCCCGCTCCTTGAAACATTAATGGAGGCGTTGCGCTGCCTGCCGGGCGTTGGCCCGAAGTCAGCCCAGCGCATGGCGTTCCAACTGCTGCAGCGCGATCGCAGCGGCGGAATGCGCTTGGCGCAGGCGCTGACCCGAGCCATGTCGGAAATTGGCCACTGTGCCGATTGCCGCACTTTCACCGAGCAGGATATCTGCACCATTTGCGCCAATCCACGCCGTCTGCAAAACGGCCAGATCTGCGTGGTGGAAAGCCCGGCCGATATTCATGCCATCGAGCAGACCGGTCAGTTCGCCGGGCGCTACTTTGTGCTGATGGGCCACCTGTCGCCGATGGATGGCATCGGGCCCGGCGATATCGGTCTGGATCGGTTGGAGCAACGGCTGGAAAAGGAAAGCATTACCGAAGTGATCCTGGCCACTAACCCGACGGTGGAAGGCGACGCAACCGCCAACTACATCGCCGAGATGTGCGGCCAGTATGGCGTGCTCGCCAGCCGCATTGCCCACGGCGTGCCGGTGGGCGGCGAGTTGGAGATGGTCGACGGCACCACGCTGTCGCATTCGCTGGCCGGCCGCAACGTCATCAAGTTTTGATGTTTTCCCAGGCGGGGCCCATGCGGCCCCGTTATTCCCCCGCAAAAATTTCCCGCCAGCCGCTTGAAAAACAACGCGCTTGTCCCCATTTACTCCTCATTGTCCGATTTTGGCAGCCACTGTCTTTGAGGTAATCTGAGTATGAAAGGTCAAGAAACCCGCGGTTTCCAGTCTGAAGTAAAACAACTGCTTCATTTGATGATTCATTCGCTGTACTCCAATAAAGAAATTTTCCTGCGCGAGCTGATCTCCAACGCCTCAGACGCCGCCGACAAGCTGCGCTTCCGCGCGCTGTCTGCGCCTGAGTTGTATGAAGGCGACGGCGAGCTGCGTGTGCGCCTATCCTTCGATAAAGATCAGCGCACGCTGACCATTGCCGATAACGGCATCGGCATGAGCCGCGATGAAGTGATCGAGAACCTCGGCACCATCGCCAAATCTGGCACTAAATCATTCCTGGAATCTATCGGTTCCGACCAGGCCAAAGACAGCCAGTTGATCGGCCAGTTCGGCGTCGGTTTCTATTCGGCGTTCATCGTGGCGGATAAAGTCACCGTGCGCACCCGTGTCGCCGGCGCAGCGGCGGATCAGGGCGTGTTCTGGGAGTCTGCCGGCGAAGGCGATTACACTATTGCCGATGACACCAAAGAAGATCGCGGCACCGAGATCACCTTGCATCTGCGCGAAGGCGAAGATGAATACCTCGACGCCTGGCGTCTGCGTTCGGTGATCGGCAAATATTCCGATCACATCGCATTGCCGGTTGAAATTGAAAGCAAAAACGAAGAAGACGGCACCGTCACCTGGGAAAAAATCAACAAGGCGCAGGCCCTGTGGACCCGCAGCAAGGCGGACGTCACCGACGAAGAATACAAAGAGTTCTACAAGCACATCGCTCACGACTTTACCGATCCGCTGAGCTGGAGCCACAACCGGGTAGAAGGCAAGCAGGAATATACCAGCCTGCTGTATATCCCGGCGCAGGCTCCGTGGGACATGTGGAACCGCGATCATAAACACGGCCTGAAGCTGTACGTGCAGCGCGTGTTTATCATGGACGACGCCGAGCAGTTCATGCCGAACTACCTGCGTTTCGTGCGTGGCCTGATAGATTCCAACGACCTGCCGCTGAACGTCTCGCGTGAAATCCTGCAAGACAGCCGCGTGACGCAAAACCTGCGCGGCGCGCTGACCAAGCGCGTACTGCAGATGCTGGAAAAACTGGCCAAAGACGATGCTGAAGGCTACCAGAAGTTCTGGCAGCAGTTCGGCCTGGTGCTGAAAGAAGGCCCGGCAGAAGACGGCGGCAACAAAGAAGCCATCGCCAAGCTGCTGCGCTTCGCTTCTACCCAGGGCGACAGCTCGGCGCAAACCGTCTCGCTGGAAGAGTACGTCGGGCGCATGGCGGAAGGGCAGGATAAAATTTATTACATCACTGCCGACAGCTATGCCGCCGCCAAGAGCAGCCCGCACCTGGAGCTGTTCCGCAAGAAAGGCATCGAAGTGCTGCTGCTTTCCGATCGCATCGACGAATGGATGATGAGCTACCTGACCGAATTCGACGGCAAGCCATTCCAGTCGGTCAGCAAGGCGGACGAAGCGCTGGACAAGCTGGCGGATGAAACCGAAGAGCAGAAAGCCGCCGAAAAGCAGCTGGAGCCGTTTGTCGACCGTGTGAAGACGCTGCTGGGCGATCGCGTGAAGGACGTGCGTTTGACGCACCGCCTGACCGATACGCCGGCCATTGTCACCACCGGTGCCGATGAAATGAGCACCCAGATGGCAAAACTGTTTGCCGCTGCGGGCCAGGAAGCGCCGGAAGTGAAATACATTTTCGAGTTAAATCCGGAGCATGCGTTGGTCAAACGCGCATCCGATGTGGGTGATAACGAACAATTCGCCGAATGGATCGATCTGCTGATGGATCAGGCGCTGCTGGCTGAACGCGGCACGCTGGAAGATCCAAACCAGTTTATCCGTCGTATGAATAAGTTGTTGTCGGCCTAATTCCCGGCTTATGCGCCCTTAACCCTGCGGTTAAGGGCGCATTCTTTGCTTTTCTCCCTGATTTTCCTGTTTTACCCGCCTTGTTGTCCCTGTCGTTCCGCAATCGATTTCCTTGCGTACCTTGAGCCAGCCCCCCCGGAAATGGTATGGTTGAGCGTTTTCGCAATTTTATAAAAACTACATAGCAAGGGGATTTACGCAATGCGTATCATTCTGCTGGGCGCTCCGGGCGCTGGTAAAGGTACTCAGGCTCAATTCATCATGGAGAAATACGGTATTCCGCAAATCTCCACCGGTGATATGTTGCGCGCAGCCGTGAAGGCCGGCAGTGAACTGGGCAAGCAGGCGAAAGAAATCATGGACGCCGGCAAGTTGGTGACCGATGAGCTGGTAATTGCACTGGTCAAAGAACGCATCACCCAGGAAGATTGCCGTAACGGTTTCCTGCTGGATGGTTTCCCGCGCACCATTCCACAGGCTGATGCGATGAAAGAAGCCGGCATCAACGTGGACTACGTGCTGGAATTCGCCGTGCCGGACGAACTGATCGTCGATCGCATCGTTGGCCGCCGCGTACATGCGCCGTCTGGCCGCGTGTATCACGTTAAATTCAATCCGCCGCAGGTGGAAGGCAAAGACGACGTGACCGGCGAAGAGCTGACCACCCGTAAAGACGATCAGGAAGAAACCGTGCGCAAGCGCCTGGTGGAATACCATCAGATGACCGCACCGCTGATTTCCTACTACAGCAAAGAAGCTGCAGCAGGCAACACCCAATACCGTAAAATCGACGGCACCCGTAAAGTGACCGAAGTGAGCGCTGAACTGGCGACCATCCTCGGCTGATCGATTTTTCATTGCTGTGCATAGCGCCAGGCCTTAGGTCTGGCGTTTTTTTTATCTGGCGACAGAGGCGCCGCCTGTTGCTGATATCGGTTTCGGTGCAGCGCTTTTCCGCTACAATAGACGCCATTAATTGACGTTAACGCCCTGATCCAGAACGGGGGTTAGCCTGTAAGGCATCAAGGGGAGCTGAGATGAAGCAAGAGAAACACGGGGTATTGCTGGTGAACCTGGGCACGCCGGA